>OBLO01003018.1_pt1 | contig 12458 bp, 12 predicted proteins | sample 1519401 | NCBI WGS metagenome assembly OBLO01 (sample SAMEA2602897, study PRJEB22501) | metagenome | reverse complement strand
CCGGGTTCTCGATAGAACGGTCTACGTGGCTTTCTGCTGCGAAGTTTACAACCATATCCGGATGTTCTTCTTCGAACAGTTTGTATACAGCTTCACGGTCTGTGATGCTTTCTTTTACAAAACGGAAGTTCGGGTTGTCCATAACAGGAGCCAGAGTGGACAGGTTACCTGCATAAGTCAGGCAGTCCAGGCATACGATCCGATAATCCGGGTATTTTTTCAGCATATGGAAAATAAAGTTGCTTCCGATAAATCCGGCACCGCCGGTAACAATAATATTCATAACATTTCTCCTTTTGGGTGTCAGGCACCATTAAAAATTTATAAACAAATCCGGGAACGCAGCGGTATTAGCGGCGTGCATCCAGATATTTGCCGTTCAGAACGTCCATCAGATACTGACCGTACTGATTCTTTTTCAGCAGTTCGTATACTTTCAGAACTTCTTCTTTTGAGATCCAGCCGTTTAAGTAAGCGATTTCTTCCAGACATGCGATTTTTCTGTGCTGGTGAGTTTCCATGGTTTTTACGAAGTTGGTAGCATCTACCAGACTTTCATGTGTACCGGTATCCAGCCAGGTAAATCCCTGTCCCAGAAGTTCTACATTTAACTGTCCTTCTTCCAGATAGATGCGGTTCAGATCGGTAATTTCCAGTTCGCCACGTGCACTTGGTTTCAGATTCTTAGCGTATTCCACTACTTTATTGTCGTAGAAATACAGACCGGTCACACAGTAATTGCTCTTCGGATGTTCCGGTTTCTCTTCGATGGAGATGGCTTTTCCTTCACTGTCGAATTCTACGATACCGAAACGCTCCGGATCGTCCACGTAATAACCGAAGACAGTAGCACCTTTTCCGGTTTTTGCATTTTCTACCGCTGCGTGCAGACGTTTGGTCAGTCCGTGACCGGCGAAAATGTTGTCACCCAGAACCATAGCTACAGAGTCATCACCGATGAATTCTTCTCCGATGATGAATGCCTGTGCCAGTCCGTCCGGACTTTCCTGTACAGCATAGGACAGATTCACACCGAACTGATGGCCGTCGCCTAACAGCTCTTTGAAACGCGGGGTATCCTGCGGGGTGGAGATGATCAGGATATCACGGATGCCTGCGTTCATCAGAACAGACATCGGATAATAGATCATCGGTTTGTCATAGATGGGAAGTAACTGTTTGGAAGTTACCATGGTCAGAGGATAAAGGCGTGTGCCGGATCCTCCTGCTAAAATGATTCCTTTCATGAGTATTCTCCTTTCAGATCATTTGTTATAACTATTCAGTAGGTAGTATTCCGCGAGATGTTTTGGCATGAATATGTCAAAATCCCAAGACATACAAGTCAAAATGCCATCACCGAAGGTTTAAATGCATTTTGACTCGTAACTGTGAAGGTACTGAACAGTTACCATTTGTTTTTTCAGTTCCGTATCCTAAGATGATACCATTATAAAAGGTGACCTTAGGTCACCTTCAAGCATTTTTTTAAAATTTTGGTAAAATTGTTGGTTTTTACTTATAGGACAGAGAAAAACAGAAGGAAAATTTAGTAATTGCAAATAAAAATCCCGGCATCTTTTGTGATATGCAATCCTTTTTCTGTTTTTTTCTTTACAAAGGAACGAAATTCTTTGTAGTGGTCAAGCAGGTACTGATTCTGATTGCCGTGGCAGGAGAGGATATAGGAGATCAGAGGCTCCGGGTCGGACACCAGAAGACCGTCTTCATAAGAGATCCATTCCACACGGGAAAACCAGGGTTCGAGCACGTGTGCGCCGTTTTCACGACCGAATTTTTCATATAATTTGTTGGCGGAGAGCACGATCCGCTCATCAAACCGGCTGACCAGCTGACTGATTTCTTTCATATGAGAGTTGCCATAGGTACTGCATAAGAACCGCCCACCCGGTTTCAGTACCCGCCGGACTTCTTTACACACATTTTCCAGATTGTCACAGTAGAACAGCACGTGGTTGGCGATCACGAGATCATAGCTTTCAGAAGCTGCCGGAATCTTTTCACAGTCAAAAGTAGCGAAAGAAAACCGGGAATCTCTGGCTCCCAGTGCACGTCTTGCATCGCGCAGCATCCCGTCGGAGATGTCGGAGAGGGTAAGGTGGATGTTCTGAGGAAGCAGAGAGATGTTTTGTTTCCATAAAGCACCGTCCCCACATCCCAGTTCCAGAACGTTCATGCCGGACTGCAGATGACACTGTGAATAGATCCACGGAAACCATCCTTCTTTATTTATAGAGTATAAACTGTGCAGCTTGATTCGGGCTGCAATGTTAGTTGCGTTCTGATACTGATTCTTCATACTCTTTTCCATACCGGTCAGATGGATCAGATCAAGCATCTGGTTCCAGTCGATGGTGTGCTGGGTCTGGATTGCATCGGAAGTATCCTGAATCGCCTTCTCCACCAGCTGTAATTGTTCAATCCGGTCGCGCACCAGTTTCAGCTGTACATCCAGAGAATCCCGCATAAAATGATAGTCCGTATCATTGATCGTCATATCCCGGATATCATCCAGCGAAAATCCCAGAAACTTCAACAACAGGATCTGCTGCAGCCGCGCCAGATCCTCATCCGTGTAAAACCGCGCACCTGCGTCACTTACATAGGAAGGTTTTAAAATATTCTGTTTATCATAATAACGGATCGTCCGAAGCGTCACATGCGCCATACGGGCAAATTCCCCGGAAGAGTAGTAGCCCTCTTTTTTCATAGATTATACGCCTTTCTGTGTATGAAAAAATAATTACGAAAATAGATAAAAACAGTATAGCAGACGGGGAGAGAGAAAGCAAATTGGTCTTTTTCGATAAAAACGAAAAACCCCGTGTGATAAAAAACAAAAATAGCAGGAAATAAGGAGAAATATTCGTGACAAAACAACAGACTGATGGTAGAATATTCCAGATAAGGGGTGTCATGGGGCATGCCTGATTTTTGATTTACGCGAGCAACGAGCCAAAGTCCGTGCATGCACGAGACCTGGGCGACTGTCGCGATAACTTGAGAAACTCGCGGAGCGTGTTTCTCATAGTTTATTTGAGCTACAAGTCAGAATCTGACCTCGTATGAAACCTTGATGATCGTCACGACAACGAGTAAAATTTTCGGAGTGTATTTTATCTCGTTTCAGAGAAGGTTTTATGGAGATAGGGCATCAGGAAGCATTGTGGCCGGGATGCATGGCACATTCTTATAAAAGTATATTTAAAGACAGAATAAACAGGACAGAAGGGGGATTTATGCTGGGAAACGTAAGGAAAAAATTTATTGGAGACAAGCAGTTTTATAAGATGGTACTTGCCATCGCCATACCGATCATGATCCAGAACGGAATCACAAACTTTGTAAGCCTGCTGGACAACATCATGGTTGGTCAGATCGGAACGGAGCAGATGTCGGGGGTTGCGATTGTCAATCAGCTGATCTTTGTATACAATCTGTGTATCTTCGGCGGGGTGTCCGGTGCGGGAATCTTTACCGCGCAGTATTTTGGACAGAAAGATGATGAAGGTATCCGTCATACCTTCCGGTTCAAATTATGGGTATCCGCGATTCTGACTGCGCTGGTTATTGTGATTTTTATCATTGGTGGAGAAAGCCTGATCCAGATCTATCTGAATGGAAGCAGTGATGGCGGTGATCTGGCGGCTGCACTTCGCTATGGAAGACAGTACATGCTGGTGATGTTATGCGGACTGCCGGCCTTTATGATGGTACAGACATATGCGAGTACACTTCGTGAGTGCGGTGAGACGCTGGTGCCGATGAAAGCCGGTGTGACAGCGGTTCTGGTAAATCTGGTATTTAACTATCTGCTGATCTACGGAAAGTTCGGTTTTCCGGAACTCGGTGTTGTCGGTGCGGCGATCGCAACGGTGCTGTCGAGATATGTGGAGATGGCGATTGTTTTAATCTGGACCCACAAACACAAAGAAATCAATACCTATATCGTCGGACTCTACAAGACCATGAAGATTCCGGGATATCTGATAAAGAAATTTATTATCAAAGGCTCTCCGCTGCTCTTTAACGAGACACTGTGGGCTGCAGCACAGGCTACACTGATGCAGTGTTATTCGGTGCGCGGGCTGAGCGTAGTAGCGGCGTTCAATATTGCGAATACGATTGCAAACTTATTTAATGTAGTATTTATCGCCCTGGGTGATTCGGTAGCCATAGTGGTAGGACAGAGGCTGGGTGCCGGCAAGATGGATGAGGCAAGGGATCTGGACAACAAGATGATCGCCTTTTCTGTGATGTGCTGTACCGGTGTTGCGATTGTGATGTTCCTGATCGCGCCGCTGTTTCCACAGCTGTATAACACTGACAGTACGACAAGACATCTGGCAGAATACCTGATCATGACACAGGCAGTCTTTATGCCGCAGAATGCATTCCTGCATGCGACATATTTTACCCTGCGTTCTGGTGGCAAGACAGTGGTCACGTTCTTTTTCGACAGCGTCTTCGTGTGGATCGTCAGCGTGCCGATCGCCTTTGTGCTGAGCCGGTTTACCGGTTTGTTTGTAGTAGTGATTTTCGCATGCGTCAATATTGCAGACTGGATCAAATGCGTGATCGGCTTTGTACTGGTTAAGAAAGGCGTCTGGTTGCAGAATATTGTGTCGCAGAAAGAATGATAAACAGTGTCGGGCATGGTGAACAATAAAAAGAAAAATAGCAGAAAAATAGGACTTGCAATTTAAAATATGGTAGTGTATAATATTCGACGTATGAATAAACGAGATGGTCCTCTGTTACAAAAGGTATTAAGAACATCCAGGAACAAAAGGCGAAAAAAGATGAACGAAATTATTAAAAACATCGAAGCTGCTCAGCTGAAACCAGAAGCACCGGCATTCAACGTTGGTGACACCGTAAAAGTTTATGGTAAAATCAAAGAAGGAAACCGCGAAAGAATTCAGATCTTCGAAGGTATCGTAATTAAAAAACAGGGCGGAAGCTGCCGTGAAACTTTCACAGTAAGAAAGAACTCTAACGGTATCGGCGTAGAAAAAACATGGCCGCTGCATTCTCCGAACGTAGAGAGAGTAGAAGTAGTAAGACGTGGTAAAGTAAGACGTGCAAAACTGAACTACTTAAGAGACCGTGTTGGTAAAGCAGCTAAGGTAAAAGAACTGGTAAAATAATTCACAGGTAGAGGAGCAGGGGCAAATACATCATGTACTTGCCCCTGTTTCCGTTTACGCGGGCAATGAGTCAAAGTCCGTGCTTGCACGAGGTCTTGACGACTGCCACGATAATGAGTAAATTTTGCGAAGAGTATGTTATCTCGTTATCGCGTTACTGTGGGAAAACTCTGAGGCAAATGAATATGGGATTTTTTAAAGCAAGGTATGTAAGAGACTATGTGGCAGCTGCCAAGTTAAAAGCAGCTGTTATCTGGGCGGCAGAGATCGCAGCGGTGCTTATTCTCGGCATTGTACTGGCGGTTGGTTATGGAAAAATCACCGTTATGCAGGAAGGTTCTATGGATCCTACGTTAAATGCAGGAGATGTACTTCTGGTCGATCGCATGGCATACAGATTCAGTACGCCGAAGAGGGGAGATATCATCGTATATAAAACAAGCGATGATAAAAAAGCAAGTACACATATCAAACGGATCATCGGACTTCCGGGAGAGACGATACAGATCAAGGACGGACAGATCCTGATAGACGGGGAGACCTATCAGGAAAACGGCGAATTTCCAGGGATTGAAAATGCAGGGGTTGCTGAGACGAAGGTGGCACTGGACAGCGGAGAGTATTTTGTGCTGGGAGATAACCGGAACAACAGTGAAGACAGCAGATACGCCGATATGGGAAATATCAAGAAAAGAAATATCATCGGTAAGGTCTGGTTTATTGCGTCACCGTGGAGCAGGTTCGGATTCGTATAGAATGAGGTAAGCAGATGAATTTACAATGGTATCCAGGTCATATGACCAAGGCAAAACGGCAGATGCAGGAAGATCTGAAACTGATCGATCTGATCATCGAACTGGTGGACGCCCGCATCCCGTTAAGCAGCAGAAACCCGGATATTGATGAACTGGGTAAAAATAAGGCAAGACTGATCCTGTTAAACAAATCAGATCTTGCAGATGAAAGATATAACGAGCAGTGGTCCGCGTATTTTCAGAAAAAAGGATTTTACGTGGTAAAAGTGAATGCTAAATCAGGCGCGGGACTCAAGTCTATCCAGGGCGTGATCCAGGAAGCTTGTAAGGCAAAGATCGAGAGAGACAGAAGAAGAGGAATCAAGAACCGTCCGATTCGTGCAATGGTTGTAGGTATTCCAAATGTAGGTAAGTCCACATTTATCAACTCTTACGCAGGAAAAGCCTGTGCAAAGACCGGAAACAAACCGGGTGTGACAAAAGGAAAGCAGTGGATCCGTCTGAATAAGACACTGGAACTTCTGGACACACCTGGTATCCTCTGGCCGAAATTTGAGGATCAGGAAGTGGGAAAACGACTGGCGTTTATCGGATCTATCAAGGACGAGATCCTGAATCTGGAGGAACTGTCTCTGGAACTGCTGGATTATATCCGCACGAATTATCCGGGTCTGCTAAATACCCGTTACGGTATCGAGGAAGAGGGCACACCGGTATCTCTTCTGGAAGCAGTAGCGGATAAGAGAAAATGTCTGATCCGCGGGCAGGAGATCGACTATGCGAAAGCGGCAGGAATCGTGATGGAAGAATTCCGTAACGGTAAAATCGGAAGAATCACACTGGAATTTCCACCGGTTGAGGAGGAAACTGCACATGAAGACCATCCGGGAGATTAAAGAAGAATTACAGGCGGCGTCGGGAACAGAGAGAGAAAAACTTCTGGAACTGTACCGGGAGGATACCCGAAGCGGCGTAGTCAGTCTGGTGAAAAAATACGACCGGGAAAAAGAACTGCTGGAGAAAGAAAAACAGCGGATTGAAGATATGAAAGTCTATGAGAACACCTACAGTCACGTGGGCTGGATCTGCGGCATCGATGAAGCAGGACGTGGCCCGCTGGCGGGACCTGTTGTGGCAGGTGCGGTGATCTTGCCGGAAGACAGCAAGATCCTCTGGCTGAACGACTCCAAGCAGCTGTCAGCAAAGAAAAGAGAAGAACTCTATGATGTGATCATGGAAGAAGCGATCAGCGTTGGTGTTGGGTATGCAAGTCCGGCACGAATCGATGAAATCAATATTTTACAGGCAACCTATGAAGCGATGCGTGAAGCCATCTCAAAACTGGCTGTCAAGCCACAGATTCTGTTAAATGATGCGGTGACGATCCCTAAGATCGAGATTCCACAGGTGCCGATCATCAAAGGGGACGCCAAAAGCGTTTCAATCGCAGCTGCAAGTATCATCGCGAAGGTCACCAGGGATCGGTTAATGGCAGAATATGATAAGATCATGCCGGAATATGGATTTGCATCTCATAAGGGATACGGATCGAAAAGTCATATCGAAGCGATTCGGCAATACGGTCCGTCGCCGATCCACAGAGCAACATTTATCAAGAACTTTCTGTAATCCGGGATGGATGGAACCACTGATTTTGGATGAAAATGTCTGAAAACAAAACAGATCACGTAATTCAGTTTTCTGCAAAATAAGAGGAAACTATATTTGAATAAAAGAAAAACAGGACAGGAGCAGGAGGTGAAAGCCGCCTGCTTCTTGAAAACACAGGGATACCAGATACTGGAACGAAATTACCGCTGCAAAAAAGGAGAGATCGACCTGATTGCCCGGGAGGGGCAGTATCTGGTATTTGTGGAAGTGAAATACAGATCAACAAACGAAAGCGGTCTGCCGGAAGAAGCCGTAGATCTGCGGAAACAGCGACAGATCTCCCGGGTGGCAGCCTGGTATCTGACAGAGAAAGGTCTGGATATCTATACACCGTGCAGATTCGATGTGGTGGCGATTGAGGGAGAAGAGATCCGGCTTTACCGGGATGCATTTTTCTACCAGGGTTAAAAGAAGAAATCTGGGAGACAGAAACATCTGCAAATATGGAAAAACGGATAGAAAGTCTTTCAAAAAAGATGAAATACAGAAAACAAACAGCCAGTATCAGAAAATAAAACAGTACAGCAGGAGAGCAGATTATGGACATTCATTGGAAACAGGAATATACAGGAGATATGGAAGTCAGAAAACGTGATGGTGTAACTTACCTTTCTTATCCAAGACTGGAACGGGAATCCGCCATTGTACACGGTTTCAGCACCCGTCTGGGCGGTGTGAGTGAGGGCTGCCTCGGAAGCATGAATCTCAGCTTTTCCAGAGGTGACAACCCGGAAAATGTACTGGAAAACTACCGGAGAATCAGCAGAGCCATCGGATTTCCGGTAGAAAGCATCGTTACTTCTGATCAGACTCATACGACAAATGTGCGCCAGGTAGGAAAAGAAGACTGCGGATGCGGCGTCCTGACACCACGGACCTTTCACGACATCGACGGTCTGATCACTAACGAGCCGGGTGTAACTCTTGCTACGTTTTACGCCGATTGCGTCCCCTTATATTTCTATGATCCAACCCACAAAGCCATCGGTCTGTCCCATTCTGGCTGGCGGGGAACCGTAGGAAACATCGCAAAAGCAACCGTAGAAGCCATGCAGAAAGTCTATCATACCGATCCGGCAGACCTCATCGCAGCCATCGGTCCCTCCATCTGCCAGGACTGCTACGAAGTAAGCGAAGACGTTATCGAAGAATTCCGCCAGGCTTATCCGGAAACCCTCCACAAAAAGCTCTTCTACCGGAAACCCAACGGAAAGTACCAGCTAAACCTCTGGGAAGCCTGCCACCAGAACTTCCTCACCAGTGGCATACGTGAAGAAAATATCCTCACCCCCAACCTCTGCACCTGCTGCAACCCCGATTTCCTCTACTCCCACCGCGCCTCCCACGGCAAACGAGGAAACCTCGCAGCCTTCCTGGGACTACGATAAAGAAAGAACCATATACATAGAAAAACACTGTGTACGCTCAAATAACCATTATTATAATGGAAAATTGAGTTGTTACACAGTGTTTTTATGTACAAATATAATGTGATTATATGCAGAAAATTACTATCGATATATGCATTTAAAGACAACTATCTAAAAACATCAAACACCTTCAGAAAAGTAATCGAGTTTCCGCCAACATCAGTAAACGATCCCCCGGGTCGTTTACGTACGCCTTAAAAAAACTTTTCTAAGAAACTCTATTTTTTCTCTTCTCTGTTCTTAGCAAGCAATTTCGTAATCTTAGAAGTCGTAGACCGAACCTTCTCAACCGAAACATCATGATTCAGAGTATCCATAATACTTGCCAGATATTTACCCATAGCAGCAGGCTCATAATAAGGACGATCCAACAACTCCGGTGTATGATAATTCAGGTCCGTAGTAATCACTTTATGGATATAACCCTTTTCATAATACTCATCAAACTTCTTCAGTCCATCTGTAAACAGGCCAAACGTAGTACAAACAAATACACGATTTGCATTCCGATCTTTCAACTGTTTTGCCACATCCAGCATGCTCTCGCCGGAAGAAATCATATCATCAATAACGATCACATCCTTGCCGGCTACAGAGTCGCCCAGGAACTCATGAGCAACGATCGGGTTTTTACCATTTACAACGGTAGAATAATCACGACGTTTGTAGAACATACCCATATCAACACCAAGAATATTGGAGAAATATACGGCTCTTGCCATAGCACCTTCATCCGGGCTGATGATCATCAGATGTTCGTTGTCGATCTGCAGATCCGGTACGGAACGAAGCAGTGCTTTCAGGAACTGATAAGTAGGCATGAAATTATCAAAACCGGACAGCGGAATCGCATTCTGTACACGAGGATCATGAGCGTCGAAAGTGATAATATTGGAAACACCCATACTAACCAGCTCCTGCAGAGCCATTGCACAGTCCAGAGATTCACGTTTGCTGCGTTTATGCTGTCTTCCTTCATACAGGAACGGCATAACAACGTTGATACGGTGAGCTTTTCCTGTAGCAGCAGCGATGATACGTTTCAGATCCTGGAAGTGATCATCCGGAGACATATGATTTTCATAACCATTTACTTTATAAGTGATACTGTAGTTGGTGATATCGCAAAGAATGAAAAGATCCACTCCACGGATAGATTCGTTGATGACACCTTTTGCTTCACCGGTACCGAAACGAGGGCAGTCACAGTCAATAAGGAAAGATTCCTCTGCATATCCTGACCATGCGATGCCGTTAGTCCGGTGCTCCATAAGCTCTTTACGGAACTGAACCAGATAATCATTGACGGTTTTTCCCAATTCTTCACAGCCTTTCAGCGCTGCAATTTTAATAGGTGCGACTGGAATGGATTTTTCCAATAAGTCTAAGTTTGCCATAATAACCTCCAAATAAAGTGATTTAACCTGTTGTATTTTACACGATTTTTACAGACATAATAGTTATACCATTAGAAACTAAAGCCCGTCAAGAATATGTAGAATTCTTGTGAAAAATAACGGGAAAAACAGTATTTTCCGGCTTTTCCTTGACAATTCGGGGCGGTTTCTATATAGTAAGGTAGCGGAAAGAACCTGAAAATGTTCGTAAGTGTTCAATACTTGTAACTGTTCAGTACCCTCACGGTTACGAGTCAAAATACCTCGCGGAATATTTCCGGTGGAATAGTTATAATTGTTCTTACCAGGAGAACGGAGAAAGTTGAATGAAAAAAAACAAACATATTATAAAGATGGTTCAGCCCGGGAGTATAGCCGAAGAACTGGAGATCGAACCGGGAGATGAACTGATTTCCATCAATGACCAGAAGATCGAAGATGTTTTCGATTATCATTATCTGGTAAACGATGATTGTCTGACAGTACTGATCCGTAAGACCAACGGGGAAGAATGGGAACTGGAGATTGAAAAAGATTATGAGGAAGATCTGGGAATCGAGTTCGATAATGGACTGATGGATGAATATCGTTCCTGCAGAAACAACTGTATTTTCTGTTTTATCGACCAGATGCCGCCGGGAATGCGGGAAACTTTGTATTTTAAAGACGATGATTCCCGTCTTTCTTTTTTGCAGGGTAATTATGTAACACTTACAAATATGAGTGATCATGACATCGACCGTATCATAAAGTACCATCTGGGGCCAATCAATATTTCTTTCCAGACAACCAATCCCCAGCTTCGCTGTAAGATGCTCCATAACCGGTTCGCCGGGGATATTTTTCCAAAGGTGCAACGGTTATACGAAGCCGGAATTGAAATGAATGGTCAGATTGTTCTGTGTAAAGGCGTGAATGACGGAGAGGAACTGGAACGGAGTATCCGGGATCTCAGCCGATATCTGCCGCATCTTCGAAGCGTCTCGATCGTTCCTGTTGGACTGAGTAAATACAGGGATGGTCTGTACCCACTGGAGCCATTTACAAAAGAAGATGCTCAAAATGTGCTGGAATGCGTTCACAGATGGCAAAAAATGCTGTATGCTGAATATGGCCTGCATTTTATTCATTGCAGTGACGAATGGTATATCCTGGCAGAGCAGTCCATGCCGCCGGAAGAACAGTACGATGGATATCTGCAGCTGGAAAATGGCGTAGGTATGTTGCGGCTTTTGGATACTGAGATACAGGAGACGGTGCAGGGTCTGGAGGGAAATGACACGTTTCGACATTTTTCGGTAGCGACCGGAAAACTGGCAGCGCCTTATATAGAAAAGAATATTTCGTATGTTCAGGAAAAGTTTCCGAATATTCATGGGACGGTCTATGCGATCCGAAACGACTTCTTTGGTCCGATGATCACCGTATCCGGTCTGATCACAGGACAGGATCTGATCGCACAGCTGAAAGATCAGGATCTTGGGGAACGACTTCTGATCCCGTGCAATATGCTTCGTGCGGGAGAAAATGTGTTCCTGGACGATATTACCGTAGAAGAAGCAGAAGAAGCGTTACAGATAAAAATCACTGTGGTAAATGAAGATGGTGCATCTTTTGTACACGCAGTGGTAGATGATACAATATTGGAAAATCATAAAAGGAGGCAGATCTATGAGCAAGCCGATTGTAGCAATTGTGGGACGACCTAATGTGGGTAAATCCACATTATTCAATGCCCTGGCAGGAGAGACTATTTCCATTGTAAAAGATACACCGGGTGTAACAAGAGACCGTATCTATGCGGATGCAACCTGGTTAAACTACAGTTTTACACTGATCGATACCGGCGGTATTGAGCCGGACAGCGGAGATATTATTTTATCACAGATGGGAGAACAGGCACAGAACGCGATTGATACCGCAGATGTTATTATTTTTTTTACCGATGTGCGCCCGGGGCTGGTAGATGGCGGATTCCAAAAGGCTGGATTTCTGGGGAGAAAAGGCGAAACCGGACGTCTTGGGGGGGATAAA
>OBLO01002993.1_pt1 | contig 12530 bp, 9 predicted proteins | sample 1519401 | NCBI WGS metagenome assembly OBLO01 (sample SAMEA2602897, study PRJEB22501) | metagenome | reverse complement strand
CGCAGGATAGCAAGACTGGGATTATAGCCCTGTTCTTTTACGCGCGCTCCTTCGAGTCTTCCCCACGTGCGTGGGGGTGTTTCCTTCTCACAGGATGAAATCTTTACGGCTCTTTGGTCTTCCCCACGTGCGTGGGGGTGTTTCTGGATAGTCTTGAAGATTTTATCTCTCCTGATTGTCTTCCCCACGTGCGTGGGGGTGTTTCCCCGACCACCTCACGCCCCGTAGCCGTCATCGCGTCTTCCCCACGTGCGTGGGGGTGTTTCTTTTGGTGAGTGCCCCGAGCACAACAAAAACGGGTCTTCCCCACGTGCGTGGGGGTGTTTCTAGTTCTCAAAAAAGTTCTGAAAGTCTCCGGGAGTCTTCCCCACGTGCGTGGGGGTGTTTCTTGTAAGCAATGAGAAACGGGAGCAAATAATATGTCTTCCCCACGTGCGTGGGGGTGTTTCTGAAATAGAGCGTTAAGTTTCGATTTCCGTGCTGTCTTCCCCACGTGCGTGGGGGTGTTTCTTATGAAGAAGTGTTTGTCAAAGATTTGAGTGTGTCTTCCCCACGTGCGTGGGGGTGTTTCCGCATTCCATCCTTAGCTACAGGCTGGGCACAGGTCTTCCCCACGTGCGTGGGGGTGTTTCCGACACAAGCGCCCTCATCAAGGATACGGCGGCGTCTTCCCCACGTGCGTGGGGGTGTTTCTCCCCAGCACGGCATCCCTGTGTTCAAAAGGTTGTCTTCCCCACGTGCGTGGGGGTGTTTCTACGACTACTATGGTATGCTATTTTCTGTGGTAGTCTTCCCCACGTGCGTGGGGGTGTTTCTGAATTATTAAAATCCGTTTTTATTCATCTGCCAGTCTTCCCCACGTGCGTGGGGGTGTTTCCGAAGACGAAGCTAAAACCGAGCCCCAGAAGAAGTCTTCCCCACGTGCGTGGGGGTGTTTCCATTGCAGAAAGTTTGGGGTATAAGCCCGAATAGTCTTCCCCACGTGCGTGGGGGTGTTTCTAAAAGAAAATATATGTATATATAGTGGAAAAAGTCTTCCCCACGTGCGTGGGGGTGTTTCTGCACAAGGGAAGTCAGGTCCTCGTGGAGGGCCGTCTTCCCCACGTGCGTGGGGGTGTTTCTATATCGGAGTTGAGCGTGGAGTTTTCCAATGGGTCTTCCCCACGTGCGTGGGGGTGTTTCTGGAGGACATATGGACTTCCCCACAGAGTCAAGGTCTTCCCCACGTGCGTGGGGGTGTTTCTTTCATATTGCCCAGTGTCAGTGTTGCGCTGCCGTCTTCCCCACGTGCGTGGGGGTGTTTCCATATAGCCAATCTTTTGACGCCTCCCGTTCCAGTCTTCCCCACGTGCGTGGGGGTGTTTCCTCGGGGGGAGGCCAGCTTCAAAACCTCAAGGGGTCTTCCCCACGTGCGTGGGGGTGTTTCTCGACGGCCTGATATACACACCCTTCAGGGATCGTCTTCCCCACGTGCGTGGGGGTGTTTCTTCTTTCCCGTGCACTGCCACGGAGAACTCGTCGTCTTCCCCACGTGCGTGGGGGTGTTTCTATCGAGCCCCTGCGCTTTGGCTATGTCCACGGGTCTTCCCCACGTGCGTGGGGGTGTTTCCGCCTTGCCCCGCCGTATGTCATTCTTTCCCTAGTCTTCCCCACGTGCGTGGGGGTGTTTCCTCGTTTGCTTATTGCGGGGAGCAGAAAGAAGAGTCTTCCCCACGTGCGTGGGGGTGTTTCCCCGATGCGGCGTTCCATCGATCTGTGGCTCCCGTCTTCCCCACGTGCGTGGGGGTGTTTCTGGCTCATTGAAATTTCTACTTATGTAGATGACGTCTTCCCCACGCATGTGGGGTGTTTCTGAGGCTTGGCGCACGTACAGCTGGTGGCGTCAGTCTTCCCTACGCACGTGGGGTGTGCGTCAAATCCGTGAGGAGCGAGTACAGACTTTCGCCCATACACGAAAAATCCCCTGTGAAGGTTTCCTTCACAGGGGATTAATTTTTTTCTGGTTGCGGGGAAAGGATTTGAACCTATGACCTTCGGGTTATGAGCCCGACGAGCTACCGAGCTGCTCCACCCCGCGCTATGTCTGATTAGATTACCCTATTCGGGAAGAATGTCAACGACTCAAGATCACTTTTCTGGTGCTGTCCAGAACCACGTGAGCTCGTGTTTGTTGCAGGAGAGATGACCGAGCCACGAACCGGGGATGGCAGCGAAGGCTCTTGCCGTCTCGTGATCTGTCTCCGCCTGGAACTTGAGCGTGCACAGGGCGTGGGTCATGGCCTTTTTGTCGATCCACTGCCTGACGAGCGTCAGCAGGCGGGACGGGTAGCAGATCATATCGGAAAAAAGCCAGTCGACGGAGCCGGCAACAGACGGATCCAGGCCGAAACCGCTCCCCAGGCAGTGATTGACGGTCGGCATTGCAGCAACAGTATTGGCGAGCGGGGCCTTGTCGATGCTGAACACGCGGCAGCCCATGCCTCCGAGAACCCAAGACCAGCTACCAGGGGCAGCGCCGAGATCCAGGCACAGATCCCCCGGACGCGGTTTCTGCCCGAGGATGGTAAAGCTCTCCCACAGCTTGAGATAGGCGCGCCCGGGCGGGCCTATCTTATCTTCGACGAACGGCACCTCGCCGTCGGGGAAGGGGGAGGTCGTGACGGGCGAGGCCAGGAGCAGATCCTTGGTCCAGAGCGTAAAAGCGCCGAGTGGCGCAGTGGGAGCGGGGGCTCCGAAGGTCAGCGGCCGGCAGGATACATGGGGGAGTTCCTCTTCGATGAGGGCCATCCTGCGGTTGCATCCGTCCTGATCATGGGTGTGGGCCCGCCAGTTGCGCTGGATATCGCGCAGCTTGCGGGCGGCGTCGCGGATAGACGTGACCGGGATCCAGCGGGGGGCGAGCCAGGCAGTCTGAGCCCAGTGAGCTTTTTCCTGGCCGCGCGTGAGCACGAGCCGCCCCATGACGGTGATGGTTCTGTCTCCGAGCTCTTCGAGGAGGGGCGTGAGGAAGCCGCGGGGGGCCACCTGCACTGTGAAGCCATCCTGGGGCAGAGCCGCGGGATCGAGGATCCAGGAGCCCTGAGCGGGATCATCGGGCATGAAGCCCCGGTTCCGGCGTCCGTGGCCGAGGCCGCGGAGGACGGGCTTCTTCCTTTCCTTCTTGGCCGGACTGGCAGCGCGGGCCGGGGAGGGTGTTTCCCGGAAGGCGCGGCGCGCGGGCGTAAGGGGAGAAGGGTGATCCTGACGGGCCATCAGCGCTGATCCACCACGCGCTTGGACTTGCTGAAGGTTCTGGGCAGCTTGCCGGGATCCGTGACAGCGACGTCGACTCTGGCGAAGAGGGCCTTATGGAGTTCATCGGCGAGTCTGGCCTTAAGGCCGTCGTCGATGCCGTTCGTGTAGCCTTTCTCGCGTTCAACGGTAAGGAGCATGTGATCCTTGGACTCTTCGTCGCGGGTGAGCTGGATCTGGTATTCGCCGCCGAGTTCCTCGTAGTGGCTGATGACGTCCATGATCTGGCCGGGGTAGATATTGACGCCCCTGAAGATAATCATGTCATCGGAGCGGCCGAGGATGGTGCTGTGGCGGGGGAAATTCAGGCCGCAGTCGCATTTTCCGGGGACGATGCTGGCGAGGTCGTGGGTCCGGTAGCGGACGAGCGGGACAGCTTCCTTGCAGAGGGTGGTGACGACCATTTCGCCGACCTCGCCGTCAGGGAGGCGTTTCAGGGTTTTGGGATCACAGACTTCGATAATGAAGCGGTCGGCCCAGTAATGCAGGCCGTTATGGCATTCGCAGTCGATGGCGGTGCCGGGGCCGTACATTTCGGTCATGCCGCCGATATCGTAGCTGGCTTCCAGCCCGAGCTTGGATTCAATGGCGAGACGCATTTTTTCGCTGCGGGCTTCGGAGCCGCAGATGACCTTGCGCAATTTGATTTTGTCCCGGATGCCGGCGCGGTCCACTTCCTCGGCCATAAGGAGAGCCATGGAAGCGGTGGCACAGAAGCAGGTGGCGCCCATGTCCTGGAGGAGCTGCAGATGGATCTGCAGGTTGCCGGGACCGACAGGGATAGTCATGGCCCCGAACTTTTCGCAGCCGCCCTGGAATCCTGCGCCGGCGGTCCACAGACCGTAGCCCACGGCCATCTGGACTCTGTCCTGGGGGGTCAGGCCGGCCATTTCGAAGCAGCGGGCCATCTGATCGTAGAACATGCTGACGTCTTTGGCGGTATAGGCCAGGATCTTCCTTTTGCCGGTAGTGCCGCTGGAGGCGTGGATACGCACCACGTCCTTATCGGGCACGCAGAGAAGAGGAAGGGGATAGCCTTTGCGCAGATCGTCGGCGTCGATGGTCGGAAGCTTCGGCAGATCATCGAGCGAACGGATGTCGTCGGCGCAGACGCCGCCCTTTTTGAATATTTCTCTGTACTGGGGAGATTTTTCAGCCTGATGCATGGTCCAGCGCAGGCCTTCAGTCTGGATTTTGAAGAGCTCTTCGTCAGTGTAAGAAGGAATAAAGCGGCGTGTCATACGAAAATCCGGCTTCTCCCGGCTGACCCGGGGGCTGTGCCGTCCTCCATGCGTTAAAGTGTGCGCCAGATGGCGGGATCAACAAAGAATAGGGGTAGTCCAAAAAAGCGGACCTGACAAGAAGCGGCCTTATCCTGAGCCGGTGCCGGGAGCGGGGCTCTCGTCTGCATGTAAGGTCCTCCAGGCCGTGCCCCTCCACGGCTTCAGCCTTCATGTGAGGTCCCCCTGTCGTGCCCTTCCATGAATTCTGCTTTTCTGAGCGGTGTGCGTTAACTCGTCAAATCCGCCGCCCCTCCGTGATATCTTGAATATCAGCCGTCACGTCCGGGCAGTCAGGCTTTGCAAGGGGGAGCAGGCCGCCGAGCCCGATGCCGGCTTCTGAGAGGAAGGCCTCATAAGGGTAGACTTCCACGCCCGCGCGCAGGGCCTGCCAGAAGAGGGCGGCGTAGTCGGGGTCGATGAAGGCGGCGGGGCCGAAGCAGCGGCCGTCGGGGCGCTGTACGAGGTAGAACATGGCGCCGCGTTCTCCGGAGGAGACGATGTCCATGAGTTCCCGGAGATGCTTCTGTCCACGGACCGTGGCCGCGTCGGGGAAGCAGGCCATGCCGTCTTCCACGAGCGTGACGTTCTTGCACTCGACCCACAGGGGCGGGAGGCCAGGGCCGGTGAGGAGGGCGTCGAGCCGGCTTTCACCCCGGCGGACTTCGCGCCGGATGGCGGTATAGCCTTTGGCGAAGCCGAGTCTGCGGGCGAGGAAAGCCGCCTCAATCATCCGGTTGGGAACGGAGGTATTTACTCCGGCCCAGAAGCCGGGTCCTCCGCCGGGAGGGGCGCCGCAGCGCACGGCCTCCTGGGTATAGGGAAGCTTCCGTCTGGGGTTGGGGGACTTCGAGGCGAGAACGAGGGCGCCGGGGCGGGTGAGGCCGAGCATGGAGCCCGTGTTGTTGCTGTGGATCCAGATATGTCCCTGATCTGTGCTGAGGGCCACGCTGAAGCGCCTGCGCCGTTCGAGGAAGCGGCCGGTGAGGCAGCCATCGGAGAAAGGGAGAAGGATGTCGTGTTGCATTTACAAGGCCGTTTGCAGGTGGTAGCAAAAAAAAATCGGTATGATGTAAAGAGAGGAGAGCAGCAATGCAGATTTCTGACAGAATCAAATCCATCAAGCCTTCGCTTACCCTGGCCATGAACGCCAAGGCCCTGGAGCTCAAAGAGCAGGGCGTTATGGTGACGAGCCTCGCTGTGGGCGAACCGGATTTTCCCACGCCGAAGCATATCTGTGAAGCGGCCAAGGCGGCCATAGACAGCAATTTCTGCCGGTATACGGCTGTACCGGGCATCATGGAGCTGAGGAAAGCCGTCTGCGGGTACTACAGCAATCAGTACGATCTGACCATTGGGCCTGAGAACGTCATCATCAGCAACGGCGGCAAGCAGGCTCTGTACAACTATATCATGTGCACGGTGAAACCGGGGGACGAGGTTATCATTCCCGCTCCCTACTGGGTAAGCTATCCCGCCATTGTCGAACTGGCGGGCGGCGTGCCGGTTTATGTGGAGGCGGGGCCTGAGGACGGCTTCAAGGTGACGCCTGATAAAATCAGGAAAGCCATCACCCCGAAGACGAAGCTCTTCATCCTGAACTCGCCCTGCAATCCCACGGGCGCCGTGTACTCGGCTGAAGAACTGAAGGGGATCATGGACGTGGTGATCGGCGCCGGGCTGAACGTCTTTTCGGATGAAGTGTACGATCAGCTCGTGTTCGCTCCGGCCGAGATGGCCAGCGCGAGCCCCTATTTCGCAAAGTATCCGGAGCAGGTGAGCATACTCTGCGGCCTCTCGAAGAGCTTTGCCATGACGGGCTGGCGCGTCGGCTTCCTCGTGGCGCATAAGGATATTATAAAGAAGTGCTCCACCCTGCAGGGGCAGAGCACGTCCAACATCTGTTCCATCGCGCAGAAAGCTGCCCTTGCGGCCCTGACCGGTCCCATGGACTGCGTGCGGGAGATGCGCGAAGCCTTCAGCCGCCGCCGCAACATGGCCCTGTCCATCATCGATACGTGGAAATTCGCGGTCTGCCCGCATCCCGACGGTGCGTTCTATCTTTTCATCGACGTGCACAAGTGCTTTGGCGGGAAGGTGCACGATTCCCTGGAACTCTCCAGGTATCTGCTGGAAAGGCTGCACATCGCCACCACGCCCGGCGTGGCTTTCGGCAATGACAACTGCATCCGTCTGTCCTACGCCGTGTCCGACGACGCCCTGAAGAAGGCGCTTACGGAAATGGGCGAGGTTCTCGCGGAACTTGCTGACGAAGCCTGAGAAAACTGTTGACATCTCTTCGGAGATGGCGTAGACCACGCACATCAACGGGGTTGTAGCTCAGTTGGGAGAGCGCTTGAATGGCATTCAAGAGGTCGTCAGTTCAATTCTGTCCAGCTCCACCAGATTAAGAAGAGGCCTGCATCGGAAGATGCGGGCCTTTTGTGTTATCCGCAGAAAATGGTTTTTTCTCCGGTTCAGCTGCCTGCCGGGATGGCGGCCCTGCCTTTTCCCGCGGAGCGAAGGTTTTTGAAGAAAAAGTTTGACAAAATCCGGAGAAAGGGTATTGTTCACCTCACCCATGGGGTTGTAGCTCAGTTGGGAGAGCGCTTGAATGGCATTCAAGAGGTCGTCAGTTCAATTCTGTCCAGCTCCACCAGATTAAGAAGAGGCCTGCATCGGAAGATGCGGGCCTTTTGTGTTATCCGCAGAAAATGGTTTTTTCTCCGGTTCAGCTGCCTGCCGGGATGGCGGCCCTGCCTTTTCCCGCGGAGCGAAGGTTTTTGAAGAAAAAGTTTGACAAAATCCGGAGAAAGGGTATTGTTCACCTCACCCATGGGGTTGTAGCTCAGTTGGGAGAGCGCTTGAATGGCATTCAAGAGGTCGTCAGTTCAATTCTGTCCAGCTCCACCAGACGAAAAGAGGCCTGCATCGAAAGATGCGGGCCTTTTCTTTTTGCGTATCTCTCCGGAAGGGAGTGACGAAAAAAGGCCCCGGAAAACCGGGGCTTTTTTCGTTTTAGGCGTTGTATTTTTCCTGGATGGCGGCAGCCGCGTCTTCGACACCCCCGCGCATTTTAGCGCGTTCGGCCCCGATGCGGTCCCGCAGGGCGCTGTCGCCGAGGGCGAGGATCTGGGCAGCGAGCCAGGCCGCGTTGCGCGCGCCGGCCTTGTCGCAGGCCACGGTGGCCACCGGGAATCCCGGAGGCATCTGGACTGTGGAGAGCAGGCTGTCCATGCCGCCGAAGGCGGTGCCGGAGATCGGGATACCGATGACCGGGACAGTGGTGCGGGCGGCGACGGCGCCGGCGAGGTGGGCGGCCATGCCGGCCGCGCAGATGAAGACCCTGCAGCCGGAGGCCTCCTGCTCGCGGACGATCTTTTCGGTCCTTTCCGGAGTGCGGTGGGCGGAAGAGACTGTCATGAAGAAACTGATGCCGAGTTTTTTCAGAACCTCGGCGCAGGGGGCGACTTTTTCCTCATCGGATTTCGACCCCATAATAATGCAGACGGAAGCCATGGATACCTCCTATTTGCCTTCAAGATGGCGGATACCCTTCATGCCGATATCCGTGCGGTGGAAACTCTTCGGCATGGAGATGCGGTTCACGGCCCTGTAGGCCCTGTCCTGCGCGTCCTTAAGGCCGTCGCCGAGGGCGGTAACGCAGAGCACGCGGCCGCCGTTCGAGAGCACCTGGCCGCCGCTGAACTTCGTGCCGCTGTGGAAGACCTTGACGCCGTCCTCGGACTCGGCCTCCTTAAGGCCGGTGATGGGCATGCCCCTGTCGTAGCTTTCGGGATAGCCTTCGGCCGCCACGACCACGCCCAGGGCGGATTTCGGCGAGAAGGTCACGAGAGAGGGATCCAGGTTGCCGCGGGTGCAGGACAGCATAATTTTGACGAGGTCGCCGTCGAGCCGCATGAGCAGGGGCTGGCATTCGGGATCGCCGAAACGGACGTTGTACTCGAGGACTTTCGGGCCGTCCTTTGTCATCATAAGGCCGGCGTAGAGCACGCCCACGAAGGGATGATTTTCGCCGGCGAGGTGTTTGATGACGGGGCGGATGACGAGATCGGTCATCTTCTCGAGTTCGTTGTCGGGCAGGATGGGGGCCGGGCTGTAGGCGCCCATGCCGCCGGTATTGGGACCTTTGTCGCCGTCATAGGCGGCTTTGTGGTCCTGGGCTGAAGGCAGGGGCACGGCGGAGAGGCCGTCGCAGAGGCAGAGGAGGGAAACTTCCTCGCCTTCAAGGCATTCCTCGATGACGACCTGGCGTCCGGCGTCGCCGAAGACGTGATCCTTCATGATGGCGTCCACGGCCTGCAGGGCCTCTTCCGTGGTACGGGCCACGACGACGCCCTTGCCGGCGGCGAGGCCGTCAGCCTTGATGACCAGGGGAGCGCCGCGGTGGGCGACGAAGGCATGAGCCGACTCGGCGTCGTTGAACACGGCGCATTCGGCAGTGGGCACGCCGGCCTTCTTCATGAGATCCTTGGCGAAATATTTGCTGCCTTCGAGCTGGGCGCAGTAGCGGTCCGGACCGAAGCAGGGGATGCCGGCCACGTTCATGGCATCGGTGATGCCGAGCACGAGGGGAAGTTCGGGACCGGGGACAACCAGGTCGACCTTTTCCTCTCTGGCGAGCTTCAGAAGGCCCAGAATGTCGTCGGGCTTCACGTCGGCGCTGCGCACGCCGTCAAGCTGCGTGCCGCCGTTGCCGGGGGTGACGATGAGATCGGTGCAGAGCGGGCTCTGGCGGATTTTCCATACCAGGGCGTGCTCCCTGCCGCCGGAACCGATTACGAGAATGCGCACGGTTTTCCTCCTTGGAAAAAAGCAGAAGGCCTCCCCCGCCGGGGGGAGGCCTGCAGGACTAGTTGGGGCTGACTTCGAAGTCGCTCAGGTCGGCAGGCGTCTTCGGATTGGTGGCGGACATATCCAGAGGATAGGCGGTCACCATGGACTGCCGGCTGCCGATGCCGAGATCCGGTGAGGTGTTGAGGCCCACGACAAGGTCGAGAGTGCCGTCGTTATTGACGTCGGCCAGATCGAGGGCGGCCACGGATCCGCGGATGCGGCGGGTCTTCCACTTAAGGGAGAGGCCCACGCCGTCCCAGAACAGGGCGTGGATTTCGCCCTGGGGGAAGTAGCGGTAGCGGTCGAAGAGCTGGGAAGCGGTGGACACGGGCTTGTTGACGAGCAGGACGGGTTCGCCGGTGTGGCCGATGTCAGCCGTGATGAGATTCATGGGGCAGTAGTACTTGCCGGGGAGCTGATAGGTTCTGTCAACGCCGAGGCCGGGCATGGACTTGTAGTGGTCGATACCCACGGCGGAGCCGGAGAAGCGCTCCATGGTGGTGTGGATGAGCGAGTTATTGGCGCCCTGGTAGAGCTTGATGCGTTCGTCTTCCTGAAGAACGACGAGCTGGGGCATCTTGCTTTCCCTGCCGGCGGGAATCCAGTTGAAGTTGTAGCAGGTGGTTCCCTTGGGGAGGTCAAGGCGCTGGCCGAGTTTGTAGCTGTCGCCATCGCGCTCCATCACGCGCACGCCGGGAGCGAAGAGGCGCACGGTGTCAAATCCCTGTCCCACAAGGGCGGGGGTGAAATACGGAGGAATCTTCGCCACGCTGACGAAGTAGGGGCAGCGGCGGGCGAGCTCGGTGAAGCGGTTGCCCCTGAAGCTGAAGAAGAAGCTGGTCGGGCGGCATTCTTCGTCTTCATAGGTGGTGATGATCAGATCCTGGGCGCCGTCGCGGTTGATGTCCATGGTGCGCAGGGAGAAGTTCGTATTATTGGCCAGAACCTTGCGGCGGCCGAGTTCCGTCATGCGGGAATTCTTGCCCTGCCAGACGTAGATGACGATGTCATGGGGCGTCATGATGGCGATTTCGTTCTTGCCGTCGCCATTGAAGTCACCGACAGCCATGCCGTTCATCTGTTCGCTGAGGCGCTGGGTACGCAGTCTGGAGCCGTCGCCGGTGCCCGCGCCCTGATAGCGGAACTGCGGGTTCAGGTAGACGTCCTTCTGTGTCTGGCTGCCGGTTTCGTTCATGATGATGTCGGAACGGCCGGAGGATGCCGCCCAGGCGGCAGAGGCGAGGACGAGGCCCAGGACGCAGCAGAGGACGGGCACAAGACTCATTTTTTTCATTGAATATCTCCTTGAAAAAGGGAGCTCCGCTCCTGCGCTCCGGTCTGTGGAAAGGCGGTCCGGAAACGGCGGGGAGAGGAAGCATGCCGGCGCCGCGCAGCCCGCCTGGAAAGCGGGGTGCCTGAGCGGCGCAATCGCCGAACAATACCCTTACTTTTTGTCTCCTGCAATCTCCGCGGACCGCCCGCGGACTTGCGGACAGGGGCTTTTTGCCTGTAAGGAGGGGACATGCAGAACACGAATACCGCCCGTGAGGCACCCCTCCGTTCTTTCAGAATCACCGTTCCGGAACCGGCGCAGTCCGGCGTGGCCGCCCTCCTTGAGGCAGAAGGATTCCGCTTCGAACCCGAGCCTTTTTCGGCCTGCTGCCGGCGCCTCACAGCCGAACCGCGGCCCCTTGGATCCTCGCTCGCCGCGTTTTTCGGCCTCATTTACATCCAGGATAGGTCGTCCATGCTCCCGCCCCTGGCGCTGGCGCCGGAGAAGGGCGCGGCCGTGCTCGACATGTGCGCGAGCCCGGGGAGCAAGACAGGGTTTCTGGCCCAGCTCGTGGGCCCCGGCGGCTTCGTGCTGGCCAACGAGGTCTCGCATTCCCGTCTGTTCACCCTGCGCCAGAACCTCAGGGTCTGCAATTTCCTGCAGGCCTGCACCTGTTCCTATGAGGGGCAGCACATTCCTCTCGCGCCGGGGAGCCTCAGGTACATTCAGCTGGATCCGCCCTGCTCGGGCTGGGGCACGGCTGTCAAAAATCCGAAGGTCATGGAGCTCTGGCACGATGACAAGGTGAAACCCCTCATCGGCCTGCAGCGGCTCCTTCTGCGCCGAGCGGCCGAACTCCTCGCTCCCGGCGGCGTGGTCGTCTACTCCACCTGCACGACCAACAGCGGGGAGAACGAACGCCAGGTTGAGTACGCCGAGGCCTGTCTCGGGCTCACCAGGGAGCCGCTGGATCCTTTCCCCGGATTTTACTGGGACGACCGCGAGGGGAGCGAAGGCACCCTGCGCGTTGACGGGGAGCGCTCCCGGAGCCAGGGCTTCTACGTGGCGAGGCTGCGCAAAACCGGGGAGCCGGAACCGGAAAAAAGCGGTGCCGGTGAGGACAGGGAGAGCAGAAAGCAGGGACGCCGGGGAAAAGAACGTCCCGGCGCCCGGCACGCCGCTTCCCCGGGACAGGATGTGGATCTAGGAGCCCTTTCCTCGGCCACCGTCGATCCCGGACTTCTCCCGGACGGCCGCTGCGCCGCGTTTTCGGGAACGCTGCGTTTCCTGCCGGCTCAGGCTGAGATCCTTCTTCCCGAAGGTTTTGTCTGGCAGGGGGCGCCGCTGGGGCGCTTCGGCGCCGGCGGTTTCGTGCCGGACAGCAGGCTGCGCGCGCTCATGCCGGAGGAGGGACCGCGCGTGGTTCTTGAAAGCGCTGACGAGGTGCGCGCCCTCCTTGGCGGCCGCAGCCTGACCTGCGGTCTGAAGGAGGCGGAAGCCGCGCTCTGGTACCGCGATTTGCCCCTCGGGCGCGTAAGCCTCAGAAAGGGGCGCGTCATCGCGACGTTTCAGTAGGGTAGATCGGAAGAGCGTCGTGTAGGGAAAGCGTGTAGATCTCGGTGGTCGCCGCATCATTAAAAAAAAAAAAAAAACAATGAAAAATGGAAAGAATTGTGAAGGCTACCGATTAGTGGCCGACGATGTCTGACAAGTTCTTGCAGTAGATGCCGACGTCCAGCGCGCCAGTGGAACAAGCATGCCGCAGGACGTGGCAGAAACATTGTCTCAAGACAGCAGACGTACATTGTCAGACGCACTTCACTTCATGA
>OBLO01002981.1_pt1 | contig 12563 bp, 14 predicted proteins | sample 1519401 | NCBI WGS metagenome assembly OBLO01 (sample SAMEA2602897, study PRJEB22501) | metagenome | reverse complement strand
GGTTCGGCGTGAGGTCTCGCCCTCGCGCCGTCTGCGTCTGGTGTGGAAGGCGTAGCTGCAGCTGCGTGTTGGTTTCGCCCGGGCATAAAAGCGGGCCTTCTCGCCCACGCGGGCGGTAACAATGGCGTAACGGGCGGACCCGCGTATCCGGGGGGCCCCGGGTTTTTCCCCGGCGGAAAAAGGGGGGAAAAGGGCGGTTTCCCCGCCGTTTTCAGCTCTGCTGGCGGTTCATGCCCTGCCGCATGATGTCGGCCTCGGTGCCCGGCTTGATCTCGTAGATGAGGCGCTCGCGTTCCTGCGCCTTAAGCAGGGAGGTCATGAGGCCGCTGATCGCTTTGACCATGGTGGCGTCCTTCTCCAGCATGGCCTGTAGCGATGCGCTGCGTAGGGCTTGCAGGTCGCTCGCGTGGCGCTGGAGTAGCTCGTACTGGCGCTGCACAAAGTGGTTTTTGAGGCGTCGGACTGCGGCCTGTGGGGTGGCCTCGACGGCTCGCTGCGCGCGTTCGCGCATCTCCTCGATGCTGAGGACGTTGCTTGGTGCGTCGGCGCGGGCTTTCGCCCAATCTCTGACGGTGCGGGGTGGGATCCCCATGGTGCGTGCGACGGTGGCGGCGGTTGCGCCGTCCTGCTCCAGTAGCTTGAGCGCCTGGGCTTTCTGTTCGGGGGTGTATTTCTTCATGGTTCCTGCTCCGGTTGGTTTCCTCCGGCTATTTGAGCGTCACGCGCTGAGAATGGCGGCAACTTTTGGGGGGTGTACGGCGCTGTCTCGTGCTGGGTGGTATGTCGGTGCGGTTTTGGGGCTGGGGCGCTTAGGATTGCTCTGGTGCGTTCTGGTGTGTGGTGCCTTATGTACGTCCCGGGCCGACTCCATTATGAGATTTCGTTTTCCTGTAAAATGCTCGTGAGCACCTTCGCTCTTAATGAGGGTATGGCAATGAAAGAGTTCCACGTCTTCAAAGATCGCATTCTTGCGGCAGCAAAAGAGTCCTCCCCGTTTTGGGTGACATTTGAGTACCCGGAAGACTGTTTTGGGTATGACGAGCGTTTTGTCTTTGAATCCGTATCTGCTTTGAAGAGTATGCGGATACTAGGACTCGAGATACACAACGCGGCTGATCGCCGTTTTAGTGCCCGCTTTCTGCCTGTAGAGTGAGTGTGCTTACGGTGTAAGTGGTTCGTTATGGGGTAACGCTTACACCGTAAGGAGTTCGTTATGCCGCCATCTCACGGCGTAGACGCTTCATGGCTCTGCGCCAGGTCTGCGGGTTGCGGTTGGTGACTGCGCGGCGTGCCAGCTGGCGTGCGATGCTCTGTGGTGATACGATCATGGTGTTACCTCATTTGGGTGGGTTAACATGCCCGGGTTGGCTCTCACACTTCCCCGGGCTTGGGTTGCGGCGGTGGCTTTAGCGAGTACCACCGCCGCGCTCTCTCTCTCTTACTCCGGCGCGACCGCGTCGACTTTCTCAAGATGGCGGTAAATCGCGCTCCGGCTTAGGTTTAGCTGTTTGGCTATGGTGGCGATCGGCACTCCCATGGCGCGGCGCATGACAATCTCCCCGGCTTCCTTCGCTCCGATCTTGGTCGGGCGTCCGAACTTCTGGCCTCGACTCTTTGCGGCCTCTATCCCTGCTGCCTGCCGTTCGAGGATGAGCTTGCGTTCCATCTGCGCGAAGCTGGCCATTACGCCGAGTACCGCTTGTCCGACGGCGCTGCTCAAGTCGACGCCCTCGCGGATGCTGACCAAGGTGATCTTCCGCTTCTCCAGCTCCTCGACCAGCTCGAGGGTGTCCCGGGCGTTCCTGCCGATGCGGTCGATCGCGTAAATGACCAGGGTGTCGCCCTCCTGCAGCAGCTGGTTCAGGAGGATGCCGAGGGCGGGGCGCTCGCGTGGTGGTACCGTCCCGCTGATCCCGTCGTCGGCAAGGATGGAGGCGGTTGGGAACCGGGCGATGATGGCGTCGCGCTGGCTGTTGCTGGTTTGTTCGTCGGTTGATACGCGAACGTAACCGTATGTTTTGCTCACTTTTTTCTCTCCTATGACCGATACGTCTCTTTCGACACAACATGCCACAACTGTATCGAAAGTCTATCGCTAAAGTGTCTTTTTCGTCGCTCCTGCGGGTGTCCTGAAATGTAGGGGTTTAGCGACGGGCTCTCGGGCGGCTTTCCGCGCTGGGCGAGAGCCCTGCGCCCTCTGCGTGGGTGTGCTCGGTTGGTCGTGACGGCATGCTGTCTGAGCGGCGTTTCTTGCCGCTTTGCTGATAACTTGCTGAGAACCTAACCATGACCGAAATTAAGAAAGAGAGCGCCGACGGCGCTTGGCTACGCTCTACCCTTGCCGAATTGGCGGGTGATGCGTTCCCTGTGTATGACCTCCCGTCCCTGCAGGTAGACACGAACTCCTCCATTCAGCTCTCGGCGCTCGCCGATCGTCAGGCTGCGCGTGAAATGCGACAGGCCGCTTCCGACGTGGAAGCGCGACGGCTGGACGCCGCTCGAGTGGTGGAAGGGCTCAAGACCGAGGCCGAACGGCTGCGGGGTTTGATCGCCGATGGCAAGGCTGCGCTGCGTGCTGGCGAGCCGGTGAGCCCCGACGCGGGTGTTGCGTCGTTCCTGCTGCCGGACATCGAGGCCGAGCTGGTTGTTGCTGAGGCTGCTGAGGCCGACGTGGCCCGGGAGCGTGACACCCTGCTGCAGGATGCCGATCGCCGTGACGCGGCGGCTGCGCTGGCGCTGTTCAACTGGGCGCACTCCGTTCGCGTGCAGCGTATCGAGCTGCTTCTCAAGCTGGCGATGGACGAGGCGACGACGCTCGCTGAAACCGACGGCGGGCGCGGCCTGTACCGTACCGTGATCGCGCCTGACCGCCGTCTTAACCAAATTTTCGCCACGCAGGGCGCTATTGAAATCCTGCGCCGTAACCGTGGCATGGAGGGTGTGTAATGTCTGCTTTCAAACTCCTGTGTGACCGGCTTCGCAATGAGGCGACGCTGGCAAAATCTGACGGGGCCGGCGCTTTCAAAAAGCAATCTCTGGATCCCGACCTGAAGGGCGGCAAGAAGGGCAAAAAGCCCGCTGGGGAGCTGGAGGAGGACGAGGCGATCGCGTCTCTCCACCGTAAGCGCATGAACGACGTTAAAGGTTGCAAGACGCTGACCAAATCCACCGGCGCTGATGACTTTGGCCTCCCTCCGCTGTCGTCGGTAGTCGAGACAGTGGTGGAGACAGGCGGCGCAGCGCAGACGTTCGCGCCGATCGGGGCTCCGGTGGCGTCTCCGACCGAAGCGGTTCACCGTGCGCGTGCGCAGTCCATCCAGGACGCGGCGTTCCTGAACGAGATGAAAGCGGCGGGTGTGGCACCGGCTGACCTGGTGTTACTTGACGGCGTGTTGACGTCCTCTCGTGGGATGCCAGACGCGGCGCGTGCTCCGGCGTTTGCCGAGGTGCGCCGTCAGGTTCAGGCGGGCGGCATGACGCTGTCACCGGCTGCGCGTGGTATTGACTGGAATGCGTAAGCTGCCGCGTCACCTGCAGGGCGAGGTGTTGATGCCGCTGTCCAGCAGGATCACGCGCTCGCAACGGCTGGAGCTGATCTGGCTGTTGCCGTTCCTGCATCACCATCCGGGCGATCGTCCTGCCACCGAGAAGCGGGCTATTGCCCGGTTTAAAGACTCGCTCGCTGCGGGTGGCCAGACGCTGGCTTTCGTCCGTTCGGATGCGTCGCTGTATGCGCTGGGGCTGCGGTTCCGGCGTGAGCGCACCCGGGAGCTGGTCGCTTCTGATCCTGATGTTGCTGCGGCTGGCGAGGCGCTGGAGCAGCGTGCAAACGGTGTGAACCTGTCCTATACGTTCGGGGGTGGCGATGAGTGAATTTGCTGTCTCGCGCCTGGTCATTCCTGAGGTGGTGATCCCCGATGGGGTCATTGCTGCCCGACGGGCAAGGGGACAGGCTCAACGTGTCGCAGCTGCTCGCCGTGCTGCAGAGCGTCGTGCTGCGCCTACGTGGCGCTGGGTGAGACGGGAACTGCCCCGGTCGACAGGGCGGTGAAACGGTGAGACGGGGCGCGTTATGCGCCCTTTTTTTTGTCCTTCTCCTGGCGTGCCTTGCGTCGGAATTCCCGGATCTCTGTCAGGCGGGTTTTGGCCTGTTCGGCCTCCTCTGGCGTGACGGCGACGGTGGGGTTGCCGTCGAGGTCGTAGCGCATGCACTGGTCTATGAGGCACTGCTGGTACGAGCTGGTACCCGTGACAATGCCCAGGATGCGACGGACGGCTTTGCGGTCTGCCTCTGGCGGCATGTCCAGCTCTGCGCCTCGGGTCAGGATCTGCTCGATGATGCCCTTTGCCATGGGGCGACGGTCAACTCCCCGGGTCAGCAAGTCAGGCCAGTGCTCTTTCAGGAATGCTTTGGTCACCCGGTTGGCCAGCGCCTTTTTGGACTTGTTGGCGATCGCGATGTCCTGCTGGCGGCGGTCGTTCTCCTCCTGTCTGCGGATCCCCTCGGCGACCTGCTCGGGCGTCTTTTTCGGCTTTGCCGCTGTGGGCTTCTGTGCGGGCTTCTGCGGGGCTTTCGCTTTTGGCTGTACCTTCGCCTTGCTGGTAGTCCGTTCGGCTGGCTGCGGCTCAGATTTCGCGGCCTTTTCCGGCGGGACGTAGACCGTGCGGTTGCGTCGCTTGATGGTCAGGATCGGACGGGTGGTTTCGGTCATAAATCTCTCTCTGGTCGGTTGGTCCGGATGTGGTCGGCAAGGGCGATCAGGGTGGCGGCGTCGCCGCGGTCCCGATCGATGCGCCGGATGATGTCGTTGATGTAGTCCCAGCGCCCGACGGCGGCAAGGACGGAAAGGGCGAGGCGGTTGAACCGGCTCTCTGGTACCCGGTCGAGGGTCAGGGGGATGCGCTTGCGGGGGCGTCCTGGACCGCGCCCTGTCCCTGGTCTTTTGAGCAGCTGCGGCTGCTCCCTCTGCGGCAAAATAACGGGGATCTTCGCCAGGCTGCGCGTCTCGTTCTGCGCGAACTCGGGCACCGCGATGTGCTCGTCTGTCCATGTCCTGCCTCCGGGCCTGGCTGATGCGCTGGAGTCGCAGGACGGGCAGGAGACGACGATCTCCCGTCGCGGCTTGCCCTTGACCGGTGCCTTGCTGATCACCAGGGGCGCGGCTTTGCAATCAGCGCAGACCGACGATGTCCAGACCGCGTTGTCTGGCAGGGTGGCGTTCCGGTACTGGTGCGCGGCGTCATGCGGTGTCTGGAAGCTGACCGTCTGAAACGTGGGGGCGACGCTGAGGGGTGCCGCCCATGGCTGGCACCTGGGACAAGCAAGCTCCACCTCTCCGGCGTGCCCGTCGCCACCGTTCCAGCGCAGGGGCTCGCGGTGTTCGGGGCAGTAGTACACGAAACCGTCGCGGCGTGTTTGCCCGACCGGGCCTGGTCGGCGATCGTGGAACCGTGCGCCCGGGTTGGCTCGCATGGCGCGGACGAGCGCCTCGCCCTGGTGGATGCCGTACCAGACCTGCCAGCCATCGCCGATGCCGATCAGGAACGGCGAGACGAACGGTGGGGTGCGGTTGACTCTCCCGCGTGCGTTGGCTCCGATGGTGGCTTCGCGTTCGCGGTTCCAGCAGGAGACGCACAGGCTCGAACCGGGCTTATTGGGGGCGATCAGGCGGTTGTCTTTCCGGCTGCAACGGGGGCAGAGCTTACGGGTGTCTGCCGGGGTGGTCAGTGGTGCGTCAGGGGGCTGTTCGGTACCGACCCAAAGCGCGAGGCCAGTGGGGCACCGGTGGCACTCGAGGTGGGGGTTTTCAATCGTGCGATCGAGGTGGCTCTGCTCATAAATCTGTCGGCATGCCTCGACCCGGAGGGAGCACCCGCCGGGGCAGGTGACGAACAAAACGCCGGGGAGCTGCTCGGGGAATTTTTCAGTCGCGCTTACGCGTTCGAGTGCTGCCGGGTTCGGCTGCGTCGATTCGTTCGTGTCGTTATCGTCGTTCACTGCTCCCCCTGCGTCGAAATGGTCGCCAGACCGCGCCAGCACTGGCTATGAGTCTTTTTTAGTATCTCACAAAAAACGCCACTTTGGCGTTAATTGTGTTACGCTTGTCTTACTGATTCCTGACGAGCAGTTGGGAAACATGAAACCGGATCGCCCGGTGCCGCTTTCCCTCCTCCCCAACGAGGCGGGGTTGTAAACGAGGATGCGCGCTTCGTCCTTGGCAGGTGCGAGTAAGCGAGAAGGGCTGCTGTCCTGCCGCTATGCGGTAAGTCCTCAAGGGCGGCTTTATCGATAATCGTCACTCCCGCCCCCCGATGCCCGTTAAGCTGAGGGGGGCACCTATCTGGTACTCCCAATGAAAAAACGAATCTATACCGCTGACCTCGCTGCGCTGCTGAACGTGTCGCTGCGCACGCTCTCGCGGCTAAGTTCGCGGGGGATCGTGCCGACTCCGGCAGGGCGCTCCCTCCGTGGCGGGCATTACTGGCTGGCTGGCAATCCCGAGATCAAACGCTTCGTTGCCGACCAGCGTCGTCCGGGGAGGGCTGCTGATGGCGTTCGTTGATTTCGACACTACCCATCTGAAAGAGGATCCGGGCCTGTTCTGGCGTGCCGTATCGGCTGCGGGTGCTCCGGCTGATCGAGACGAATGGGTGCGTCTCTGCCTGGCTCTTGGTTGCTGGGCGTCTCTCTGCGGCGAGGACGGGCTGGCAGCTATCGAGGCCTGGTCCACTCGACATGGGCGAGGCGAGAATCGCCATCGCCAGCAGTACAGGTCGTTTTTAAAAGGCGACCTGGATACATTCGCCGCTCAGGCTTTCCTCAATTTCTCCGGCGTCGAATGGCGCAACGGTCGCGCTTCTGTCCAGTCCGACGTCGATCGCGCTGAACGGCTGCGGTTGTCCCGTGAGGCCACAGCGAAGGCAAAGGCTGAACGCGACAAGAAGGGTGATGCTGCTGCGCGTGCTGCGGTCAAGCTGCTGGCGAAGGGAGGGGATCCTGCGTCTACCCCATACTGGCGCAAAAAGACCGCTCTGGCGGCTGCGGGTGGCGTCCAGCTGCCCGCCCTCAGCACAGATCTTGGTGTTGGCGGGATGTTTCGATCGTTCGATCCGCGTGCTTACTGGTCTGATTGCCTCCTGATTCCGGTTTACAAGTTCGACGCCGCCCGTCAGCTGTATGTTGACGGCCTGGAGGCCATCTGCGGGCGCTGCTCGGCTGAGGGTTCCCAGCTCACTGGCTCGAAGTTCTCTCCGGCGGGTACCCGCAAGCAGGGCGGCTTCTACCCGATGCCGGGGTTCATGGACGTGCTCGACGGCTCCCCGCACGCGCCCTACTCGCCTCTGTTCGTCTGTGAGGGGTTCGCTACGGCGTTCGCCCTGCACCACCTGAGCCGTGGCAAGGTGGCGGTCTGCGCTGCGTTCTCGATCGCCGGGTTCGGCAGCTGCGTGGCGTCGCTGCGTCGGTTCTGGCCTGATGTTGAGGTGATGCTTGTACCGGACGCGGGAGAGGCGTACCGGCTGGCGCATAAAGCGGCCTATGGCGACGATCGCGAGCCGGTCCCGACAATTCCAGGGGCGTCGGTGGTGTCGTTCGACGGCCTGAACCGCTTCGAGCCCCGCGATAACCTCGACTGGTTCGACGTGCTGGTTGAGGAGGGCGAGGATCGGGCGCGTGAGCTGCTCCGGCACGCGGTGCGTCATGCCCGGCTTGAGCGGGGCTGAGTGGCGTGTCCGAATGGTGCGCCTTTCGGGACACCCTTCCTGCTACCGCCGCTCCGGCTTTTGCGACCGACTTTCGAGACACTATCGCCGCTTTTTTGCAGAGACGGATTAAAGCGACGCACCGCCGCTGCGGTCGTGACGCTATCCTGCAGCTGGTTTGGTTTCCAGCAGCACACTCAAGCCCGGCACCGTTTTGGTGTCGGGCTTTTTTTCGCCCGTAAGGAGGGCACATGAAATCAAAGACTGAATTACGCGCTGCCGCGACCCGTCGCGCCCTTGAGGTGATCGCTTCTGAGATGGGGGGCTGGTCGCTCGACGGGTTTGCTCATGGATCGCTGCCGAACTTCTCCCCGCTGCCTAGCCAGCAGACGCAGGAGGGCTCGGTGGTGCTCGCTCGATCGCCCTTCGAGTGTTCGTGGGCTGGCACTGCTGTGTTCACCGCTCAGGCGAGCCGGTTCGTGAATGCCGATCCGGCGTCTGCTCACTACGAGTGGGCGTGCGGCGTCGAAAGGGAGGCTGTGGCCACCGCGCTGATGGTTGAAGCGTTCAACGTGACCGGCTGCGTGGAGTACGCCGGGTTGCCTCCTGTGGACGGCATGGTGCTGCTGACCATGGACGAGGCCGACGTGGAGCTGATCAGGGCGGCGATGCTGCCTTGGTTAGATGCGGCGGCGTAGGCCGTCGCTCCTCTGCGTCAGATCAGGCCACGCTGACGCAGAGGCTGGATACGCTAGATGGCTACGGCTAAAGCCACAGGTGACGCGGGCTCATTGAGTTCAGGAGAGCATTATCATTCCACTTTTGGTTGAATCTTAGCTGTAATCCGTATAGAATTATTTTACTGCAAGAGCGTTCTACAGATACGTAAATTATTCTGTAGTCAGCAGTAAGGAGCTAAAACTCCTGACCAATAGCGAATTTGATAGACAGCAGAAAACCGCCGATGCTGCTAGATCCGAAAGGAACCAATGAAGGGAAATATTTAGGCGTTATGGTTCATTCTCATTAAATTGAGGAGAACTGCTTAAATGGGCGTCCTTCCTATCACCCTCGCTGTATAGCTCTACACTTGGCCTCCGTTGCATGGTATGCAGTTACGGGGGCCAAATTGTTTTCAGAGACATCAACTATCGCCATTGCGAAAAAACCAGCCCCAGCGACGTTAATACGACGAGCAGCATTCAGCACAATAGTCTGCTCAGAATAATCCCTGTTAACGTAGACGTTACTCTGCACTGAAAATGCAGTAGCCAAAATTTCCGCACACTCCTGCCAACTTAATTTATCCTTCGAGTTACGTGCAGATAGCACATGCCTAAACATAGCCCAAGTAATTGGTATTGCTGGCGACGTAGGCAAATCCCAGCCGTTTCTCTGACAAACAACCTTCATCTGATTGAATTGTTTTTTAGTCATCAAATAAGTGAAACAAGGAGTCTCCCAGACTTCTTGAGGGAGCCCCTTATCATCCATTTCCGCAGCTTGTTGCGTGAAGATGTAGAAAGCATCCCGGATTGCATCATCTCCGATAGCCACTGACTTTCCTTATAAATAATTTAAGGCTGCATTTTATCATATTTAATTACCTCACTTAGGACTGCTAACTCAGCACAATAGACCACTCTCCCGCAGCTTATGGCGGTAGTCCCGGACGCGGCTGGTGTTCCACTCCTGCCCCGTCGCTGTCCGGTACCCGGCTGCGTTCAGCGCCGACGCGATGGCGGGCAGGGTGGCGTTCTCCCCGGTCATGCTGACGATCAGCTGGTCGGCCTCATCGCTGACGGCCTGGAAGCGTGGATCGGCTCCCCGGGGGACTATCTGTCGTGCGCTTTGTCGTGCGGTTTGTTGTGCAAACTGTCGTGCATTTTTCCCGCCTCCGGCCAGCGCCCTGACCTCTGACCGCAGCGCCTCGATGGCAGTCAAAAGTTTGGTGTCCATCCCTTCAGGCTTCGTGCCGAGTCCGGCGACGAGCGCCTCTATGACGGCATCTGTGCGGGTTACTTTGGTTTTCTCCGCTCGCTGCTCGATGCGCTCGATCAGGCTGACGGGCAGTCGAACGGTCAGGGTTTTCGTTTTCTCTCGCATGGGCTAGCATCTCCGTGTCGTGCTATTTGTCGTGCTATTTGTCGCGCTGTTTGTCTTGCGGAGTGTAATGCGTTTTGTCGTGCGCGTCGAATTTGACGTAGTGCAATTGTCGTGCGCTGAGGGGCGACGGCGTTGCGTCGCCGGGGTGCCTGTGGACAGTTTCTGTGGACAAGTATTTTGCGGCGGAGCTGGCCCGTGGATAAGTGGTAGAGGCTACGCGGCTGTAAGGCTGGAGCTGGATCGCGTTTCGCGTGGTTGGATCGTTGTGTGCTGGTACAGGGGGGAATGTAACGGTATGATGACGCGGCTGAAAAAGAAAACCCGTCCTGGCAGACGGGTCATTTTCTTTAAAGCTGTTGTTGTTAAAACTTTAAGGAGCTTTCGCGGCGGGAACCGTGGAAGACACCGATTCTAACAACAGGTTGGGTGGCAATCCAGCTTGAATTGTACGCGAACTTTCCAGCGCGTGCAAAGGGTGTTTTCCCCGTAAAGTCCCGCCGTTGTAGGGCTCCTCAAGATTCGATGTCAATTTTGAGGATGTAAAATTGCCTAATCATGATGATAATTCTGGCGCTGCTGTAGCCACTGTAACGCAGATCGCCGCCGCCAAGGCCAAAGCTGCCGCCAAGACCGAGCGCCCTGCGTTCATGGGTGGTTCTCTGCCTCCTGTCCCGTTCAATGAGTGGGATGGGCTCACCGGTAGCCCGACCCGCGACGGTTTCCGCATTCAGGCGGCTGAAAAGCGATCGGTAAATTTCGGCAATGAGTATCCACTGCGGTATGTCCCGCCGCTGATCACTGATGCTGGCTCTGGGCGCTGGGACGTCCTCAATCACGCCGACAATCTCCGCTGGTTGCTCTACCGCAATGGTGCCCGGATGGAGCTTAACCTCATGACCTTCAAGAATGAGCTCTCATGGGCTGATAGCGGCTCTCTGGTCGAACCGGACGAGCATGGTGCCCGCGCCTGGATACTGAACAAAAGCGCCGAGGTTGGCCTGAAACGTCAGGCTGTTGACGATTTCATGTTCTACGTTGCCCGTTCCGCTCCCTACCACCCTGTTGCCCGCCTCCTCGGTTCCCGCGAGTGGGACGGTTCTCCTCGCGTCGATGCCGTGCTGGACTGCGTACCTGTCGCACCTGGTAAGGAGGCGCTGCGCTCGGCTCTGCTGCGTGGACTGCTGATTGCGGCGATCACCGCTGTTGAGGAAGGGGCTGTGTCGAACAAGTACGTTCCTTGCCTCTACTCCGAGGCTAACAACTGGTTTAAGACGGCGTTCTTTCGCGCTCTGTTCGACCTGCTGCCTGGTGCGTTCGGGCAGGGTGTGTCTATCAACCCTTCGAGTAAGGACAGCGTGCGCCCTGCGGTCATGCGCTGGTTTAACGAGCTGGGTGAAGTGTCGGGCATGATGAAGAAAAACGACCCCGATGAAATCAAGGCGTTCGTGGAGCGCAACGTGGATGAGTGGCGTCCTGAAAACGAGAAGGCGGTGATCGCCAAAAAGCGCCAGATGGTGATGGGTGCCACGGTGAACAAGCGCGACTACCTGAAGGACGAGACGGCGGCGTCCCGCTTCCCGACCATTACCCTCGTCGCCCCTATCGACATTGCTCGCGTTAACGAGCTGCTCGGGTGGGAGTGGGATAACGTCAAAGGCTGCGCTGTTCGGGCGGATGAGGATCAGCTGATCCAGTTCTGGCTCGAGGTTCGTCACCTGTACCGCTCTGGCGTCGGTTTCAACCTGGACGACGAGACCTTTGCTGCGGCGAAAGCTGAGACGGCTCAATTCGTCGATCGCGGCTCGTACTATGAACCGGTGCGCGACATCCTCCTGTTGCCTGGCAATGCGTCCACTGGCCAGTACCCGTGGGATAAGCCTGGCTATGACGGCAGGTTTACCGCGACGGACGTGACGGCGGCGCTGCGTGCCCCATCAAGCCATTCTGGTCGCGTCGGTAGGGCGTTGAAGCGCCTAGCTGATGAGGGGATCGTTGATCGCAGGAACCACCGGGGTACTTTTGTTTACTGGAAATTGCCAGACGAACCAACCGGGGAACTCCCGCTCTGAAAATGACCCGCTTCGGCGGGTTTTTTTATGCCTCTGCCAATGTTGGGGTACCCGTGTGGGGGTTCCGTTTTGTGTGGGGGTATGGGGTGATCATGTGGGGGTTCGGTGTGGGGGTAACGTGTGGGGGTAACTGGTGATGTTGGGGTAAGATGTGGGGGTAAACTCGCAAAGAAAATCTACCGCCACATACTCAAAATCCCTTTCATGGCGCTGCATGTGGCTTTCGTGTTGGGGTATGTGGGGGTACATTCTTTTATTTATCTACTATGTAAAAAGAGGGGTAATAAGTAGCCCCCACACCCCCTGTACGCCCATATGTTACCCCTACACCCTCATACCCCCACACGCTCAAAAATTGCGCAGTTGGCGTGCCGCAGCTGCACCCCTGAAGGGGATGCACTTTGCTTGCCTTGTGAGGTGGGGTGATCGGGGGCGCAGAGGACGAAGCTGTCGCTTCGCTGGGTGGTCGTCTGGTCGTTCTGCGTGAGGGCTTGCCCTCGCGCCCTCTGCGGCTTGTGTGGAATGCGTAGCTGCAGCTGCGCGTTTGGTTCGTCCGGGCATCAAAACGGGACTTCTCGCGCCCGCGAGCGGTAACAATTGCGTAACGTGCGGATCCGAGTATTCCGGGGGCTCCCGGGGTTTCTCCGGCGGTGCAAAGGCGGGGGAAGAAGGGGTGTTCTCCGCGTT
>OBLO01002967.1_pt1 | contig 12616 bp, 10 predicted proteins | sample 1519401 | NCBI WGS metagenome assembly OBLO01 (sample SAMEA2602897, study PRJEB22501) | metagenome | reverse complement strand
GCGTCGTTGCCGCGGTACTCCTGCATCTGCTCGCGGGTCAGGTCGTCCACATAGGCCTTGCCCTCCTTGATGAGCTGCTCGGCGTACTCATAGCAGCGCTCAAAATAATCACTGCCGTAGAAAATGCCGCCGTTCGGCTCAGCACCCAGCCATTTCAGGTCCTGCAGGATACTCTGCACGTACTCGTCACCCTCGCGGGCGGGGTTCGTGTCGTCAAAGCGCAGGTTGAACAGGCCGCCGTAGTGCTTGGCGATGGTATAGTTGATGAAGATCGCCTTGGCGGAACCGATGTGCAGGTAGCCGTTCGGCTCCGGCGGGAAGCGGGTATGCACAACATCGACCTTGCCCTCAGCGAGGTCGGCGTCGATGATATCCGTCAAAAAGTTGGAAAATTTTTCGTCTGCCATGATTACACCCCAAATTATATGCCGCAGCGCCACACCGCAGGGGTGGATGCTCGCATCGACCCCCACAAGCGCCTGGCAATGCTATTTTTAACTATTTTACTATTATACCGTGTACAACTGCATTTAGCAAGGGGCAAAAACTTCTGCGCGCCTACTGTTATTTATAAAAGGTTTGTGCTATAATCAATACTGATTTACTATGTTGCCATGAAAGGGGGCATCCGCTATGCCGACCCCGCAAAACAGGGAGCCGGGCCGCCGCCCGCGCAACCCCGATACAGAACGCTACACGATGCAGGGCGATTGGGCTGTGCCCAACCAGCACCCCACGGCCCCGCCCCAGCGGCGCGCCCCCACGCAGGAACAGCGCCGCGCCGCCGCCCGCCGACGGCGGGAAATTCGCCGCCGACGCCGCAGGCTGGCCGTGCTGGGCACGGTGGGCGGCGTGCTGGTGCTGTCCGGTATCATCACGGTGCTGCTGCCCAAAAGCGTGAAGGGCGAGACCGAAGCCGCGCCTCTGCCCACCGCAGACCCCGCAGGTACCCGCCTGGTGGCCCCGCTGCCCTACGCCGGGGCGGGGGACAGCGGCAGCCAGAACGCTCAGACGCTGAATTGGGGCACCGTCGGCCCGCAGCGCCAGACCGCTGATACCGGCTACACCTACACGGCGCTGCCCGCAAAGCCCGCCGCCCTGCCGGAGTTTGGCCGGGTGGATACCAGTTGGTTCGCCGACGCAGCCTTCTTGGGTGACTCGCTCACCGCTGGCTTCTGCGCCAATGAGTACAACATTGATGTGGGTGGTGCGCTGATCTGTGGGTATGAGGGCATCAGCCCCAACACCGTTGTCAACCGCACCACTGTCACCAGCCCCGACCGGGGCGAGGAAGTCCCGCTGGATGTGCTGGCCGCTGCCCAACCCGCCAAGCTGTATATTTTGATCGGTACAAACGCCCTCGTCCAGCCCGGCAACGATGACAGCTTTTTGGCCTACTACGGAAAAATGCTGGACGACCTGCGCACGGCGCTGCCTGACACGACGTTCTATGTGCAGTCGGTGCTGACTGCCACACAGGAAAAGGTCAGCGACAGCCTCCCGGGCCTGGCACCGGACCGGCTGGCGGCCATCAACGCGGCCATCCAGCAGCTTTGCGCCGAGCGCGGCTGTTATTACCTCGACCTGAACGCAGAGTTCGCCGACGATGCCGGGTATTTGCAGACCGATTTCTCTCAGCCCGACGGCGTACACCTGACGGTGTCCGGGTACAGCAAGTGGGTCAGCTACCTGTGTACCCACGTCCCATACAGCAAGAACAACCCCTACCAGGCCGGAAGCACCTACTATTTAAGTGATGATATGAAGAATTTGCTGAACGATATTCCGTAAAGGAGCCACCCATGCCCAACGAAAACGAACATCCGCGCTACACGGACCCGGACCATCCCTACTCCGGCAGCGGCCTGCGCTACCAGAACAACTACAACCGCAATGAATACCACGCCGGGGACGGCCCGTTCCAGTTCCCCTGGTGGGCCATCGTCATTGGCTTTGTGGTGTGGTGGCCGCTGGGCTTTATCTTCATCGGCCTGAATGCCGCTATGAAAAACGGTAAGCTGGGCAGCTTTGAGCAGAAAGCCCGTACCCGGACCCAGAGCTACCGCAGCGGCCCATCAGTGCAGGAGGGACAGTTCCGTCCTATCTACGCTCAGCAGGATCAGGAGAGCGCGGGCAAAACTGCCGCCGCACCTCGGGATGCCGAGAAAAAGCGCAAGGGCATGGCCCTTGCCAACGGCTTGACCGTGGCGGGCGTCGTGTTGCTGCTGACCGCGCTGGCCGCGCTGCCCGGAGGTACCTACTGGCTGCCCGACGCCTTGACGGGGGATCTCGAGTACATCCGCTGGTTCTTGGCGGATATGATGCCTGTGTTTGTCTCGGCCACGGCGGGCGCGGGCTGCCTGTTCGGCGCGCACCACATCCGCACCGGCCGCCGCTTGCGCAAAAAGATCGACAATATTGTCGGTGATGCGCAGTATATGTACATTAAGGATATCGCCGACGCCATCCCGTGCAGCTATGAAAAATGCTGCAAGCACCTGGAAAACTGCATCGACGACGGCGTGTTCGGCCCCGAAGCCTACCTGGATATGCGCCGCAAATGTCTCGTCGTGACCGGCAAGCCCCCCGAGCCGACCCCGAAAAAAGCGAAGAAACCCAAGGTCGAAAAAGCAGATCCGATGCCCGAAAAGGACCAGTACCAGAAAATCCTCGACGAGCTGCGCCGGGTCAACGACGCCATCCCCGACGAGGAGATGACCGACAAGATCAGCCGTCTGGAAGCGGTCTCGGCCAAAATTTTTGAGCAGGCCAAGTCCGACCCCGACAAGCTGCCCCAGATGCGCAAGTTCATGGATTATTACCTTCCTACGTCGTTAAAGCTGCTGAACACCTACGCTGAGCTGGACAACCAGGGCGTGGAAGGTGAGAACATTTCGGAGTCGAAGCGCCGCATTGAGCTGACGATGGATACGCTGGTCAAAGCGTTTGAAAACCAGCTCGACCGCCTGTTCGCCAGCGACGCCCTCGACGTCAGCGCCGACATCGATGTGATGCAGAATATGCTGCGGGCCGACGGCCTGACCGATGATGCACCGTTTAAGATGTAACCACCAAAAGCCTCCCTTGTCAAAGGGAGACATTATCCCCATACTACTAAGGAGCCAATATCCCTATGCAAAAATCCACCGGCCAGTTCCATAACAGCTGGCGCAACTTTTCCAAATATCGGCCGCTCATCCGGGAGCTGGTCACACGCGACCTCAAGGTCAAATACCGCCGCAGCGTGCTCGGCTATGTGTGGAGCATCTTAAACCCGCTGCTCATGATGCTGCTGCAGACCCTCGTTTTCTCCTATATGTTCCGGTTCGATATCCCGAACTTCCCGCTTTACCTCATCTGCGGCAACACTCTGTTCAACTTTTTTAACGAGAGCACGAACATGGGCATGGGCAGCGTGCTGGGGAATTCGTCCCTTATCAAAAAAGTGTACGTGCCCAAGTTTATTTTCCCCATCAGCCGCGTGGTGTCCAGCTTTGTCAACCTGCTGTTCAGCCTGGCGGCCATTATCCTGGTCATGCTCATCACCCGGTCGCCGTTTTACTGGACGATTCTGCTCGTCTGGGCGCCGCTTTTGCTGCTGCTGGCGTTCTGCTGCGGCATGGCCGTACTGCTCTCGGCGCTGGCTGTCTACTTCCGCGATTTGCAGTATCTCTACGGCATCGTGACGATGGCCTGGATGTACGCGACGCCGCTGTTTTACCCGATCTCGGCGCTGCCGCCGTTTTTGATCCCCATCATTAAGCTGAACCCGCTGTACCACTACATCAACTGTATGCGGTGCCTGGTCATGTACGGCACCGTGCCCGGCCCCAACACCTGGATTGCCTGCATCGGCAGCGCAGCCGTCATGCTGGCTGTAGGCCTGGCGGCGTTCCGCAAATTGCAGCGCAACTTTATTCTGTATCTGTAAGGAGTTTCCCCCATGCCCATCATTCAGGTGGAGGATGTCTCGATGCGCTTTAACCTAGCGCAGGAGAAAACCGAGACCCTCAAGGAATATACCGTCAAGCTGCTGAAACATCAGCTTTTTTTCAATGAATTTTATGCGCTGCAAGACGTCTCGTTCAGCATCGAACCCGGCGAATCCGTAGCGCTGATTGGCCGCAACGGCAGCGGCAAAAGCACGATGCTCAAACTTATTGCGGGCGTCATGTACCCAACCAGGGGTACCGTCGCCGTCAACGGCGAAATTGCGCCGCTGATCGAGCTGGGCGCGGGCTTTGACCTCGATTTGACCGCGCGGGAAAACGTGTTTTTGAACGGTGCGGTGCTGGGCCACGACCGCACTTATATGGAAGAGCACTTCAAAAATATCATCGACTTTGCTGAACTGTGGGATTTTGTCGATGTGCCGGTGAAAAACTATTCCAGCGGCATGATCGCGCGGCTGGGATTCTCCATTGCGACCGAGGTCAAGGCGGATATCTTGGCCTGCGATGAGATTCTGTCGGTGGGTGACTTTATGTTCCAGCAAAAGTGCCACCAGCGGATGGAACAGATGTTATCCGGCGGTACAACGCTGCTTTTTGTCAGCCATGATATCAACCAGGTCAAGCAGCTCTGCAAACGCGCCATCTGGATAGACCATGGCCACATCCGCGGCGACGGCCCGGCGGAGGAAGTCTGCAACGCCTATGTGGAGGCTATGCAGAGAGGGGAATGACCCCAAAGGTTTCCCCCCAGGGGGAAGGCAGAACTTTTAAAGGAGACCCCATGCCAAAATCAAAACAAAACCTGGCCAGGGAAATTCTGACCGTCGCGCTGCTGCTGGCGGCGGTGGCGGCCACGGAATACTGGTTCTTCCAGCTGTGGCGGCTCGATTGGTCGGTGCCCATGCTCTACGGCGGCGACGGCATCTACTGGGTGGGTCAGGTGCAGCGCAGCTACGGCGAGTTGTTTGGCTCCCTGGGCTGGCCGTTCTATGAGGTCGCGGGCAAATATGACCCGAACTACGACCTGATTTATGATATCTTCGTCTGGTTCGTTGGCCTGTTTACGAAAGACACCGGCATCGTGTTCAACCTGTATGTGCTGGTCATCCCCTTTGCCAACGCGCTGGCGGCCTATGCCGTGTTCCGCATGGTGGGCATGCGCCGTTGGCTCAGCTTTGCCTTTGGCATCACCTTCGGTATGACGCCCTACGTGCAGCAGCGGATGGCCGGGCATATGATGCTGGCCGCCTGCGAGTTCGTACCCTTCTCGGTGCTGCTCTGCCTCTGGTGTGCCGAGGATGAAGGCTTCAACCGCCCGGGCAAGGGCTTTTTCAAGAATAAGCGCAACTGGCTGGCCCTGGCTATGGCCTGGGGCATCGCCAACAACGGCGCGGCCTATTATCCCTATTTCACCTGCTTTTTCCTCTGCGTCACGGCGCTCTGCCTGATTTTGCGCGGCCACAAGTGGAGCGTGGGTGTACCCTGCCTGGTCACGATCGCGGAGATCGTCGCCTGGATGATACCCGATTTCTTCCCCATGGTGCTGGGCATCCTCAGCGGCCAGGGCAGCACCCTGACCAACGGCGTCTACCGCAGCCCGGTCGGCGCGGACATTTACAGCCTGCGCATCAGCAGCCTGCTGTTGTCGCCCAACGGTTTCGGCCTGCAAAAGCTCGCCAACTGGATGGGCCGCTACTTCCACATCCTGGCTACCGATGAAGGCCCGATGTACAACGAGAACGGCTACGGCTATCTCGGCATCGTGGGCATTTTCGGATTTTTGGCGCTGCTGCTCATGCTGCTGCGCAACTGGGACTGGAAGGCCGGCCGCACCGAGAAGCCGCAGCTTGGCGACCGCCTCTGGCTGCTGAGCCGTCTGAACGTCATGGCGCTGCTGTTAGCCAGCATTGCCGGCTTTGGCAGCATCATCGGTATCTTTGTGCGGTTCATCCGCGGGTACAACCGCATCAGCCCTTACATTGCGTTCTTCGCACTGCTGGCCGTCGGCCTGACGGCGGAAATGCGGCTGGCCCAGCGCGCCGGAAAAGACCGCAAAAAGCTCATCCTCGTTATGGTGGTGCTGCTGGCCTACGGCTACTGGGAGCAGCAGGGCCTTTTCAGCCCGAAATATGAGGAAGTGCAAAAGACCTGGCACCAGGACGCGGCCTTTATGACCGAGGTCGAGGACGCGGCAGGGGAGGGGGCTATGCTCTTCCAGCTGCCGTACATGAAAAACTTTGAGAACGGCCCGCTGAACAATATGTGGGACTACACGCTGCTGCGCGGCCCGCTGCACAGCAAGACGCTGAAATTCAGCTACGGCGCGGGCTACGGCACCGAGAATGACGCCTGGTATCAGGCCACAAGCGAGTTGGAGCCGAACGCCATGGTGGCCGAGCTGCGCACCCAGGGCATGGCGGGCATCTACCTGGATCTGGACGGCTACACCGAGGACGAGCAGCAACCCACCCTGGCAGCGCTGATTCAGGCGGCGGGCTGTGCCGAGGACGACGTCATCATCAGCGAGAGCGGCAAGCTCTGCTATATCCCGCTGGGGCAGGAGTGAGCAATGAAACTGCAAAAACTGACGGAAAAACGATGGTTCTGGCCGCTGGTCTGCGCTGTGTCGGTCGTGTTCGGCTGGTGGTATCTCAGCATCGTGACCTGTGCGCCCCTGGGCGGCGACGATGAACTCATCAACCTGCAAAACTACTATTATATTACCCACACATCCTTTGGGCAGAGCGTGCTGGATTATATCGGCGACCTGTGGACCCAGTTCAGCTTGCAGCAGGGGCGGTTCCGGCCCTTCTCCTCGCCGCCGGTGCGCGGGCTGACGAGCTGGTTTTTGGGTGATCTGGTGGGCTATCGGCTCTACATCCTGGCCTGGACCTACGCGGATATCCTGCTGACCGGCTGGCTCGTGGGCAAGGCAAGCCACAACAAAAAGCTGGGCATCGCCTGTATCTGCCTGCTGCCCATGATGTTCAGTGTCTGGCAGGACTCCACCGGCAACAGCCTGTATTCCTACGGTGCGCTGGTGCAAAGTACGCTGCTGCCCGCACTGGTGGCAGGGCTGGCTGTGCTGCGTTTGCAGGATACCGGGCACAAGCGGTGGGCCGTGTTGGCGGGGTACTGCGCGTTCCAGTGCTGTGCCACGTTTGAAATTGGTTTTACCTATATTGTGCCGATTTTCGGCCTGGCCTGGCTCTACACCGACAAGGCCCGCGACGCCTTGCGGCTGAGCATTCCGGTGTTTGTGGGCGAGTGCGTGACGCTGGCCTTCAACCTGGGGGCGCGGCTCGTCAATACCTTGCAGGAGATGGGCATTCTGGCCGGGGATGCCCAGCCAATCGGCGGTGTATCGCCGAACTTTGACATCCCGGCGGTGCTCAAGACCTGGGCCATGCAGATGTCGGCGGGCTTCCCGCTCAATGCACTGTTCGCGGGCAAGGTCCGCCCCGGCACAATCTACCCGGTGGATATCCTCTGCGGCGTCATGGTGGCCGGGGCTGCGGTGGCGGCGCTGGCCGCCCTGCGCGAGCTGCCAAACCGCAAGCAAAACCTGCTGCTGTTCTTGACCGGCCTTGCCATGCTGTCCGCACCGTCGCTGCTCATCGGGCTTTCGCCTAAATATCAGCAGGCGGGGCAGATCGATTGGCGGCACGGCTACATCCCGCAGACGGTGGAAAGCTACGGCGTTGGCCTGATGGCCCTGGCGCTGCTGGTGCTGCTGCTGCGCTGGGCACGGAGCAAAACCTGGTGGCCCAAGAGCCGCGCGGTGCTCTACTGCCTGCTGACTGTCGGCATGGCGGGCACGGTGGTCTGGCAGCGCGCCGCGACCCGCTCAGCCTACGCCGAGGGTGGCCGCGCCTACACGGTCTTTGGCGAGACGGTAGCCGCCGGTGCGGCTGACGCCGCAGGGACCGAGGTGCCCGTTGTGACGGATTACATGATTTGGGGCGGCAACGAGGTCGCCGAGAACGCGTTCTTCCTGCGCTATGGAGAGCAGGACGCCGACGCCCACGCCTTGCAGGTCTGGCGCACCGAGGACCACGCCGATGAGACTGCCTACCGCCTGGGCTTTACCCTGGGCCAGACCAGCCGCTATGACATCGGCTGGTGCGGCCTTGGCAGCGGCAATGCGCTGGATGAACTGACGGATGTGGTCGTATGCCTGCCCGCAGGTACGGCGCAGCAGGCCACGCTTTGCTACACCACAGCGGACGGCGAAGAAGTACGAACCGAGGTATACGCTGAAAAAACCGCCACCCTGGTGCAGTTGGAAGGCACAGTGCTGGCGGAGAGTATCCGGCTGGAGTAATTCCTTTGCCTTCCCCTTTTGGGGGAAGGTGGCGCCGCAGCGCCGGATGAGGGGCGCGTGTGCCACAGCAACCCGTGAACGGTCTGCATCGGCAAGGCCGCCCCTCATCAGTCAGCGGTCAAGCCGCTGACAGCTTCCCCCGTGGGGGAAGCCATTACACACCAAGGAGGTGCCGCTTTGGCACAAAACAAGAAACAGCGGCTGCTGTGGGGCCTGGGGCTGCTGGGCACAGCGGTCTTTACCCTGCTGATGGGCTGGCTGCACTACCAACAGCTGCTCTCCACCGGGTACTATTACTCTGATATCCCGGCCCACATGGCGGGCCATGCCATGGGCAATACCGGCTTTTCGCTGGTCACGGTCCTGCTGCGGGGCGTGTTCGCCATCGGCGGCAACCTGGGCACGGCGGTGTTTTTGGCTGTCGTCAGCCTGCTGACGCTGCTGATATTTGCCTGGGCCATCCGTAAGGCTGTGCCGCAGGTCTGCCCTGGCGCAGCGCTGCTCTGGTCGCTGGCTGCGAACCTCTGTCAGGCGGTCTGGATGCCAAACGGCGGCTACTGGTACTTTGGTGCCATCACCGGCACGATCTACCACAACACTACCTACATTATGTTGCAACCATTGGCGCTTATCGCGTTTTTCCTCTTCCTCTCGCTGGCAGAGCACCATGGTCAGCTGCAATGGCGCAGTTGGGCCGCGTTGACGGTGCTGCTTACGGTGGCAACGGCTATCAAGCCCAGCTACCTTTTCGCCTTTGCCCCAGCCCTGCTTGTGGCGCTGGTCGTTGACCTGATCCGCACCCACGGCAAGGCCCTCCAATGGGAAGTCTGGCTCGGCTGTACGGTGCTGCCGGGCATTCTGCTCTGCATCATTCAAGCTAAGGTGCTGTTCACCGGCGGGGATGATTCCGGCATGGCACTGATCTTCACCACAGACTTCGACCCCGAAAAAGTGCTGTGGGGCGTCTTTAATTACAGCGCCAAGCACGGCCTGGTGCGCTCACTGGTGTTCGTGGGTGCGGTGGTTTTGCTGCTGTTCCGGCAGTGGCGCGGCGCTTACGCCTATAAGTTCAGCCTGCTTCTGTTTGCCGTCTCGCTGGCCGAGGGCATCTGCCTGACCGAGACCGGCAGCCGTATGTACGACGGCAACCTGTGGTGGGGCGCGTTCATCTGCTATGACATCCTGCTGCTGGAATCGCTGATTCAGCTGCTGCGCCGCCTGCACAAAAAGCCGCGCACCCCGGTGGAGACCGGCACGTCGGTTTTGTGCTGCGGGGCGCTGGCCTGGCATATTGCCAGCGGCATTGTGTTCCTGGGGCTGATGCTGGCCGGTATCTCCTATGCGGTCATGATCGGCACCGAAAGCTACCTGCTGCAAGAAATGTGGGGCATTGTACTGTGACGAAGAACAAGCAACAGAAAAACGCCCTGCTGACGATTTTATGCGTGCTGGCGCTGGCGGCGTTCGGCGCAGCCATGGTGTGGCTGCACTACAAGCAGCTTTGCTCGCCCGGCGGCGGGGATGACCCCTACACATCGGATTTAGGGCAGCATCTGGCGTTTGCCCAGCGGGGCATGGTCTACTCGACCGTGTCGCTGCTCATCGGCCCGGCGTACAATCTGGCTGGGCGCATGGGGATCGCCGTGCTGTTGGCGGTGTTCCACTTGGCGGCGGTGGCGGTGTTTGCCTGCGGCCTGCGGGCCGCGCTACCGGACGTCCCGCGCCCGGTGCGGCTGCTGGTCAGCCTGGTGGTCAACCTGGCAACGGCAGTCTGGATGCCCAGGGGCGGCTACTGGTACCAGGGCACCATCGGCGGCACGATCTACCACAACACCACCTACATTATGCTAGCCCCCTTTGCGCTGCTGGCAATGCTGGCGTTCTACCGTGTCTGGCCCACAATGCGGGGCAAGCTGGACCTGCGTGCCTACGCGGTCTATACGGTGCTGCTGACGGTGGCGACGAGCTTTAAGGCCAGCCTGATTTTCGCCTTTGCCCCGGCGCTGCTGGTGCTGCTGATTGTGAATTTTGCGCGTACCCGCGAGAAAAATCTGAAAAATGAGATCATTATGGGGTGCAGTGTGTTCCCCGGCGTGGCGCTCTGCGTCATCCAGGCCAGCGTTCTGTTTGCCGAGGACGACTCCGGCGTCAAACTGATTTTCACCGTGCCCTTTGACCACCACCGTATGCTGTGGGGCCCCTTCAACGAGGCCGGTGTGCTGGGGCTGGCGCGGTCATTCGTCTTTGTGGCGGCGGTGGGGCTGTTGCTGGGGCGCGCCGCGTGGCAGAGCTTTCGCTATCGGTTCAGCCTGTTTACCTTTGCCGTCTCGCTGGCCGAGGCGCTGTTGCTGGTGGAAAGCGGTGAGCGGCTGTACCATGCCAATCTCTGGTGGGGGCCGTTCATCTGCTTCTGGGTGTTCTGGCTGGAATCCGTCAGCGTGTTTTTGCAGCAGCTGCGGGCGAAAGCCGCCCCGTGCTGGCGGCTGGTTTTGTGTGCCGCCGCGCTGGCGTGGCATGTTATCAGCGGCGTGTGTTTCCTGGTCATGCTGATGCGGGGCGTAAGCTACAACGTGCCGATTTTGACGTATAATTTGTGGTAAAAACTAAAAAAGGCTTCCCCCACGGGGGAAGCTGTCTGCGAAGCGGACGGATGAGGGGCGGGCTGGCCGTTACTGCGCTTTAACGTGCAATAACGGCTGACCCGCCCCTCATCCGGCCATCGCTTCGCTTGGCCACCTTCTCCCTCAGGGAGAAGGCCTTTTTATTTTCTCATGCCCGCCCGGCAGCGGCAAGCTGCATATCAGCGCAATGCCCAGGGCCAGCGCCAGGGCAACCTTGAACGTCTCGCCGCCCTTGCTGGCAAACAATTCCTGCTCGCCCTGCAAAAAATAGTAGGCCGTGTAGTAGATGCCCGCGCCGGGCACAAGCGGGAAGATACCCGGCAGCAGAAAAATCGTCACCGGGGCTTTGTGCGTGATGGAAAAGAACCGCGCACACCCGGTCAGCGGCAGGGTAGCCACCAGCGTGGCGATGGCCGGGCTCATGCCCAGCAGCTCCACGCCGAAGATGTAGACCATCCAGCCCACCGCGCCGGTGATGCCGGCGGCCAGGTAATGCCGCCGCGGTACCTGAAACGTGATGCCAAAGGCGATCGTGGCGATGACCGTCACCACAAAATGTGCGAAATAATGTGTCCAGACCGGCATCAGGCCACCCCCAATCCGCGGGCGACGATCCAGCCCAGCACTACGCCGCCCGCAATGCTGCCCGCAATCAGCAGCGCGTCCAGCAGGCGGATGGAGCCGGACAGGTAGTCGCCGTTTAAAATGTCACGCACGCCCATCGTCAGGGCGACGCCGGGGGTCAGCACCATCAGCGCACCGATGATGGCCGCGTTGGCGCTGACGGCAGGCACCACGGCCTGCACCGCAATGGCCCAGACCGTGCAGCAGAACGCCGCCACGATATCCGTAAACATCCGGTTGATGCTGTGGCGGCCAAAATGCAGGCAGACGAGCGCTTCCAACAGGCCCGCCACGGCGGCTACCGGCACGTCGGCCAGTGTGCCGCCGAACAGATAGGCGAACCCCGCCGCCCCGGCGATGCAGGCCAGCACCTCCCGCCGGGGCGTGACCCGGGGCAGTGCACGGGCTGCCGCCAGCTTTTGCTCGGCTTCGACGACGCCGAGCTTGCCGGCAGCCAATTCACGGGAAAGCTCGTTCACAGCCTCGACCCGGCCCAGATGGATGGATACGGTGGGCACGTGCCGCACCAGCGTGACAGACTCCCCGCCGGGCAGGTGGGCCGATGCAAAAATGCCGTTGGTCAGCACATAGACGTGAAAATCCTGCACACCAAGGCTGGCGGCCATAATTCCCATCGTCTGCTGCACGCGGACCCCCTCGCCGCCGTTGGCAAGCAGGGTCTGCCCGCCGTCCATCACCAGCTCCAGCGCACGGTCAAACAGGTCCTCAGCCACGAATATTCTCCCGCACAGCGTTAAATTCCGGGTAATGGGCGTAGAGGTGCTGCGCGATGGCCTCCATCAGCAGATAGTCATGCTCGGAGTCGATATCAATGATGCCGGTGTCCATCATAACGCTGACACCGAACTTGGAATGCCACAGGATGGGGTCCGGGTTGTCCACCAAAAATGCGCGGCGGATAACATAAATCGACGCATTGACGTCGTAAACCTCGGGCGCTTGCTGGCGGCCGGTGAATTGGCTCTCCATGACCATTTCGGCGTGGTCGCCCACGATTTTAAACATATTGAACCACGGGTTGCGGCGGGCCTCGCAGACGCTGAAGATGATTTGCAGGTCCTCGCGCTCCTGCG
>OBLO01002941.1_pt1 | contig 12677 bp, 11 predicted proteins | sample 1519401 | NCBI WGS metagenome assembly OBLO01 (sample SAMEA2602897, study PRJEB22501) | metagenome | reverse complement strand
CAAACTTGTAAATTTGTACATATTACGCTTGGCTCCCTCAGACGAGGGAGCTGTCGATTGTAAATTGACGGAACGGCAATTTACCTTTTATAAATCGACTGAAGGAGGGAAAAACTATAAATTAGATGAATTAATCGGTTATTATCTAATTTATCTACATTACATAATCATCCCCACAAACCCTAATTTGCAGAAGGAATTTACCATCACATACAACCAAAACAAAAATCACATTACAAAATAGGGGATTAATCCTACTATTATTGTTAATAGGGCAATTAAGAATAAATAATCCCTAGTACCACACCATAAATCATCATATAATTTTTTACTTTTTATGTAGCTGACAATTGTATATACAATAATTAACAAAGCTAATGTGATTGATATTACTGTCATTATAATATTGATGTACAGTGGAACATTTTTGAATATAGATATTTGCACAATAACAAAAATAATATCTATAATTTGAAGAAACATTAATATTTTATCATACTTATTTATATTACTTTTATTTCCAGAATGTTTCATAAGATTATAATTAACTACATTACAAAGAATACGGCAATAGCCCAACCCATAAGGATAACGGAGAAGAAGATTACCTGAAATGGGTTGCTATACCATGAGTCTGATGACTTGCGATTTTTGATAGCAGAAATACCGGTAAGTACAAGCATAATTACAGCAGTAAGTCCCTCAAGGACAGACATTGCAATATTAAAACCAAATGGTGCAAGATGGAAGAAACATACCGATACAACTAAGAATACTGTACCTATAATAAATAATGCCATAAAAATTTTATCTAAGTTTTTCATATTAATACCTCATTTCATATTTACAATAGTAGTTTATACTATTTATATGATATTGTAAAGTGATTTTTTGTTAATGTTTAACATTTAAAGGATTTCAAAAATCCCCATTATAGCTTTACTTAATACCATTTCATAACTAAAAATATAAGTTGAAATATAGGGGAGATTGTGGTATACTGTCTTTGTAATTGAATATGAATATAGGCAAGGGAAATACGGTGAAAGTCCGTTGCAACTGCCATTACTGTGAATTAAGCCAGATGACTTGCTATATTCAAGGTTTTAGTACTTTTGGGTAAGAAGAGTAACCATTTTTAAAGCATTACTATGGGTAATGTTTTGTTTTGGTGTCTCTTTGCGTTTTGCAAAGAGTTTTTTTATGCCCATTTTGTGTTATATTTTAGGTGTTTATGAAAAAGTTATTTGCTCTAATCCTTGTTGCTATCACAGTAATCCTATCATTTGGTATAGTAAATGTTTCTGCTAGTAGTGGTTATGTAACTATTAGCTTTCAGGACTATGGTATCCGTGGTAGTGACAAGGGAGATTTTCCTCATCAGCTTGGGAAAATCATTAACAAAACCAAAGTAAAAATTAATAAAAATGATACTATTGCAACTGTCACCTTAAGATTGTTAAAGGAAAAGGGTATCAAACCGGCATATACAGGTAAACCTGAAATGGGTGGTGGGTTTTACCTTGCATCAATTGACAACTTTACTACAGTCAGTGGAAAAAAGGTTAGTGACGGTTACGGTTTAGGTGAATTTTCTGTTGGTAGTGAAAGTGGTTGGATGATTAGCTACAACAATTGGTTTATCAATAAAGGTGCATCAGAATTTTATGTAAAGAATAATGATGAAATTAAGTGGCAGTTTACTGCTACCGGTCTTGGTAAAGATATTGGTTGTGACTTTAATAACCCTATTGCAAAAATTAAGAATTTGCACTTTACAAGTGGTAAGCTGTCACCTAGCTTTTCTACTAATAATAAAAGCTATACCTTAACTTTGCCTAAAGGAAAAAGTACTGTTGCAATAAGTGCAACTTTGGAAAATTATTATTCTAGGGTAACTTATCATTATAATGGGAAAAGTTATAGTGATAATGAGTATTTTAAGGTAAAGGACAATACTGTAATTACAGTTAAATCTGTTTTTGACAATGGAGAAGGCAAAAAAGACAGTGATACTGTTACTGTTAAAGTGAAAATTCCTACTTCAAAAACTACTAAAAATACTACTGATAAAACCACAAAGAAAGATACTAACGGTAACAGTATTAAAGCAGTTAATAAAAATTCTGTAAACAATAATACAGATAATAGTATTAATAGTATAGATAATAATTCTTCTAGGGAAAATAAAAATGTCGATAACAAGAAGAATGATACAAAAGAAACTGCTACTGATAACAGTAAAAATATCAGTAAGGAAACAGTAAGCAATACTGAAAATGTTAAGGGTAATAATGAAGATAATAATTCTAATGGTTCTGATAATTTAAGTAGTGAAAGTAGTAATAATTCTGTAAAAGAAATTAATACTGTAAATGGATTTTTCATTTTTTTAATAATAATTGCAGGTGTAGTTGTTTTGGCAATTATAGTTTGCATTATGATATTATATAAAAACAACAAGGAGAGAAAACAATGAGGAAATTATTATCATTATTTCTTGCACTAGCTCTTGTTATTTCAACAGTAGCAACTTTTAGTGCAGAAGAAGAAAAGGCTTTTGACGGTTATATTTATATGACTGTTGAAAGAAACACTCTTGGTCAAGGTTTCGTTCAAGAACCAATTAAGGTTGGTTACTATGAGGGCGAGTCTTTGGCAGATATTACAGAAAGAATGTTAGGCGACAGAAGTACATTTACAGGTGATATTTCAAACTACTACCTAGAAGGTATCAAAGATGGTGGCGAACCTGAAAATTGGACTTCTGATGAAATTCCTTCAGACATTAAGAAGGCTCTTGGTGGAAATGTAAATGGTAGAACAAAGGACGATGTTCTTCAGGCTTTTGACTATACTTCATACAGTGGTTGGATGTTTACTGTAGATAACAAAGGTATTGATGTTGGTGCAGGTGGTGTTAGCTATGCTGACAAGGCAGACACAACTCACTATACAGACGGTAGTGTTGTAAGACTGCAGTACACTCTTTACGGCTATGGTGAAGATGTTGGTATTAGCTGGGGTATGATGAGCTTTGATACTACAAATAAGTTTGTAGATAGAAGTGACCTTATTTCTTATGTTGCTGATATTAATGACGAAAATGCTCAGAGTGAATACGGTACTGCTTATACAGATGCAGTTAAACTATTAAACACTTGGAATGTAACAGAAGAACAGATTGATAATGCTATTAAGGCACTTGACGATGCAAAACAGTCAACACCTGATGAACCTGAGGACACTCACAATGTTGAGTGGGCCGGTGCTATGAACAACTTTAAGGACGGTAATCAAGTAACCGATACTAAGGTTGTAAAGAACAATCCTGAAGAAAAGTGGTCTTATGAACTTAACAGAACTAAGGGTTCTTGGGGTTCTTACTATGCCGGTCAGTCAGTAATTGTTGACGATTATCTATATGCTACAGGTGCAGGTAGCCTACATAAAGTTGATACAAAGACAGGTAAAGGCGAAACTGTTGCAGTAGCCGGTTCAACAGCATTCTACTATGACTATGTTGCATATGGTGACGGTATGATTTTCGTTTCAACTGCAAGTGATATTGAAGCATTTGACATTGATACTTTACAGTCACTTGGCAAAGTAAAAGGTACATTTAATCAGTATCACCCTATGCAGTACAACAAGGGTTACTTAGTTTGTAACGGTAATATTTATAAGGTAGATAAAAATAGTGACAATGTACTAACTCAGGTTGGTGACGGTACTATTGGTGGAGATGCCTTTAACTGGTCACAAGGTGTATTTGCTAATAATTACTACTATGTAGTAGCAACAAATGATATTTACTGTGTTGACTACAAGACAAATACAATTAAGTATCAGTATAAGTATGATGAAAACCGTACTACTACTTATAATATTGGTGGTGAACTTGCTTACGATAGCACAACAGACTATCTATATTGGGGTTCATACAAACAGAAAAACCTACATGCAGTTAAGCTAAATGATAATGGTGACTTTGAAAAGGAAACTTATAAATCTGCTACTATCAGCCAAGAATCTGTATGTGCACCGGTTGTATATAACAACAGAATTTATGTAGCAGGTCAGGGTGGTACTATTGATGTTATCAACGGCAATCCTAATGACAATAACTTTTTAAGCACTATCTATACAACTAACAAAATCGGTATGAAAATTCAGAGTAACCCAATTCTTTCAACAGGTTACGAAGAAGAAACAGGTAATGTTTATATTTATGTTCAGTCATACAATGCACCGGGTAATATTTATTATCTGGAGGATAATGAAAACAGCACTTCCGGTACACTAAAGCAGTTAAGCAACCTTTCAACAACAAGTACAGCAGCATATGCTTACGAACAGATTGCTATTGATGATGAAGGTCAAATCTACTTCTTTAACGAAGAAGGTTATCTATATTGCTATGGTGAAAAGCATATTCATAACTACACTTACAAAACTCTATTAAACGGTAAACACATTAAGACTTGTGATGGTTGTGGTGAAAGTGAAGAAGAATTCTGTACTTTCGAAAACGACAAGTGTATTTACTGTGGTGTAGAGAGAAGTAAGTATATTTATGGTGACATTAACCAAGACGGTGAAGTAACTGTTCAGGATGCAACATTACTACAGAAGTATGTTACTAAGTTAGCTGAACTAAATGATGTTCAGAAAGAATGTGCTATGTTTGACCATATGGATAAAATTACTGTAAAATCTGCAACAAAGATTCAAAAGTATATTGCCAATCCGGAACTTGATACTTTAATCGGTGCATCATTCTATATGTATTCAAAATAATTTAATTTATATGGTAACTGATACTTCCTTAGGGGAGTATCAGTTATTTCCATATTTACAGTGGAGAAATAATGGAAGAAAAGTTAACTAAAGAAGATTGTATAATTCTTATAAAGAATAAATTTAATGAAAATAATGAATTGCCTAAGAAAAGTGACTTTACAGATTGGCAAGTTATGATGATAAAGTCCCACCTAGGTCCATGGCCAAGAGCCTTAGAAAAGGCAGGAGTAAAGCCACCTAGGGATGACAAAAAATTATTAGAAAAACAAGAGAAACGAAAAAGAGCAAAGGAAAGAAAAGCTCAGTACAAGAAAAATTGTGAGAAAAATAATGAAGAATAAAAATTCTAATAAAGAAAATAAAACTATGAAAATTAAGAAATTAACTTTGACTGTAATATCAGTAATTTTGCTAATTATTATTAGTTGTACAACTTGTTTTGCAACTGACGGTAGTAGTGGTGTTAGTGATGTTTATATATATATTATGTTTATTATTGTTACTGCAGTTGCAGTAGCTGAGGGTGTGTATATTGCATACCTAAAGATTTTTAAACTAAATAAAAAGGAAAAGAAAAATGCAGAGAAAAAGTAAGTTCCTAGTATTGCCTATTGTTGTTGCAATTTTCCTTTCTATTATAAGTGTAGGTTCGGTTAGTACTTCACTAAAGGGTAGGGAAGAATATAACGCTACAGGAAAGTACCTTGCTAATCAATCCCCAATTGTAGGTTCAATCGGTGGTGAGTGGGAGGTTATTGGTCTTGCCAGGTCTGATTTAAATATAGACAAATCCTACTTTGAAAAATATCAGAATAATGTAGTAAATACTTTGGTGGAGAAGAATGGAGTTTTATCTACTGCAAAATACACAGAGTATTCAAGGGTTATCCTTTCACTAACTTCAATAGGCAGTGATGTTACTAATGTAGGCAGTTATAACCTTTTAAGTTATTTATCTGATTTTAATAAGGTAAAAAGGCAAGGTATCAACGGTCCTATATGGGCATTAATTGCACTTGACAGTAACAACTACGAAATTCCAACAAATGAAAATCCTAGCAACCAAACTACTAGGGAAAATCTAATTGAATATATTATAAATAAAGAACTAAGTAACGGTGGTTGGGCTTTAATCGGTAATACACCTGACCCCGACATTACTGCAATGGCTATTACTTCTTTGGCTAAGTATTATAATTCTAATGAAGAAGTAAAAAAGTCGGTTGACAGAGGTATTACTGCTTTGACTAAGATGCAAAATTCTTCAGGAGAATTTTCTAGCTTTGGTACAGTGAATAGTGAAAGTACAAGTCAAGTTATTGTGGCACTTTGCTCATTAGGTATTAACCCTGACACAGATAAAAGATTTATTAAGAATGGCAAAAGTCCTGTTGATATTTTGCTTTCTTATTATGTTGGAAATGGTTTTTCCCACACTAAAGGCAGTAACTATAATCAAATGGCTACCGAACAATGTTTTTACGGTTTAGTGGCTTATTATAGGCTATGCAACAACAAGAATTTCTTGTATAATATGACCGATGTGTATGAAAAGCCTTATGACCCTACTGTAACAGAGGCTACAACAACAAAGCCTGTTCAGACAAAACCTACTGTTACAAATTCTACTACACATAAAAATACAACAACCAATCCAACAAATACTACAAATAAAACCGAGGTTGTATATACTACTGGTAGTTATAATTCTGTAACGGAAAATAAAACTACCCCAACATATAACAACACAAATAATTATCAGCCTAATGATAATTCAGTTAACAATGTTGTAAATAATAATAGGGATAACAGTAGTAATAGTAGTGAAGAAACAGTAGCAGAAACTACTTCTAATACTGAAAGTACAACAGTAAGCAACACTATAACTTCAACAACAGAAAGTACCACAGTAACTAATAATTCTACTAAAGAAAATAAAAAATCTAATGTAATTACAAAGTCAAAGGACTATAAAGATGTGTTTATTAACCTGATTATGATTTTTGTTGTAGGTATTTTGATAGTGGTTTTAGGTACATTAATAATGATGATTAAGAAGAAAAGTGATAAGTAATGAAAATGATTAAGAAGATTATACCTTGTGTAATTGTAATGGTGATGATACTTTCTACCGTAACAGTTGCCTATGGTGCTGAAAGCAAAATATATTCTACAAAAGAATTAAAATCTATTTGTAATAATATTGTAAATTGGAAAAAGTCTGACCAAAAGGTCAGTAAAGACAGTAATCTTTTTACAGGTGAATACCTAACTTATGCCGGTACTACTAACGGTGACTGGTATCCTATTGCAATGAATAGGCTTGGTTATGATGATGACTATAATGCTTATTTAACATCTTTAAAGGACTATGTGGAAAAGTCATACAAAACTCCCCAAAAGTTAAGTAAATATAAGTCAACAGAATGGCACAGAATTACACTTTCTGTTTTAGCTTGTGGTGGTAATCCTACAGAATTTGGCAAAGATAAAGACGGCAACAGTATCAACCTAATTGCTGACGGTACATATAACAGGGATGGCTTAGGTAGACAAGGTATCAACGGCTACATTTGGGCATTAATTGCACTTGACAGTAACAACTATTCTGTACCAAGTAATGCACTTAACAGTAAGGAAAGCATTATTAACAGTATAATCTCAGCTCAAAACAGTGATGGTGGTTGGGCTTTAACTAGTGGTGACTCTGATGTTGATTTAACTGCAATGGCTCTACAGTCCCTTGCTAAAAATCAAGATTATAAAAATGTAAAAGACTCTATTAACAAAGCACTTAACTACCTTTCAAAAAGTCAAAAGAACAGTGGTGGCTTTACTAGTTGGGGTACTGAAAATGTAGAAAGTTCAAGCCAAGTTGTAATCGCACTTTCTGCACTAAATATTAATGCTCAAACCGATAAAAGGTTTATCAAAGGTAACAACACTTTACTGTCAGCTATAATGAAGTACAAAACTTCCGATGGTGGATTTACTCATTCTTATGTAAATGATAAGGACAACCCTACAGCAGTAGCCGGTAAATCAAATTCAATGGCTAGTGAACAAACTTTACTTGCACTTTCATCATATATTCGTTATGTAAATGGAGAAAAGTCACTTTATGACTTTACCGATACAATTTCTAAGAAAAGTCCTTTGACTGATAAAGATATTGAAAAGATTAATAATTTACCTAAAGATTTAACCACAGAAAACTATGGTGATGTTTTAGCTTTATTGGAAAAGGCACAGTACAGTAAAAATGAAAAGTATGTTTCTACTCTGAAAAATGATAAAGCAGAAATAGAAAAAATACAGGAAAAAATCAACTCAATTAATATAACTATCAATTCACTTTATCCTATTGATAATGTGAAAATCAGCGATAAGGATAAAATTGAAAAAGTAATTGCTGACTACAACAGTTTAAGTAGTTATGACAAAACAAAAGTTTCAGGCTTTGATGATACAGAAAGAGCCTTAGCAGTAGTCAGTGAAAAAACAAGAAATATTATAGTTTTTGCAGTACTGACAGTTGTGGCAGTACTACTGATACTATTTGTAGTTTTACGAATCAGAAAAAGAATTAAGAAGAAAAAAGAAATAGATTTTGAGGAAGAATAGTGAAGAAAGATATTCTTGCAATTTTTGCCGGTATAATAGTAGTAATTATCTTAATAATGGGTACAGACTTTCAATCAGTTGATGAATATTACCTAACCCATGTTGACGATATTAAACCGGACAGCAAAACAGTAACAATGACAATAGAATGTAAAACTGTCTTTGACAATAAGGATAAGCTAGATCCAAATTTAGAAAAGTATATTCCAAAGGATGGCTATATTCTAAAGAAAACTAGGTTTGTGCTTAACCCAAAGGATACTGTTTTTGATATTCTTGACAGAGTAACTCGCTACAAGAAAATCCAAATGGAATATCAGGGTGCTGACCTAAATAAATACGGTAGTGCCTATATTGAGGGTATCAACTACCTTTATGAATATTCTTGTGGAGAATTATCAGGCTGGATGTATAAGGTAAACAATAAGTTTCCTAAGTATGGTTGTTCCAATTATACTTTAAAAGACGGTGATGATATTGTATGGTCCTATACCTGTGATTTAGGCAGAGATGTTGGTTGTGATTTTGTGGAGGAAAACAATGGAAAGTAACAAGTTAAAAAGTTTTGCCACAATTCATCCGGCAGTTTTAATGGTGTATTTTCTAAGTGAAATTGTAATTTCTATGTTTAGCACAAACCCTATAATTTTAGGTGTAGGGTTAGTTGGTGGACTTTTGTTTTTCCTAATGATTCAAGATATAAAGGTGTTTCTAAAGGATTTGACCTTTTACATTCCTATGTTTCTGTTGATAACAATTATCAATCCACTTTTTTCACACAACGGTGTAACACCACTATTCTTTATGAATGGCAACCCTGTAACTATGGAGGCTATTATTTACGGTATGGATATTGCCCTAATGCTGATGGCAGTTATCTATTGGTGCAAGTGCTATAGCTTAATTATGACTACTGATAAGTTCCTTTATCTTTTCGGTAAGGCTATTCCTAAACTTTCCCTAGTACTGTCAATGGCACTAAGGTTTATTCCTTTGTTTAAAGAAAAGCTACATGAAATCAGAAATGTACAAAGTTCAATAGGTCTGTATGACAGAAAAGGTTTTGTAAATAAAATCACAAGTGAACTAAAGGTGTTTTCTGCACTAATCACTTGGTCACTTGAAAATTCTGTAGAAACTGCTTCATCAATGAAAGCAAGAGGTTATGGACTAAAGGGAAGAACCCATTTTTCTATGTACAAATTCAGGTCAAGGGACTTAATTTATCTACTTGCTATTGTAATTTTCTTTGGCATAGTAATTGTGGGAATGGCTATGGGAGTAACTGACTTTAGCTTTTATCCGGAAATTTCAAATTTTAATTTTGGCATTAGTCAGATTATTGTATATATTAGTTTTGCTTTATTATCATTTATACCATTTGTATCAGAGGTTTGGGAGGTGATTGTGTGGAAATACTCAGTATCAAAGATTTAACATTTTCTTATCCTAATAAGGAAAACTTTGCACTACAAAATGTGAACCTATCTATTAACAGTGGTGATTTTGTTGTGGTGTGTGGTCAGTCAGGTAGTGGCAAAACTACACTGCTTAGAATGTTAAAAAAAGAAATTGCACCACATGGGGAAAAGCAAGGTGCAGTTTATTATAAGGGTGAAGATGTAGAAAAGCTAGATGACAAAATTTCTGCACAAAAAATTGGCTTTGTATTCCAAAAGCCTGACCAACAAATTGTTACGGATAAGGTGTGGCATGAACTTGCTTTTGGTCTTGAAAGCCTAGGTTATGACTCTGATTATATAAGACTGAGAGTAGGGGAAATGGCAAACTACTTTGGCATTACAAGTCTGTTTAGAAAAAAGACTACTGAGCTTTCAGGTGGTCAAAAGCAGTTAATGAACCTTGCCTCCGTAATGGCAATGTCACCTGATGTTATTATTCTTGATGAACCTACTTCTCAGCTTGACCCTATAACTGCCAATGACTTTATTACAACCTTAAAGAAAATTAATGATGAACTTGGACTAACAGTTATTATCATTGAACATAGACTTCAAGAAGTTTTCCCTATTGCCGATAAGGTTGCAGTTATGGAAGATGGCAAGGTGATTTGTTACGATACACCTAGGAATGTATGTGAAAAGCTAAGTAACCACCATATGTCACAAGGTTTCCCTTCAGCAGTACGAATTTGGCAAAAGTCCGGCAGTAAAGGTGAATGTCCTTTAACAGTAAAGGAAGGTAGAAATTTCATTAACTTAAATTTCTCTGAAAGAAAATTACCTTTGCGAAATACTATTCCGAATACAGAAGATATTATCACCCTAAAGGATGTATTCTTTAGATACGAAAAAGGTGGAAATGACATTCTTTCCGGTACAAATTTAAGTATCAAAAAAGGTGAACATTTCTGTATTTTAGGTGGTAACGGTTCAGGCAAAACCACAACCTTGAAAATTCTTGCAGGACTTCTAAAGCCATACAGAGGGAAGGTTATAATTGATAACAACAAAATGACTAAGAAAACCACTGCCGATTTTAACCGACTTGGTGTTGCAATGTTGCCACAAAACCCTGAATCGGTTTTCCTAAAATCCAGGGTCATTGATGACTATACAGAACTTTGCAAAATTAAGGGAATTGAAAAATCGGATTATGAAGATAAGATAAATTCAGTAGCTGAAAAGTTAGGTATAAAGGACTTATTAGAAAACCACCCTTATGACCTTAGTGGTGGTGAAATTCAGAAATGTGCTTTAGGAAAAGTCCTGATTTCTGAACCAAAAATTCTCTTACTTGATGAGCCTACTAAGGGTGTGGATGCTTACAGTAAACTTTCATTAAGCAAAATTTTGCAAGAGATTAAGTCTGATGGTGTAACAATTATTACAGTAACTCATGATGTGGAATTTGCTTCAATAGTGGCAGACAGATGTGGTCTTTTCTTTGCTGGGGAAGTGCTGTCCTCACTTGTACCACAAGAATTTTTCTCAAAAAATAATTTCTACACCACAGCATCAAGCAGAATTTCTCGTGATAAATTCGCAAATGCAGTTACTGTTGATGATGTAGTTTCTCTAATTAAGGAGGAACAAAATGGCTAAGAAAATAATTAAACTTTCATTTCTAATAATATTAGTACCACTTGCAGTTATATTAGGTGTGGTGGTCTTTAAGGATAGGTCATATGCATGGGTGTCACTTTGTGTGGCATTATTTTCCCTAGTACCACTATTTTTGACTTTTGAAAAGAAGGACACCAACACCACAAAGTTAGTTATCTTAGCAGTAATGATTGCACTTTCAGTAGCCGGTAGATTTCTATTTTCATTTATTCCACATTTTAAGCCGGTAACTGCAATGGTGGTGATAACCGGTATTTATATGGGTTATGAATATGGATTTATTTGTGGTGCATTTACGGCACTAATTTCTAACTTTATTTTCGGTCAAGGCCCATGGACACCATTCCAAATGTTTGCTTGGGGACTGATTGGATTACTTGCAGGGCTACTTGCTAAAGTTCTTCAGAAGAATATTATTATCTTACTAATTTTCGGTGCATTAGCCGGTGTTTTATTCTCATTTCTTATGGATGTGTGGACAACATTTTGGTATGACGGTACATTTAACTTTTCAAGATTTATTGCAAATATTGTAACTGCAATCCCTGTTACAATCACCTATGCCATTTCAAATGTGGTGTTCCTGTTTGTACTAATAAAACCAATCGGCAAAAAACTTGAGCGTATAAAAATAAAATATGGTCTTTAATTTACCTTTTATTATTTCAAAATTTTATTTTAATCAAGTATGTATAAATTAAATATAGTGATTAAAATAGTAAATAGAAATTGAAATAAAAAAGAATTAAAAATAAATAATAAGAGTACAGTTGAATTGATTTTATCGGTTTTTTCTGTACTCTTTTTATTTTTCAATTTTGATTTTGGATAAGATAAATTGGTTTTACAAATTAGGGCTTTTCAATTTTGTCTGTGGGTAAAGGTAAGTTTGTTTTAAATTTAATTGTCTATAAAGAAAAATTTATAGTGAGATTATGCATTTTAAATCATATATAACTATGACTCACAGGTGTAGGGGACATCATTGATGTCCCGTTTGAAAATTAACCTTTCTATTTGTATTTTGTCCTTTGTAGATATTATAAATTTATAGTCTGCAAACAGGACAAAAATCCCATAGGTATCACACTTTCATTACGGGCGAACACTGTGTATAGTGTAGTAACATAGTTTACAAATCGTCCAAGGACATGGTTTACAGTT
>OBLO01002933.1_pt1 | contig 12718 bp, 9 predicted proteins | sample 1519401 | NCBI WGS metagenome assembly OBLO01 (sample SAMEA2602897, study PRJEB22501) | metagenome | reverse complement strand
TTTTCTAACCTTTCGAGTCTTTCCGCCAATCCCGTGAGCCAATGCCGGTATTCCCGATGATTATGACCGACGAATTCAAGCCAATCATCCGAGACCCGCACAAGTCCGCGAATATGCTGGAACAGCCGGTCGCGTCCGTTCCCGTGCCGCAGCCGCCGTCTGATCCGATCGAACAGGTGCTTTCCCCACGTGAAGTGAGCGAAGGGCTTGCCAAAGCCGATCCGCTGACCCGTCATCCGCGCGTGTCGAGCATTATGCTCAGCGTGGTGTTCGGTCTGCTGCTGCTTGCCGCCGCGGTGGGCGTCTGGTGGTTGGGCGTGCGCACGATGGAAGGCCAAAGCTATGAAGACATGGTCTGGTCGAAATTCGATGCGGCCCTGCCGGGATGGCTGGAACCGGTCGTGCATGTTTTCACCATTTCCACCGTTGTAATCGCAACAAGCGCGATTATGTCGATAATCGCCCTCGCCGTACTTATCGTAAGAAAACGATGGCTGTTGATTGCTCAACTGGCGGTATTCGGCGGAATCTGCTTTGCCGCAGCAGAGTTGCTGAAGCCGCTGCTGCCACGTCCGTACTTAATCAATCTGGAATCAAATCCCAATAATTCCGCGCCTTCCGGGCATGTCATACTCGCCGCCGCGGCAGGAATGATCCTACTATGCGCCGTGCCTCGCGTATGCCGTGCGCTCGTTGCCGTGATCGGCTGGCTGTATGCGGTACTCGTCGGATTGTCGGTGATTGCGGGACAGTGGCACCGGCCGACCGACGTGATCATGGCGTTGCTGATCGTCGGCGGAGTGGCAATGATCACGCTTGCCGCGACGTTTGCGAACGGCATGGATGAGCCCGGTTCGCGTGCGTCGTCGCCTTCCGTGCAGATCGTCGGCAGCGTGCTGTTGACGTTCGGCGTGCTCGGCACCCTGTATGGCGCATACATTATTTGGCAGATTCAGCCGGGACTTGCGATGAGTGCGGAATGGACGAATTCCGGTGCGCACCTTTCCACGGTGATTCTGACGGCTTCCGTTGCGTCGTTGGTGTTCGGGCTGGTGTTGACCATGCGTCAGCTGACCGCCTCGCCATTGACGAAACTTGGGCTTGTCGGCGCACCTCCGGCCCCTCCGAAACGCTGACGGCAAAACGTACGATCACGCCGAAAATTTCCGGCACCGGTCGCTCGCGCCACACGGACGGTTTGCCAACTGCATACGGTCAGTGAGTATTATTGCGTTGCAAACGCTAGTAATAAGGAGTGGCTATGGCTACCGGCAGCAAGCTCGTGATTGTGGAGTCTCCCACCAAGGCCAAGAAAATCGGTGGGTATTTGGGCTCCGAATATACGGTGATGGCCTCGGTCGGCCATATTCGAGATCTTGCGCAGCCGAGCCAGGTGCCGGCCGCCGACAAAACCAAATTCGGCAAGTTCGGCGTTGACGTGGAAGACGGATTCAAGCCGTACTACATCGTCGACGGCAACAAGAAGAAAACCGTGTCCGAGCTGAAAAGCGCGTTGAAAAAAGCCGACACCCTGTACCTCGCAACCGATGAGGATCGCGAGGGAGAGGCCATCGCCTGGCATCTGGTACAGACGCTCAAGCCGAAAGTGCCGGTTAAGCGCATGGTGTTCCACGAAATCACGAAGGAAGCCATCAAAGCGTCGCTTGACAATACTCGCGACGTTGACGACGACATGGTCGACGCCCAGGAAACCCGCCGTATTCTGGACCGCCTGTACGGCTATGAGCTTTCTCCGGTGCTGTGGCGCAAGGTTGGGCCGGGTCTTTCCGCGGGCCGTGTGCAGTCCGTCGCCACGCGTTTGATCGTGGAGCGCGAGCGCGAGCGTATGGCGTTCGTGCGTGCCCCGTATTGGGATGTCACCGCAACGTTGGAGGCGCCGGATGCCGATGGCAATAATGTTGCGTTCGAGTCTCGTATGGTGTCGTTGGGTGGCCGTCGTTTGGCTGGTTCCAAGGATTTCGGCGCCGATGGCAAGCTGACTGCGGCCGGTGCGAAGGATCAGGTCGTGCAGTTGGACGAGGCGCAGGCTTCCGCGATTGCGCAGGCATTGGAATTTGCAACGTTTACTGTCGCGTCGATGGAAACCAAGCCGTACCGTCGCCGTCCGGTTCCACCGTTTACCACGTCCACCTTGCAGCAGACCGCCGGCAATCGTCTCGGCATGAGCTCGCGTCAGACCATGCGTGCTGCGCAAGGATTGTACGAAAACGGCTATATCACCTACATGCGTACCGATTCGGTGACGCTGTCGCAAGAGGCGATCGCAGCCGCACGCGAAGCGGTCGTCAAGCATTTCGGCGAAAACTATCTGTCGGACGCGCCGAAACAATATGCCACAAAGACGGCAGGCGCGCAGGAAGCCCACGAATGCATCAGGCCGGCGGGCGCGAAATTCCGTGACCCTGCGGAAATCGCAAGCAAAGTGCCGGCCGACCAGCTCAAGCTGTACACGCTGATCTGGCAGCGCACGCTTGCCTGCCAGATGGCAGACGCAACCGGTTCCACGGCGACCGTGCGACTGTCCGCGTCGACCGAATCGAATGGGGAAGCCATGTTCCAGGCTTCCGGCACTGTCATCGAATTCCCTGGCTTTATGAAGGCGACCGGTGAAGGCCGCCGCGCATCCGCCGAATCGAAGAAGGGCGATGCTGCTGGAAGCGTTGAACAGGCTGCGCAATCCGGTAAATCCAGCAAAGCGGATAAGAAGTCGGATGACAATGTGTCGCTTCCGCCGATGAATCCGGGCGATGCGCTCGCCGCGGTGGCGGTTGGTGCCGACGGACACGAAACTCAGCCTCCGGCGCGTTACACCGAAGCGTCGCTCGTGAAAACGTTGGAACAGAAGGAAATCGGCCGCCCGTCCACGTATGCGAGCATTATTTCCACGATCATCGATCGCGGGTACGTGTATGAGCGCGGTCGTGCGTTGATTCCGTCGTGGCTCGCGTTCTCCGTGGTCAAATTGCTGGAAACGAAGTTCCCGCGGTATGTGGATTACGAGTTCACTGCCGATATGGAAAGCGGTCTTGACCAGATTGCGAGCGGTCAGGAGACCGGCAGGAATTGGCTGACCCGCTTCTATTTCGGTTCCGGTGAGGGTGCCGCGCAGTCTGCGGACGAGGCGCATGCCGGCTTGCAGCAGCAGGTCGCGCAGTTGGGTGAAATCGACGCTCGCGAGATCAATACGATCGAGATCGGCGACGGTTTGCATGTGCGCGTCGGTCGATATGGCCCGTATTTGGAGGATATGAACCATCTGGATGATGAGGGCAATCCGAAGCGTGCCTCGCTGCCGGATACGCTCGCTCCGGATGAGCTGACGGTGGAAGTCGGTCATGATTTGATCGAGAACCATTCCGGCGGTCCGCGCGCTCTTGGCGTCGATCCGGTTTCCGGAGGCACCGTTGAAGTGCGTAATGGTCGTTTCGGGCCGTATGTTGCGCTGGTGATGCCTTCTGCCGATGCCGGCGATGCTGGTGATGCTGCCGGTGGCGCTAGTGAGAAGCCGAAGCGCGGCAAGGGTGCGAAGAAAGCCGCTGCCGATCGCCCGAAGATGGCGTCGTTGTTCAAGACGATGAGTCCGGAATCGTTGACGTTGGATGATGCGTTGCGTCTGCTGAGCTTGCCGCGTGAAGTCGGTTCGTATGAAGAGGTGGATGCGCAGACCGGTGAAGTGCAGACGGTTACCGTGCAGGCCAATAATGGTCGTTACGGTCCGTATTTGACGAAGACCGGTGCCGATGGCAAGTCGGATACGCGTTCGCTTGCTTCGGAAGATGAGATTTTCACGGTTGATGTGGATAAGGCGAAGGAACTGTTCGCCCAGCCGAAGTATGGCCGTGGGCGTGGCCGTGGCGCTGCGAAGCTGCCGCTGCGCGAATTGGGCGTCGATCCGGAAACGCAGAAGCAGGTGACCATCAAGGAAGGCTTCTACGGCGCGTATATCACCGATGGTGAGACGAATCGTACGTTGCCGAAGCAGTATGCTCCTGAGTCGATCGAACCGGCCGAGGCGTTCCGTTTGCTGGCTGAGAAGCGTGCGCAGGGCCCGTCGAAAAGGCGTGGACGTAAGACCGCCGCCGGCAAGGGCGGGGCTAAGAAGGCTGGTGCTGCCAAGGCTTCTAAGACTTCCAAGGCGGCTTCCGTCGATAAGGCTCGTGCCGATCGCCGTGCCAAGGTGCGCGAGTTGGCCGATAAGGGTTGGGCCAACACCCGTATCGCCAAGGAGATCGGTTCCACGCCGACCACGGTGAAGGCCGATGTGGAATGGCTTGCCGCCAACGAAGGCTACACCCGTCCCGTCGTAGTTCCCGCCCGGTGATGAACAGTCCGGTGGACTGTTCGTAGCAGTGAGCAGCGGTAGCGTTGCGAACGCCGCAATGTAGAGTGATGAATATGCAAGGCATATTCATCTCCTTTGAAGGTGTAGACGGCGTCGGCAAAACCACGCAGGTTGAACGGTTGCGTGCGTACGTTGAGGCGCAGGGGCGCGAATGCGTGGTCACGCGCGAGCCAGGCGGTACTGTGCTTGGCGTGGCGATTCGCGAGTTGCTGCTTGGCGGCGTGGAAGGTTCCGATGCGGATATCGCTCCGCGTGCGGAGGCGCTGCTGTTCGCCGCTGACCGTGCCCAGCATGTTGCCGAGGTGATTCGCCCTGCACTGGAACGCGGTGCCGTGGTAATTACCGATCGGTACCTTGATTCTTCTCTTGCATACCAGGCTGGCGGCCGCGAATTGACGGCAGGTGAAATCCGCGACTTAAGTATGTGGGCAACGTGTGAGCTATTGCCGAATCGCACGTATCTGCTGGATCTTGACCCTGTGCAATCGCATGCACGACTGCAGCATGATGAAGATCGCATGGAATCCGCGGGAAACGATTTCCAACGTCGTACACGACAGGCGTTTCTTGACTTGGCAAAGGCGGAATCGCAACGCTTCCGCGTGATTGATGCCAGCCAATCCATCGATGAAGTATGGGCGCATATTCAGTCTGATTTTGCGCAAATCAGTCAAATGAAAACTTTCCAATCGGAGGCCGCCCAGTGAGCGTGTGGGATTCGATCGTCGGCCAGCAGCAGGTTGTCGAACAACTCAAAGCCATCGCAAGTGGCGATCCGAAAGCCATTGCGCAATCCTGGCTGATTTGCGGTCCTCCGGGATCGGGCCGTTCCAATGTGGCGCGCGCGTTCGCTGCGGCGTTGGAGAGCCCCGATCATGGTCTTGGCGACGAGCCGACCAAAGCCGCGCAGCAGGTGCTTGCCGGCACTCACCCCGACGTGACCGTGCTGGCCACCAACAAAGTGACCATCGGCATCGACGAGGTGCGAAACATCATCACTACGTCCGAGCAGATGCCAAGCACTGCGCCGTGGCGCATCATCATTATCGAAGATGTCGATCGCATGCTGGAACGCACCACCAACGTGCTGCTCAAGGAGATTGAGGAGCCGAGCGGGCATACGATTTGGCTCTTGTGTGCGCCGAGTGCGCAGGACGTGTTGCCGACGATTCGCTCGCGCACTCGCATCGTCAATCTTGCCGTGCCCTCCACGCAGGCGGTGGCTGCATTTCTGGAGCAAAATGGCGGATTCGAGCCGAAAATCGCGGTGCGTGCCGCACGTCTTGCGGAAGGGCATATCGGCATCGCGCGCTTGTATGCGAAGAATGAGCAGGTGATGTCTGACCGCGACGAGCTGATTGTGGGCGTGCTTGGATTGCGTCGCGCGTCGGATGCGGTGCTGCTTGCCGGCAATCTTATCGACAATGCGAAGGCGCAGGCCGAAGCGGAGGTGAAGGTCAAAGCGGCAGAGGCGGAAGCTGATTTTCGCAGAGTCAATGGGCTTGGGGCGAAGGATCGTATTCCTCCGAAGCTGCGTGGCGCATACAATGCGATTGCCAAAAAAGACGAGCTGAAGCGACAGACCACGCGCCTTACGCGTGACGTGCTCGACCGTGCGTTGAACTCGATTGCCAGTATTTACCGTGATGTGGCTGTGTTGCAGAACAATGCCGAAGATTCGGTTGGCTTGATTAATTTGGAGAATCGTTCGTCGATCACCGATCTGTCGGTGCGGCTTACGCGTGGGGGAGCGGTGCGGCGGCTGGAGGATATTGCCGTTGCGCGTCGCCGTCTGGCCGGCAATGGCAATCCTGTGCTGGTCTTTGAAGCTCTCTTCTGCTCCCTCATCGCCAGCTAGGGCTAGCGGCGTTGGCACATACTGTTTTCCGAGGGCAGATTCTTCCAGCGGGTGGGGAAATGGTTGTTTGGCTGTATGATTCTGGCTTGCTATCGTGCGATAACTGCCGGCAAAATTGCAAAAATTGCGATTTAGCGCTGGCAGTTGGTGGATTCGCGGACGATGAGTTGCGGCGCGAGTGAGATGTGCGCGGGGCTGCCGGGGGCGTCGTTGAGTAGGCGTAGCGCTTCGGAGACGATTTGTTTGAACGGCGGGCGCACGCTGGTCAGCGCCGGCATGGTGGTGCGTGCAATCGGCGAATCGTTGTAGCCAACCACCAGCACATCTTGAGGCACGCGAAGCCCGAGCGAATGCAACGCCACCATCACACCGAACGCGATCGCATCGTCGGCGCACACCACTGCCTCCGGCTGTACGAGTGGTTCGGAGAACAGTCGCATGGCGCAGTCGAAACCGCGTTGCACGCTACGATCGCCGAACTTGTTCCATTCGGCTTCGGTGTTCAAGTGGTGCGCGCGCACCTGCGTGTGGAACATGGCGAACAGTTCCGCCGATTCGAAGGAGATTTCCTTGCCGGCCATGTATGCCACGGATGCGATGCCACGTTCGGCCAAATGCCTGATCACGATTTCCATGGCGGCGTTTTCGTCGATGCTCACCATGGATGTGCGGGATGAGCATCGACGGCCGCCCACCTGCACAATCGGCAATGTGGAGGCGTAATGTTCAAGTTCCTCGGAAAGGTAGGCTCCCCAGGCGGGCAGTACGATCAGCCCGTCAACATGGCGGTCCACCAACGATTCGATGCGTTGGATCTGCGTGGCCTGATCGCCGCCGATGCCGAGCAGCAGTTGCTGCGAATCCACGTCGATGACGGGTTCGATTTCGTCAAGCAGTTGCGCGCAGAACGGGTCGGTGGCGGTTGGAATCACCAGTCCGATGGTGTTGGTGACGGTGCTGCGCAATGCGCTCGCCGCATAATTGACCGAATAGTTGAGGTGTGCCGCGGCGGCTCTCACACGTCGTGCGATGTCGTCGTCTTTGGTGCGTTTTCCGGAAAGCACGCGGGAGACGGTGGCGATGGAGACGTTGGCCAGCGCGGCGACGTTCGTGATTGAACTGTTCGTCGAAGTAGCCGAAGCCGAGGCGTTGTCGGTTGTGCGTGCCATGCTCTCCTCCCAAAATCATTCGAAGTATTGGATTATTCGAATTGCTGCCGTGTCTCAATCGCGTATTCAGGAATAAAACAGCCACCCGTCGAATGCGGCAGGTGGCTGAAGCAAGTATCGCAATCATGCATATGGAATTGCGATCGCATTGCGATTTCATAACTGAAGATTGTTGAATATCTTGCGAAATCCTCGAAAATCTTCAGAAAAGAAGATCACTCGGCGTTGACGAGGATGTTCAGCAGGTTGTCTGCCACGGTTTCGTCGTCGGCACCCTGCACATCGATGACCACGGAATCGCCCTGCTTGATGCCCAGGCCCATGATGGACAGGATGGAGCCTGCCGGAACCGGGTTGCCGCCTTCCTTGGCGATGGTGACGGTGCAGCCGGAGGCGGTGACGGCCTGGGAGAACTGTGCGGCCGGACGAGCGTGGATACCGACGGGATCGTTGATGACGGTGGTGCGGGTTGCCATGATGGACACTCCTTTGAGTCGTTATTGTTGATTGTTTTCTGTTGTGTTATTTGAAAGTCGTGCTGCTTGCCGAGCGAAATGCATCGGTGCGCCGCTGGTGATTACTATAGCACTTTTCCACGAAACGCAGAAAACGTTTACTGGTTGTGTGTTGCGGTTTAAAGCGTGTATACTGTGGGCAGGCTGAAAATGATTTACCGGCAAAGACGGTGGAAATCATTGCGGTAACTCAACGCGCAAGGCAGGCGCGGAAATCACAAGAACACGTTCGGCTCGCGTTCCTTTCGCGAGCAAACAACAAACGCAAACGACAAAACAAGGAAACAGGTCAAAGGAGTTCACATGATCATAAAGGGTGTTGGCATTGGTCGCGGCGTTGCAGTCGGCCCGGTCATCCGTATGGCGCAGCCGCTGCCGGAACCGTCGGACGCCCCGCGTGCGGAAGGCATTGCCGCCGAAAGCGAAATCGCCCGCGTGGAAAAGTCCCTCGCACTGGTGAACGCCGACCTGAACCGTCGCGCCGAAGAGGCCGCCAATGGTGACGAAGGCGCCAAGCAGGCCGCTCCGATTCTGCAGGCCATCGCCATGTTCGCTTCCGATCCGTCGCTGGCCGAATCCATCAAGGGGCTGATCCAGCAGGGCAAGACCGCCGAACGCGCGGTGCTCGAAGGCTTCGCCGCGGTGGAAGACATGTTCCGCGCCATCGGTGGATATCAGGCCGAGCGCGCCGCCGATCTGCATGATGTCGGCCAGCGCGTGATCGCCGACCTTATGGGCGCTCCCGCACCGGGCCTGCCGCAGAGCGAAACCCCGTTCGTGCTCGTTGCCGAAGATCTTTCCCCCGCCGACACCGCGGCGCTCGACATGAGCAAGACCCTCGCCATCGTCACCTCGCAGGGCGGCCCGACCTCGCACACCGCCATCCTGGCCCGTGCCCGCGGCATCGTGGCGGTTGTTTCCGCAGCCGAAGCCGAGAATCTGACCGACGGCACCACCGTGGTCGTCAATGCGGCCAAGGGCGAACTGGTCGTCGACCCGACCGAAGAGGAGATCGCCGCAGCCGAAGCCGCCAAGTCCCGCGCGGCCGCAGCCAAGGAACTGCGCGGCAATCCGGGCTCCACCAAGGACGGCCACCTCATTCCGCTGCTCGCCAACGTGGGCAAGCCGGCCGGAGCGCTTAGGCGTGTGAATTCGGGCGCTGAAGGCTTGGTTCGGTCCGTTCCTAACTCCCTGTTCGTTGCCACCGCCGAGCCGCCGCCCGTGAAAGAGCAGCCCCGCGCTTACATCGAGCTGGTGAGCCGGTCCCCGGGAATCGAGTACGGCCTGGCGATGCTCGACGCCGGCGCCGACAAGCCGCTGCCGTTCCTGACTCCGGAAGACGAGCCGAATCCGGCCCTCGGCCTGCGTGGCCTGCGTACCCTGCGCGCCCACATGGACGTGCTCGAAGGCCAGCTCAAGGCGCTCGCCGCCGCCGACGCCGCAACCGACGCGAACCTGTGGGTCATGGCCCCGATGGTCGCCGACCAGCATGAGGCCGACTACTTCGTCAAACTCGGCAAGAGCTTCGGTCTGAAGTTCGTGGGCGCTATGGCCGAAGTGCCGTCGATCGCCCTGATGGCCGACAAGGTGGCCGACGTGGCCGACTTCGTGTCCATCGGCACCAACGACCTGACCCAGTACACCCTTGCCGCCGACCGTACCCTCGGTTCCGTGGCCAACTACCAGACCGCATGGCATCCGGCGGTGCTGCGCGCCATCAAGATGATCTGCGACGCGGGCAACGCCAAGGGCATGCCGGTGGGCGTGTGCGGCGAGGCCGCGGCCGATCCGGATCTGGCGGTCGTGCTGGCCGGTCTCGGCGTCAACTCGCTGTCCATGACCCCGGTGGCGCTGGACGATGTGCGCGCCTCCCTCGCCGAAGTCACCTTCGAAGAGGCCAAGGCCAAGGCGGCCGCCGCCCTCAACGGCGACTTCTACAAGCCGGCCGAGTGATTTTTCCCCCTTCTTTCTTTCGCTCGGCTATTCCGGACTTTGCGGCTGCGTTATCGTGGCCGCAGGGTTCCGCCACTGCAAATGTGCCTATGAGAGCGATTCGGTTCTGATAGGCCCTGTTTCCCGGAATGACCCCGTTCCGTGCGATCGCCGCGCGGACGGGGTCGTTTCGGTTGCGGGTTGCGTCGATTGCTGCGATTGCGTCGATTGCGCCACCGGCGTAGACGCGTCATACGGCCGCGTCGCGTCACGCGCATGCGCGATACTGGAAGCATGAAGATTTCCGCAGATTTCACCGTCATTCCCGACGCGTTCGCTAAGGCGGCGCCGCCTGAGAACTGCATCGACGGCACTCCGATCGTTTCCTTCCCCTTCTATATTGACGAGCTCGACCCGTCCGTGCAGTTTCTGCATTGGGAATTCGTCGATCCCGATTCCATTCCGGTGTGCGGTTTCCAGTGGAACCATTGGTCGCTCGCCAATCTGCCCGTGGACGCGCTGATGTACGATTTCAACGATTCACATGCATTGGCGATTCCGGCCGATTTTTCCCGCACGGTTTCCGCGATGATTCCCGAGACGGTGCAGGGACGCACGTCCGCCGCATCGCCGTTGTTGAAGGGCCGCAGCAGCGATCCGGCCGTCACCATGCGTTACAACGGCCCGTACCCGCCCGACCAGGACCACGACTACTACCTGCACGTGTGGGGTACCACCGCGCCGCTGAACGGCCTCAACCAAGGCTTCTGGCTCAACGAGATGGAACGCGCGTTGCGTAATTCCGGTGCGATCGCGGACCAAGGCGCTATCTTCCTGACCGGCAAGGCGTGACCGGCGAAACCGGCGAGAACAGCCGGCAAGGCGCAAACCGCGTAATCGCAAGAAAATACCAAAGAATACCGCAAACGTAAACAAAACAAACGAAAGGAACCTACATATATGGCATGCACCACGATTCTGGTCGGCAAGGACGCAAGCTATGACGGATCGACCATCATCGCCCGCAATGAGGACAGCGCGAACGGCGAATTCTGCCCGAAGCGCTTCATCGTCGTCAAGCCGGACGAGCAGCCGCGCCACTACAAGAGCGTGCTGTCCCACGTGGAAGTCGCCCTGCCGGGCGAGCCGCTGCAGTACACGGCCGTGCCGAACGCGGATCTGAAGGAAGGCATTTGGGGCGAAGCCGGCGTCAACGAGGCGAACGTGGCGATGAGCGCCACCGAAACCCTCACCACCAACGAGCGCGTGCTCGGCGCCGACCCGTTCGTGGAGCTCACTCCGGCCAAGGGCAAGGAAGGCGAAGACGGCTACGAGCCGGAAGTGCCCGGCGGCATCGGCGAAGAGGACTTCCTCACCCTCGTACTGCCGTACGTCAAGACCGCCCGTGAAGGCGTGGCACGTCTCGGCGCGCTGCTCGAACAGTACGGCACGTACGAGATGAACGGTGTCGCCTTCTCCGATGTGGATGAGATCTGGTGGCTTGAAACCGTCGGCGGCCACCACTGGATCGCCAAGCGTGTGCCGGACGAGGCATACGTGACCATGCCGAACCAGCTCGGCATCGACGAATTCGACCTCGACGACGCGCTCGGAAACCAGGAAGAGCACATGTGCTCCGCGGACCTCGGCGAATTCATCGAACGCAACCATCTGGACCTGGCCGTGGAGAACGTCACCCCGTTCAACCCGCGCGACGCGTTCGGCTCCCACTCCGATTCCGACCACGTGTACAACACCCCGCGCGCCTGGTACATGCAGCGTTTCCTCAACCCGTACGACGAGCAGTGGGACGGTCAGGACGCCGACCACCAGCCGACCGCGGACGACATTCCATGGGCTCGCCAGCCCGATCGCAAGATCACCATCGAAGACGTGAAGTACGTGCTGAGCTCCCACTACCAAGGCACCCCGTACGATCCGTACGGCAAGCTCGGCGACCAGCATTCGCGCCACATGTTCCGTCCGATCGGCATCAACCGTCAGAGCCAGCTGTCCGTCATGCAGATTCGCCCGTACCGCCCGCAGGTCAACCGTGCCGTGCAGTGGATCGCCTACGGTTCCAACCCGTTCAACACGCTCGTGCCGTTCTTCCCGAACGTCGACTCCACGCCGAAGTACCTCGAAGACACCACCACGCGCGTCACCTCCGAGAACTTCTACTGGGAGAACCGCATCATCGCGGCCCTGTGCGACGCCAGCTTCGCCGACACCGCCAACGCGGTGGAGCGCTACCAGGAGAAGACCGGCGGCATGGGCCACCGCATGGTAGCCGCCACCGACGAGCAGATCGACCGACTGGTGGAAGGCGTGGTCGACGAATTCGACGCCGAAGACGAGATCGGCGACGTGCAGCCGATGGAACCGGACGAAATCATCGAAGCCGTCCGCAACAACGAAGCCCGCGAAGTGCTCGCCGCCGCCAACGAGACCATGGCCGCGCAGCTTAAGGCGGAAACCGACAAGCTGCTCGACTCCGTGCTCTACACCACCAGCATGAACATGAAGAACGGCTTCCACATGTCCGACTTCTGATATTTTCTGCGATTGCGCAATCGCAAGAAATTCTACGAAAACCCGCGTAGCAACCGGCTTCCGCACAGCGTTCGCCACAAACAGTTCCGTATGACGGTCGGCGCGCGTCCGCTGTGCGGGAGCCGGTTTTCTTTGGTGGCGCGTGCTTATTAGAATGGCGATCGTCTTTGCTTTTCCGCTCGTGCCGGCGCGCGTTGCATAGGCGATGTCTGTCGCGTACGTTGTGCGCCATACAGCGGAATGCTTTCCCAAGAAAGGAACCCAGTGACCAGCATTGAGGATTTCACCAGCCAATACGGTCTGGTGCAGAAGATTGATGCGTTCGGCT
>OBLO01002916.1_pt1 | contig 12755 bp, 9 predicted proteins | sample 1519401 | NCBI WGS metagenome assembly OBLO01 (sample SAMEA2602897, study PRJEB22501) | metagenome | reverse complement strand
CCGTTCCGAAGTGCTCGGTCTGGTAGGCGAGTCCGGTTCCGGCAAATCCACCACTGGCCGTGCCATCGCAGGCCTGCAGAAGGTTTCCGGCGGTTCCCTGAACGTTCTAGGCATAGAAATGAACGGTGTGAAGGAACGCGACTTCAAACCCAAACGCGCCGACATCGGCTTCGTGTTCCAGGATCCGGGCAGCTCGTTCAATCCGCTGATGACCATCGCGGAAAACGTGGCCGAACCGTTGATCGTGCACAAGAAGTTTTCGTCGGTATCAGACGCCCGCAAGTATGTGGGCGATCTGCTTGAGATGGTGCAGCTTCCGCGCGCCTACATGAACCGTTTCCCGCACGAGCTGTCCGGCGGCCAGCGCCAGCGCGCCTCCTTGGCGCGCGCGTTGGCGTTGAAGCCGAGCCTGCTCATCGCCGACGAACCGACCTCCGCGTTGGATGTGTCGGTGCAGGCGAAGGTGCTGGAGCTGTTCAAGAAGCTGCAGGCCGAAATCGGCTTCGCATGCCTGTTCATCACGCACGACCTCGCCGTGGTCGACATGCTCGCCGACCGCATCATGGTGATGCACAAGGGCCAGATCGTGGAACATGGCGATGCGGACCAGATCATGCAGAATCCGCAGAACCCGTACACGCAGAAGCTGCTGGCCTCCCTGCCGGTGCCCGATCCGCGCGAACAGCGCAAGCATCGCGAGCATCTGCATGAGCTGCTTGCCGCCCAGCAGTGAGCTGATCCACGGAATCTAATAAAAAGGAATCCCCGCAACGCTTGAAACGTTGCGGGGATTCCTTTTTATGATGTATGGAAGGCGATTTCAGCGGATGGTGCCGTTGAAGGCAAACTGGGCATGGGAATCACCATTCGCCTTGGCCTTCAGATATTCGCGTACGTAAGCCATGCGTTCCACCGTGGTGGCTGCCAACGGTTCGGGCAGAGCATCAGGGGAGAACCAGCCCACGTTGAGGCTTTCCTCATCGCCGACGAACGGCTCCGTGTTGCCATTCGGATCGGGCCTGCAGATGAACAGGTGATCCATGTACATGGTGTTGTCGCCATTCGCATAGGTGAGGACCTTTCTGGACGATTTGACCGACACCAGATCGGTGACGACCACATCCACGCCGGTCTCCTCCTTGACCTCGCGGGCAACGGTATCGGCCGGTTCCTCTCCGGGCTCGTTGATGCCATACACCATGGCCCATTCGCCGGTGTCGGAGCGCCGTCCCAACAGCACACGGCCCTGCTCGTCCTCGACATAGCCGGAGACGCCCATGAGCCATAACAGATCGTGGCCTATCTTCTTACGAAGTTCGAGTACGAATTCAGGCGTGGGCATGATGCATCCTCAGGCCTTCGCACCTTCGGCGGCCATATCGGCCATCCACGCCTCGACATCGTCGATCCGCTTCGGAATGCCCGCGGAAATCCATTCCGGACCATCCTCCGTCATGAGCACGTCATCCTCGATACGAATGCCGATGCCACGGTATTCCGGCGGAATCAGCAGGTCATCCTCACGGAAGTACAGGCCCGGTTCGATGGTGAAGATCATGCCCGGACGAATCTTGGCGTTCTGATACGACTCATAACGCGCCTGCGCGCAATCATGCACGTCGAGACCCAGATGGTGGGCCACGCCGCAGGCGAGCCAACGGCGATGCTGCTGGCCTTCAGGGGAGAGCGACTCCTCGACATCGACCGGCAGAATACCCCAGTCATGCAGACGTTCGGCGATCACGCGCATGCACGCATGATGGATGTCCGAATACGTGGCGCCCGGCTTGGCCGCCTCGAAACCGGCCTGCTGGGAATCCAACACGGCCTGGTACAGCTTCTTCTGGAAATCGGTGAACTTGCCGTTGGTCGGGAACGTGCGGGTGATGTCGGCGGTATACAGGCTGTTGACCTCCACACCGGCGTCGATGAGCAGCAGCTCGCCCGACTCCACGGTACCGGTATTGCGCATCCAATGCAGAATCGGAGCGTGGGCGCCGGAAGCGATGATGGTGTCGTAGCCGACCTCGTTGCCTTCTTCACGGGAGATGGCGTTGAACGCGCCCTCCAGCATGCGCTCCGAACGCGGCTTGCCAAGGGAAGACGGAATCTTGCGCAGAATGTTGTCGAAACCATGCTTGGTTGCCGCGACCGCCTTGCGCATCTCACGAACCTCATACTCATCCTTGCACATGCGTGCCTCGGCGGCGAATTCGTGCAGCTTGTCATCGGCAGCGGTGTTGTTGTCCGGATTGGCGAAACCGTTGGCTTCACGGATCTCCTCGACCATGCTGGTAATCGCCGGATCGGCTTCGCGGATCACGCGCACGCGCACCGCGCCGGCCTCAGTGCCGACATCCTTGCTCAACGCGTCGGGCAGCTGCGCGATGTCGTTGGTTTCGATGCCGGTCATCGCGGTCATTTCCTTCACACCGGCACGCGGACCCACCCAATACTCGCCATAATGGGCGTTCATGAAAAAGTCCTGCGTGTAATGGTTGGCACGCGGAGCCACGAACAGTTCCGGAACATGCGTCTTGCCGGCCTTCGCCTCCGGAGAATCCGGATCGACGGGATTCAGCACCAGCACCGCGCCGGCCTCGAAATCCTCACCCAAACCGGTGTAGTAGGAAAACGTCGTATCCGGACGGAACGCGTAATCGCAATCGTTGTTGCGCACCTTCGGCTGTCCGGCCGGAATCACGATACGCTCGCCCAGGAACGCCTTGCCCAACGCCTCCAGACGCGCCGGCGTGTACTTGGAGGACTCCAACGGCTCGATCTGCGGCTCGTTGTCATCCCAACCGGGGGTCATGAACTCCTTGAACGCCTCGGAACGCGGACGCAGCGAACGATTGTTCACACGATCGCTCATGGCCTGATCCGGTCCCGGAGCGGACTCCCGCTCCATCTTCTCGTATTCCTTGTCCTTGTCAGTAATGACTTCGCCCATCACATCTCCTGAACATGCATTCGTAACGTACGGAAATTACCGCAACCCATCCTATAACTTTTCCCGGCGCGCAACGTTCATGCGGACATCTAGAATGGGAAAAGTTTAGTGTGCTGTCCGCAAGGTACGGGAGGAAAACGGGAAATATGTCATTCGAACATCCCAATCGCAACAACGAAAGCATGATCGACGTCGAACGCGACATCATGAGCCGTCCATCGGAACGCAACACCACCAATCTCGACCTGCAACGCATGAAGATGATCCTCGACATCATGGGCCATCCGGAGCAGTCGTTCCGCGTCATCCACATCACCGGCACCAACGGCAAGGGCTCCACGGCACGTATGGCCGAAGCCATCTGCCGCGCCTACGGCATGCGTACGGGCCTATACACCTCGCCCCATCTGGAACACGTCAATGAGCGCATCGCCATCGACGGCCAGCAGCTGTCCGACGACGATTTCGTCGACACCTGGGACCAGGTCAAGGACCTTGTCGCCATCGTGGACATGAAAATGGGCGAGCTGGGCAAGCCGAAGATGAGCTTCTTCGAAGTGCTCACCGCCATGGCCATCTGGAAATTCGCCGACGCGCCGGTCGACGTCGCCATCGTGGAAGTCGGCATGGGCGGCCGATGGGACGCCACCAACGTGCTCGACGCGGACGCGGCCATCATCGGCCCGGTCGACATGGACCACATGGCATGGCTTGGCGACACCGTGGAGGAAATCGCCACGGAAAAGGCCGGCATCATCAAGTCGAACTGCACCGCCATCATCGGCCGCCAGCCACACGAGGACGAGGTCATGCCGATTATCGAGGCCGCGGCCAAGGAGAACCACGCCAGCTTGGTGCGCGACGGCGTCGAATCGGAAGTCGTTACCCGAGTGCCGGCCGTCGGCGGCCAGGTGGCCACCCTGCGCACTCCGAACGGCACCTACACGGAAATGCCGATCGCCAAATTCGGCGAGCATCAGGCACACAACGCGCTCGCCGCACTGTGCGCGGCGGAAGTGGTGATTCCCGTCAACGGCGCGTTGGACGGCGATTTGGTGGCCGAAGCGTTGAGCAGCGTACGCATTCCGGGACGTATCGAACAAATTCGTACCTCGCCTACCATCATCCTTGATGGCGGGCACAACGTGAACGCGGCCGAATCGCTGCGTGCCGCCATTGAAGAGAACTATGATTTCCAGCAGCTCGTCGGCGTGGTCGCCATGATGGGGGACAAGCAGGTCGAGGAGTATCTGGGCGTGCTCGAACCGTTGCTGAGCCATGTGATCGTCACCGAGAACTCGTGGCGTGACCGAGTGATGCCGGCTGAGGATCTGAAGAAGATCGCGGACCGTGTTTTGGGCCAGGACCGCTCCACCTGCATTCCCAAATGGCCGGACGCCATCCAGGAAGCCGTCAACAGGGTTGATGCGGATGACGAACGGGGCGTCGGCTACGGTCAGGGCGTGCTCGTCTGTGGCAGCTTCCCCACCGCCGGTGATGCGCGACTCATGCTGGAGGAGAAGATCAACCCCGACCTGAAGAAGCCAAAGGCCGAACGTGTGTTCCAGGAAGCCGTCGATCCGGAACCGCGCAAAAAGCAGGACGAGGCTGACGTGGATTTCGAATCCGACGCCAACCCTGATTTCAACATCAACGATTTCGGCAGCGTCGGTCCGGACGATTCCGTTTTAGCAGACGCCGATGCGGATGAAATGGATGAGGCGGCGGATGCCAACGAACCGGCGGATGCGGAAACGTCTTCGGAAAACGAAACGAAGTGACGAAGCGAAACAACATCGGACGATGACGCCATACGTGCGGCGTACACCGTCCATATAAAACAGATTGTGGGTGGCTCCCCAGGCAATGGGAAGCCACCCACAATCTTGTTTTATCGTCCGACGCCTAAGCAGTCGAAGATAGGCGTGACAAATAATAGCTACGCGCGCAACGCTTCGGCCCGCGCCACGGTATCTTCCACCAGCACGGCCTGCGCGTCGATGACCGGCAGCTGGGGCAGCGGAAACGCCTCGTTGAGCACGCTCAGCTCGGTGCAGCCCAATATCAGCGTGTCGCACGCGCAGGGGCCTGCCGGATCGAGCATATCGCGCAACACCGATTCGTAGCGTTCCAGATTGAGCTCGCCACTACCTTTCACATCGTCATAAATCAGCGAAGTGATACGGGCCTGCAACTCGTCGGTCGGTTCGACGAACGTGTACCCGGCCTCTTCGACGGCACGCTTGTACACGCCGGATTTGCGCGAACCCACGGTGCCGAGGAAACCGACCCGCGGAAAACGATTCTTCGGATAACGCTGAGCCATGCGTGCCACCGCGCCGCGTGGCATATGCAGAATCGGCACCGTCGTCAACGCCTGGAAATCGTCATAGAAATAGTGCGCGGTATTGCAGGTGAGCACAATGAAACTCGCGCCCATCGTCGTTGCCTTCTCGATATCGTCGGCGAGTACGGGGAAGGGATTCTCGTCGGATTCGCCGAGAATGTACGCGGTGCGGTCCGGTACGGAGGAATCGTTGAAGACGATGTAGTCCAGATAATCCTGATCGCAATGGGCATGCGTGGCGCGGTTGACCAAGCGGATGTAGCTTTCGGTGGCCAGCGTGCCCATGCCGCCCAGTACGGCGAAAAACGGTCGTTTCACTTAAGCTCGCCCTTCTTGGTGAAGTACTTGGCATAGCTCTTCTTGTAAATCGAGAACATGTGCCGAATCATCAGCCAACGCAGCGGATTCATATCCTTGGAATACTCCAAGGTGGTACCCCAATCGCCCGATTTGAGCATGAGCTTGCCGGTTTCCTTGTCAGTGCCTTCTGCGACGTAATCAAGGAAAATCGACTTAGGAATCTCAAGCCACAGCTTCGAACCGCGGCCGAACAGGGTGTTGCCGTCGAACGGCGTGTCCTCGACGAGGTCGTCGACGAAATACTTCGCCAGATTGAATCCGTTCAGCGTGACGAAATAGCTGGAACGTCCCTGGCGAAGGTTGATTTCGAACAGCTTGTACTCGCCGTCGCGTTCGTCGTACTTCATGTCGAAATTGGCCACGCCCTCGTATTTGATGTCCTCGAGGAAAGCCTTGATACGACGGAACACACCCTCGTTGTAGTCGGGCAGAATGGCCGCATAGTTGCCTGCGGCGACAGGGGAGGGATCCTCCAGCAGCGGGTGGCCGAGGAACATCATACGCACGCGATGATGCTGGTCCACATAGGCGTTCAGCACACGCATGCGGGAATCGTCGCCGGGGATGAAGTCCTGAATCACCATTTCGGACGTGTATCCGGCATCGTACGCACGCTTGATGATGGTCTCCAATTCGGCCGGATCGTTGAAGATGTAGGCCTTGCGACGGCCCTCGAAATCGATGTTGAGCCATTCCACCGAATTCGCCGGCTTCATGGCCACCGGATAGCTGAACGGCAAATCACGGTAGGCTCCCGCCTTCACCTCATCGGCGGTGACGGTGCGCGTCTTCGGATGGGGCAGATCATACTGCTCGCAAATCTGGTAGAACGTGGACTTGTAGGCGAGCCGGCGCGAAAGGTTCACGTCAAGCGTGTTGTATACGAAATATTCGCGAAGATCGTCGCCGCACTGGCTCAGCAGATTGGCGTACACGTCGCCGCAGGGGATGAGCAGCAGCACGCGTTCCGGATCCTCGGCCTTCATACGCTTGCCGAGCTTGAGCATGAAATTACGGAACGTGACGAAGTTGTTAAAATCGTCGACGATGTGCACGTTGACGATACGGCTGAATTTCGTGGGGCTCAGCTGGAAATACGCATACGCCTCGGAAACGATGCCGTACTCCTCATGGAACGCCCTGGCCATGCCGTAGACGTTGATGTCGCTGCCCAGCAGAATCGGTTGGAATCGTGTCATAATGCCTTCACCTTAGTTGTTATTTGAGACGGAACACGCGTTCCACGATGCGGTCGTCGCCCTCGTAAGGGATGTGCTTGCCGTGGTCTTTGAACCAACGTTCGTTGCCCTTGCCGATGATGAGGATGATGTGCAGATGCTCGGGATCCTTGCGATCGCGGCTTACCGTGGTCTCCACGGCTTCGGCACGGTCGAGAATGGTCTTCACGTCAAGCTGCGGGTTGGTGACGCTGTCGTTCATGTCCGCGCAGACCTGTTCCACAGGCTCGTCGTCGGTGTCTTCGAAAGTGAGCACGAGATGGTCGATGCGGTCCTGCGCGGCGTGGACGATTTCGGCGCGGCGATCGTATGCCTTGTTTCCAGCGGAGCCGGTGATGAGCGTGATTTCCGGCTTTTCGCTGCCGTAACGCTGATCGACGTAGTCAAGCAACGCGGTGACGGACGCGTAGTTATGCGCGTAATCAACAATGGCGATGGTGTTCGACCGCGTGTCCTTGAAATGCTCCATACGTCCGGCGATGCGTACCGGCTCCATCTCACGCAACGCGTCCTTGGCCTGTGCGGAACCGAAATCGAAACCGGCCGCACGGGCGATCGCGACGGCCGCCGCCGTGTTCGCATAGTTGAAATCGCCGTCCAATGTCAGGCTCAACTCGCCGATCGAGGCGCCGTCGATGACGATGGAGAAGCGGCTGTGATCGTCATTCGCCGGCGCGGCCATGACGTCTGCCGTGGAATCGCCGCCAAGCGCGAACGTGGTGACGGGAACGCTGGCATGACGTGCGTCCTGCCGGATGAGGTCGGCGCGCGCGCAATCGGCACCCAATACGAGGGCACGGCAGTTCTTGACGATCTGACGCTTGCAGTGGAGATAATCCTCGAATGTCGGATGCTCGATCGGGCTGATATGGTCCGGGCTGATGTTGAGGAACGCGGCCACGTCGAATGTGAGACCGAACACGCGGTCCACCTTGTAGGCCTGCGAGGAGACCTCCATGACGAGATATTCCATGCCGTTATCAACGGCCTCGCGCATCATGCGGAACGCATCCATGGATTCCGGCGTGGTCAGATCGGATTCCACGTAGGTGTGGCCGTCAAGACAATTGTCCACGGAGGAAAACAGCGCGCACTTGCCGCCGGAACAGCCGTTGAGCATCGCCTGCGTGAGATAGGCGGTGGTGGTCTTGCCTTTGGTGCCGGTGATGCCGACCACCTTCAACTGGTCCTGCGGACGACCATAGAATTCAGCCGATAGCAAAGCCATGGCCTTGCGCACGTCATCCACAATAAGGCCCGGAGCTTGCGTGGCGTCGGAGAAGTCGTTCTCCGACACATAGGCGGCAAGGCCGCGTTCGTCGATGCCCTGCAGATATTCGGCCTTGAAACGGCCCTTGCAGCACAGGAACGTGCCCGGCTCCACCTTGCGGGTGTCGTAGGTGATTGCGGAGAACGGCTCGTCGAATCCCTTGATGTCGTGCGGATCAAGCGTCCAGACATCGCCGCGGATGATTTCGCGCAGCAGTCCGTGCCTATCGAGCAGTCGGGCCGCCGATTCCAGAGTCAAAGCCATGTTTTCGTGTTCTCCCTGTGTATGAGACGCCGAGCGGATACCGAAGAGCCATTTTAGCGGCAACCATGTGCACGACGTGTGACGTCGGGGAAGTTACAATGAGGGTGTGACTGAACAAGAAACGGAATCCATGGCGGGCCGGCGCGCGCGGTTTGAGAAGCTTGCCATGCCCGTTGTGGACTCGCTGTACCGGCAGGCGATGAAACTGACCAACAATCCCGACGACGCGCAGGATCTGGTGCAGGACACCTTCGAACGTGGATTCAAGGCGTTCGACTCCTTCAAGGAAGGAACGAATTTCGCGGCTTGGATGACCACCATCGAACGCAACGCCTATTTCAACCAGTACGCCAAAGCCAAGCGACGGCCGCAACGCGCCAACGATTCCACCGGCGAATACGATGACTGGGACCTGTATTCCGCGTCCGAACATTCCTCCGAACAGCTCAAATCCGCCGAACAGGAATACTTGGACGCCTACGCGCCGGAGGAGATCATGGCCGCTTTGAACCGGCTTTCCCCGGAACGCAGGCAGGTTTTCATCGACGCCGCGATCGACGGCAAATCATACAGCCAGGTAGCTGAGGAACAAGGCGTGAAAATCGGCACCGTGATGAGCCGGCTCAACCGCGCCCGCACACAGCTGAAACGTGAGCTTGCCAATTACGCCAAGGAACGTGGCTATGCCACTGCCGGGAAGGATCGACCATGAGCGAACCAATGGAACGGCACATCTCCATTACTTCGACCACCACCAACACGAACGGTGTGGTGACGCAGGTGACGCATGCCAGCGTGCATGTCGTGGCCTCCGGGGACTGCTTCGACCCGGAGACCTGTTGCGATGAACGCGAACGTGCGCTGATCGCAGCGATGCGCGCGTACCTGCGGCCGAAACACGCGCCGCAAAGCCTGATCGACAGGCTTGAGGCGACACTCGACCACTGTTGTGACGAGTAATTGGAAGGACGTGCGGCGTTTCATGCGCCAAGTGCCACGCTGATGTGACGCGAGGCGCGCCTGCCGCATCAGCGTCTGAATATGGGAAAACCCCGCGAACCGTAATGATTCCGCGGGGTTTTCCATGCTCTGTGACGCTATTCGCGCCGGCAGGGATCAGGCGTTCGGGCGCTTGCCGTGATTGGCGGCCTTCTTACGACGATCCTTGCGCTTACGTCCGCGCATGCCCATGATTGGACTCCTTTACTTGCGATTAATAAGCCTTCGGGATTATCGCACACGAGCGAGACGTTTGCCAAATTCGGCGTCCGCTGTGTGGCCGGGACTTATTCCGATGGCGATTATATCAGTCGAGCATCCCGATGAACAGCGCCGTGCTTGACGTCTCGCCCGGCTTGATGACGATGAGGTCCTTGCCGGTGTTGAACGCGTTCGCGTATGCCGTCTGCGGTTCCACCGCCACGCCGGCCGGATGCTTGATGGCCGGGAAACCGGTGCCGGTGCACACCTGGAACGAGGTGACGGTCTCGTCGCCGCCCACACGCACCTTCTTGCCGTCCGGACGGGTGAACACCGCGGTGACGGTGCCGTCTTCGGCATGCTCCAGATCCGTCCAAGCGTCGTCGAACGGCTGCTCGGTGAGCAGCGTGTCCTTACGCAGGTCGTACTTGGTGCCGTCCACCGGCTCGGTGCCGGTCGGAATGAGGTTCTCGTTGACGGTGACATGCGTGCGCCCCGGCACGGTCAGGCTGCACTTGGCGTTGTGGGCGTCGATCTCATCGCCGTATCCGTTGAAGCCGTTGGCGAGCCACGGGTGGATGGCCAAGGCCCACGGTGCGTCCGCATCGCCGTTGTTGTAGGCGCTGATGTTCAGATGCAGGCCATCGTCGGCGAGGCTGTACGTCGCGGTCACCACGATGTCGAACGGATATCCCTCCATGTTGGGGGCGCGCCAGCTGAGGGTCACGGCATCCTCTTTAAGGGAGACAAGCTTCCAGAACGCGCGCTTGCCGTAGCCGTGGATGGCGTTGTGGCGCTCATGCTCGTCGATCGGCAGCGTGTAGGTCTTGCCTTCGAAGGTGTATTCGCCATTCTCGATGCGGTTCGGGAACGGGATGAGCAGCTGGCCGTGGCAGCAGGTCACCATGTCATCCGGACCGGGGGAGACGATGATGTCCTCGCCTTGGTAGGTCAGTTTGCGCAGCGTCGCGCCCAACTCGGTGACGACGGCATGGTAATCGCCATGCGAAATGGAAAATTGCTGTCCGGTGCGTGGCGGCAGATTGGTGCAGGTCATAAATCACTCCATAGTGTTGTCGACTGTGTTTCCGCTACTATGTTACCGCTCACGATGTGGTGATGGATGCGCTTGTCGTGTGGAAATTCTGCGGATGAAGACGGCCGATGTCGATTGACGGCGCCCGTGCCTTAATATTGGTGATTGCTGTTGTGATGGATGGATACGATTGGAAGGCGGCTTGACATGGGCAAACGCATCGTGCTGGCGGATCCGCGCGGATTCTGCGCCGGCGTGGATAGGGCGATTCTGACGGGGCGGACGATTCTCAAATCCGCCGATACGCCACGTGCCGACGGATTGCCGCCGGTGTATGTGCGCCGGCAGATCGTGCACAACAAGCATGTCGTCGAGGATTTGGCCGCGCAGGGCGCGGTGTTCGTGCAGGAATTGGCTGAGATCCCCGATGCCGCCGCCGAAGCCGGCATCCCAATCGTATTTTCCGCCCACGGCGTGTCTCCGGCGGTCAAAGCCGAGGCCGCGGCGCGCGGCATGCATGTGGTCGATGCCACCTGCCCGCTGGTAAGCAAAGTGCATCGCGAGGTGCTGCGTTTTGTCAAGGAAGGTTACGAGATCATCTACATTGGGCATAAAGGCCACGATGAGGCCGTTGGCGTGGTGGAGGAATCGCCGGAACATGTGCATTTGATCGAGCATGCGTCCGACGTCGACTCGTTGGATTTCCAACCTGACACGAAACTGGTGCTGCTTACGCAGACCACGTTGAGCGTCGATGAGACCGCTGGCACGATCACCGCGCTCAAAGCTCGTTTCCCATGGCTTGAAATGCCGCCGAACTCCGATATCTGCTATGCCACGTCGAATCGTCAGGCGGCGGTCAAGCTCGTTGCCGAGCAAGCCGATTGCGTGGTGATTGTCGGCTCCGCGAATTCCTCGAATTCCGTGCGGTTGATGGAAGTCGCTCAGGAGGGACTTAACGCGCGGTACGCCTCAAAAACGGCTGTTGGCGCCGCTGGTCGCGCCCATCGTGTTGATGATGCTTCGGAACTTGACCCCGCATGGTTTGAAGGTGTCGAATCCGTGGGTATTTCCTCGGGTGCCTCCGTGCCGGACGAGCTGGTTTCCGGCGTGGTCGCAGCGTTGCAAGAACTTGGCTACCAGGATGTGAGCACCATCGAAACCATCAAGGAGAACATGCATTTCGTGCTTCCTGCGGAACTGCGCAAATAGCGCGAACCTTTCGCTTACGCAAGTGGGTGGTCGGAACATCGTGTTGTTCCGACCACCCACTTATGTATTGGTGTGATGTATCGGCGTGTTTTTTACCAAGTGCCGATTGGCGCCGCTACCGCGTCGAGCACCTTGAGCAGATCGTTGGGATTGACGCCGACTGAGAAACCGCGTTTGCCGCCCGACAGCAGGATTTCGTCGTATTGCAGCGCGCTTTCGTCAAGCACCGTCTTGTGGTGTGTGCGCTGGCCAAGCGGGGAGATGCCGCCGACCACGTAGCCGGATTCGCGCATGGCGACCTTCGGATCGGCCATCGCCGCCTTCTTCGCGCCGACTGCCGCGGCCAGCGCCTTCAGATCCATATGTCCGCTGACCGGCACCACGCCGACCACGCGTTCGGAGCCGGTGTCCGCCATCAGCGTCTTGAACACCTGATGCTCGTCGAAACCGAGCTTGGTGGCGGCCTCAACCCCATAACCGTCATCCATGTGATCGTTCGAATGCGCGTATTCGTAGGTTTTGAACGGAACTCCGGCTTTTTCCAACTGCACGGTGGCCGGTGTGGAACCGGCGCCCTTCTCATGCTTTTTCTTTGCCATGCCGCCCATAATAAGCCTTCCACGTGTCCGTTGCGGCGTTTCGGATACGAAAAGGGGCTTCCGCCGAAGCGAAAGCCCCTTTGTCTGAGGTTCAGAGACGAACCGTGCGGATTACTCCGCGCCGATTCACTCGGAGATCTCGGCGAAGTACAGCAGGGTACGCACCATGTTGCAGGTGAAGCCGTACTCGTTGTCGTACCAGGAGACGGTGCGAGCCATGGTCAGGCCGTCAACGGTGTTGACATCGGTCTGGGTCGGATCGAACACGCCACCGTG
>OBLO01002915.1_pt1 | contig 12757 bp, 9 predicted proteins | sample 1519401 | NCBI WGS metagenome assembly OBLO01 (sample SAMEA2602897, study PRJEB22501) | metagenome | reverse complement strand
AAGGCGCAGTGTCGTCTCAAACGCTTCTTCATTCATGTAGGCGAGCATCAGCACTTCGTCATTTTCCGCATCCTGTACAACAACCGGAACCATGCCGTCGCTGTTTGTCTTAAAATCCGCCCAGGTAAAATCACATTTTAATGCTTGTTTCATCTCTTGTTCTCCTCTTTTTCTGCTCTTACAGGCTGCCCTTGGTCGAGAGCACGCCGGCAATTCTCGGATCGAAGGAAGTTGCCTCATCGAGTGCCTTCGCAAATGCTTTGAACATCGCCTCGATGATGTGGTGGTTATTTCCGCCGTCAAGCACTTTGATATGCAGATTCATCTGCGCCGCATAGGAAACGGCGTAGAAGAATTCTTTTACCATCTCGGTCTCCATCTCTCCTACTTTCTCCCGCGTAAATTCTGCCTGGAAAGAGAGATACGGTCTGCCGCAGAGGTCAACGGCCGAGAGCACCAGTGTCTCGTCCATCGGAAGGATTCTGTCGCCGTAGCGGCGGATGCCCTGTTTGTCGCCGACTGCCTCGCGGATTGCAGTTCCGAGCACGATACCGGTGTCCTCGATCGTGTGGTGGCCGTCTACATCAAGATCTCCGTCTACAGAAACGGAAAGGTCGAAAAGACCGTGGCGGGCAAAGCCGTCCAGCATATGGTCAAAAAAGCCGATGCCGGTGTGGATGTCGCTCTTTCCCGTTCCATCCAGATTTAATGTCATGCGGATCTTTGTTTCTTTTGTCACGCGTTCTACGCTGGCTGTTCTGTTCTCCACTTACTCTTCCCCCTCAAAACGGACGGCAATCGAATTGGCGTGTGCCGTCAAGCTCTCTGATTTTGCAAAGCTCTCGATATCCTCGTGGATCTCGGAAAGGGCTTCTCTGGAATAATAGATGATGCTGGATTTCTTCACGAAATCGTCTACGGACAGCGGGGAGAAGAATTTTGCGGTTCCGTTCGTCGGCAGGATATGGTTCGGGCCGGCAAAATAGTCACCGAGAGGCTCGCTGGAGTTCTCGCCGAGGAAAATAGCACCGGCGTTATGTACCTTCATCATATCCTCAAACGGGTTCTTCGTCACGATCTCGAGGTGCTCCGGTGCGATGGCATCTACGGTGTCGATCGCTTCCTGATGCGAATCGGTGACAAGGATGTAGCCGAAGTTGTCCAGTGATTTGGAGATGATGTCGCTTCTGGAGAGGACTTTTAAGAAACCGTCTACCTCTTCACTTACCTTCTCTGCCAGTTCCTGGGAGGTGGTAATGAGGATCGCACTTGCAAGCTCATCATGCTCAGCCTGGCTTAAGAGATCGGCTGCCACGAACCGCGGATTTGCAGTCTCATCAGCAAGGACAAGAATCTCACTTGGGCCTGCGATGGAGTCGATGCTGACATTTCCGGATACGGCTTTCTTTGCAAGGGCAACGTAGATGTTTCCAGGTCCTACGATTTTATCGACTTTCGGAATGCTCTCGGTTCCGTAAGCAAAGGCTGCAATTGCCTGTGCACCGCCGATTTTAAAGACGCGGTCCGCACCGGCTTCTTTTGCTGCCGCAAGGACAACCGGGTTGACTTTTCCGTCTCTGCCGCACGGCGTTGTCATGCAGATTTCTTTGACCCCTGCCACTTTTGCCGGAAGAATGTTCATCAGAACGGAGGACGGATACGCTGCCTTTCCTCCCGGAACGTATACGCCGACACGGTTCAGGGCGGTCAGCTTCTGGCCAAGCATCGTTCCGTTCTCGGTGGAGGTGAACCAGCTGTTCTGTTTCTGTTTTTCGTGGAACTCACGGATATTTTTCATGGATCTGCGGATGACACCGATCAGCTCTGGATCTACGATGTTGTACGCTTCATCAATCTCTTCCTGTGTTACTTCTACGGTAGAAGCATCGAGTACCGCGTGGTCGAATTTCTCGGTATATTCGAAAACAGCTGCGTCTTTTCTTGTTTTTACATTCTCAATGATCTCCTGCACGGAAGCCTCGTACGTTCCGTACTGTGTCGGGCTTCGTTTCAGCATATTCTCCAGAATATTTTCTGTGGTCTCTTTTGTCAGTTTTACGATTCTCATACCAGTGCTCCTTTCAGATCCTGAATTAATTTGGTAATTCTCTCATTTTCCATTCGCATGCTCACCTGGTTGACAACCATGCGCGCAGACAGCGGGCAGACCTCCTCGAGAACGGTCAGGCCGTTTTCCCGTAAAGTGCTTCCTGTCTCTACAATATCCACAATCACTTCGGAAAGTCCGACAATCGGTGCCAGCTCGATCGAGCCGTTCAGCTTGATCATCTCAACGGTCTGGTGCTTGCGGTTGTAGAAGTAATCCTTGGCAATGTTTGGGTACTTCGTTGCCACACGGATCTGCTGGTTGTGCTGCAGCAGCTCACGCGCGGACTCCGGTCCGCAGACACACATGCGGCACTTGCCGTAGCCAAGGTCCAATACCTCGTAGAGGCGTCTTCCTTCCTCCAGAATCGTGTCCTTTCCGACGATTCCGATATCCGCTGCGCCGTACTCCACATAGGTCGGCACATCCGGACCTTTGGCGAGGAAGAAACGGAGCTTATGCTCTTCGTCCGTGAAAATCAGCTTTCTCGTATCTTTATTTTTCATTTCATCGCAGGTGATGCCGACTTTTTCCAGCAGCTCCAGCGTCTGGTACGCCAGGCGTCCTTTTGTCAGTGCAATGGTCAAATATCTCATCTTTTTCGTACCCTTCCTCTCCTACAGCTCCACCGGCTGTACTTCTCCTGTCGACAAATCGATAGCAAGCACCGAATCGCTCTTCTGAATATAGACAATGCCGCCGAACTGGTTCTTTCTGCCGTATTCTTCATAATCTGCAAGAACCTTGTCCCTTGCAAAGCAGACCAGCGCGACATCCATGCCCTTGCTTCTGTGCTCGTTAGCAAGTTTTACGGCCAGCGGCTGAAGAAAATCCGGGTAGAGCAGCATCGTTTTCGTATTGGCAATCGGAAGAGAAATTTTCTGGCGCTCCAGTGCATTCATCAGAGATTCCATGACAGTACAGAATCCGATCGCCGGCGCTTTCTTTCCGAAGTGCTGCAGCAGTGCATCGTAGCGGCCGCCTTTTACGATCGGCTCGCCGGTGCCGTAGGTGTAGGCCTGGAAAATAATACCGGTGTAGTAATGGAATTTGCTTAAAAGACCGAGATCGAAGAAGACGTATTTTTCATAGCCGTAATCTTTAACGATCTCATAGATCGTAGCCAGACGATCGAGTGCCTCTCTTGCCGCCGGATTTCTTGTAAGGCCTTTTGCCTTTTCGAGAATCTCTGCATTTCCGAACAGCTGCGGAACATCACGGAGTGCTTCAAACAGATCACTTCGAAGGTTCTGTTTTGCCAGCAGCTCCTCGGCGCCAAAATGATTTTTAATGGAAATCAGTTCTTTTAATTCGTTCAGAACATCCTCGGCGAGAGCAGCTTCCTCGGCGAGCGCCTGGAAGAAACCTACGTGGCCGATGCTGATCTGGAAATCGGTAAGACCGGCATCCAGCATAACTTTTACGGTCATCGCAATGATCTCTGCGTCTGCCATTGCGGAATCATCGTTTAAGAGCTCGACGCCCATCTGGGTGGACTCTTTTAAGCGGCCCTGATAGCTGCTGCTGTTGACGAAGCTGCTTCCTCTGTAGCAAAGGCGGATCGGCATCGTCTCTTCCATGAAATACATGGAGGCTGCGCGTGCAATCGACGGGGTAAAGTCCGGACGGAGCACAAGGGTGTTGCCGTCGCGGTCAAAGAATTTGTAGAGCTCGCGGGACGGTGTTGTTCCCACTTCTCTTCCGAATACATCAAAAAACTCGAACGTCGGTGTTTCAATATCCTGATATCCAAACGCATGAAATACCTGCTCAATCTGATTCTCCAGGTATAATTTTTTCGTACATTCCTGATTGTAGACATCCCGGACGCCTTCCGGGGTATGAATTAATCGATCCATGTTTTGTTGTCCTCACTTTTTCGCTTTAGTTCGCTACCATATTACTACATTAAATTTAAAACTATGGTTAGTATATCGGAAAACATTTTCCCTGTCAACTCAAAATTTTAATCCGCTTTCGAATCCCGTATCTCCAGATCCTTCTGGATTCCGTTCAGGTACGGGACGAGAACGCTGCTTCCCGTTCTGGGAAGGAAGAATGACGTTTCAAGCTCGGTGTAGGAAAAATGCTTCTTTCCGCCGTTCTGTCCGCGGTCCCAGAAGGTTTTCATCGTCTCATACCGCAGGTAATAATATTCGTCCCGCGCCGTAAAATACAGCAGCAGGAAGGAAATCCCCCCCTGCTGCTCGAAATCTTTCATAAACGTGACCTGGTGCTCGTGGATGTTTGCGAGCGGAAAGGAATCCGTTTTGCACTCTTTGGCATCGAAGCAGACGGGAATGCCCTGTACAGCGCCGATATAATCAACGGTACTCTTCTTTTCAAAATAAGCCAGCGTGATGTGTCTGCTCTCCTTATCTATTTTGATCGGGGTGATCGGCGTCGGCACCTTCTGGATCAGTGCCAGATGCTTGTCACGGTACTGCTCGTTTGTGCGGTTGATCATTTCCTCCAGCGTTGATCCGCGGAGTCCCCTCGATGTCCATGCCATAATTCCTGTCCTCGTCTTCGTTCTGTTCTTATTCAATCATAGAAATTTTGTTCAGCGGCCAGTAGCGCAGAAAGGCCTTGCCGATGATCTTGTCTTTCTCTACGTACGGATTCAGCCAGTAGCGGGAATCCTTTGATACGTTCCGGTTGTCGCCGAGCATAAAGTAGCAGCCCTCCGGCACCTCATACGGTCCGAAATCGCCGACCGGTGTTTCCGGGCAGAAATCATCGCGCAGCGGCTCGGTGGAATCGTTGATATACACCTTTCCGTCGCGGATCGTAACCGTCTCTCCCGGCAGTCCGATGACACGCTTGATAAACTTCTGCTTCTCGTCGTCCGGATAATAGAAAATAACGATGTCATACCGCTGCGGATCGCTCTTTACATAAGAAAGGCGGTTACCGAAGATCTGGTCTCCGGTCATAATCGTGTTTTCCATGGAAGGAGATGGGATTCTTGCGTTGATGACAATGACCTGCTCCACAAAAACGACGACTGCCACGACAATGGCGATCATTTTTACATATTCCCAGATTTCCCGTCCGATGCTCGTCTCCTCCGTTTTTCTTGGTTTTGTTTCTTTCTTTTCGTTGTCTTTTCGGCTCATAATCCTTCTCCCGTTAAATGTTCTCCCTGTAAAATCCGGCGCACGGATGATGGCAGGGGCGCTGTAAAGGTTTTTCCGGACAGATCCGATAAGGTGCCCGTAAGCTCTGGAAATACCGCCTTCCACGAATGGAGAAGTTGGTATTTCAGTCCGTATTTTTCCCGGAAGCGGCGGTTAAACTCCGCATCCCCGTATTTCGTATCTCCCGCAAGCGGATGACCGATGCTCGTGAGATGGCTGCGGATCTGATGGCTCTTTCCGGTCACCAGCTCAACCTCCAGCAGCGTACAGCCTCTTCCGGCACAGAGCGGCCGGTATGCGGTTTCTATGTAAACAGCATCTCCCTGCTGCTCTCTCTGAATCGAAACACGGTTTGTCCTCTCATTTTTTGTGAGGTATCCGCGGATCCGCTCTGTCTCTGTCACGGTTCCTTTTACAACCGTCAGATAGTATTTTCCAACAGCCCGCTCTGCGATCAGTTCTGAAAGCTGCTGCGTCGCCGCAACGGTTTTTCCGGCAAGAATCAGACCGCTGGTGTTCCGGTCCAGACGATTGCAGAGTCCGGCGCGGAACATGGTCTCCTCCCCGGCATTTTTTTCCGAAAGATAGGCGCCGAGCGCTTCGGTAAGGCTCACATCCGTCTCTTTCGCCTTCTGTGAGAGGACACCTGCTGGCTTGTTCAGGAAAATTACTTTTTCGTCTTCATAGACGATATCCAGCTTCGGATACTTTACCTGTTTTCCAGCCGCCGGTTTTTCCGGTGTTTTCCGAAATTTTTCGATGGTCTCTTCCGCCAGATACAGCCGGATCGTATCGCCTGTTTTCAGCTTTTCACTGCCGTCCGCCTTTTTCTGGTTCAGCACAATGTTTTTCTTTCGCAGCATTTTATAGAAGAAGCTCTTTGGCGCCTCCTCCATATATTTGGACAGATATTTGATGAGCTGCTGCGCGCAGTCTTTTTCTGTCACGGTCAGTTCTCTCATAGCAATGGTCTCCTACAGTGCCAGCGCCAGCATCGTGTGTTTCACCAGTTCCGTGCGGGACAGATCCGGGTACCGCTCATCCGGTTTGAAGTTTTCACTGGCGCTCTTTTCCAGCTCATCGTAGTTGCGGTTCAGGGAATCGAGGCGCTCCAGAAACGCTTTTTCCCGATCAAAAATCTTCACATGGCATTTGTAGCCGTTGGCACGGATGATCTTGTTCAGATACGTAGTGCAGTCCTCGATCTGTTTCTGGTCTTTGGCGCGCGTGGTGTAGCAGGCGATCTCCTCACCGCAGAACGCCGCTGCTTCGATCATCAGACTCGATTTTTCCTGTGTGATATACATTTCATATCCCATCAGCAGTTTTCCTTTTTTTGCCTCAATGGCATCGTACACTGCTTTGTCCACTGGCTTTTGCATAACCATCATGATAAAACCGACGGCGGCGCGGCAGCCCGGCAGACAGCCTACTACGGCGACAACCGTAAAAATGTTGCTCTTGTTTCCGTCTGCAAGCACAAGTCCGACAATAAAAACGATGGCCGGAAGGACGAACAGTCCCAGTGTCACAAGCAGTCTTTTTTTCTTTTCCCGGCGGATATAGCCGTAATCCCCTTTTCTGATCTTCATTCTTCTGTCATTTCCCTTCTTCGATAAGATCCCCGCTCATCTTCTGCGTGTTTATTTCTTTTTGTGCACGTTGCGGAGCGTCTTTTTCGGCCGTCCGCCTGTTTTGGCTTTTCCCTGTCCGGAACGGTCATTCGCCGTCTTCTGGCCAAAGCCTTTTCCGTTGGACCCTTTTCCTCTTGACGGTTTTCCTGCCTCCCCGGCCATCTTTCTCGGCCGTACGAGACATTTCGGTCCGAATCCGATCAGATCCTCCCGGTGTGTCCGGCGCAGTGCCTCGCAGACGAGCTCATAGTTCTCCGGATTCCGGTACTGAATCAGCGCACGCTGCATCGCCTTCTCATGCGGCGATTTCGGCACGTAAACCGGATCCATCGTCCGCGGGTCAAGACCGGTATAGTACATACAGGTGGAAAGTGTGGAAGGCGTCGGATAGAAGTCCTGTGCCTGCTCCGGGATAAATCCCATATCGCGGATGTACTCGGCAAGCTCCACCGCATCCTCCAAGTCACACCCCGGATGGGACGACATAAAATACGGAAGTGCGTACTGCTGCTTCCCCGTCTTTTTGTTGCACGCATCGAAGCGGCGGATAAATTCCTGATATACTTCGTGGCGCGGTTTTCCCATATAGGAAAGCACACGGTTCGAAACGTGCTCCGGCGCAACGCGGAGCTGACCGCTGACGTGATCCTTTACCAGCTCGGAAAGGAACGTCTGGTCTTTATCGGCCAGGACATAGTCAAAACGGATGCCGGAGCGGATAAAGACTTTCTTCACGCCCGGAATGTCTTTTAATTCCCGCAGCAGCTTCACATAATCTCTGTGATCTGCCACCATATTTTTACACGGCTCCGGGAAGAGACAGTTCCGGTTCGGGCAGGCGCCTTTGGTGAGCTGCTTTTTGCATGCCGGACCGCGGAAATCCGCCGTCGGGCCGCCGACATCGTGAATATAGCCTTTAAATTCTTTTTCCTGAACCATCTGCCGCGCTTCCGCCAGAATGGATTCGTGGCTTCTTGTCTGCACAACGCGTCCCTCGTGGAACGTCAGCGCGCAGAAACTGCAGGATCCAAAGCAGCCGCGGTTGCTCGTCAGACTGTATTTGATTTCCCCAAGCGCCGGCACACCGCCGTCTTTTTCATAGCTTGGGTGATAGGCGCGCATGTATGGAAGCGCATAGACATCATCCATCTCCTGCTCTGTCAAAGGACGGGAAGGCGGATTCTGTACAATGTAGCCCTGGCCTTCATACGGCTCTGCCATCGGCTTCGCATTGATGGCATCGGTATTTTTATACTGAATCGCAAAGCTCTCCGCATACGTCCGCTTGCTCTCCCGCACCTCCTCGAATGACGGCAGCACCACCGGGTCAATCAGGTGATCCAGCGTTTTGCTCCGATAAACGGTTCCCGGAATAAAGGTGATATCATGAACGTCAATGCCAGCCGCAAGTGCATCTGCAATCGCTACGATCGAAAGTTCTCCCATTCCGTACGAAATCAGATCCGCACCGGAATCGAGAAGGACGGAGCGGCGCACCTTGTCAGACCAGTAATCGTAATGCGAAAGGCGCCGGAGCGATGCCTCGATGCCGCCGAGGATCATCGGTGTATGTTTATACGTTCTCCGGATCAGATTGCCGTACACGGTAACCGCGCGGTCCGGCCGTTTTCCCATGACACCGCCCGGCGTAAAGGCATCTGTTTTTCGGTGCTTTTTCGCCACGGTATAATGGTTGACCATGGAATCCATATTTCCGGAAGAGACAAGAAAGCCAAGACGCGGTTCACCGAAAATCGAAATGCTGTTCTCGTCCTTCCAGTCCGGCTGTGAAATGATGCCGACGGAATAGCCGTTCGCCTCGAGCACACGGCTGATGATTGCCGGTCCAAACGAGGAATGGTCCACGTAGGCATCTCCGATGACATAGACAAAGTCAAACTGTTCGATTCCCCGTTCCTTCATCTCTTCTCTTGTAATTGGTAAAAAAGGCATGCTTTACTTTCCTTTCTGTGTTTCGGCGTCCGCTATGCCAAGCGCCGCTTTTTCTTCCTGCGTCAGGAGACGGGCACTGCCCTTTGGCAGCGCCGGATCAAGTTCCAGGCTCCCCATCGACAGCCGTTTCAAATAGACGACCGTTTTTCCGACCTTCTCAAACATGCGCTTGATCTGGTGGAAGCGGCCCTCACAGATGGTAATGCGGATCCGGCTTTCAAAAATGCCAGGCTCTTTTTCTGTCGTTTCCAGAATGGTAAGCTCGGCCGGAAGTGTCGGTTTGTCGTCCCCAATGTCGAGCCCTTCGGCAAATGCCTGCCGATCTTCTTCTGTCACTTTTCCGTCAATCACGGCCTCATACACTTTCGAGACATGCGATTTCGGAGAGAGCAGCCGGTGGGAAAGGGCTCCGTCGTTCGTAATCAGCAGCAGCCCTTCGGTGTCCTTGTCGAGCCGTCCGACCGGAAGTGGTTTTTGTACTGACGACTCAATAAAAGGATCGCGCCGGGCCGGGCAGCGGGCGTCCCCCGTGTGAGAGACGCCCCCCGCCGGTTTGTGGAGCATCCAGTATTCCATTTTCACATAGGAAATGCTGTTTCCGTCCACAGTCACCTGCGCTTCATCCGGGTCGACTTTCAGTTCCGGGGCTTTTGCCGTAATTCCGTCTACGGCCACCCGTCCCTTCCGGATCAGAGCCTTTACTTCCTGGCGTGTTCCCACACCCATGTCCGCCAGATATTTATCGAGTCGTAATTTACTCATACCATCCGCCATCCTGCATAATATTTATTTTTTAACGTTCCGTTGTTTATTTTTCCCCAGCCAAGTGGGAAATCATCCAGGCACACAAGCACCCAGCCCTTTTTCCCCTGACACTCTTCCTCGGAAAACGAGAGTGTCTCACCCTTTAAGTAGCGCATGACACGGTCATCTCCCTTGGGAATGGTCAAACACGAAACGTATTCTTCTTTTTTCAGATACGCCGCCAGCGCCTGGGACGGCTCGAAGCGGTTTTTCTTAACGGTGCCAAGCGAAAGTCCGGTCCGCAGATAGCGCAGACCCTTTGCCGCACAGACACCTTCCGGCAGAAAATAGAGCTGGTCTTTCACAAGGGCAAACGAACCATTCTTCCAGTCCATGCGCACGCCAGCAAGAAACTCTTCCGCCTCTTTCGGCAGCTTCTTTGTCGTTTCCAAAAGGCGGGAAGGCTGCCGTTTCCGGCTCTCTCCCTGCTTTTTCAGGAGCGCCACGAAATGGCCTTCTCCCTCCATCCGCTGCGGGAAAATATGAACGCACCGGGAAAGATCGCGGCCATTCACGGATACTCCCGGCGCAAACCCTTCGTAACCCGGGGTAATTTCCTGCACTTCCATATCCGGATGCGCATCCAGCAGCCCTGCGATGACCTCTTCGTTCTCCTTTACAGAAAACGTACAGGTAGAGTACAGCAGCTCTCCGCCCTCTGCAAGCATCTGATACGCCTGCTCGATCAGTTTTTTCTGGATCGGCACATAATGCTCCGGCCCATTTTCACTGTAATAGCGCAGCATTGAGCTCTCTTTTCGGAACATGCCCTCCCCAGAGCACGGCGCGTCAAGAAGGATCTTGTCAAAAAAGGCCGGATACAAGGTTACTAATTTTTCCGGATCCTCGCTCGTCACGAGAAGACGTCCCACTCCCTGGATTTCCAGGTTGCGCAGCAGCGCCTTCGCCCGCGAATTGCTGATATCGTTTGCCAGCAGCATGCCGCCCTCACCGATCCGGCTTCCCAGCTCCGTTGCCTTTCCGCCCGGTGCCGCACAGAGATCGAGCACACGGTCATCCGGCTCAATTGGAAGGCGGGATGCCGGTGTCATCGCACTAGGCTCCTGCAGATAATACAGGCCCGCATAGTAATCGGCATCCTTTGCCGGATTGCAGCTCTCTTCATCGTAATAAAATCCATTGGGGATCCACGGAACCTTCTTAAGCGGAATATCGGTCCGCCTAAGAAACTCTTCTGTCGAAATTTTTCCGTTGTTTACCCGCAGTCCTCTATGTACCGCCTCGTCAAATGTCTTGCGGTATGCCTCATATTCTTCCTCACCGAGCAGCTGTTTCATCTCCTGCTCAAAGGCTTCCGGCAGTGTGATCATATCCGTTTATCCCCTTTTATTCTAAAGTTCGTCTGTAATTGCCTGTGCGCGGTATCCCTCTGCAATCAGATCCAGTTCTTTGTGGAACCGTTTTAACTCCTGCAGATCGTTCTGCGCATAGATGTGATAAAACTCATCCTGAATTTTTTCTACTTCGCGTTTGTTCGTCACCTTGTAAAGATTCTCGATATTATTCAGGATATCCGTGATCAGATTCCGCTGCATCTGGGAGGAATTCTGTGCATCCATAATCTCACTCCGCACAGAGGACATCTCATTATCCAGCACAATGATCGCCTTTGCAGCTGCGCTTAAGCGCTCCCGGATGTGATCCGGAATATTTGCCTTATATTTGTACTGCAGCGAGTGCTCAATCGTCGCCCAGAAATCCATCGCCATCGTGCGGATCTGGATTTCCACCTGGATGCGCTTCGGGCCGTTCATCGTCTCCACGGTATAGTAAACAATGAGGTGATAGCTCCGGTAACCGCTGTCCTTCATGTGGCGGATGTAGTCTTTCTCGCTCTTAATCTCAATATCCGACCGCTTCTGGATCAGGTCGGCAACCTTTTCGATATCTTCAACGAACTGGCAGATGATGCGGATGCCCGCGATATCCTCCACCTGCTCCTCCATCTCTTCGGGCACAATGCCCTTTCTCTGCATTTTTTCCAGAATACTGGAAACACTCTTCACACGGCCGCTCACGCTCTCGATCGGTGAGTACAGCCCTTTTCCGTGGTGCTCCTTGATCAGATGCCGGAATTTCACCTGTAATTCCTTGACAGCCAGCTCGTATGGTTCCAGAATCTCATGCCATAACAGTATATCCATGTCCCCTAATCTCCTTTTTTGCTCCTGCTTTCAGCCATTTTTCTTATCGGATGGTAAACGTTTTGGAAATTCAATCCCCACCCTGTTACTTTATGCCTGTCTTTTCTGTTTTATGACTGTTTTTCAGAAACTTTTTTGAAATAGACACGGGCAGTTTTTTATGCCTGCCGTTTCGAAAGCTGCTCCAGAACGCGGCACAGGTACTGATACGTTCTCTCCACGGAGGAAATTGAAAGCCGCTCCTCGGTCGTGTGGATCGCTTTCATATTCGGACCGAAGGATACACAGTCAAGACCGGAAAGCTTTTCATAGAACAGACCGCATTCCAGTCCGGCATGAATCGCTTCCACTGCCGGTTTCTGTCCATACATGGCTTCATATTCCGCCACCATCAGATCGCGGAGGGCAGAATCCTCTTTATACTCCCATGCCGGGTACGCGCCCTCTACGTGGAACTCACCGCCCAGGAAACCGATCAGATACTCCAGCTTGTCGGAAAGGGCTTCTTTTGCACTTCCCACGGAGCTCCGCACACTCGCACACGCATGCAGGTGATCCGGCTCTAATTTCAGAATGCCGAGGTTCAGGGATGTTTCCACCAGTCCCGGGATCTGGCCGCTCATCTTCTGTACCCCGTTCGGAAGATTCATCAGGAAAAAGACGGTTTTCTGCAGGCTGACCGGATGAAGCGCCGGTGCAGCGCCCTCGCCTGTTTTCTCTACCGTAACGGTAATACCGTCATCTGTTCCGCTGTACTCTCTGCAAAGATTTTCGGTGAAGCGTGATGCTTCCTCTTTTAAGATCTCTTTCTCTCCGCCATCGATGGCAAGAAGCATGCGGGTTGTCCGCGGAATGGCGTTGTCTTTTAAACCGCCCTCCAGCTCGATCAGGGCATAATCCATCTTTAGATCGGAAGAGCGTCGTGTAGGGAAAGAGTGTAGATCTCGGTGGTCG
>OBLO01002914.1_pt1 | contig 12757 bp, 10 predicted proteins | sample 1519401 | NCBI WGS metagenome assembly OBLO01 (sample SAMEA2602897, study PRJEB22501) | metagenome | reverse complement strand
CTGTCACGCAGGGGGTCGCGGGTTCGAGTCCCGTCCGTTCCGCCACTTATTAAGACATTAAGCCTGCCTCACTGGCAGGCTTAATGGCAAAAAACTTTAGGGGCGTAGCTCAGTTGGTAGAGCACCGGTCTCCAAAACCGGGTGTCGCGAGTTCGAGTCTCTCCGCCCCTGCCAGAAACAATCCTTAGCATTATTGCTAAGGATTTTTTTTTACCTGTAATTTGAGTTTTTCCTTCTTTCTATTTTACTCCCGGCATCCTTGCCAGCGTTTTCCTTAATCTTCCAGAATATTCGTTCTCAGCAGATCGCAAATCAGCGCATGTTTATCGCTATTTTGCAGCCAAACTGCATATAACGGGCGTGAAAGCGTTGTACTGTCGGTAACCGTATGGAGATCGCTTTTACCTTTAGCCCAGCTGACCGGTAGCCAACTAAAACCTTTGAGGACTGAAAGTTGCTGCCTGGCTAATTCTGCCGAACTGGTGGTAAGTACCGGCACTTCATCTCCCGCAATCAATCCAGCCTCGTGTTGCTGAAAGTCAGGTCCCCATTCCAGACGCAGATAATTCAGTTCATCTTTGGTTTGTGAAGGAGAACTGCAATACAGCGCCAGCGTGAAATATCCCAACAGTTGGCTGCTAAATTCGTCCATTTTGGGCGTTTCGGTAGTAATCAATAGATCAAGCTGTCGTTCATGAAGCTGTTTTACTAACGACTGTCGCTGCGCGATCCTCGCTTCAAATTGCAGGCTGGATTGCGGCTCCTGGGATTGGTACAAACGCCCCAGCCAGCCATTAAGCATGCATTCCCAGAGGGATGCGCTGGCACCAATAGAAAACTCGTTATGCCGCGAGGTATTCGCAACCTCCTTACGTGCTGCTTGCCACGTATTCATCAGCGTTTCAGCGTAAGGTAATAATTTTTCACCTGCAGCGGTTAAGCGGATATTGTTTCTGTGTCGGGTGAACAAGTTTACACCCAATTGATTTTCCAGTTGTCTGATCCGAAAACTAACCGCTGATTGGGTCAGATAGAGCGCTTCAGCAGCCCTGCCAAAGTGGCGTGTCCGGCTAACTTCCAGGAAAGTTTTTAACAATTCCGTATCCACAACTCGCTCCATAAAATTATTTGTCGTTATGATTTAAATCTTTTGTTTGACGCTCTGTCAAGCGTAACTAATACTCCGCGCCATAAATAGCTCGGCCAAAGAATTAGGAGCGTGCAGGATGGCGGAAAGCTTTACGACGACTAATCGATATTTCGATAATAAATATTATCCCCGCGGATTCTCCCGTCATGGTGATTTCACCATTAAAGAAGCACAACTGCTTGAGCGTCACGGTTATGCTTTCAACGAGCTGGATCTGGGCAAGCGTGAGCCGGTAACGGAAGAAGAAAAACTGTTTGTTGCGGTATGCCGTGGTGAGCGCGAACCGGTTACCGAAGCTGAACGTGTGTGGTCCAAATACATGACGCGCATTAAGCGTCCAAAACGCTTCCACACGCTGTCTGGCGGGAAACCTCAGGTGGAAGGTGCGGAAGACTACACCGAATCTGATGATTAATAAAAAAGGGCGAAAGCCCTTTTTTTATGCCAGTAGTTTCTGCAAATGAATGAGTAATCTGTCTATCGCCCGATACCCAACAGCCTCCTGTAAGTGCTGGCGAGATATATGGTCAGATTGTTCTATATCCGCGATCGTTCGAGCGACCTTTATCAGGCGTAACCAGGCGCGGATGGATAATCCGAGATGCGCGAGCGTTTCTTCAAGCCACTGCGCATCGTCGCTACGCAGTGGACAGTATTTATGGATATCCTGACTGTCCAGTTGCGCATTTAACTTATTCTGCCGCCGATACTGACGCTCTCGTGCTGCTATAACGCGTTGCTTCACCGTTGCGCTATCTTCCCCTTTTACCTGGCTCTGGCTGAGTATGCCGGGCGGCGGTAAGGGGATTTCGAGGGAGAGATCGAAGCGGTCAAGAAATGGGCCTGATAATCGATTGAGGTAGCGTAGCGTCTGCTCTGGGGTACAGCGGTTATGGTTCCCCTGATAATGTCCTGTTGGGCTAGGATTCATGGCAGCAATAAGCTGAAAACGCGCGGGGTAAGTTATTTTTGCCCGAGTACGGGATAAATGAATCTGCCCGGACTCAATGGGCTCTCGCAGTGCATCCAGCGTGCGCCGCTCAAACTCGGGAAGTTCATCCAGAAACAGTATGCCGTTATGCGCCAGAGATATCTCGCCTGGCGCAGGAATAGAGCCGCCACCGACCATGGCAGTTAATGAAGCACTGTGATGCGGCGAACGAAAAGGGCGTTGTTTCCACTGTTTTTGTAGCGTGTCGGAATTGACCAGACTTAGAATCGCGGCGCTTTCCAGTGCTTCATCATTGCTCAGTGGCGGAAGCAATCCTCTCAGGCGACTGGCCAGCATGGTCTTACCCGTTCCCGGCGGCCCGATGAGTAAGAGGTTATGACCGCCAGCTGCGGTAAGCTCCAGCCCGCGTTTACCCTGTTCCTGGCCGATAACATCGCTCAGATCATCTGCTAATGCGCAAGGGGTAAAATCTGCCGATGATGGTCTGTCTAAATCATGCTTACCTTCGAGAAATGCGCATACAGCCTGTAGATGATCGGCAATAAGGCACCCTTCACCGTGTATCAGTCCCACTTCAGCAGCATTCTCTTTTGCGACAATAATTCTCCTGCCTGCGCGAATAGCTTCAGTTGCACTTGATATCGCACCGGGAACGCCGCGTAACGCGCCTGTAAGCGCTAATTCGCCTACCAGCTCATATGTATCGAGGTTATGGGTTGTAAGCTGCTCAGACGCTGCCAGAAGCGCAACTGCGATAGGTAAATCATATCGTCCCCCTTCTTTCGGGAGATCGGCCGGAGCGAGGTTTATGGTTATCTTCTTCGCCGGGAATTCATAACCGCTATTAATAATCGCACTGCGAACTCGATCGCGAGCCTCTTTTACCGTTGTTTCGGGTAATCCCACCATGGTTAAACCAGGCAAACCATTACTGATATGTACCTCGATGGTAATGGCTGGCGCATTCACGCCCAGCGCAGCGCGTGTGTGAACAATCGATAGTGACATAAGCCCTCCTGATGAAAGTATTATGTCGCAATACATCGCGGCAAGATTTCACATAATTACGGTTTTTAGAGGCTTATTCCCGTGTTTTTATGTAGCTCAATACTGCTTGCATAAAGCCTGGAATAGCGCTCGCAAACGCTTTTGAATAACGTTTTTAGTAGGGAACGGGTTGCCGAGAATCACCTGAAACGTGAAATATTTTCACTTTTGATTTTTTGTATAAAAAACAACGATATTTATCTAAACCGTTAACGGCGTCAGAAAAACGAATAAAAAAATATCTTGTGTCATTTGCAAATTCTATGGTAACTCTTTAGGTATTCCTTCGAACAAGATGCAAGAAAATACAAAAATGACAGCCCTTCTACGAGTGATTAGCCTGGTCGTGATTAGCGTGGTGGTGATTATTATCCCACCGTGCGGGGCTGCACTTGGACGAGGAAAGGCTTAGAAAACAAGCCTTAACGAACTAAGACCCCCGCACCGAAAGGTCCGGGGGTTTTTTTTGACCTTAAAAACATACACGAGGAGCAGAAAGTGAACGGTAGCATAAAATTCTGTTTCTCAAGATTTACGGCGGGGATGTAACTATGAATGGGGCTCAGTGGGTGGTACATGCGTTGCGTGCACAAGGGGTTCAAACCGTCTTTGGTTATCCTGGTGGCGCAATTATGCCGGTTTACGATGCGTTGTATGACGGCGGCGTAGAACACCTGTTGTGCCGACACGAGCAGGGCGCGGCAATGGCGGCAATTGGCTATGCCCGTGCGACCGGTAAAACCGGCGTGTGTATTGCCACTTCAGGTCCTGGCGCTACCAACCTGATCACCGGACTTGCCGATGCGCTGTTAGATTCTGTTCCTGTGGTGGCGATCACCGGTCAGGTGGCCTCACCTTTCATCGGAACGGATGCGTTTCAGGAAGTGGACGTTCTGGGTATGTCTTTGTCCTGCACCAAACACAGTTTCCTGGTGCAGTCACTGGAAGAGCTGCCGCGCATTATGGCAGAGGCTTTCGCTGTGGCGAACTCCGGTCGTCCGGGTCCGGTTCTGGTTGATATCCCGAAAGACATCCAACTGGCCAGCGGTACGCTGGAGCCGTATTTTACGACCGTCGAAAACGTAGAGGATTTCCCGCACGCTGACGTTGAGCAGGCACGTAAAATGCTGGCGCAGGCGCAAAAACCGATCCTGTACGTCGGTGGCGGCGTTGGTATGGCGCAGGCGGTCCCGGCCCTGCGTGAATTTATCGCGGTAACCCAAATGCCGGTCGCCTGCACGCTGAAAGGTCTGGGCGCAGTAGAAGCTGACTACCCATACTATTTGGGTATGTTGGGAATGCATGGCACTAAAGCGGCAAATTTCGCGGTGCAAGAATGTGATTTACTGATTGCAGTGGGCGCGCGTTTTGATGACCGGGTGACCGGTAAGCTGAATACCTTCGCACCGAACGCCAGCGTGATCCACATGGATATCGACCCTGCGGAAATGAACAAGCTGCGCCAGGCGCACGTCGCCCTGCAGGGTGATTTAAATTCTCTGCTGCCGGCATTGCAGCAATCGCTGAAGATTGACGCATGGCGCCAGAATTGTGCGGAACTGCGCACAGAGCATACCTGGCGCTATGATCATCCCGGTGAGGCTATCTACGCGCCACTGTTGTTGAAGCAGTTGTCCGATCGCAAACCCACGGACAGCGTAGTGACAACGGATGTTGGTCAGCATCAGATGTGGTCGGCGCAGCATATGACCTACACCCGCCCAGAAAATTTCATCACCTCGAGCGGCCTGGGTACGATGGGCTTTGGCCTGCCAGCAGCGGTTGGTGCGCAGGTTGCTCGCCCGAACGATACGGTAATCTGTATCTCCGGTGACGGCTCCTTCATGATGAATGTACAGGAGCTGGGCACCGTAAAACGCAAGCAGTTGCCGCTGAAAATAGTTTTACTCGACAACCAGCGGTTAGGCATGGTGCGACAATGGCAGCAGCTGTTTTTCCAGGAACGTTATAGCGAAACCACCCTTACCGATAACCCCGATTTCCTCATGTTGGCCAGCGCCTTCGGCATACCAGGTCAACACATCACCCGTAAAGACCAGGTTGAAGCGGCACTCGACACCATGCTGAACAGCGAGGGGCCATACCTGCTTCATGTCTCAATCGACGAACTTGAGAATGTCTGGCCTCTGGTACCGCCAGGTGCCAGTAACTCAGAAATGCTGGAGAAATTATCATGATGCAACATCAGGTCGCCGTTGAGGCTCGTTTCAATCCGGAAACGTTAGAACGTGTTTTACGCGTGGTACGCCATCGCGGTTTTCAGGTGTGCTCCATGAATATGGAAGCCGCCAGCGATGCGCAAAATATAAATATCGAATTGACCGTTGCCAGCCCCCGGTCGGTCGACTTACTGTTTAGTCAGTTAAGTAAACTGGTAGACGTTGCACATGTTGCTATCTGCCAGAGCACAACCACATCACAACAAATCCGCGCCTGAGCGCAAAAGGAAGAAAAATGACGACGAAAAAAGCTGATTACATTTGGTCTAATGGCGAGATGATTCGTTGGGAAGACGCGAAGGTTCACGTGATGTCCCACGCGCTGCACTACGGTACTTCAGTATTCGAAGGCATCCGTTGCTACGATTCTCACAAAGGGCCGGTGGTGTTCCGTCATCGCGAACATATGCAGCGTCTGCGTGATTCAGCCAAGATCTATCGTTTTCCGGTTTCTCAGAGCGTTGATGAGCTGATGGAAGCTTGCCGCGAGGTGATTCGTAAAAACAATCTGACCAGCGCCTATATCCGTCCGCTGGTGTTTGTTGGCGACGTGGGGATGGGCGTTAACCCGCCAGCGGGATACACCACTGACGTGATCATCGCCGCGTTCCCGTGGGGTGCTTACCTTGGTGCAGAAGCGCTGGAGCAGGGGATCGACGCGATGGTTTCATCCTGGAACCGCGTGGCGCCGAACACCATCCCTACTGCTGCTAAAGCGGGCGGTAACTATCTGTCTTCGCTGCTGGTGGGTAGCGAAGCGCGTCGTCATGGCTATCAGGAAGGCATTGCGCTGGATGTGAATGGTTACATCTCCGAAGGTGCGGGCGAAAACCTGTTTGAAGTAAAAGACGGCATTCTGTTTACCCCGCCGTTTACCTCTTCCGCGCTGCCGGGTATCACTCGTGATGCGATCATTAAGCTGGCGAAAGATCTCGATATCGAAGTACGTGAGCAGGTGCTGTCTCGTGAATCACTGTACCTGGCCGATGAAGTGTTCATGTCCGGTACCGCGGCCGAAATCACCCCAGTACGCAGTGTCGATGGTATCCAGGTGGGTGAAGGCCGCTGCGGTCCGGTCACCAAACGCATCCAGCAGGCCTTCTTTGGCCTCTTCACCGGTGAAACGGAAGATAAATACGGCTGGTTGGATTCAGTAAACCAATAACAAAATTAATATTTCCCCAAAAAAATTCACGTTGCAGGAAGACGGCAACGCAGCAAGTCCCAGGAGCTTACTGTAGTAAGTGACTGGGGTGAGCGAGGCGGCCAACGCACCTGCGGCGTGAAGTATGCAGGGGAAAGACAGACGGGAGTTAATCAAGCATGCCTAAGTATCGTTCTGCCACCACCACCCACGGCCGCAATATGGCGGGTGCCCGCGCATTGTGGCGCGCCACCGGGATGACCGATGATGACTTCGGTAAACCGATTATCGCTGTGGTGAACTCCTTTACCCAGTTCGTACCGGGTCACGTCCATCTGCGCGATCTGGGTAAGCTGGTTGCCGAACAAATCGAAGCCTCAGGCGGCGTGGCGAAAGAGTTCAACACCATCGCGGTGGATGATGGTATCGCCATGGGTCATGGCGGCATGCTGTATTCACTGCCGTCGCGTGAGCTGATCGCTGACTCCGTTGAGTACATGGTTAATGCCCACTGCGCCGATGCGATGGTCTGTATCTCCAACTGCGACAAAATCACCCCGGGGATGTTGATGGCCTCTCTGCGCCTGAACATCCCGGTTATCTTCGTTTCCGGCGGCCCGATGGAAGCCGGGAAAACCAAGCTCTCTGACCAAATCATCAAGCTCGACCTGGTTGATGCGATGATTCAGGGCGCTGACCCGAAAGTTTCCGACTCACAAAGCGAGCAGGTTGAACGTTCCGCTTGCCCAACCTGCGGCTCCTGTTCCGGTATGTTCACCGCTAACTCGATGAACTGCCTGACCGAAGCGCTGGGCTTGTCGCAGCCGGGTAACGGTTCGCTGTTGGCGACTCACGCCGACCGTAAAGAACTTTTCCTCACCGCAGGCCAGCGCATCGTCGAGCTGACCAAACGTTATTATGAGCAGGACGATGCTTCCGCGCTGCCGCGCAACATTGCCAGCAAGGCAGCGTTTGAGAACGCCATGACGCTGGATATCGCCATGGGCGGCTCCACCAATACCGTTCTGCACCTGCTGGCGGCCGCGCAGGAAGCGGAAATCGACTTCACCATGAGTGATATCGACAAGCTGTCCCGCAAAGTCCCGCAGCTGTGTAAAGTGGCGCCGAGTACGCAGAAATACCATATGGAAGACGTGCACCGCGCAGGCGGCGTACTGGGTATTTTAGGCGAACTGGATCGTGCTGGACTGCTGAACCGCGACGTGAAAAACGTGCTGGGGCTGACTCTGCCGCAAACGCTCGATCGGTATGACGTGATGTTGACCAAAGACGACGCGGTGAAAAAAATGTTCCGTGCAGGCCCGGCCGGCATTCGTACTACCCAGGCGTTCTCACAGGACTGCCGTTGGGATACGCTGGATGACGACCGCGCTGAAGGCTGCATTCGCTCGCTGGAGCACGCTTACAGCAAAGACGGCGGTCTGGCAGTTCTGTACGGTAACTTCGCGGAAAACGGCTGTATTGTAAAAACCGCAGGCGTGGATGACAGCATCCTGAAATTCACCGGCCCGGCAAAAGTGTATGAAAGCCAGGACGATGCGGTTGAAGCCATCCTCGGCGGTAAAGTGGTGGCTGGCGACGTGGTTGTCATTCGCTACGAAGGGCCGAAAGGCGGGCCTGGCATGCAGGAAATGCTCTACCCCACCACCTTCCTGAAATCGATGGGCCTCGGTAAGGCTTGCGCGCTGATTACCGACGGTCGTTTCTCCGGCGGTACTTCGGGGCTTTCCATTGGTCACGTTTCTCCGGAAGCGGCCAGCGGCGGTAATATCGCGATTATCGAAGATGGTGACATGATTGCCATCGATATCCCGAATCGTGGTATTCAACTTCAACTGAGTGATGCGGAAATCGCTGCGCGCCGTGAAGCGCAGGAAGCTCGCGGTGACAAAGCCTGGACGCCAAAAGATCGTCAGCGTCAGGTCTCCTTTGCACTGCGCGCCTACGCCAGCCTGGCAACCAGTGCCGACAAAGGTGCGGTGCGCGATAAGTCGAAGCTCGGGGGATAATGACCATGGCGGATTCACAACCTCTATCCGGCGCTCCTGAGGGCGCCGAGTATCTCAGAGCGGTACTGCGTGCGCCGGTATACGAAGCGGCACAGGTAACGCCGCTACAGAAAATGGAAAAACTCTCTTCGCGCCTCGACAACGTCATTCTGGTGAAGCGCGAAGACCGTCAACCCGTTCACAGCTTCAAGCTACGCGGTGCCTATGCCATGATGGCGGGCTTGACCGAAGAGCAAAAAGCGCATGGCGTCATTACCGCATCGGCTGGTAATCATGCTCAGGGCGTCGCTTTCTCTTCTGCGCGATTAGGCGTGAAGGCGCTGATTGTCATGCCAACGGCTACCGCCGATATCAAAGTCGATGCCGTTCGCGGCTTCGGCGGAGAAGTGCTGCTGCACGGCGCGAACTTTGATGAAGCCAAAGCCAAAGCGATTGAATTGTCGCAGCAGCAGGGTTTTACCTGGGTGCCGCCGTTCGATCATCCGATGGTGATTGCCGGGCAGGGCACGCTGGCGCTGGAGTTACTTCAGCAGGACGCGCATCTCGATCGCGTATTCGTACCAGTTGGTGGTGGCGGATTAGCGGCAGGTGTTGCGGTGCTGATTAAACAGCTGATGCCGCAAATCAAAGTGATTGCCGTGGAAGCGGAAGATTCGGCCTGTCTGAAAGCGGCGCTGGATGCCGGTCATCCGGTGGATCTGCCTCGAGTGGGTCTCTTTGCCGAAGGCGTGGCGGTGAAACGTATTGGCGATGAAACCTTCCGTCTGTGCCAGGAATACCTCGACGATATTATTACCGTGGATAGCGATGCTATTTGCGCGGCAATGAAAGACCTGTTCGAAGATGTACGCGCGGTGGCGGAGCCTTCCGGGGCGTTGGCGCTGGCGGGGATGAAAAAATATATCGCCCAGCATAATATTCGCGGCGAGCGTCTGGCGCATGTTCTTTCCGGCGCTAACGTTAACTTCCACGGCCTGCGCTACGTTTCTGAACGTTGCGAGCTGGGGGAACAGCGCGAAGCCTTGCTGGCCGTGACCATCCCGGAAGAAAAGGGCAGCTTCCTGAAGTTTTGCCAACTGCTGGGCGGGCGCTCGGTGACCGAGTTTAACTACCGCTTTGCTGATGCGAAAGACGCCTGCATTTTTGTCGGCGTACGTCTGAGCCGTGGGCTGGAAGAGCGTAAGGAAATCCTGCAACTGCTCAATGAGGGCGGCTATAGCGTGGTGGATCTGTCTGATGACGAGATGGCGAAGCTACACGTGCGCTATATGGTCGGTGGACGTCCGTCGAAACCCTTACAGGAACGTCTTTATAGCTTCGAATTTCCGGAGTCGCCGGGGGCGTTGCTCAAATTCCTGCATACCCTGGGGACGCACTGGAATATTTCATTGTTCCACTATCGCAGTCACGGCACTGACTATGGTCGTGTGCTGGCGGCGTTTGAGTTGGGTGAACACGAGCCTGATTTCGAAACGCGGCTGAATGAACTGGGTTATGACTGTCATGATGAAACACATAACCCGGCGTTCAGGTTCTTCCTGGCGGGTTAACGACAGCCATTAAAAAAGGGTTCATGTAAAAACATGAACCCTTTTTGCTACTGTATCAGCAGATTACAGCGTGATAACGTCGAATTCGACTTCGGTATTCACGTCAGCATCGTAATCCACACCGTCGAGGGCAAAACCGAACAGATTCAGGAATTCCTGCTTGTATCCTGCATAGTCAGTTTCTTGCGCCAGGTTTTCGGTAGTGATCAGCGGCCACAGATCGCGACATGCCTGCTGAATGTCGTCACGCAGTTCCCAGTCATCCATACGGATACGCTGGTTGTCATCAAGCGCCACTTTATCGCCGTACAGGCTGGTGGTCATCAGACGGTTGATCTGCTCAATACAACCTTCGTGAATCCCCTGCGCTTTCATCAGCTTGAAGACCATGGAGATGTACAGCGGCATTACCGGAATCGCAGAAGATGCCTGGGTGATAACGGACTTCAGTACGGCAACGTTAGCGGAACCGTTCAGTGGTGCCAACTGGTTACGCAGCTCACCCGCCGCGCGATCGAGGTCTTCTTTCGCTTTGCCCAGCGCGCCGTGCCAGTAGATTGGCCAGGTCAGGTCGGTACCGATGTAGGAGTAGGCTACGGTTTTCACACCATCAGCCAGCACGCCCGCTTCGCTCAGCGCGCCCATCCACAGTTCCCAGTCTTCGCCGCCCATGACGGTGACGGTGTTCTGAACTTCTTCTTCGGTTGCCGGCTCAATGCTGGCGGTGATGATCTGATCTTTGTTGGTATCGATCGCTTTAGAGGTGTAAACCTCACCGATTGGCTTCAGCGCTGAACGGACGATTTCACCGGTTTTCGGCATTTTACGCACTGGGGAAGCCAGTGAGTAAACCACCAGGTCAATCTGACCCAGGTCTTCTTTGATCAGTTTGATCACTTCATCACGGCATTCGTCAGAGAACGCATCGCCGTTGATGCTTTTGGAGTACAGACCTTCACGCTTGGCCGCTTCGTCGAAAGCTGCAGAGTTATACCAGCCTGCGGAACCTGGTTTGGTATCCGTGCCCGGTTTTTCGAAAAATACGCCGATAGTGGCGGCACCGCTGCCAAAGGCGGCTGAAATTCTGGAAGCCAGACCGTAACCGGTGGAAGCACCGATCACCAGCACGCGAGACGGGCCGTTCTCGATTTTCCCGTTCTGCTTAACATACTCGATCTGCTTTTCCACATTGACTTTGCAGCCAGTCGGATGGGTCGTTGTACAGATGAATCCACGAATTTTTGGTTTGATTATCATAATGATGGCTAATTAAGTTTGTATTTTCGCTGTCAAGTGCGCAATGACACCGTCTGTTCTGGCCTGCTTAACGCGATGGTTAACAAGCCCCCCACTACAATGGATCACGACATTATACAGAAAAGGAGCGCCAATACTGAATCTACCACTGATTTTAGACCTGACGCTGGCGCTACTCTGCGGATTTACGTTCCAGAACAATCTTCCAAAACGCGTCGATCAGCGGTTCATGCAGTCGCTTTTTCGGCGCGCAGACGCCAAGCTCGAACGGTGTTTTTTCGTCACTTCGCTCTAAAATCATCACGCGATTACGCACCGGCTCCGGGCTGTTTTCTAGCACCACTTCCGGCAGCAGCGCCACGCCGCAGCCCAGCGCCACCATTGAGACCATCGCTTCGTGCCCACCCACCGTGGCGTAAATCGATGGGTTGCTGATTTTGTGACGGCGGAACCACAGCTCGATACGGCGGCGTACTGGACCTTGATCGGCCATGATAAACGGCACCGTCGACCAGTCCGGCTTATCGACCGATACCTGATTACGCACCGGGCAGGGCAACGCCGGAGCGATCAACACAACCGTCAGATTCTCCAGCATCGAGAACGCCACCGCGCCAGGCAGTGTTTCGGGCTTACCGGCAATCGCCAGATCGGCTTCACCAGTGACCACTTTATCCATCGCATCGGCGGCGTCGCCGGTGGTGAGCTTAATTTCCACTGACGGATGCTCGGCGCGGAAACGGTCAAGGATTGGCGGCAGATGGCTGTAGGCGGCAGTTACCGAACAGAAAATATGTAGTTCGCCTGACAGCGACGGCCCTTGTTGATCGAGAGTGTGGCGTAACTGCTGGTACTGCAACAGCGTCTGTTGGGCAAACACGCGCAGCTCTTCACCGGCTTCGGTCAGCGTAACCGTACGGTTATCGCGCACAAACAGCGGCTGGCCGAGGTCTTCTTCGAGGCGCTGAATCTGTCGGGAAAGCGTGGATGGGCTGACGTGCATTGCCCGCGCGCTGCGACCAAAGTGACGACTTTCAGCCAAATGCAGGAACATTTTCAGATCGCGTAAATCCACAGACGAGCCTCCGATTTTCTACGTTGCATAAATTGCAATTTGACGTTGTGAATATATCAATTTCCGCAATAAATTTCCTGTTGTAATGTGGATTCAATCTCGCAAATACAAATCTGCGAACCGAATAATAAGCACCACAACACAACATCACGGAGTACACCATCATGGCTAACTACTTTAATACACTGAACCTGCGCCAGCAGCTGGCACAGCTGGGTAAATGTCGCTTTATGGGTCGCGACGAATTCGCCGATGGTGCGAGCTACCTTCAGGGTAAAAAAGTGGTCATCGTCGGCTGTGGCGCCCAGGGTC
>OBLO01002902.1_pt1 | contig 12801 bp, 9 predicted proteins | sample 1519401 | NCBI WGS metagenome assembly OBLO01 (sample SAMEA2602897, study PRJEB22501) | metagenome | reverse complement strand
GTCAACAAGGTGATCGGCGGGCAGGCCGATGCGGGCATCGTGCGCACCTGCTTTCTCGAGGACCTTGCAGGCCTGAGGAAGACGGAGCTGCCCGTGCGCGTGATCGAGCCCTACGACGATCCGAACTTTGCATGTCGCCGCTCGACCGCGCGCTATCCGAACTGGACGATTTCGTCCGTGCCCACGCTCACGGCCGAGGAGCTTCGCCGCGTCATGGAGCTTCTTTTTGCGATGCCGCCCACCTCGAACGGCATGTTCTGGTCTGTGGCTCCGTCCTTCAGCGCGACCGACAACCTGATGAAGGAGCTCAAGATCGGGCCCTACGACTTCCTGCGCCACTGGACGATCGAGCGCCTTTGGACCGAATACAGGCTTCCGATCTGTCTGTTCCTCTTTGCGCTTGCGGGGCTTCTCGTGCACATGCGCCGTACGGAGATGCTCGTCGCACGCAGGACGAAGGAACTCACCGAGGCGTTCCGCCGCGAGGACGAGCTCAAGACGCAGGCTCGAGAGAAGGACATGGAGCTCGAGCACTATCAGCGCGCCACCATTGCAGGCCAGATTTCGAACATGTTCGCGCATGAGATCAAGCAGCCGCTTCATTCGGCCGCCTGCTACAGTCACGGGCTTCTGCGCATGCTCGATCAGGGACGCATGAATCCCGAGCAGTTCCGAAAGGCGATCGAACGCATCGAGGAGGAAACGGCGGCCGCTGGCCAGATCGTCGACAAGGTGCGCGACTACGCCAGAGGCAGGAGAGGGCGAGACGAGGTCGTCGACCTCAGGGCCGAGCTTGAGGCGGTCGTCGAACACGAGTCCGCAAGGCGGGGCGTGACCATGACGCTTGAGGCCGAGGGAGGCGACGCCTTCATCAAGGCCGATCCGCTCGAAGTGCGCCTTGTCTTCATCAACCTTCTCAAGAACGCGGCCGAAGCCGCCTCGGGAGGCACCGAGCCGCCCGCCGTCAGCGTCAGCCTCAGGGCGGCGGACGGTAGCTGCGTCGTCATGATTCGTGATACGGGGTGAGAATTCTTATTTGCGTGAACGGTGGTCTCAAACACGTGAACACCCCCGATTCTTATTACAGGCAGGGATGCCGATGACCGTCAATGTGAGAAGAGACCCTCACGGGCGCTAGCCTGTGAGGGTTTCATGCTTTGGGGCGAACTAAGCTTCTTACATTGTACAAATATCCATTTAAGGAAGCTCTTCAAAAACCCCATCTCTGAGAGATGGGGTTTTTGAAGAGCTTCCTATAAACAAATTCTTTATACATTGGTATACATGACTATACACGGTTATAGATAAGGATAGACAAACAAACTTTCCTGTTCGAAAACGATTTGGCCTTCGACGAAAGAGCTCAAAGTTGTTCGGTTGCCATTCACCTTCCTGTCGAACTTGTTCCATTTAGGAACAAGTTGCCGCCTCGTCGAGTTCTCCTTCGGCGTAGCTCTTGCAATCCGAGGCCGTTGTCAACAAATCGTTGACAACTGGAAGCGTAAGCGGGGCCTCCTTTCGGAGGCCCTGCCTGTTTTTCGTCATTCACCAGTCGGGTCCGCCTGATTGTTGTTGCCGTTCTCTTGGGCCAGATGTTGGACCTGCGCTTCGAGCGAAGCGATTGCCTGATAAAGGCGCGCCAGCACTTTCGGATCTTTCGGCCGTCCAGACTTCCCGCTGAAATGCCCTCCAATGGCTTGGATGTACGGAAGAGTCGCCAGCTGTGCATCCTTGTTGCCGGGAAGCTCCGGCAATTCCGTCTCGGGGATCTGGGCCGCAAGCCACCGCTTGCAAAATGCGAAGGGTTTTTCAATATTCCCCGCCATCGCATTCTCAAGCTTTTTCTGTTGCTTTCCTAAGGTCGTCATGACAAGAGCGGTTTGACCGAGGCGGTTGAGTGAGCGTCGGAAATAGCCGAGTTCAAGATCAGCCTGTTCGGGGGTTAGTTCTTTGCGGACCAACCGGTTGCGGGCCTCTTCAAGCGGCAAGCCAGTCAGGCGACAGAGCCGATCGATTAGATCAGGCATGCCACTTCCCTGTCCGACAGCAGGATTTTCAAGTTGACGAGCACGGTGACACGCTGTCAAGGTATTCAGCCGGAGCACTGGAAAGCATTTGTCCGAATTCTTCTCATAGCCCTGACAATGCTGCTTGAGCATGTTGAGACACGTTTCGTTCGCGGTAGTCATTTCGATAACTTCGTCGATGAAGACTCGCTTCGTCCGTGCTCCGATCATTTCCTCCCGACGCTCTCTGGAGATGACGATCTCATGATCGAGCGGCAAGACGCCATTGAACGTTTCGAAGTGCAGGAGAAACCAGTACTCGAGCGATGGGTTCGTCAACGCGAGGTGCATGAATGGGAACTTCGGCGCCATCTCCACTGCAAAGTCAAATTGGCTATGACTGTCACGATCATAGACGAGCCAGATTTCCGAATACTTCTCCTTCCCAACTTGCCGGTCCCACAGGAACTGCGCTGCGATGGTCTTGATATCTCACGAAGGCGCCGTGGCGCCTTGGAAAGGAAGATGTGGCCTGGTGCCGGGATGAGTCCGTGCTCCACGAGGTGAAATTGAGCAGGGAGTTCAGGATCCTGTTGGGGATTCAAAGGGGACCGGTAGACAAATGAAGATCGGCTCTTTGAAGAACTTCCTTCACTCCTTACAGAAAATCAAAACGCCATACAGATATGCGAATGTGGCTGAGGTTTGCAAGCTCATCAGAGGATACGCGTCAGTCACCCCAGCAAATCATGTCACCTCTTCAAGTGAGGCCACACTTCTTGTCCTTGCGGGCACACCCTCCAACACTTCAGTGCTCAATCAGTGCTGAGCGTTCGGACATGCCGTTCGGCATCCGGAGGTTTCTGAGTTAGTAGTGGAGGGGACTCAGCGCATAGTGAGAAGGCTGTAGAGTCCGTATCTTTTTACACCGATATAGGCGTAAAATTAGCCTGTACTTCAACAAACGACAAGTTGACAAGCTTGCCGCTTTCTTTATGCTTGAGGCAATTCCTAAGCCTGCGTGGCTCATAAAGAAGTATTATAGGACAGCACAAGGAGATTTTATGGCTATCACCATCACCCCCCCCCCTACCCCTATCGGTTTGTAGGCTAAATTCAAGCAATCATAAAATTAAAAAGATAGTATTTTCCGTGTTTCTGGCATTGGGCGTGTCAGAAGCAATAGCAAGTGCGAATACTGTCTTCGTTGACAACTCAACCAATCCGCCAAGTCTAAGCATTGAGGGAAATGAAGAGAATGTTGGACTAGGCTTGATTGTCACCAAATGGGGAAGTTGGACCAATATCACGGCTAAAAGTGATAATAAGGTGCCAGACATTACTGGATTGAACTTTTATAGCGAATCTCAAGACAATACGCTCGAAGTGTTAGGTAATACGAATGTTTATCTGACAGGTATTGCTGTTGACGATGGTTCTGCGGGTAATGTCGAAGGCATCTCCATTGCTCAGGGTAAGAATACGCCCAAGATTAATGCAACCTTCAATAATGTCTCGATTTATGCCGAAAGCAAAGACCATGAAAGATCACGAGGCAAGGGGATTTGGATTGGTGGCCTGCATGAGATCTCGCACGATGATGAAATTGTGCACGAACATCCTGAAGTTAAGATCCGGGGAGATCTCGATATTACTGCGAAATCTCTCGGATGGGCGTTTGGGATCAACGTTGGTGATGAATTAGGTGATAACAATAATCACGGAGGCGGTCATCTCACGTTGTCTGGTGCCAAAAATTCGATTAAAGTCGAACAAACGGGATCGCCTGATGGTGAGGGGTATTTACGAGCATCAGCAGGTATTCTGATCTCGAACAAAGCTAAGGTTGACATCGTTAGCGGCAATACGACGATCTCTACGAGAACAAATCATTCAGGACAGAACGCTACGATGCAAGGTGGCGTGATTCTAGACAATGATGCGACATTTACCTGCTCAGGCAATCTGACGATTGACTCGACGGTCACTGACAGTTCAGCTTCGCATACCTTGCATGGCATTTCAACGGATCATTACAACTCGATTGTGTCACCGACTGATAGGGGATCTGTGGCGACTTTAACTGGACCGACATTCATTGCTTTGCATACAAACAATAGGACTAGGGCTTATGGTCTAGGTGCCTATGGTGACAGCACCATTATCAGCAAAGGACATATCACTGTGGTGCTTGATGATAGCCAGGTTACCGCGGGGGCTTGGGATCCTTTAGCGCGGTGTACGTTAGTACAACTTATGGTTTAGGTGCGAACCTGGCGAAGGCAGGACAGGTAGAGTTAAATGGACTCAGTGTCAGACTTCAGGATGGAGCTAAATTCGGCAAAGATGGTTATTACGTCTTGAGGGCAATTGGAGAATCAGCTACTACTCGTCTGCCGACTATTACCGCTAAAGGCGATGCCTCAACTCTTTATCAGCTTCAGGGCAATATTGATGCTCAAACCAAGGGTATTATTGATTTGGGCATGAGCAATGACAAGTCCTATTTAACAGGTTGGACAAACAATCACTCTGGTCAAAATAATGACGGAACCATCCATATTGCTCTGGCTAATGGTGCTGTATGGAATGTCATTTCCAAAGTCAACGCTACAGACAATACAGTTGATGACAATAAAAGCACGGTTACTACACTAGATTTAAGCAGTGGCGTTCTGAACATGGCTTATGCCTCGCGCAACCAGTTAACGGACTGGGAAGAGGCGTCCCATCGTCAGCTTCTCACGATTACCGGCACAGGTACGGATCAGGGCCTCTCGGGCACCGGCGGCACCATCTGGATGGACATGAATCTGGGCGATGAAGGAACAGCAGACAACCTGAATCTCGATCAAATCGTCGTTCAAGGATCGACTTCGGGTACGCACAATCTGGCGGTCAACTTTGTCAACGGGCTCATGGGGATATCCCCCGACAAGCTCCACAGCGACAATTGGCTCATCGAGCAAGCCTCCGGTTCCATGACCCTGACGGGGCCGAACGGGCAAGATACTTTCACGGGCCGTGGCATGGTTTCGATGTGGCAGGTGCGCTTTGTGCCGACAGGAGAGGAAGACAAACTCGACAATGACCGTGAATCGTTGGACAACACGAGTGCCGGCAAGCCGAACAACGGCGAAGGGCATTGGTATCTGGTCCGCCACGATCAGGAAATCCCCGATCCCGATCAACCGGTGGATCCGGATACGCCTCCTGAAATCCACGACAACATCACGGTGGCCAATTCTGCGTCCATGGCTCTTGCCTACGACGCCGATCTTGAAGATTTGCGCACCCGCATCGGCGAAGTGCGTTACGGCGCGCAGGATGGCCTTTGGGCCAAGGCGTTTGCCAAGCAGAACCGCCTCGGCGGCTCCAGCCTGCGCGGCTTCAAGCAGGAAATCTATGGCGTGAACGTCGGTCTTGACCATCTCGTGAAGGCAGACGAAGAAAGCGCTTGGCTCTTGGGTGGCGCGTTCCGCTACAGCGACGCCGATCAGAAGGGGCTTGGTGTCGGCTATACAACGGGTACGCTTCAGGAATACTCCGGGAAGCTGTATGCCACGTGGATGCACGACAAGGGCTCCTATGCCGACTTCGTGCTGCAGGCAGGTCGCTATGAACAGGAACTCGACGGTTTTGACAATACCGGCATGGACAAGTCCAAGGCCGATTACGGTACCTGGGGTTTCGGTGCTAGCGTTGAAGTTGGTCATATGTTTTCGTTTGGTGAAAACGTTGATGATCGTCAGTGGTTCAATCACTGGTTTCTCGAACCGCAACTTCAGTTGAGCTACTTCCGTGCGAAAGGTGCGGACTACACCACCTCCACCGGTCTCAAGGTAGATCAGGGTGATGCGGACTACCTGACGGGTCGTGCCGGTGTGGTGCTTGGCAAGAAGTTCAACTACGGTTCAATCAACGACTTGGACAAGCGCTACTTCCAAATTGCCTTGATCGGCGGCGTGAAGCATGAATTCTTCGGCGGCGATCAGGACATCACCTACACCGGTGTGGACGGCGACAGCCTCAAGGTCAGTGCTCGTGACATCGACGGCACGCGCTTCTACTACGGCGTCAATGCCGATTGGCAGCTTGCCCGCGACTGGCGCCTCTACGCGAAGTTCGAACGTGAAAAGGGCAACGACTTCAGCGAAGACTATGACGTGAGCGTCGGCTTCAAGTACGCGTTTTGAGAGGAGGTTGAAGATGTTTGAAATCAAGAAAACGGTCTTGGCGACGCTCGCTTGCTTGAGCCTGACGGTGACGGCCGTTCAGGCCGCCGAGACGGTTCGCATTGAAGAGTGCGGCAAGGCGGCAGACGGCTTCGCCTTCATGGTGGATGTGTCGGGTTCCATGCAGCGCACTGTCGGAGAGATGAAGGACGAGGCCGGCAAGGCCTACGATCAACTGATCGAAGAGGGCAAGTTTCAGGCCCGCGTGCGTCCGGTGCCGCCGGCCAATGATGCGCTCGACAAGCTTCGGCGCGTCTCGCTCGCCAAAGCCTTTGTGAAGGATGCAGCGGGTTACGCCCTGGAAAAGACGGACATGACGTCGGGGCTCTATTCGCTGGCGCCCTTCACGGTCATGGCTGCGGGTGGGCAGCGGGACAAGGAAACGATGCTCAAGCTCGTTGATGAAAAGCTTGTTGAGGATCTGGAGGCATTCGGTCGTCCGACGTGGCTGGGACAGCGAGGTTTTGACTTCCTTTCAACGCCGGTATCCGGGACTCAATCTCTGTTCATCGTCACAGACGGCGACTTCGATGTGCAGACCGAAGGAAAGCATAAGCCCGCCGAAGCGATTCAGGCCTTCCTGAAGGCCAATCCGAGGTCATGCGTGCACGTAGTCTCTGCGGCCTATACGCCCGAAGAGAAGGCTGCTGTTGAAGCGCTCGCCCGCCTCCCGGGTTGCGTGAAGACGGAGGATCTTGAAGGGCTCATGAGCAATGATGAGTTGCGCCATCAGTTCTATGAAGAGGCCTTCTACAAGGACTGCGCCAAGGTGCCGGTCATCGAACTTCATGACGTGTACTTCGATTTTGACAAGTCGACGCTCCGTCCGGAAGGCAAGGCCGCTCTGGACAAGGTCCTGACAGTCATCAAAGCCAACCATGGTGAGGATCGCGTGACAGTGGTGGGATGGACGGACAGCATGGGAACCGATGCCTACAACCTGAGGCTCTCCCTGCGCCGCGCCGAAGCCGTCAAGGCCTATCTGGCGGAGAAGGGCATTGCATTGGACAAACTGGCCTCAGAGGGTAGGGGTGAGTCGTTCAAGTACAACAACGGCACTGAGGAAGGTCGTCAACAAAACCGGCGCGTCGAGTTGCACTTCGAGCAGTAATTCGGTTTGAATGCAATGTTGAAAGAGGGGAGCTCGCTCGGAGCTCCCCTCTTTTAATGATGTACGGTCGCGTGCTCGATGCCGACTATACGACGTCCATGGGCGTTGCCGTCGAGCATGAGGCCGTCGATACGCTCATCGGTAGAGTCGGTTTCGTGCTTGGTCTGAAGTGCCCGAACAATCGCGGCAACACCTATGTTCGCGCTTCGATCCTCCATGACTGGCAGGGTGACGCCGTGTCGACGTTCACGAAGGGCGGTCAGACGAAGCGCATATCCGAAGAGCTCGGTGACACCTGGCTTGAATACGGTGTCGGCGCGAACTTCAATGCCACGAAGAACCTGCATCTCTATGCAGACCTTGAAGCCACCGAAGGGGCCAAGGTCGAGACGTCGTACAGGTTCAATCTGGGTGCACGCTGGTCGTTCTGAGGGTTATTGACCTTCGGGGCGCCTGATGAATAAGGGCAGGAGCAGTCCGAGACCTTATTCCTGCCTTGCAGTCGCCGCGCGAGACGGGGCAACCCGTCAGCGCGGCACTTTTGTTTTCGAAGATGCTTCAGTTGACCTATTCGGGTTAGCCCCGTCTTGCATGGGAGAAAAGTTGTGTGATAAAAAATCGAATTGCATTGTCTTTCGTTTGACACCATGAAGACGAAATCCGCAGCGCGAAGCATTCGGCGACCGCCTTTGGGATGAGCCCGTCAAGTACTGCTCATGTCCGGAGAACGTTCGCCTGAACGACCAATTTGCCGCTTGTTGTCGGGAGGGAGCATGACGCTACTCGAAAAATGCCGGAAATGGCACGAAGCCGGACAGTTTCCCAAAATCATCGAGGCGCTTGAAGCGCTCGGAGAAGACGGACGAACGCCGGAACTTGCAAGCGAGCTGGCTCGCGCCTACAACAACGAGGCGGATCCGAACACGCCCGAAGGGCGCCGCATGCTCCACCGGGCGATTGAGCTTCTTGAGCCGCACGAGGAGGCACTTGGTGCAACCTATCTGTGGAACTTCCGCCTGGGCTATGCCTACTACTATCTCGACCAGGAAGGGCGCGCGCTTTCACGGTTCCGACGGGCGCACGAAGCCAAACCCGAGGACGAGGATGCCAAAGAATTCATGGAGGACTGTCTCAAGCGCGTGACGTTGCCGTTCTTCCGGGTTCCCTTCAGGGAGCGCACGCAGAAGGCCTGGACGGCCTTCGAAGGCGAGGAGGCGGAGATCCGCGCCATGATGGATGCTGACAAGACGCATGAGAGAGGCGAAGAGATCGTCGATCGCATCGAGCGCATTCTCCGGCTTGCGTTTGAGGACGTTTCGTTCGAGGTCGGCTTCAATGGCGTCAAGCATGAGCTCATTCTGACGCCTGAAGGCAACCGGATGAAGCTCTTCGAGCTCGTCTACTTCCGAAGCCATGCGCCCGCATCCGTCCTGAGGCACTGGGAGATCACGCTTGGTCGTCGTGGGACGTCGGGCAATGAGCTTCATGCCGGCGGCGTCAGGATCGGCGGTGAAGACGTGCAGGCCTGGCTTGAGCCCGACGACGATGCGTTCAAGCTCTCCGTCTTCTGCGCCAGGCTTGCGGATCTGAAGGCAAAGGAGGAGGGACGTGCCTGGTGGATGCTCACGACGCTCACCGACCAGCTGCTCGGCGAAATTCCGCACATGCGCTGGATCAACGACTTCGAGCTCCTTGATGCGCCCAGGGCGGTGGCCGGTTTTCTTGCTGAGCGTTCGGCCGGACAACCTGCGGGAGCTCGGCAGGGACCTGGCGCTCGCCGCCGAGCCGCGGCTTGAGAACAGTTATGTCGGCTACACGCGCGGGCCTGATCCGGACCCCGACGCCGACTGGCGTCTTGACGTCATCGCGGGTTCCACGGCCTGCCCGCCTCTCATCAATGGCTATATGAGTGCGGACGATGAGACGATGGATGCACTTCATTCCGATGGCGTGACGGCGGGTTTCATTGCCTTTTCGCTCGCTGGCTTTACGGGTGAGAACCGGACGCAGGGGATCTTTGCCTTCCGTGATGCGCTGGAGGCGCAGCTCGAAAAGGCGTGCGGTCCCGATGTCGTCAGGATGGTCGGCGGCGCTACCGGCGTGCATTTCGGCTATGTCGACTTCATGGCCTGGGATCTGCAGCCCGTGTTGTTCGAAGCCCGGGCGTTTCTTGAGGCATCGGACGTGCCGGCGGCGAGCTTTCACGTCTTTCGCCGCGAAGTGGGATCCGTTCCGCTCAAGTCTCCCGACGATCGGGCGGATACCGGCGAGGATGACGATGATGAACCGCTCGACTATCGTCCCGAGACGGCGGAGGCCTTCCATGCCCGGATTCAAAAATGGAATGACGATGACGAATACACGCGCTGCATTCGTGCGCTCGATGGCGTTCCAACGCAATATCGGGACTACCGGCATGCCTATGCTCTGGCGCGTGCGCTCGAGAACTATGCGGTTCTCGGCGACGGGCAGTACGGCTGTCCGCGTGACAAGGCCGAGGAAGCCCTGAGGCGCGCCATCGGCGTACTGGAATCGGTCCGCGAGGAAGGCCTCGACAGGGCGGAGTGGCACATGCGCATGGCCTACGGCTACCAGTACCTGACGGGAGAGGAGGAAAAGGCCATTCCTTATGCCAGAACCTGGGCTCAGCTCGATCCTGAGGATGAGGATGCGCCGTGCGTCATCCGCGAATGTGAAAAAGCGGTTGAGGCCCGTTGTAAGAACGACGGGGAGCCCGTTGACAGGAAGGGCGTCTTCCTCGGCTTCGTGCTGCTTGAGAAGGCGCATTGGGACAAGGGCAGGCTGATCGCCGATCTGAAGGCCGAATGGGACATCGACGTTCCCGAGGAGGACAAGGACGACAGGAAGGACAACGGGGATTCGCTGGTGTTCGAGGCGGGCGACATGATCGCCGCAGTGAGCCTGATGCACGGCCCGGTGCCGGGGGGAGAGGCGGAGGACAATGCCGAAAACAACTACATGTGGCCCGATGCCGTCAAAGCCGCACAAAGCCATGCCGCCCACATCATGGTAACCGTGCTGGGAAAGGAGACGGACGTACGTCTGCGCGGGCAGTTCTTCGTGAAGCTCGCTGCCGCCTGCTGTCGTCAACCGGGTGTCCTCGGCGTATACACGTCGGGCGTTGTCTTTGAGCCGTCGTTTTATGCCGACATGGCGGGCGTCATGAAGGAAGGCGAACTCCCGCTCAACAACTGGATTTGGTTCGGGCTCCATCGAAGAGAAGGCGGCGTCTGCGGGTATACCTACGGCATGGACGTCTTCGGCAAGGAGGAGCTGGAGGTGCTCGATGCGGATGCTGATCCGCTGGCGGTCAGGGAATTTCTTGTCAGTCTGGCGGGCTATGTGATCGGTTCGGACGTCACTCTCAATGATGGCGAGACGATCGGCTTTTCCCAAGGCGACAGGCATCGCATCACCCGCAGTCCGGGCGTGGCGCTTCCGGACCAACCGACGCTCAAGGTGTCCTTCGAGCAGAATGAGATTCTGCTCGACGAGGCCGCTCCTCATCTGGAGAGCATTCGTGAGAAGTGTCTCCCTGTCGACGAACTCAATGCCTTCAGTCATCTGGCGATTTATCTGCGCTGGTGCATCGAGCACGACCTCATGAGCGAGTCATTCTGCAGACGCTGGCCCGATATTGTTGAGGCCGTGAGGACGAATCCGGCCGAGGCGTGCCTGCGCGAATGGCTCCGAGACAAGCTCAAGGGCGAACTGCATGCTTCAATCTTCAACGAGCGCGGCGCGGACTTTGCCTGCTACTACTACGGTGCCCTTCACGAGTACACGCCGCACTATACGATGGATGTCGACATCCATGCCGTTTCCAGAATAGGCGTGGAGAGGAACTTTTCGGATGAGATTCAGGACGAAGCGTATCTGTTCCTTCCGTTTGATGAAGACTATTATCGAGAAATGGCCCGGATCATCGAGCGGCGGTACGAGAATTGGGCTGGACAGCGCTTTGACGACTCGACGCTTGCGCCTTCCGAAACGGCCGAGGCGCTGATGGCGTATCTCGACTGCGAGTGCACCTATTTTCCGTCGATGGCGGACGATGATCCGATAATGTGCGCTTTCGAGTATGCCGGGAAAAATGCAGCGCACGAAGGATTCGTTCCCATGCTCATTGCAGTCGACGAAACACTCTGGGAATGCCTCATGCTCAATTCCGATCCGGCTCATGAGGGAGATGACGATCATGCCTTTGATCCGGATGCGGTAGCCGCCTACCGGCAATCGCAGCTCGCCGCACCCCTGCCCGACGGCAGGATGGTTCTGGAGGACGGCATGGCAGAGCGCCGCGCAGAAGCGGAGGACGATTCCAAGGATTGGGACACGGAAGTCGTCGGCCGCATGGAGGGCGGCTTCAACAACCATCGGTTCTCCGGATATTGGAACAGCGAGACGGACATGACGCATCCGGTCATCCTCGCGAGAATTCCGGTCCGGCATCCTTGGGAGGTGTTTGCCCATCTGCCGTTCGGCAACTGGAATGACTGTCCGGATACGCCGCAGCTCATGGCGGTCGCCAGGTACTGGTTCGAAAAATTCGGTGCCGTGCCAGCCGTCATGACTCATGACGAGCTCGACTTCGCGCTTCCGAAACCGATCGGCCGGGAGCTTGCCGTGCAGACTGCACTTGAGCAGTATGCGTTCTGTCCCGACATGGATCAGAATCATGAGTCCGTCGGGGCACTCGCGGATACGCTCCGGCAGTCCAAAATCTGGTATTTCTGGTGGGATTAGCTGTATATCTGCGGACAAAGGAGGGCGCGTCATGAAGGTCCGGCAATGGGCATGGCTTCTACTCGCGGGGGCGGTCGCTCCGTTTGTCTTCGACAATGGCCCCGATCCCGTCTCCGACGGGCTCTATCGAGTCGTGGATGACCACGGTCGCATCGGCTATGCCGATGCATACGGCGTCGTTCGCATCGCGCCCCGATTTGCCTTTGGTCTGCCTTTTGCGAACGGCGTTGCCAGGGTGACCTTGAGCGGTCATCCTGCGGCAGTGCCCGGGTCGGAAGGAGAATATCATCGATGGGAGGACGGCGACTGGTTCTGCATTGACAAGTCCGGCTCAATCGTCAAATGCCCGTCGTCATCAAATCAAGAGAGCGGGTCGTGAACGCCTTTGTCGAGAAACTGTTCGTAGAATGGAACGACGTCATATGCCTGCTGTTCGGAAGCCTCTGCATCATCGGTGCGATCCGTGACTGGGACTGGCTGTGCGATCCGACGGGCAAGCCTCATGCGCCGCTTCTGACGCGCGGGCTGCTCCGTGCGGCTTTCCTCATGCTCGGAACCATTCTGGTCGTCTGCAGCGTGTGGCTGCTAGTCAAAAGGCTGCAATGAGGAGAAATATCAAATGACGATGAACTTCAACAGGAAAACCTGCATGCGGCTGGCTGCCGGCACCGTTCTTTGCGGC
>OBLO01002890.1_pt1 | contig 12852 bp, 11 predicted proteins | sample 1519401 | NCBI WGS metagenome assembly OBLO01 (sample SAMEA2602897, study PRJEB22501) | metagenome | reverse complement strand
AGGTCTGTCAAATAATCCAGATGATCCATCACACCTTGTAAATCCCCGCCAAAGAAATCTTCACGATCTGGATCTTTGCTTCCCCAAGCCAAAGTATGATCGGGATCATTTGCTTTATCCCCATTTGCAAATCTTTCAGGAAAAATTTGATACCATACTGTTTCTTTCACCCATTCTGGTACAACGAAGCGATCAATTTGATGGAAATAAGGCATTCGAAAATAAAAATTTGGTTCAGCAATCACATTTTTTCGATAAGGAAAAACACCTTGATCCCCATAGAAACAATCCGTGCTGTCTTCTCCAATAACATGGAACGCGTATTGTAATCGTCTTGTTTCACTTGTCAATTCAACTTCCCAATAATCATGAACATTTGTACTTAGACATTTTTTCATTGATCGTTCTTTTTGATACCATTTTTCAGTTGTTATGGTATACGGATCTCCGCTTAACACATATACTTTTTTGATATCATTCTTCCGAGTACGAAGCCGGATACGGAATTTTGTATTCGTATATAGAAATGCATATTCACTTTCCGGTCGATGATAAATTGCAGCTGTATCCATTGATTTCCTCCTTGCGATTTAATATTACGTCCTCACTATAAGTGATAGAAATAGAAAAGACAACGCTTTCAAAAAATGTTATCGGTAACAGTTTTTTGACACTTTTCTATTACTTTTTAAGCGAATTCAACAGATAGTCCTAAAACTTTTAAAAGTTTTTAAAGCTATTTCCTACCTATTTCGAGTTCTATAGTTATCTTAGTTTCTCTGTTTCTCTGCTCGCTATATTCGATCCTCCTAATTAAAAAAGTTTTTTAAGAGTTTTTGTTTGATCAAGTGATTTCAGATAAGTTAAGTACCCCAAATTAGCCAAGCCTAATTTTTTTATTAATCGAAGTTAACTTATAGTGAAAAATAAGTTATAATAAGATAAGAATACTATTAATCAACTAAAGGAAGTGGATAAATGAAAGAAACAAGACAATTTATATGGACATATGCCAAGATTATTTTTGCCCTCTTTATATTAGGAGTCGCTATCAATATGTTTTTAGGGCCTCATCATATCGCTGCTGGTGGTGTCAGCGGACTAGGAATATTATTGGAAGCTGCTTTCGGTTTTGACCGTGCTATAGTCATTTTAGTATTGAATATCGTTATGTTAGTGCTAGCTCTTCTGTTTTTAGGTAAAAAACCTTTTTTCAAAGTGCTTTTTGGAAGTTTAGTTTTTCCTTTGATCATCGCGGTAGTACCAGAGATGATGATTACTTCAGATCGGTTGTTATCGGTCATTTTTGGAAGTGCGATTTTTGCTTTAGGAGTGGCCATCTTATATAAAAATAACTCTTCCAGTGGCGGCACGACGATCCCTCCCCTCGTTTTTAAAAAATATTTCCACTTGAACACTTCGATCGGCCTATTTCTTACAGATGCTTTCGTCGTTTCTCTCAATCTGTTTGTTTTTGGAATAGAAGAATTTCTTTACGCTATCTTATCTATTGCAATCACTTCAATTGTCATGACCTATATCGAAACAGGGATCAATCGGAAGAAATCCGTCATGGTCATGAGCGAACATTCTTTGGAAGACATTCGCCTTCGCTTAAGTGCTGAAATCGGACGCGGGCTTACCTTGCTAGAGGCAAAAGGCGGCTATAACCGAAAGTCAAAAGAAGTGTTATTGATCGTTGTGACCGATCATGAATTCTCTCGAATGAAACCTCTGATAGAAGAAATTGATCCAAGCGCCTTTGTCATTGTCAACAGCGTAGCAGAAGTAATGGGACGCGGATTTACTTATCATCCAATCGAATGAGTTGGTAAGTAATCAATACCATTGTTTTGAATGCGTTTTCTTTAACTGGTATAATAATAGAAGAAGTAAGTAAATGTTCGATTGAAAAAGAGAGGAGAATTTTATGCATAAAGGAACAGAAATCGATTTTGTATTAAATGACAGTTTGAAAGCTCTAAAACTTTATCAAACGATCTTTGATGAAATAGAACTGATTGAGGCAACAGACTATCCTAGAGGCAATAATGAAGTCATTTTTTCCTTGTATGGCACGCGGTTCCATATGCTGGATGAAAATCCGCCCCTTGGTCTGACTGCCCCTACTGCTGAACATCCAAATACGATCTGGTTCAATATCATCGTCTCTGACATTAAGGACACACATAATAAAGCATTACGAAATGGCTGTGTAGAGATCCAAGAAATGACAGAAATGATGGACTTTGGTGTGACCAATTCGATGTTCAGGGATCCTTTTGGTTATTTATGGATGCTTCATCAGGTTCATCGTGAAGTAAGTTTTGAAGAAAGAAAACAACTTTTTGAAAAATATATGTAAAGTTTATGATGAGATTAGTTCTTGTCACTGATATTTTTTTGTAAATGTTCTTATTAGAGGAAGCAAGTTTGTTCCATGTGCTTTCTCTTTTTTCTTGAATAATCAATTTCTTTGCTTTTCATAATTAAATTGTGTACAATCTAATTGTATCAAATATAATAAAAGGTGGTAATCTTATGAAAAAAATGTATTCTACAAAAATGATCAACACAGGCGGACGTTCTGGAGAAGTCCATAATCCTGATCACACATTCGAATTAAATATTGCAGCTCCTGGTAAACGTGTTGAAAACGCAACAAATCCTGAACAATTGTTTGCAGCTGGTTTCAGTGCCTGTTTCAACAGTGCATTGGAGTTGATTAAACAACAAAAAAATATTTCTGGCGCTTCTACTGTCAGCGCACAAGTTTCTCTTTATTCCGAAAGTGAAATGAGCTTTGTCTTAGGCGTAGAGATTGAAGGATCTATCGAAGGCCTTTCTCTAGAAGAAACCCAAGAATTATTAGAAGCTGCACATAAAGTGTGCCCCTATTCAAAAGCGACAGCTGGAAATATCGAAGTTACTCTGAAAGCTGTTAGTGAATAGACTTTTTTGTGTAAATCCGCTATGATACACTATAGTGAAACAGCGGAGGTGGAAAAATGGAAGATCTATATTTAGCTAATCAAGTATGTTTTCCTTTATATGCCGCCTCTAAGGAGATCATCAGGCACTACACTCCCCTTCTCAAACCGCTGGATCTTACCTATACCCAGTATCTTGTGATGCTAGTTTTATGGGAAAAGAAAAAGACTACAGTGAAAGAGCTAGGAAATGATTTGTGTCTGGATTCTGGTACGCTAACCCCCTTACTGAAGAAGTTAGCAGAAAAAAATTATATCAAGCGTCAGCGTGAAACGGATGATGAAAGAATCGTAAATGTTACGCTCACTTCTCAAGGAGTTGCGTTGCAAAAACAAGCAGAAGGTATTCCACAAAAGATCAAGTCTTATCTTCCACTTGAACAGGAAGAATTGGATACACTGCAACATCTGACCCGAAAAATGCTAGATAATTTTCATCAAGACCATAAAAAGGGCTGAAACTGCTAGATGAACGATTTTATGAGGAAAACCAACTCATAAGATAACGTCATTTAGCGGTTTTTCTTTTTGCTCTTTCCCTTTCTTATTTTCGTATTCCATCATATAATGAATAACGTGTTTATTTTTGTTATTTGGAGGTTGTCAAATTGTCCGTTTATCAGCGTTTTTTGGCGAATGAAAAAATACGCCGCCTCACGGTTTTATTATCTGTCATTTTTGTACTTTTCTTAGTAAGAAGTATGATTACAACCATTTTACTCACATTTATCTTTACTTACTTGATGATCCACCTTGTTCAGATCATTCAGCGATTTGTCCGAATCCCTACAGGTATTTTAGCCATCATGATTTATACATTGATCGTTTATCTTATCTATCTGGCATTCACAAAGTATATCCCGATGCTTATTCATCAAACATTCGATATGATTCAATCTGTTATTGATTTTTACGAGCATCAACCAAAAGATGCGGATCCAGTTTTACAATACATCCACAATTATATCGAACGGAACGATTTCTTTGAACAGCTTCAAAATGGTGCGTCAATTGCGCTTGGCTATTTACAAGATATAGGAAAACTGGCCGTGGCGTTCGCTATGTCGTTCATCTTAAGTTTCTTTTTTATGATTGAAAAGCAAAAAACGATTTTATTCTCACGGTTATTTCTAAAAAGTGAATTTTCTTGGTTCTTTCAAGATCTATATTATTTCGCCGATAAGTTTGTCAATACATTTGGTTTAGTATTAGAAGCTCAATTTATTATTGCTCTTTTAAACACTCTACTCACAACTATTGCCTTGGCCGCATTTGGCTTTCACCAACTGCTGAGCTTAGCAATTATGATATTCATTCTAAGTCTGATCCCTGTAGCAGGCGTTATTATTTCTTGTATTCCTCTATCTTTCATTGCTTATTCCCAAGGAGGAATCAGAGATGTTGTTTATATCCTGATGACGATTTTGGTTGTGCATCTGATCGAATCTTATGTACTGAACCCAAAATTAATGTCTAGCAAAACAGACTTGCCGATTTTTTATACATTCGTGGTCTTGCTTGTTAGTGAACGATTCTTTGGCGTTTGGGGATTGATTGTCGGCATCCCGATTTTCACCTTCTTTTTAGATGTGCTGAAAGTGAAAAAGATTCCGAATCATTCACCAAGAGAAACAGATCTCCTTTAAATTAAAAATGAAGAAAGATAAAAATTAGAACGACCCTAAATATCAGATTTAGAATCTGTTATTCAGGGTCGTTTTATTAATATTACTTTTTCGTTTGTAAAAATGTGTTCTCCGACATTCTTCAAATGTCAGTGTCATCTATTTTGTTTAAATCTTTTTACAGAAAACATTGTTGTTATACTTAAAAGAATGATTCCGCTCCACAGTATGACTTTATTTTGTGCTTCTCCAGATTTTGGCAGCTGTTTATTTTTCGTATCAGGACTAGCAAAGATTGTATCTTTGCTACTTTTTAAAGTCTCAGCTAGGTGAGGTCTATCAAATCGTTGTGTGTGTGTATTCTGCTTTTCTTCATTTATTTGTCGAATGGTTGTATTTATTTTTTGACTCTCTTTCTTTTCATCCTTTTGGGTGCTTATCTCTTTTGCCGTTATATTTGTTTCAGGTGTTTTTTCTGGCATTTCTGGGGCCACATCCGGCTTTTCTTCTGGAAACCCATTTGGTGTTTCTGGATTCTCGGTTTCATTATCCGTGTCTGGTTTTTCTTCTGGTCTTGCTTCGTTGCTAGAGTCCGTATCTGGTTCTGGAGTCACATCTGGTTTCTCTGGATTCTCGGTTTCATTATCTGTGCCTGGTTTTGTTTCCGGTATTGTTTCGTTTCCAGAGTCTGTATCTGGTTCTGGACTGACATCTGGTTTTTCTTCGGGAGTTGTTTCAGGTTTTGATTCATTGTCTGGCTCTGGCTTCATTTCTGTATCAGGCTCTTCACCAGGTTCTATTTCCGGTTGTTGTTCTCCGTCTGGATTTTCTGTAGGCGGTATATCAGGCTTGTTTTCATTTTCTGGTTTATCCGTTGGTTCCCCATCAAGATCTCCTCCTCCTGAGTCGATCGATGAATCTTGCTCAACTGTCTGCCGTTGACTATACGGCGTCAGATAATGAAGATCGTTCGGTAAGCCATCTGATACTTTGACAGTAAACAGTGCTGGTTTTAGCAAGTCCTGATTTAATGTGACGGTGAAAGTAAATGTTGCTTGCTTGTGTTGGATAGACAAAGTATTCTCGTCGTAACTGATCAATAAAGCAGGGTCAACATTCTCAAATGTAACAGCTGATTGTCGTATCGGTGCTAAGTCTCCCGAATAATCAACTGTTGCTTTGATGGTCGCTGTTTGTCCTTTTTTTAATTTTGTGACACCTGAATTGAAGGAAGAAAATTCATCTTGGAAAGTAATTCGATTGACATTGGCCCATTTGGTTTCTGCCCAATTTGCTGTTCCTATCTCCTCTGTATGCACTGTCTGATTTATAGTAAGCGATAAGCTTAAGGCTGTAAATGTTGAGATTAAGATGATTGGATATCTCATAACTCTCTCACTCCTTGATTTTTTTGTATGCAAGAAATAAGATAGTAGAGATTGTGCCTATATGTTTACTGTCTTTTTGTCTAGTTTCATGAAAAAAACAGTAATATTTTCAAGTTTTAACAATTTAACTAAAAAGGAGCGCCCTTCATGCAAACCCAAGAAGCGATAAAAACGTATCTTTTGAAGAAAAAAAGCAATACAAAATTAGATATTTTTCTTTTCCTGTCTGAACATCGTTTCTTTATTACTACACAATATTTAGCAGATCATTTCCATATGTCTGAATCAAATTTTCTATTATACATCAAAGAATTAGAACAAGATTTTGAGCGTCTCAATCTAACAAAACTGCATATTGATAAACAAAAACCTTTTTTGAAGTTGAATTTTGAAGGAATTGATCCGGCTTATTGCTACTATCGTCTATTTGGAAGGTACTGCAACGAATCGGTCAGTTATGAGATCTTGACTTCTTTGTTCAGTTGTCAGACAAATTCGATTATCAGTTTAAGTCAGCAAACGAACTATAGTGCCTCTTATCTGTATACGAAAATGAAAAAAATCAATGCATTTTTAGCATTGTATGGTTTGTCTGTCTCCTTTTCTAATAATGGAAGAAAGTCCTTTTCTGGAAAAGAAGTACAAATCCAATATGCAGCATTAGATATTTATTGGAATATCTTTTCAAGTACTGCTACAGATTTTTATGATGAAGAACCACAGGTAGTTGCTTTTATGATGAATACTTTTTTTAAAAAAGAGGTACTTGACCGACTGAATAGCGGTATGATGGATAAATTATATTTGCTGTTGAAAATATGTAAAGAGAATTTTCCGGCTACTTCTGTGAAAGGTGTACAAAGAGAATTTGAAGAGTATGAATATATTGACTTTTTTATTGATCCCTCTGTCGATATTTTGCGCCCCAATCTGCCAATTTGTCGCGAACAACGCATCTTAGTGAATATTTTAGCTCGGCTCTCTATCACGAAAATCGAATCAGAAAAAACAAGTTTGGAGCAATACGAACTTTTAAGAAAAGCAAATGTTCCTCATATTCTTTATTCAAGAAAAATGGTGGAATCCTTTTGTACAGTATTTGATTTGTTTATACCTGAAAAAGAAAAGATTCTTTACTCGTTGGCGTTCGCACGAAATAAACTTTATAATGGATTTCTTAACTTCAATCAACCAAATACGCCTCTTCCTACTTTTATGCTTTATCAAGAGCACAACGTATTGAAAGAAATCCAAACAGCTATCGAACGATTTTACATGGATTTCAGAGAACAAAATCAACATATGCTGCCAGATATTTTAGAAAAAGAAAATGTGCTATGGATGGTCGAAGATCTAGTACATTTATATGATCGTTACAAAAAACAACCGCTGATCGTGATTGGTGTGAACTATACGCGTGATTTTTATATCAGTAAAGATTTGATTGTTAAGATAGAACAAATTTTTTCAAATGAATCGATCAAAATACAAAACGATTTTATGGAGAACTGTAACATCGTTATCAGTGACTGCCCTTTGAAACAATTGCCTTCCCACATCAAAAAAATATATATTTTAAAGGGAATCATCACACCAGAAGATTGGAAAAAAGTGATTATGAGGATTTCAGAATATATTTTTGAATTAAAAGAAGAGGCTCTTATGAACCAATCAGAAAAAGAAAATCAAGATAACCTCTAGTTCCTAGACCAAAGAAGTGACATAAATCCGTATACTGTTAAAAAGCATACGGATTTATGTCACAAAAGTTTGAATATCTTTTTCGTTTACATAATAAAATTATAAATTATTTACTGATTTTCTTTACGTTCATTTCCTTTTTCAATTGCTTCCCATAATCCATTTAGATATACCGCACCTAATGCTCGATCATATAAGCCATATCCTGGTCTTCCTGTCTCATTCCAAATCATTCTGCCATGATCAGGGCGGATGTATCCGTCAAATCCGTTGTCATACATTGTTTTTAGAATACGGTACATGTCTAATGAACCGTATTCTGATTTATGCGGTGCTTCATAGAAATCTCGATTATCTAAAAACTTGATATTTCGAACGTGAGCAAATGGGATCCGATCTCTTTGGCAAAATTCTGCTAAAATTTCATACACATCATTTTCTGGATCTTCTGCAATACTTCCTGTACAAAGAGTGATTCCGTTAGAAGGACTGTCTACTACTCGGCACAACCAATCTAGATCTTCTCGATTCTTTACGATTCGAGGTAATCCAAAAATCGAGTACGGCGGGTCATCTGGGTGTACAGCCATTTTGACCCCTACCTCTTCACATGTCGGGATGATCGATTGAAGAAAATAAGCAAAATTTCCTCGAAGTTTTTCTTCGTCTACTGATGCATACGCTTCAAGCAAAGATTTGATATGAGCTAAGCGTTCAGGTTCCCACCCCGGCAACTCGAATTCATTGCTGGACTGTTCGATGCGTTCGACGATTTCTTTTGGATCATCTGGAATATCAGCAGATATAAAAGCTAACGTAGATGAGCCATCTTCTAAGCGGTAATCAAGATCAGATTTGACCCAATCAAATACAGGCATAAAATTATAGCAGATGACTTCTATTCCATATTCTGCCAAGTTTCGAATCGTCTGCTTATAGTTTTCGATATACTGCTCACGGGATGGTAAACCAATTTTAATGGCATCATGCACATTGACGCTTTCGATAACCTTTAGTGTCAATCCACGAGACTCAATTTCTTCTTTTAATTCTTTGATCCGTTCCCTAGGCCACACTTCTCCTACTGGTATATCCATCAATGTGCCTACAATACCTTTGACTGCAGGTATTTGTCTGATTTCATCTAAAGCAATCTTTTCCTCTTGTGAACCGTACCATCTAAAAGTCATTTCCATTATAAAGTTCCTCCATGTTCTTGTAAGTAATTCTGTAATGTTTTTCGTACGGCATTGGGTCCTGCCAACATTTTGATGAACATTCCTTCTATTTTTCTGCCAATCTCAGCTTGATAAAGATCTACACCAAAAATTTCTTTATTTGACAAAATAGGAGCAATTTTCTCTTGGATATGTGAGATATCTTGCGTACCCAATTGAATGTCAGAAAGCCTTTGCTGAAGTTCTATCAGCAAAGGATCTGGACTCGGTGTGAATGGTTTTCCTTGATCATCAAGGCCAATAAGGTATCGAAGCCAAGCAGCGAGAATCAATGGGATGAACACAAGAGTCTGCGGGTCCTTATTTTCTATTTCCATATATTTTTTAATCGTCTCACCGTAACGAATCGCCACCTTTTGAGAGGTATCCGTGGCGATTCGCTGAGGCATGTCAGGAATATTTGGATTAGAAAATCGCACAGTGACTACTTCTTCAAGAAAGGTCTTTGGATCAATGATTCCAGGCGATTCTACGACTGGAAGACCTTCATTGTACCCGATTTCAGAAACTAACAGCGACAAATCTGGATCATTCATCTCCTCAGCTATACTCCTATAACCCAGTAAACAACCCATAATAGCTAAAGCCGTATGCAAAGGATTAAGACAAGTCGTCACTTTCATCGTATCTGCTTTATCTACCGTTGCACGATCAGTCAAGAACACTCCAGCTTTTTCGAATCTCGGACGTCCGTTTGGAAAATGATCTTCCATGATTAAATAATGGATATCTTCTGTATTGACGAATGGCGCAATATTGGTTCCCTTTGCGGTTTGCAAGATCGACATATTTGAAAAGCCTTCTTCTGCCAACATTCTGCTAACTGATATGGAAGGATTCGGAGTGATACGGTCAATCATTGTCCATGGAAACGCAACGATTTCTTCATTCGATAAGTATTGGATAAATGTTTCTGGTACATAACCTTCCTTTTGCCATTCTTTTGCGATCGCTAGCAACGAAGTACGTAATTGACTGCCGTTTTGTGAAAAATTATCTGTAGAGACAAGTGCAATCGGCCAAGCTCCCGATAAAAACCGTCTATAAAGTAGTGCAGTAAGAATACTCATCGTATGTGATGGCTTTTTCGGACCATTTTTTATATCAACTGCAATCGGTCCTATATATTTATTACTTGTATCTTTCAATCGATAACCTTTTTCAGTAATAGCAAAAGTAACTAATTGTAAACTCGGATTTTCAAAGTGCCCAATCATCTTAGAAAAGTGTTCCGAGCAATCTGGATGACAATACAGACTGTCAGCTGTCGCAGCTAATATACGTTTGACAAATTTTCCACTGCTTGGCATGACCACTTCAAGAATCAAATCATCAAAATCTCGGTAAGCCTTTTCAATTATTTCTTCATCGAATGTTTCACAAACAATGACACCAGTGGGCAATTCGCCTTGATCCGCTAAACGTTGAGCGATTTCTGCATGAAATCCTCGATAAAGATTTCCGCCACCAAAATGGATCCAGACAGGATTTCTTTGTCCAGTTTCTCTTAATGATGCACGGTCAAAATGAGGTATTTCTACTTCTTTTTGAGATAATTCAGGAATAAAGTTCTTCCAGTTGTTTAAATCAATCATTTTTCCCCTCCTAAACTAACATATCAGTTTTTGCCTTCAAATGAATTTTATGTAATAAAAACCGCTGTGTCAATCAAAATTTTACTTTTTATACAAATTTACTAGTTTAAGTGACATATCAGATTGTTTTTCAGATCTCTTCTGTTATACTACGTTCATAGAAATGATTTTGGAGGTATAAAAATGAAAAGTAGCTTGCAATCTCAAGCTTACCAAGCGATTCGTAAACAAATCATCTATGCGGACCTAGAACCTGGAAGAAAAATATCTGAAAAAGCGCTGGAGGAACATCTTTCTATCGGCCGGACCCCCATTCGCGAAGCATTGATTCAACTACGTCAGCAAGAACTCGTGTACACAGTTCCTCAAAGTGGTACGTATGTTTCAAGAATCAATCTCTATTCTGCAGAAAATGCTCGATTTGTTCGAGAGCAATTAGAACAGCAGATCATGATCGAATGCTGTTCCAAATTGGACAATCAAACACGAATAGTGTTAGAAACGATTTTAGAAGAACAAGAAAAAGCAGCTAAAATAAAGGATGAACGTGCGTTTTTTCGTGCAGATAATTTATTTCATGAAGCTTGTTTCGAAATTGCTGGCAGAAAAGAAGTTTGGAACTGGTTAGATGACCACAATACCCATTTAGAACGTTTTCGTTGGTTAAGAGTGACCATACAAGGGCTTCCATGGGAAACGATCATGGAACAACATGAAGATTTATTCAGAGCATTAGTCGATAAAAAACCAGAAGAAGCTCGTTTTCAAACGGGATTGCACTTGCACATGATGCTGAAAGAACAAGAAACTGTCACTCAACGTTATCCTGAGTATTTCAAGTAGTTGTATTTTCTTATGCCTCTTCCATTTTATAATTAACCAGCGTTTTTGAGTAATCTTTATTAAATAACAAAATATTCATTGACTTTCTAACTCCAGCTAAATTACAATAATTATAAATAAATAATTATTATTGGAGGTTTTACTATGTCATTGATTGGGAAAAAAATCGAAGAATTTAACGCTCAAGCTTATCATCAAGGAGAATTTTTAGAAATTAGCGAGAAAGACCTTATGGGGAATTGGAGCATCCTATGTTTCTACCCAGCAGATTTCACTTTTGTTTGCCCCACTGAACTAGAAGACTTACAAGAACAATACAGCACCTTGAAATCTTTGGGTGTTGAAGTCTTTTCTTGCTCTACAGATACCCATTTTACTCACAAAGCATGGCATGATACATCAGATGCTATCGGTAAAATCGAATACACGATGATTGGCGATCCTTCGCATCGGATTTCTCGTATTTTTGATGTGTTAGATGAAGAACAAGGATTAGCTCAACGAGGAACATTTATTATTGATCCAGACGGCATCGTTCAAGCTATGGAAATCAATGCAGATGGAATTGGTCGTGATGCTAGTGCACTGATTGATAAGATACGGGCTGCTCAATATGTACGTACTCACCCAGGTGAAGTTTGTCCGGCAAAATGGAAAGAAAGTGGCGAAACATTGAAACCAAGTTTTGATCTTGTTGGAAAAATTTAGGTGGTCGACATGTTAGACAAAGAAACTAAACAAAACCTCGAACAATATTTAGCACTGATTGAATCTCCTATTGTTTTTTCTGTTAGTTTGGATACTAGTGAAAATAGTCAAAAATTAGCAGAATTTACGAAGGAAATATCAGAAATGTCTCCTAAAATCTCTTGGGAAAAAAAAGAGTTGACGCGGACACCTAGTTTTTCTATCAGCCCTCTTGGCAAAGAAAGTGGAATTGTTTTTGCTGGTATCCCCCTCGGTCATGAATTTGCTTCTTTTTTACTAGCACTGTTGCAAATTAGTGGACGGGCACCGAAAATCAGTGAATCTTTGAGTCTCAAAATCAAACAAATCAAACAAACGCTGCATTTTGACAGTTATGTCAGCTTGACTTGTCATAATTGCCCCGACGTTGTACAGGCATTGAATATATTAGCTGTATTAAATCCAAATATTACTCATACGATGATTGAAGGCGGTATGTTCCAAAAAGAAATCGATGATAAACAAATCATGGCAGTGCCAACAGTTTTTTTAAATGGTGAAGAATTTAGTAGCGGACGCATGACGATCGAACAAATCGTTGAAAAAATCACTGGTCCTTTGGTTGAAGAAGAATTATTTGAAAAAAAACCTTATGATGTATTAGTGGTCGGTGGCGGACCAGCAGCTAGTAGTGCAGCTATCTATGCAGCACGTAAAGGAATCCGCACAGGGATTGTTGCTGACTCCTTCGGTGGACAAGTCGTTGAAACACTGGGAATTGAAAA
>OBLO01002879.1_pt1 | contig 12893 bp, 10 predicted proteins | sample 1519401 | NCBI WGS metagenome assembly OBLO01 (sample SAMEA2602897, study PRJEB22501) | metagenome | reverse complement strand
ATTTTTAGGAGGAACTTTTTATGAAAGGTACAGTTAAGTGGTTCAGTGCAGACAAAGGCTTCGGCTTTATTGAAAGAGAAGAAGGCGGCGACGTTTTCGTTCATTACTCTGCAATTCAGACAGAAGGATTTAAAACACTGAGTGAAGGTCAGAAAGTAGACTTCGATATCATTGATGGTGCAAGAGGTCCTCAGGCTGCTAATGTAAAAGTGGTAGACTGATCACTTACTGAAGCTATAAAGCGTAGGTTTTTGATTCAAAAAGCAGAATCAAATTTTGATTCTGCTTTTCTATTGCCATTTAGTAAATTTTTCTTCTACACAGTTAATGTTTGGAGAGCATTTTATAAATAGTTGGTATAATTAGCAGCAATTGTAATTTTCATTTTACATTCGTATCAAATACATTCAAATATCTAATAAAATAGACATCTAACCGATTATTATCAATTTGAAAATTTAGAGGAATATACTATAATAACTATAAAGAGCAGTACATAAATTGCTCATTCGTGAAAGGGGGATTCATTTATGGAATTGACAGTTAGAGGGAAAAATCTTGAAATCACAGAAGCTTTACGTACTTATGTAGAAAAACACACTGGAAAGATACAAAGATATTTTGATAAACCGATTAAAATCAATGTACTCCTTAGAATTTCAAACATGACTAAAACCTGTGAAGTAACTGCATTTGTGGATGGTGTTATTCTTCGTGGTGTTGAAAAATCTGATGATATGTATAAGTCTATTGACTTGGTTTTTGACAAGGTCGAACGTCAGATTCACAAATATAAAACCCGTTTGGCCAAACGTTTTAAAGAATCTAATGTTCTAAACAAACAGTTTGTCAGTGAGAAAGAATCCGTACCAGGCGAGAGTGAATTTGAGATTGTCAGACAAAAGCGTTTTACTATTAACCCAATGTCTCCGGAAGAAGCTATTTTACAAATGAATTTATTGGGGCACAATTTCTTTATGTTTTTTAATTCTGAAACAGAAGCGATGGCTGTCGTTTATCGCAGAGATGACGGAAAATACGGTTTAATTGATGCTGCAAAATAAGAATTAAATGAAGTGATTGAAAAAGGGCGGTTTTATCCGCTCTTTTTTGACTATATGTCTATGTTTTGCTAAAATATACTAGATATTCGTGTAAATGAAAATTGTTTTTGCTGGTAAGATAAGGAGTATTTTAATGTTCAATAAGTTTTTTGACCGTTTATTTAACGGTTCCAATGAACGTGATATAAAGAAAATGCGGCAGCTTGTGGAAGAAAAAATCAACCCCCAGGAATCAGCATTGAAGAAACTGAGTGATTCTTCTTTGGCAAATAAGACTAATGAGTTTAAGGCACGACTTGCAAAAGGTGAGACTTTGGATGATATTCTGCCAGATGCATTTGCTGTCATAAGAGAAGCTTCCCGCCGTGTGTTAGGAATGAGGCAGTTCGATGTCCAGCTTATCGGCGGTATTATTCTGCACCGTGGCAACATTGCAGAAATGGGTACGGGAGAAGGCAAGACTCTCGTCGCTACGGCACCGGTATATTTGAATGCATTAGAGGGCAAAGGGGCTCATGTTATTACTGTCAATGACTACTTGGCTAAGCGTGATAGTGAATGGATGGGGCAAGTATATAAATTCTTAGGATTATCGGTTGGCCTTATTGTGCATGATTTGGATTTTGAACAACGAAAAATTGCTTATAATTCAGATATTACTTATGGGACAAACAATGAATTCGGGTTTGATTATTTACGTGACAACATGGTGAGCAGTTTGGATCAAATGGTACAGCGGCCTCTCCATTATTGCTTAATTGACGAAGTAGATAGTATTCTCATTGATGAGGCACGTACGCCGCTTATTATTTCTGGCCCGGGCCAAAAATCTACAGATAATTATTATGTGATGTCTAAATTAGTTCCTCAACTTAAATTAGGAGAGGATTATACCATTGATGAAAAACAGAAAACTGTTGCACCGACTGAAGCCGGCGTGTCAAAAATGGAAAAATTGCTTAAGGTCGATACCCTTTATGATACAGATAATCTGGAACTGAATCATCTTTTTGTACAAGCACTGCGCGCACAGGCCATGATGGAGCGTGACCGTGATTATGTCGTTAAAGATGGAGAAGTTGTTATTGTTGATGAGTTTACAGGACGATTAATGTATGGCCGCCGGTACTCCGACGGACTACATCAAGCTATAGAAGCAAAAGAAGGATTGCAAGTACAACGTGAAAGCCAAACCTTAGCAACGATCACATTTCAAAACTATTTCAGAATGTATGATAAACTGGCAGGCATGACTGGAACGGCGAAAACAGAAGAACAGGAATTTATTAAAATCTACGGACTTGAAGTTTTCCAAGTTCCTACCAATAGACCTGTCCAACGAAAAGATCTGCCTGATGTTATTTTTAAGACGAAACGTGGCAAGTACAGGGCGGTTGTCCGTGAAATTGAAAGGCGCCACGCTACCGGGCAGCCAATGCTTATTGGTACAACGTCTATTGAACAGTCGGAACAACTGAGTCATATGCTGAAAGAGGCTGGTATTGTCCATAATGTATTAAATGCGAAATATCATGAACTAGAAGCACAAATTGTAGCACAGGCCGGGCAAAAAGGCCAAGTTACTATTGCGACCAACATGGCCGGTAGGGGAACTGATATTGTTTTAGGTGAAGGAGTATCCGAGCTGGGAGGTTTGGCAATCATCGGTACAGAACGTCACGAAAGCCGAAGGATTGACAATCAGCTGCGCGGACGTGCGGGCCGCCAGGGAGACCCCGGTTCCAGTCAATTTTTCTTGTCACTTGAGGATGACTTGCTCCGCATTTTTGGTGGAGATAACATCAAGAAGTTCATGGAAAAAATGGGACTGGAAGAGGATGAAGAAATCAGAAGCAGTATGGTTTCAAGCGCTATTCAGAAAGCCCAAAAGCGGGTAGAGGAAAGAAACTTTGATATCCGAAAATATGTGCTTGAATATGATGATGTTATGAATCAGCAGCGTAAAGTTGTTTATGAACAACGTCGTAAAATCCTTGAAGGCCAGGATATGAAAGACCAAATTTTAAATATGGTAGACATGCTTATCAATCATGGACTGGAAACATATGCGAATCCGAAGCTTTATCCGGAAGAATGGGATTTTGATGCACTGATAAAATATTGTGAAAAGTATTTTCTTGCCCCCGGTGAAGTTAAGCTTGATGAAATTGAGAATATGAGCCGCGAAGAAATTGGGCGGAAACTCATGGATATCGCGCATGAAACCTATGAAGCAAGGGAAAAATCTATTGGATCTTCCATGATGCGTGAATTGGAAAAGGCTGTCATGCTTAAGGTTGTTGATTCCAAGTGGATGGAACACTTGGATGATATGGATATGTTGAAAGAAGGAATTGGACTTCGTTCATATGGGCAGCGAAATCCGATTGTTGAATATAAGGTGGAAGCATTTAATATTTTCAGTGAAATGCAGCAGTCTATGATTGAAACAATCATTTTATATCTCTATCATATTCAAATCCAATTTACACCGAGTCCGGAAAATGATGCTCCTTCTAAAAAAGAAAGAATTGATTCTTCTGTGAATAATTCTGAAGTGAGCGAAAATGATAAATGATAATTTTTAATAGATAAAACTGAAAGTGAGATGATTAACAGATGTTGGAAGATTTGAAAAAAACATTGACAGAACTGCTTAAACATGAAAAAGAAATAAGGGATTCACTTTGACTTACCTCAATTAGAGGAGAAAATTAGAAGTTATGATGTAGAAATGAGTGATCCGTCTTTTTGGGAAAACGGAGACCATGCGAAAGAAATATCTCAAAAAGCTACTGAAGCAAAAGCTGCTTATGACACGTATACCCGCCTTTTTGCACGTGCAGAGAGCATAAAAGAATTGCTCGATATGGCCATTGAAGAAAATGACCAGGACATGGAAAGTGAACTGGAAGAAGAGATCCATGAGCTAAAAGATATATTAGACAAGAAGGAAATAGAACTGCTCCTAAACGATGAGTACGATGCCAATGATGCAATTATTACTTTTCATGCCGGGGCAGGCGGCACGGAAGCACAGGACTGGACTGAAATGCTGATCCGCATGTACATTAAATGGGCAGAGTCGGAGGGGTTTGTGCTGGAAGAATTGAACATGCTTCCCGGAGATGAAGCGGGTGTCAAAAGTGCAGAGTATATGGTTCGCGGGAAATTTGCCTATGGTTTATTGAAATCCGAGAAAGGCGTTCACCGCTTAGTTCGTATTTCTCCTTTTGACGCGGCAAAGCGGAGGCATACCTCTTTTTCTGCGGTTGATGTAATGCCTGAAATTGGTGACGATATAGAAATTGATTTGAATATGGCTGATGTACGTGTTGATTACTATCGTGCAAGCGGTGCAGGCGGTCAGCATATCAATAAAACAAGTTCTGCAGTGCGAATGACACATATTCCCACGGGAATTGTTGCAGCCTGTCAAAATGAACGTTCCCAGTTTCAAAATAAAGAACAGTGCCTGCGTTTGCTGAAAGCAAAATTGTTTGAACTGGAAATGCAGAAACGCGAACAGGTAAAAAAGGGGATTGAAGGTGAACAGCAGGCCATTGAATGGGGAAGTCAAATACGTTCTTATGTATTCCAGCCGTATACATTGGTGAAGGATAATCGTACCGGTATCGAAACGGGAAACATTCAATCAGTTATGGATGGAGGATTAAACCCATTCATTGAGGGATTCTTGAAGCATAAGAAGTTTAATAATGCGTAGTCCTTATCCCCGATTAATTTGAAGGATTGATTATGATAAAAACTTATCCGCATAATATATTTAAGATATTGGCCGCAATAATACTTCTCGGGGTAATAGCGGCGGGATACATTTCATGGCAGCGATACAATGTAGAAGCTCATGCGACTACTGTTGAAATGGTTTATGATTATAACAACATTTTAGAAAGCGCGTCTGTCGAAAGTACATCTGCAGACGAGCTCTTTTCCCTGTATAAAAGAAGTGGCATTACATCATTGGCTGTATATGATGAAACGCCGAAAAAACTTGCGGATCATGGATATATTGCAGTATATCATGGCTCAGAGCTTATATCGCATATGTCTAATCCGCTTATTCGTGGAAATCGTATTTATATTGCATCTACGAATACTTCTGAGGGTATAGAATATTTTGACGAACTCAAAGGGCAATTGAAACGTCTTTTAAGAAAAGATGATTTTCATATTATTCATTTAAACAACGAAGAATTGCTTGAAATAAATGCCAACTATGAACGCTTTTTAAATATGCCGCTTGGTATATTTAAGACTACTGTAAAAAAGGTGGAACAAACCGGATTATACATAGTTCTTCGGCCGATGAATGTTCCACATGCAACTCGTGAGGACATAGATCAATTTTTTAGTGTGGTTGATTCATCGGGAAAGATTAGTGCCATACTTTTCCAAGGAAAAGAAGCACTTGGTTACCCGGCACAATTGGAATATTTGTTGGGCGGACTCAAAGAGCGCCATTTACCTGTCGTTTTAATTGAAGCACAAAACCAACTCGGGTTTGAACGGCAGGACGGAACTTTAACATTGTCCAATAAAGACGGCTATAATACTGTTCGTTTATATGCGATGTCTAAAGATGAATTGATTAAACTGGATCCTAAAGAAGCCGCATCACGTTTCTATGTCAGTACCATAGAACGTAATGTCCGGATGAATTTATTCCCTTCATATAAGTTTGCTGCCAATGGAGAAACTTTATCAGAGACAAATGCGCGATATATACACGATGTGACAAACCGGTTGGAAAAACATGGGTTCAATATCGGAAAAGCTTCCGTGATGGAGCCTTATTTCCCATCACGGATACTCCGAGCTGCATCTATAGCTGGAGCAGCCTCTCTTTGCGTGGTAGCAATTCTTTTAATTGTACCTTTTTTAGTTAAGTATGCATGGCCTATAGAAGTCATAGTATTCCTATTCACGCAGACCTTATATTGGACTGGTTATGAGGCCATTCTTCGGCAAGCTCTTGCATTGGGATGTGCGGTTGGTACACCTGTTATCGTGATGTCTTTATTTATGGATTATTGCGTGCAGAAAAAACAAAGTGCTTTTAAAAATATCGGATGGGGACATTTATTTATTGAAGCTGTATTGTTGCTTTGGGGATGCGGAATATTATCCTTAATCGGAGCAATTTATATCAGCGGGATCTTAAGTGATATCCGATTCTTTTTGGAGATGAATATCTTTAGGGGCGTTAAGTTAACTTTTATACTGCCTCTTATTTGTGTTTCTCTTATTTATATTCAAAGATTCCCGTTTTTTGGCAAAGTAGTTGTAACTGATAAAGATTTCATCGGTTTTGTAAAGAAATTTTGCCAAATTGACATTAAATTAGGCGTATTGGCACTTATCAGCCTATTGGGGATTATCGGATTTATATTTATCGGGCGCAGCGGAAATAATGGGGCACCTGTACCTTCGTTTGAAATTTCATTAAGACGTTTTCTTGAAGATATTATGTATGCCCGCCCACGGGAAAAGGAATTCCTGTTCGGGCATCCAGCCATTTTAGCATCATTGGCTACACTTTATCATCGGTGGCCACAAATTTTACATTATTTTTTAGTTATTGCGATAACAATCGGACAGGGATCCATGGTTGAAACATTTGCTCATATGAGAAGTCCTTTTATCTTAAGTCTAATTAGAGGTATTGATGGATTAGTCGCAGGAACAGCAGTAATGATTATCGTGTTAGCCGGACTCATTATTCTGACACATATAACCGAGTTTTTCGGAGAACGTTATGGAAAAGAATAATATCGTAATTTCCGGATACTATGGATTTAGCAATGCCGGAGATGAGGCCATGTTGTTTGCTGTTCTTCGTGCATTGCATTATGATCCAAAACGTATGCGAATCACTGTTATATCCGGTAATCCCAGACGTACAGAGAATACATTTCGCGTTCATGCGGTATCCCGCTTTGACGGATATTCGATTTTGAAAAGTGTTTATCAATCCGATTTGTTAATCAGCGGCGGCGGAAGCCTGCTTCAGGATGTGACAAGCTGGAAAAGCATGATGTATTACCTGAGTATTATAGGGATGGGAATATTTTTCCGAAAGAAAGTATTTCTTTACTCCCAAGGAATAGGACCGGTCAGATATCATTGGGGACGATGGATTTTGCGTACAGTAATGAACCATGTTGATGCTATAACCGTCCGTGATAGTGAGTCAAAATTTTTTTTGGAACAACTTGGTGTAAAAAACAGGATTTATTACACTGCGGATGCAGTCTTATCCCTATCTCCGGTACCGCATGATATAGGAAGAGAGATTTTAAGAAAGAATCATATTCCCACGAATAAAAAATTGATAGGCATTTCCATTCGGCGGTGGATGAATACTGAAGTATGGACGGAGCAACTAAAAAACTACATTATCAAAATAAACGGGAAAGAAGAATATAATTTTGTCTTCATTCCCATGCAGTTTCCGGAAGACTACAAAACAGCAAAAGAATTCTGCGATAAAATCCCACACACGTTCATCCTTTCCCATTCATATGGAACGGAGGAGTTAATGTCCCTTATCGGGAATTTGGATCTTCTTATTGGAATAAGGCTTCATGCCCTGATTTTTGCGGCTTTAATGCATGTTCCTTTTATTGGTATTTCCTATGATCCGAAAATAGATAGTTTCCTGCAGGCAGTCAATGAAAAAGCAATATTTGGATTAGATGATTTTGATGAAGACAAGTTGTGCGTAAAATCTTCCCGATTATTAGCTTTGCCCAAAGCGGCCTATAATTGGGAAGCTGTAGATATACTCAGAAATAAAGCATGCGAAACAATAAAAATCTTAGAAGAAGTTGCTCAACCAAGGGGGTAAATGATGAATCAACTAACCATGGAAGAAATAAAGGTTCTTAATGAAAAAGCAAAAAATATCAGAATCGACATTTTAAAGTCCATTACAAAGGCAAATTCTGGGCATACCGGCGGCTCTCTTTCTATTGCGGATCTACTGACATTACTTTTTTTTCATGAGATGAATATCAATCCGGCAAATCCCAAGATGGAAAATCGAGACCGTCTGGTCATATCCAAAGGACATGGTGCTCCGGCATTGTATGCTGCTTTAGCGGAGAAAGGATATTTTCCTAAAGAAGAAATGGATTTTTTGCGGCAGATTAATCATATGCTGCAGGGACACCCCGATATGAAACATACCCCTGGTGTGGATATGACAACCGGATCATTGGGACAGGGATTTAGCGCTGCTTGCGGAATGGCACTGGCTGCCAAAATGGATCATGCGGATTGGCGTGTTTATACTATATTGGGAGATGGTGAGCTTGAAGAGGGGCAAATTTGGGAGGCGGCGATGTATGCGGCTCATTACAAATTAGATCATCTGACCGCTTTTATCGATAATAATGGATTACAGATTGATGGAGCTATCACGGATGTAATGTCATCACTTCCCATTGATAAGAAATTCAGTGCTTTTGGATGGCATGTTATTACTGTGAACGGGCATAATATGGCTGAGCTCCATAACGCAATTGAAGAAGCAAGAAATATTAAAGGAAAACCCACAATGATTATTATGAAAACAGTTAAAGGAAAGGGGATTCCCGAAATAGAAGGGAAAGCATCCTGGCATGGAAAAGCACCTTCAAGTGAAGAATGTGAGCGTTTTGTGAAAATGCTGGAGGCGGAATAATGGGTAAAGCGACACGTGATGCATATGGTGAAACTTTAAAAAGATTAGGAAGCACTCATCCTGATATCGTAGTTTTAGATGCGGATTTATCAGAGTCTACAAAAACATCCATATTTGCAAAAAAATTTCCTGATAGATTTTTTGATACAGGTATTGCCGAAGAAAATATGATTGGTATCGCTGCAGGCCTGGCAACGACAGGAAAGGTTCCGTTTGCTTCCACCTTTGCCGTATTCGGTGCAGGCAGAGCCTACGAACAGATTAGAAATTCCATATGTTATCCGAATTTAAATGTAAAAATAGCTGTAACCCATGCCGGATTAACGGTGGGTGAAGATGGCGCTACACACCAGATGTTAGAAGATATAGCGCTGATGCGTGCATTGCCCAATATGACAGTTATAGTTCCGGCCGATGCCGCAGAAACAGAAGCGGCTGTAAGATGGGCAGCGGACTATAATGGGCCGGTATATATCCGTATGGGAAGAGCCAAATGTGATGATATCATGGATCCAAAGGTAATTTTTTCTCCCGGAAAGAGTGTTGTACTGAAAGACGGACATGATGTGGCTATCGTTGCTTGTGGGATTATGGTGTCTAAGGCACTTCGTGCTGCTGAAAGTTTAGAAGGAAAAGGGGTATCAGCCCGTGTAATTAATTTAAGCTCTATTAAGCCGATTGATGTCAAAACAATCATAAAAGCCGCGAAAGATACCGGTGCAATCCTTACTTGTGAAGAGCATACAATTATGGGGGGATTAGGAAGCGCAGTGGCGGAAGTGGTTTGCAAAAATAATCCGGTTCCAATGGGAATGGTTGGTACCGAAGATACTTTCGGTGAATCAGGAAAAGCAGAAGACCTTCTTGAAAAATATGGACTTACTGTTAAACATATTGAAGAAGAAGCTATTCGTCTCTTAGAGAGGAAATAAGAATGATTACTTTTGAAAATGTATCCTTGCAATATGATGCCAGACATACGGCGCTTCGTGATATAAATATACAAATCGGTAAAGGTGAATTTGTTTTTGTTGTTGGGCCAAGCGGTGCAGGGAAATCTACTTTTGTTCGAATTATTACTCACGAACTTGTTCCGGAACAAGGTACGGTGTTTGTTAATGGATTAAAAATCAATGACTTAAAACAAAGTAAAGTCCCTTATTATCGTCGTACTTTGGGAATTGTTTTCCAGGATTTCCGACTCTTAACGGAAAAAACTGTTTTTGAAAATATTGCTTTTGTTTTGCGGGTTACCGGAGCCCAAAGTGCGGAGATCCGTGAAAAGGTAAATCGTGTACTTGATCTGGTCGGTCTTAAAGGCCGAGCAAATGAACTGCCCACCAAACTGTCCGGCGGAGAGCAGCAGCGAGTCGCCATTGCAAGAGCTCTTGTCAATCAACCCGTACTTTTAATTGCCGATGAACCTACGGGGAATCTTGACCCTGTAACTTCTGAGGATATTATGAAGCTTTTTAATGAGATTAACCATATGGGGACAACTATTATCATGGTTACGCACAATAAAGAGCTGGTTAATTCCATGCATAAACGCGTTGTCAGCATAGAAGAAGGACATATAATAAGTGACGTAAAAAAAGGAGGTTATGATCTCCATGTTTAGTTCTTTAAGATATTTTTGGAGTGAAGCTTTCAAGTCGTTGTTTCGCAATCAATTCATGGCGATTGCCTCTGTACTTACCGTAACTGTATCTATGTTCATACTGGGCGGTTTTCTTTGCGTAGTGCTAAATATCAACCACATGGCATCCTACCTTGAAAATCAGGTGGAAATGACTGTCTATTTAAAAGAAGGCCTCCGGACAGAACAGGTTATGGATGTCGGCGCCCATCTTAAAAAACTTCCCGGCATAAAAGAGATCAGTTTTACGAATAAAGATCAGGCCATGGCAGATTTTAAAGAGCGCATGGGAAATCAGTCCGCTTTGCTGGATTCTATCAACGGGAATCCGCTTCCCGCCTCTTACCAGGTGTCCTTTTATTCTCCGGATGAATTAAAAGCGGCAGTAGATATCGCCAAAACTTATTCATCGGTTGATGCAGTCCAATATGGACAAGATATCATTGACCAACTTTACAAAATTGCACAAATTATCCGTATAAGCGGGATTATGCTTATTTTATTTCTTGCCGGGGCAGAGTTATTTATTATTTCCAATACGATCCGTTTAACAGTTTTCGCGCGGCGTCGTGAAATACAGATTATGAAATATGTGGGGGCAACAAATGGGTTTATTCGTTGGCCGTTCCTTTTTGAAGGAATGATTATCGGTTTTATCGGTTCAAGTATCGCTTCACTTATTTTGTGGCTCGGATATAATGTCATATTGGATGAAATTGCTGAAGCAGGTTTAGTCTTTATTCCTTTAATATCACTATGGCCATTTATGATGTATGTTGTACTTATTCTGATGGCCGCCGGAATTCTGATAGGCGGATCAGGAAGTGCGATTTCGTTGCGTAAATATATGAAGGTCTAAAACATGAAATATAATCGTTGTATGTCGGCAGCTTTAATTTCTGCAATACTTTTTGGAGCTGTCACGCCTGTTGCTGCTGATGAGTTGAATGACAAACTCCAGAATTTACAAGATCAAATAGATGAATCTCGTGCCAAGCAGCAAAGCTGGCAGGAGGTCATCAATGAAATAGCAGGGAAACTTCGTACTATACAAATAGAATTGGATGAAGCAAATCGAAAACTCAAAGCCATTCAGGCAGAACAGTCAGCCGTCAATTTACAGATAAAACAAACGGAAGAAGAGATTAAAAAAGCGGAAGCTTACCTGAAACAGCGCCAGGAAATTCTAAATAAGCGTGTACGGTCTATCTATATGTATGGACAATTAAGTTACCTTGAGGTAATTACCGGGGCAAAGAGTTTCAGTGATTTTGCGAACAGACTTGAACTTTTAAAACGGATCATTCATTCGGATTTTAACCTTATTATCGAAATACAGAAACAAAAAGCAGTAATCGAAGCGAAAAAAGCAGAACTTGAAGAACAGAAAGCTCGTTTGGATGCATTGGCGGCGGAAGCACAAAAGGCTCAAGATGAAGTTGTTGCAAAAAAAGCACAGCAGCAAAAAATCATGGATGAGGCAAGAAGTGAAAAAGAAGCTGCAGCACAAATGGAGGCAGATTTGATTGCTGAAAGTAATAATGTCCGTGAAATGATTCAAAACAGAATCAGGCAGCAGCAATCCGGTGGTATAGATACTCCTGTTGTACATGGAACGGGCGTCTTTATCTGGCCTTGTAATGGTCCGATTACCTCACCATTCGGATATAGGACGCATCCTATTTTCGGAACAACTATTTACCATGCCGGAATTGATATCGGTGTAGATTATGGAACACCAATCCATGCAGCAGATGGTGGTACGGTCATAGCGGCAGAATGGTATGGTGGATATGGTAATGCGGTTATTATTGATCATGGAAATGGATTGCAGAGCTTGTATGGGCATAATAGTTCATTAACCGTATCTGTCGGTGAAACAGTTTCACAAGGTCAGGTTATCGCTTATGCCGGATCCACAGGCTATTCCACAGGGCCTCATTGCCATTTTGAGGTTCGTCAAAATGGTGAGGCAGTTGATCCTATGGGCTATTTATAATGCTCAAGTTTGTTTTGAGAAATATGAATAAGATTCTGTTTTGGCTTGGATCTGTCATACTCACTGCTATATTGCTTGTTTTGGGCAGCTTGTACATGTTTACAGACTCTCCTTCTTCATTGATGAAATTTCTATTTACATATCAGGCTGTTAAAGAAAATTATTTTCATGAAGTAACTGATGACGTGCTTTTTGAAGGAGCTTCAAACGGGATGGTTTCCGCTCTGGATGATCCTCATTCAATGATTCTTAGCGGGGATAAATATGAAAGTTTCATGCAATCTACCAGTGGCGAATATGGTGGAATCGGTGTAGTTATAGGTGCCGATCGGAAAAATGTTACCCGGATTATTTCTGTGTTTCCCGGTAGCAGTGCGGAAAAAAATGGTTTACAGTCCGGAGATATTATTAAGCGGGTAAATGATGAAGATGTTTCAGCACTAAGTTTATCGGAAGTTTCTGACCGGATCCGCGGAGAAGCGG
>OBLO01002877.1_pt1 | contig 12903 bp, 13 predicted proteins | sample 1519401 | NCBI WGS metagenome assembly OBLO01 (sample SAMEA2602897, study PRJEB22501) | metagenome | reverse complement strand
TTTTTTTTTAATGATACGGCGACCACCGAGATCTACACTCTTTCCCTACACGACGCTCTTCCGATCTGCATCCATCTTAAGAGCGATATCCACGTTGTCATTGATCACAAAGGGAACATGATATTCGGCACAGAGCTTTTTGATCTTCTTCGCCTCTTCTAAAAACATCTCCTCATCCAGCTCTTTTTCCCTCAGCTGAACAAAGGTCGCGCCGCCCTTTAAAGCCTTTTCCACCTGGCTCTCCAGAGTCTCACCATTTAACCACGCGCGGTCCGTCACCGCGTAGAGCAGCATATCTTCCGGTCTGCAGTTCATATCTTCTACCTCCTACAATACATGAAACGCGCCTCGCGCGGCCGCTTGCGACAATCTACATCTTCGCGCGAGTGCACAGCATTGGCACGTCAGTACCTTTTGTGTAATAGGGAATTCCCCGGAATTTCCTGTTATAACAAGTGAAAACACGCTTCGCGAGTTTCCCCTTGTTATCGCGACAGTCGCCAAGGTCTCGCGCAAGCGCGGACTTTGGCTCGTTGTTCGCGTAAAAAAAGGAGACACCCGCAGGTATCTCCACTTCTACTCTTTCTCTTCAGCAGCTTCCTACGTTGGCATGATCCAAATCAGGTATACGGGTCTTGGCGATACAGCCAACTCTCAGCCTGATCCGTCAGGCTCCCCGGTCTGTTTATTTTCTTTTTTCTGACAAGATTTACTATATACTTTCCGAGCGGAAAAGTCAAGTTTGCACCCGGTTTCGTACATGATTTCAAGACTGCGGACTTTGCATGGATCCATCGATATTTTTCATGTATTCCGTGCAGCCTGCTTACAGCCTTGTGTTCCCCGCCCATCGCTTTTTCCCGGCGGCCTTTCAGAAATTTCCTCTCTTGCCTTTTTCCATCTCCTGTGCTACAATCCAAATCGGTTAACGGAATGCAGTATGAGGGGGAGCGCCCTGATGCTGCGGTCAATTCAATTACTTGATGACGAAGACCAGATTGCGAGGGAGTCCGTGTTCCGGGCTGAGAGGATCCCAGAAAGGATCGACCGTCCCATGCCGCGGATCCATGTCCGCGGCTTGTCAGCATTCTGCCTGAAAGTCATTTTTACGGCATGCTGCAGAAAGCATGCCTTTTTCTTTATCCGCCTGTTTCTTCCGGATTCATGGCAGCTGAACGCGTTCTATTTCTTATTCGGAACGATCACGCTCTCACAGTGTCCTGACCATTAGCGGATATTGAAACTATTTCACCGTATTTCCCGGTGTCCCATTCTTTCAGCAGAAAATATATTCTGCCCTGACGGGCTATGGAGGTATTATATTATGAGAAAATTTGTTGTACCGGCTCTCTCCCTGGCACTCTGCCTCGGACTCACTGCAGGATGTTCTTCCAAAACGGACGCACCGGCTGCTTCCACAGGGGAGACCGCAGCTGCCGCTTCTGCGGAAAGCACTTCTGAAGCAGCCGCTTCCGCAGAGACAAAATCCATCGATTCCTTAAAGATCGCTTTCTCCCCGTACGCGGACGCAGATACGATCACGACAGCAACAGAGCCGTTAGAGAACCTTTTAAAAGAGACACTGCTTGAAAAAGGCTACGATGTCAAAGACATCGACATGACCGTCGGAACAAGCTACACTGCTGTCGGTGAGGCACTGAGCGCAGGAAGCGCTGATATCGGATTTATCTCCGGAGGAAACTATGTCCTGTTCTCCGATGACTGCGACGTTCTCCTCACGGCTCTCCGCTACGCCATCAACAAGGACTCCGAAGATCCGAAGGAATGGAACGACGGCACCATCGAGGAAAACACAGACAAAATGAGCACATATTACCGCTCCATCATTCTCGCAGGACCGAGTGAAAAAGGTCAGGAGCTCTTGGCAAAGGTCAACAACGGCGAGGAACTTACCTGGGATGACTTAAACAGCGCCACCTGGGCAGTCATGGGACCGACCTCCGCGTCCGGCTACATTTATCCGTCCTTATGGTTAAACGAGCGCTACGGAAAGACCATCGCTGACCTCGCAAATGCGGTCCAGTCTGATTCCTACACCACCTCCCTCGCCCGCCTCGCCTCCGGACAGGCAGACCTCATGGTCTCCTACGGCCATATCCGCACAAAATATGCGCCGGACTGGAAAGAGAAATTCGGCGGCACTGATGATATGGTAAAGCAGACAGGCATCATCGGCGTCACAGAGGGAATCTACAACGATATGATCGCATACAGCAAAACTTCCGACCTTATGCAGGACGCTGACTTCCGTCAGGCTCTCGGTGATTCCTTCATCGAGATCGCAGGAACTGATGAAGGCAAAGACATCATCAAAGTCTTCAGTCAGGTCGGCTACGAGTGGGGCGATGACGCGAACTATGACGGGGAACGCGCCGCACAGGAAATGTTAAAGTCTATGAACTAAACAGATCCCTATTTTTTACTGATTCATTATTTGTAAGGCAGGTATCTTCATGGAAATCGTTCTTCAGAACATTGGAAAACAATTTAAAAACGGGACACGCGCCCTGGACCATGTAACCTTTACCATCCCTCAGGGCGAGTTCGTCTCCGTGATCGGTCCATCCGGAGCTGGAAAAACCACCCTGTTCCGGATCTTAAACGGCATGGAGACGCCGGGGGACGGGGCTGTCCTTTTTGATGGCAGCGACATATCGTCCATGTCCGGAACCGCCAGGAAGAATGTAAAGAGATCCATCGGCACCATCTATCAGGATTTCTGTCTCGTGGAAAATTCCACCTGCCTTGCAAATGTGCTCACTGCCTGTCTGCCGGATATGGGATTTTTCCCCGCTGTGTTCGGAATCTACGGAAAAAAGCGCCGGGCAGAAGCATTGAAATTTCTTGACCGCGTGGGACTCTTGGAAAAAGCAGAAGAACCGGTAAAAAATCTCTCCGGTGGTCAGAAACAGCGCGCCGCCATCGCGAGAGCCCTCATGCGTCATCCAAAAATCCTGCTGGCTGATGAGCCCGCCGCCTCCTTGGATCCGGTCACCGGGCGGCAGATCTTGACACTTTTAAAGGAGATTCAGGAAAAGGATGGCGTCACGATTCTTATGAACAGCCATAATCTTGAATTTTCTCAGGAGTTTTCCGACCGGATCATCGGGCTGAAGGACGGAAATGTGGTTTTTGATGGAACGCCATCGGAAATGAATGAGGCAATCCTGAGAAACATTTATCTCAGTCTCGAAGACTCCCACCTGTCTTAGGTGATAAATAATAGAACCCTGCTATTTATGCATTTATCCATCCCAACGGATCCTTGCAGAGAAGCATTTCAGAGGAGGAAGCAATCCATGTACAGAAATCGAAAAAAATATATAAAACCTGCCGGCTGGATCCTCTTCCTTCTCTGCTTTTACGCCGCCGCGTCCTTCACCGGATGCGATCCGGCTCTTTTTATTTCAAGGAGCTCCCATCTTTCAGATCTGGCGGCCGACATGATGCGGCCGGATCTCTCCTTTTTTCCGAAGATCCTGCTGCCTCTCTTTTACACAGTCCAGATGTCCGTTACTGGTACCGTGACAGGATCCGCTCTGGCGCTGATCGTTTCCCCTTTCGGCGCTGTGTCCCTGCATTTTCCGTCCTGGGCAAGGTGTTTGCTGCGTCTCCTGATCCAGGTACTCCGGTCTTTTCCGGCGCTGATCCTGGCGCTCGCCGCGACCTTTCTCTTCGGACTCGGAACCTTTGCGGGAACCTTCGCCATCACGCTCTACACCTTTGCGATCATGACTAAGCTCACCTACGAGGATGCGGAACATGCGGACACAGCCCCCTATCAGGCCCTTATCTCTATGGGCTGCGCCCGTTTCCCGGCATTTATCCATGCCGTCCTGCCGGAGATTTTGCCCGCGTTTCTGACAAACGCCCTGTACCTCTTTGAGACGAATGTGCGGCACAGCTCTATCCTCGGATACGTTGGGGCAGGCGGAATCGGTCTGATTTTAAATGAAAAGATCTCCTGGCGGGAGTTCCACAAGGTCGGAACGATCCTGCTGCTGCTCTTTCTCACCGTCTGTGTCATCGAATCCGCGAACCGGTATTTTACAGCTGTGATCCACAGCGGACAGATCGCAGAACTTTTTTCAGGCAGAAAGGACTTGTCCAAAGAGACCCGTATCTCTGGACGGATGATCCTTTTCGGTTTCACTGCCCTCTTCCTCTTCTGCCTCGCGGCCCAGACCCCGCCGGATTTTTCAAGGACAAGTGCCGCGGCGTTAAAAAGTATGGCAGCCGGACTCACGCAGCCGGACTGGACCTTCTTTTTCTCCACAGAGAAAGACGGGCTCATCTACCTTCTCCTTGAGACCATCTGCATCGCTATCGTCGGAACATCCATCGGTGCTTTCCTTTCCGCACCTCTTGCCTTTCTCAACACAAGACGCTTTGTCCCTGCTCCGACCGCTTTTTTCTTTAACCTGATCATCATGGCGATCCGGTCGATCCCGTTTCTGATCTATGGTCTGATCTTTATCCGGGTCTCCGGTCCCGGCGCCTTCACAGGTGTCCTGACGTTAGCCGTCTGCAGCATCGGACTTCTCACAAAGCGCTTCACCGAATGTCTGGAGACCATTGATCCCGGCCCGTACCGGGCACTCCTCGCCATGGGTGTCCACCCGGTTCCAGCCGTCTTCCACAGCGTTCTCCCGCAGATCGCTCCGGCGTTCTGCTCCGCCGTCCTCTACCGCTTTGATGTCAATATCCGTGAGGCGTCCGTTCTCGGACTCGTGGGCGCAGGCGGGATCGGCGCACCGCTTATCTTCGCGATGAACCAGTACGACTGGAATAAGGCTGGAGCGATCCTTTTGGGACTGATTCTGCTTGTGTGGGGCGTGGATATTCTGTCTTCACGCAGATAAAATAAATCTCTGCTATTTCATCTCTTTTTAGGACTGTTTGCAGAAATTCCATCCTGCCCAGAAATATGCTTTCTACAACTGACGTCCAGCATGAACTACATAGATTTTATAAATAGTAAAAAGACCTTTTGACACAAAATAACAAACGATGTCAAAAGGTCTTTTATTCATTTTTTGACCCGGACACACAGGTCATCAACCGCCTGTACTCAGGTTTCACCTTCTACCGGATAGTCAGCCCGATGTATCGCCTCAACTCGTCGGTTTCACCCATTCTGTCGCACCTGTCGACGCAGCAACAGGTTTCAGTCCCTGTTTTTCTACAAATTGATGGAGCATCTCCGCAGTCTCAGCGCGGGTAACCGTGCCCTTCAGATCAAGAAGATCGCTGCCGGCTGCCATGCCAACCTGTGTAATATCATGGCCCCTGACCTGTGCGTAGCGATAAAAGATCGATGCAAGCTGTTCACGCGTAACAGGATCATCCGGCCCAAATTTTTTGCCGTCAGAGTCTCCCATAATACCGTTTTGCTGCGCCCAGGTTACCGCATCGTAAAGCCCTACGGTACCGGGACCGTACTCAACATCCGTAAAGTGGTTCTTTCCCTCAACGGCAGGGCTGCCCGCCATACGGTAGAAGATCACCGCGATCTGGGCACGGGTGATATTAGTGTTCGGCGCAAATGTCACAGCACTGGCGCCGGACATCAATCCCTTCTCATGGACAAACATCACATCCTTATAAAACCGATCATTTCCATACACATCCGTAAATGGATTCGCCCCTGCGTGTGGATCGCTCTTTATCCAGCCGGCGTAAACCGTCCTGTTTCCGATCATCCTGAGTTCCGTGATCTTCTGTGTCAATGCCTGATCGGAATACCAGCCGGTAAAATCATAGCCCTCGCGGGTCGGAATATGATCGGAAAGACTGACCGTCTTACCGTGGGTTCCCCAAATTGCACTTATGCCGCCGCCACCGTTCGCATGGAAGTTCAGCATATAGCTGGTGGTATCATCGCTGCTTCCGGAACTGCTGCTGTCCTTTTTCGGGGTCGTCGGGGCCGTTGGAACCGTGGGTGTCGTTGGAATCGTAGGTGTCGTCGGAACCGTAGGTGTCGTCGGAATCGCAGGTGTCGTCGGGGTCGTAGGTGTCGTCGGGGTCGTAGGTGTCGTCGGAATCGCCGGATCCTTCGGGACAGCCTGTCCTGCCGCAATTCTGATACCACAGCCCTTACAATAGGTGTCCCCCGTATAGCCATCTGCACTGGCGGTGGCCTCAACTCTGCCGCGCACCTCGGTGCCGCCCGTGTGATGATCTGGATTCAGTTCCCCATAAGCTGCGCCGCAGACAGAACACACCGCCTGATCTTTGCAGGTGGCCATTCCGCCGGAGTGATCTTCCCTGATATCACTTGCATCACATTTAGAGCATTTCCTCCAATGTTTATCGGCATCGCTCTGCCATTCGCCCCATGCGTGAATACACACAACCGGATTTTCTGGCTCCGGTATCACGATCACAAGTCTCCAGCTGGCATAAAACACCACATTCTCCGTAACAGGAAAAATATCTCCCGGGCAGCCCGCTTTCTCTCCATCAGGATTATCCAGCGCCCAGTAATCAAGGATCGCTGATTGATATGTAAAACCAGACTCCGGAAGAACATAATTCCCGGATATGCCTTCCACTGACTCCATATATCCCGGTGTTCCGTCTCCATCAAAAGAGACCGTGTAAGTTTCGCCCTTTACCTTCCAATTTTTCCATGCAGCTGCAAATTTGTCTTTATACGCGTCAGGAACGTATATCTTCAGATTCTCCGGCCATGATTCACCAGGCAGATAAAATGCCAATGACATCTCTGCTTCATCCGGATCTTTCCAATGGGTGTGAACTTGCCCAAGTTGCGGGCATTTATGAAACGCGAAGGGCATCACATTTTTAACACTATTTGGAATATCAATCTGCCTGAGGGTGTTACAGTCCATAAAAGCGGCAGTCCCTATTGTTTTGACTGTTTTTGGAATTTGCACCTCACTGAGTCTTATGCATTTACTAAATGCATTTTTTCCAATCGTTGTCACTCCTTCCTCTATGATCACCTTGTCAATCTTAGACTTTTTGTCCTCCCAGGGACACCTTTTACCGGAACTACTATTATCAAAATCAGGCATTTCCCCTTTACCGGATATCGTAATGGTCTTATTGTCTCTGCTGATCGTCCATTTAATATCTGTGCCGAGGATAGGATTCTGGATGTCAGGAAACGGTCCATACAGCACCGCGGCAACCTTCAGATAGCGAGCGATATCAAGTACGACCGAGTCCTCAACGGAAAGCTGTATCATTGCGTCCTCAACAGCTTTAAACTGAAGCCTTACCTCCTCGAGGTTATCGTTATTGATATCTGTTACGTCCGGCAAAGCATCGATCATATCCTGTGCGCGATCGATAGAAGAGACTTTCCGCGCATTGGACCGGGTGGCGATCGCTTTATTTTTCATAAGCGCTTTCGCTGTGATTGGAGTGCTTTCGCTGTCATAATGACAATTTAATTCTTTTGTGATGCAGCCGCTTTCCTCACTGCATACATGGCAGCACTCGGTGGCCTCCACCGCATCAGATGAGGTGGCTGCAGATTCCGTTATCTCCTTCTGCGGATAACATTCCGGCGTATGTTCATGGACACATTTTTCCATCCACGTATAACACTCCGGGGTATGTTTATGGCTGCCCGCTCCTTTTCTCATTTCTGCCGCCAATACAGGCACAGAAACTAAAGAAAGCATCGTACAGATGCAGAGCAGTGCCGCATAGATCCGTTCTCTTTGTTTCTTTTGTTTTTCTGGCTTTCTCATTGATTTTCCCCCATTTCTATGGTATCTGTTTCCTTTTTCTAAACTTGATATATAAAGCAGTGAGCACAACTGCCGCGGTAAAGGAAATGACCGCTTCCAGCACATATCCGCCCACACCCTCATGCAGCAGGATCGCCCCGTACATTCCCACGGCATCCATCGGCTGGCTCTGCACCGTCCCTACCGTTCCCAGAAGAGACAAAAACAGCAGAGCGCACAGTGCCGACAGACTGCGAATGCTTCGCCGCGCCTGTCGGCGGCGAGATTCCGCTATCCGCTCCTTTGCCAGTGCAACACGCTTTTGTGTATCGTACATACACGCAAAACCTCCTTTCTGAAAACTCAGCTTAAAGGCCTTTCACTTATATAGGTACAAAAATCCGGAAAAACTCTCACCCGGAAAGCAGATTTTTCAAAAAAAATGAGAGCTGCTTAAAAACAGCTCCCAAAAATCACAAAATAAAGTTATATTACGATGTCAGACGGCGGGCAATCAGCTTTCCCGCTGCCAAGATCATTACAGGCAGAACATAGGCAGCATACTGCACTGCGCCGCCGTAAGCGATCAGCAGATTATAGAGCGCGTGAAACGTGATGGCTGCTCCCAACAGACCGCAGGTTCCGGCAATCTTCAGCCAGGTCCGCTGCCACACATACGCGAGACCTCCGCCTACAATAGCTCCGCAGATCACGTGCATCGCTCCTGTTCCAATCCCCCGGAAAAAAATAAAGGAAAAATGTCCGGCTCCATTTTGGATCAGATAGCAGATATTTTCAAAAGTAGCAAAGGAAAGAGCTGTGATCACAGCGGAGATTTTGATCTGTTCCGTCTTTGGCTCAAATATCAGAAGATAAAAAAGCAGAGGCAGAAGCTTCATGACTTCTTCCACCACCGGGGCAATCTCCGCAGTGGCGGCAAGGTTATCCGCACCATAAAGCGCGGCAAAAAAGGTATTGATATAAGCGGAAAGCAGACATGCCCCCATTCCCGCAAGGCAGAACAGAAAAAATTTTGTCTGCCGTTTTCCCATGCACAGGGCGGCGATCAGTAACGGCGATGCCATACAGATAAAAACATTTTCAATATACGTCATTCCTGCACCGCCTTTCCCATTGCCGGCAGCAAAGCGAGCAGGCAGCCTGCCAGCAGAAGATCAAACCAGCAGTATGGGCTGAAAATGGAATCTCCCGGCCAGAAGCAGCCAGAAGTCCAGAGGGCATATTCTAATGTCGCATAGCAAAGGACCCAGATATGAAAATATTTCATACTATTTGCAGTTCCCCTCTGCGTTCTGGCATAGGCAAGTCCCCGGATAGAAAAACAGGAAACAATGATCATCATACCGCACCAGAGCAGATTGGAGAGGATATCTCCAAATGTGCAGTAAAACATGCACAGCGGAACACCGATCAGGACGGCACTCAGGGCCTTCCTGCACGGAAATCTCCTTTCTTCTGCCGAAGAAAGCGCGTATTGCAGCATGAAAAGGAAAATGACACTTGCTACCCAGCCGAACTCTGACACATAAAAGACCTGCGGTGTTTTGGAAAATAAGAGCAGATACAGCGTCCAGTAGAAGGATCCAAGGAAGAAACAGCCATAAAAGCAGGTCAGCAGGAAATACTCCTGTTTCCGGCTTTTCAGATACCGGATACCGCCCAGAAAAAAGCCTAACAGGGTAACCGCGGCTTGCAAGAGGTTACTGATGACTTCCATCTGCATTTTCCCCCTTTTGCTCTCCTGTCTGTTCTTCTTCGTTCAGTCTACGGATGCGGAAACATAACACCGTCACGCACACGCCGAGAACAAAAGCGAGCAGTCCGACCACGATATATCCAAGTGCGGTGCTGCCGCCTAATATCGTCGCCGCTGTTTCAAAGCCAGAGGAAGTTCCCATCTCAATCCGGCTGACAGTATCAGGCATGGAAAGGGAAACACCTGCGATCACCGCAAGACATGCGGCCACGCAGCAAACTGCGGCAGACCATTCTCTCCGCAGTCTTTTTTTGTATTCTTTTTCCGCAATACGACGTTTTACTTCCGCGATCCGTTCCTCATTACTTCGCATTGGTAATTCCCTCCCGCTCCAGTAATCCACGCAGACGCGCTTTTCCCCGGTATACCATATTGGTGATCTGCTTCTCACTTTTTCCCATGACCTCAGCGGCCTGCCGATAGCTCATTCCCTCAAAATAGGTCAGATAAAGAGCTTCCCGGTAATCCGCCTTCAGCTCATCCATACAGATATGCAGGATCTGATCCCGTTCCTTTGTCCGAATGACCTCTTCCACCAACGTCTTTCCATCCGGCTCTTCCGTCAAGTCATCGAGGCTGAAGAAAAGCCGATGTCTGCTTTTATGGCGCAGAGCCATGTGCCGCGCTGCTTTATACAGGTAAGCCTTAAGACCGCCATCCCGGATGCGTGGCTTTTTTGTGAACAGATAGGAAAAGACTTCGATCATCAGGTCCTCCGCTTCGTGGACATCATGCAGATAGCCATTGATGTATAGGGTCAGCGGGTTACCGTATTTTCTCATTAAAGCCTCAAGTCCTGCTTCATCGCCGCGCAGATACTGCCTGTAAAGTTCTTCATCAATGACCATGCTGTTCATTTCCTTCTGTCTGAAATACTATACACAGTATATGTGGGCATCGGCATAATTTCAAGTCCTATTTTACTTCAAACTTCGCCCCGTGCTCCAGCTCATCCCCGTCCATATGATAGATCGCGTCGATAATATAATTCCGGTATGTTGCGTTCCCGTCCTGCGGTGTCAGCCGTTTATGGGCGATCTCCCCCGCGAGTCCCATGGCGCAGACTGCCGCTGCTGTCGCCTCAAGCGGATGCTCCTGATTTGCAGTCACAAATGCGGCTGTAAGAGCAGAAAGCTGGCAACCGGTTCCCGTGATGGAGGACATCATCGGATGGCCATTGTAGATGCAGTACGCTTTTTTTGCGTCCGCCACGATATCAATAGCGCCTGTGACCGCGATCACAGCCCCTGTCCTCTCCGCAAATTTCTTCACGAATGCCACCACCTCATCAAGGTTCTCTTCGGTTACACGGTCTGCGATATCCGCATCCACGCCCTTTGTGGTCCCTGTTCCCACCGCAAGCGTCTTGATCTCAGAGATATTTCCGCGGATCACGGTGAATTTTACCGCTTTTAAGAGTTCGTTTGCCGTCGATGTCCGGAGTGTCGATGCCCCGACGCCCACCGGATCCAGCACTGCCGGGTGTCCCAGCTCATTGGCCCGCATTCCCGCGATCTTCATGGACTCGATGGTACGGCTGTTCAGCGTACCGATATTGATATTGAGGCCTGCGCAGATCGTCTGGATCTCCGCGACCTCCTCCTTGTCGTCCGCCATGATCGGGGAAGCCCCGCAGGCCAGAACCATATTTGCGCAGTCATTGACCGTCACATAGTTCGTAATATTGTGGATCAGCGGGCTCTTCTCCCGCACCTGATCAAACATCTGTTTTAACATGCTTCTCTCTCCTCTACTGTCCCATTGCTTCCTGCATCCCTGCAAGGATATTGGCTTTCTTTAAGCTGTAGATCAGCACACCGCTGATCACTGCACCTCCCGCAGTTGAAACAAGGAACGGGATCACATATGCGTAAAATGCCAGACCTGCCGCGCTCTTTCCCATAAGAAAGACCGCTACCGGATAGGCCGTGAGTCCGCCAAGAACAGAGGTTCCAAATACCTCACCGATCAGTGTCGCCGGAATATTCTGTGTCTTCTGATACACAAGCCCGCAGATCAGCGCGCCGAACATACTGCCCGGGAATGCCATCAGACTTCCAAGTCCCAGAAGATTCCGGATCAGCGCCGCCGCGAATGCCGCACCCAGTCCGTATCCCGGTCCTAAGAGGACTGCACAGAGAATATTCACCATATGCTGTACCGGGGAACACTTGCTCCCGAATACCGGGAATGAAAATAAGCTTCCTGCCACTGCGACAGCACAGAAAACGGCTGCCACCGCTAATTTTTTCGTATTTGTCTGTTTCATGTTTTATTCCGCGTGACCGGTCCTTCCTTCGGACCGTCACACATTCCTCCTTTGAAAATTTTCCGCAGCCGCAAAACTTCCCTGCGCAGCTGCATTTTTAGGAAACGTCTGTACGACAACAGCGCTTCCACAGGCGAAGTACCATGTACTCCACATAAAAATGTACAGTTCCCCTCTCCGGATCACTGTATGGAAGGCGGTCGATGCTTACTGGCATCCTCTCACGCCGGAACACGGCTTCCCATCGCTGATCTCATACATGGCCCAGGGCGCTCCCCCTCGGCCTGCCGCCTGCTGGCGGATCCCGTTTCCTCCTTTCTCAAAGTATGGTTTTTGTTACTTTTTTCTGCCACCTGTTTCGGAAACACAATGATCCCGAATTTTTTAAGTCAGATGACATAAAAACAGGAGACACCCATCGCGGCATGTCCCCTGTAAAAATTCACATCATGACTTCCTACGGCGGCATTATCCGCATCAGGTTAAAGGGTCGAAGTTCGATTACTTCCTCTCAGCCCGCCAACGAGCTCCCCTGTTTTTTGTAAGACTTATTATAGCGCATCTTCGAAAATTTGCAAGTAAAGAATTTCCTATTTTTCTTTTTCCTTCTTTATCCGCACGTCCTGATCCATCTGAGCTTTCGCCTTTCTCGCAACCTTCCCGGCCGTACTCATCGTACTGCCCCGGACGATCATTCCATTTCCAAAACGCCTGCGGATATCGTCGAACGCCTCATCTGCTTTCTTCTGTTTTTCCCGTTCATCAGGATTCTCAAACAGGGAGATCTGTCTGAAATCATCCGTTGTAAGATCTGTCAGCGCCATTCCGATCAGCCGCAGAGGCTCACACTTCCAACATTCATATAACAGTTTTTTCACCTGCGCAAAGATCTCATCCGTCACATCCGTGGGATCCTCAAAAGCTCTCTGATGTGACCTCGTCTTAAAATCCAGTGTCCGATAGGTCACCGCCACACAGCTGCACTTTTTCCCGTCTCTGCGCATCCTTGCAGCCACCACATCACACTGGGCAAGCAGAAGCGCCAGTGCCTGCTCATATGTCACAAGATCCTCTTCCACGGTCGAGATCGGAAGAGCACACGTCTGAACTCCAGTCACCTTGTAATCTCGTAT
>OBLO01002871.1_pt1 | contig 12924 bp, 14 predicted proteins | sample 1519401 | NCBI WGS metagenome assembly OBLO01 (sample SAMEA2602897, study PRJEB22501) | metagenome | reverse complement strand
ACGTTTTTCTCAAAATCTTTCAAGGTTATTTCACTGTTCAGTTATCAAGGTTCTTGACCAGTTCTGCGAACTCTTTTGCTTTGTTCTCACCGGTCAGCTTGTTTATATTATCACAGGACTTTCTCTTTGTCAACAACTTTTTTTACTTTTTTTGACTTATTTTTTACAGTCGTAAAATCCATTGTCGAACGTCCGCATAATCATCTCACAAGCGAGCGGAGAAGGAGGGATTTGAACCCTCGCGCCGCTGTTAACGACCTGCACCCTTTCCAGGGGTGTCCCTTCGGCCAGCTTGGGTACTTCTCCGAATCAGTTTCCAATTATTAAGTTGGAAGCGGAGAGAGTGGGATTCGAACCCACGCGCCCTTGCGGACAAACGGTTTTCAAGACCGCCTCGTTATGACCACTTCGATATCTCTCCATATTGATACGCTTCAAATCAGCGCAAAAATGATTCTATCATCAAATAGATAGCATGTCAACAATTATTTTCATTTTTTCAAAATTTCAAAATATATCCATTTGATTTTCCACTGATGCCGGATGGTTTATTTTCTATGAACATACACCTTTACCAGGATTTCCTTCATTCAGCATAAACTCCGCCATTTCCAAATCTTCCGGTGTTGTAATCTTAAAGTTGCGATAGCTACCATCTATTACATATACCGGAACTTTTCCATACGCCTCCACTACCATTGCATCATCTGTAACATCTTCTCTTCCATCCGCTATCAGCTTCTGATAAGAATCATAAATCAGGGAATAGGAAAATGCCTGCGGTGTCTGTACCGTATAAAGGCTTTTTCTTGGTGGGGTATCCTCTACTTTTCCATTTTCATCTACCTTTTTTATGGTATCCTTCACCGGCACAGCTGCAATACATGCATGTTTTTTCTGCACTTCATCCATTATATGTCGGATGACTTCCTGTTCGATAAACGGGCGTGCCCCATCATGAATCAGTACATAATCCGTATGTTCACACACACTTAAGCCCTGAAAAACAGAGTGGTAACGTTCCTTACCACCCTTTACTATCTTCGTTACTTTATGCAATTTATATTTTTCTACAATTTCTTTCCGGCAGTATTCCTCTTCTCCTTCACCGGTTACCAGTACGATTTCATCTACCGGGCTTTCTTCAAATGCCTTAAGGGTATAATAAATCACCGGCCTCCCACAAAGAAGCAGATACTGCTTATGGACAGAGCTTCCCATGCGACTTCCTTTTCCCGCAGAAAGCACGATTGCTGTATACTTTGCCATTAACGTTCTCCTAATTTTAAGTTTGGTACTGCATTCAAATCAAGTCCGGAACGGATTCCCGCCCGGTAATCATAATATGCTGCTGCACCTATCATTGCTGCATTATCGGTACAGAGAATCGGCGACGGATGATAAAATGCCACATTTCTCTTCCGGCACTCTTCTTCCATTGCTCCTCTTAAGGTTCCATTAGAAGCCACTCCGCCCGCAATAGCAAATTTATCAATCTGATATTTTTCAATGGCATGCATGGCATTTCCCACCAGCACATCAATAACCGCTTTCTGGAAAGATGCTGCAATATCCGCCTGCACAATCTCAATACCTTTCATTTTACAGCTGTTCAGATGGTTTAAAACAGCAGACTTTAAGCCACTGAAGCTGAAGTCATACTCCCCATCTGCAATCTTCGGTCTTGGGAATTCCACAGCATGAGGATTTCCTTCATGTGCTACTTTTTCAATCTTTGGTCCACCCGGATAGCCTAATCCGATTGCTCTCGCCACTTTATCAAAGGCTTCACCTGCTGCATCATCCCTGGTTCTTCCAAGTATCTCATATTTTCCATAATCCAGTACTTTTACCAGATGTGTATGACCGCCGGATACCACAAGACATAAAAATGGTGGCTCTAACTCTTTATTTTCAATATAATTTGCGCTGATGTGTCCCTCAATATGATGCACACCTACCAGTGGAATATTTCTTGCATAACTGATTGCTTTTGCTTCTGCCACACCAACCAGGAGGGCACCCACTAATCCCGGTCCATAAGTTACACCGATTGCATCTATATCTGCCCAGTCTGCCTGCGCTTCCTGCATTGCTTCTGTTATTACCTGATTAATTTTCTCAATATGTTTACGGGATGCAATTTCCGGAACCACACCTCCATATAAGGTATGTAATGCGATCTGGGATGAAATGATATTCGATCTCACATCCCTTCCATTTACTACAACTGCTGCCGCAGTCTCATCGCAGGAACTTTCTATTGCAAGAGTTGCAATATCTCCTTTATTTTTCTGCATCACCATTGTCTCCTTCCAGTGCCACAAATCCTAATATTTTCCAGTCCCCATTCTCATCCTTACGCAGCACATATTCCTGGTTAGCCCGGTTATATGCCTTGGTAGAGCGCAGGAAATAAGATGCCGTCACATAGGCACAATCACTTCCCTCTACTTTCTTATAAGCCACTTCATCTGTATCGCAGACAGATGCTGTTGCTATAATCTTACTTTCTGCTTTATAAGCCGCAATATCATTCTGCATCTGGGTTGAAAATGTATCCTGCGGATTGTTTTCCAATAACTCTTCATCCATCAGTGCACGCATCTTCTCCAACAGCTTCTGGTACTGCTCATCATCGTAAGTTTCATTATAAAGGCAGAGCAGAATCCTATTATAATATTTGATTACAGCACGAGGTGACGCCGGATAATCCTTCTCTAAATTTTTACTTAAAACAGAGGTTATCTCATCTGTTTCTCCTGTTGTTTCCACACTTCTTGGTGAGCGGTTTGTCAGATAATAATAAAATCCGGCCACAATTCCAACGCAAATCACACCTATAATAACTGTCTTAATTATGCCTGCTGTACGTTTCTTCATGTTTACGCCTCCTCAAAATCCAGTGTAACACTCTTTCCATCTTTGCCTAAATATGCATTCGGATATATCTTCCTTACAGCATCCATATAGTCTTCGCCCCTTACAAGGGAAGGGCTGAAGTGGGTAAGCCACATTTCTTTCACCCCGGCATCCTTGGCAAGATGTGCTGCTTCATAAAAAGTCATATGTTTATATTGTTTCGCTTTTGCAAGTTTCTCTTTTTCTGCATACATACCTTCACAGATAAATAAATCGGAATCTTTGGCATTTTTTGCAATGCTCTCCGTCGGGCGGGTATCAGTACAATATGTCAGCTTGATGCCTTTTCTTGGCGGGCCTAATACCATTTCCGGCAGATAGGTCTTGTCCTCTTCTTCAATAATTTCACCTTTTTGCAGGCGGCTCCAGTATTTCTGCGGTATCTGCCGTTCTAACGCATGCTCCACTGAAAATCTTCCAGCCCTTGGGATCTCCAAGGTATAGCCGTAGCAGGTAACATTATGGTTCACCCGGAAAGCATGGATCGTATATCCCTTTAATTCTATAGTCTCTTCCGGTTCCGTCAGTTCTATAAATTTAATCTCAAAAGGCAGTTCCGGTGCAATCACACGCAGTGCATTTACCACACGTTCCAGTCCCTTTGGTCCAATCATCGTCAGTGGCTCAGTTCGTTCTGCATTTCCCATGGTAAGAAGAATTCCAGGCAGTCCGCTGATATGGTCCGCATGGTAATGTGTAAAGCACATAATATCCACCGGCTTAAAGCTCCAGCCTTTTTCTTTTACTGCAATCTGGGTTCCTTCGCCACAGTCAACCATCAGACTGCTGCCATTATATCTTGTCATCAGTGAAGTCAGCCAGCGATATGGCAATGGCATCATTCCACCGGTTCCTAATAAACAGACATCTAACATTCTATTTCCTCAGCTCTCTATACAATTTCTGTTACTTCTTCCATTAAAGGCGGTATCACAAACTGTTTTGTCCATTCATCAAAGCAGGACTCGCATACACGCAGTTTACTTTTCACACCATCCTTAGCAGAAAAATAATTCCATTCTTTTTCTATATAAATATAATCCTGTTTTCGTTCTTCGATTTCTTTTCCACAACAATTGCAAACCATTTCGCATCCTCCGTCTCTTATCTTGTGGTTCTCTTTCATTATAGAACCATTCCAGTAAATTTGCAGTGGAAATTACTGGACCCTGCTCATGATATATGCATCCTCTGAGGGCTTTTCATAAAAATTCTTTCGAGTTCCAAGTACAGAGAATCCAAGTTTCTGATACAGGCGAATGGCAGGCTCATTGGATACCCTTACCTCTAAAACATACCGGCGAATACCATGTTTTCTACCCTGCTGCATTAGTTCTGTTACTAGTTGTTCCCCATAACCTCTGTTTCTGCAGGCTTCACTTATTGCCACATTGGTAATCTCGCCTTCATCTAATGCCATATACATTCCACAATATCCTAAGATGGAACCTGCTTCTTCTGCCACCAGAAAAATCACATGGTTCATGGCAAGAGCATCGCGAAATCCCTGCTCGCTCCATGGCTGCGAAAAGACTTTTGCCTCTATGGCTGCTACATCAAAAACATCTGCCTCTGACATTCTACGAATTTCCATGCTGTTCCATCCTCTCGCGTTCTGCCTGGGAAAGGCGCAGATATTCCGGTTTGTGTTCTTCTGCAGATTCTAATTTACCTGCTTTGTAATATTCTTCTCCTAAAGCTGCAACAGCTGCTGCACGCTGCTTATTCACATGTGCCGGTGCAAAGGAATATGGCACTTTACAGTTTTCTTCTATATAAGTGGTAAATACCGGGACACCATCTCCCAAAAATACAACCGGAGCATTATTTTCATTTATCTTTGCTACAATCTCATCAATTCCCACAACGCACTGTGGGCACAATACCTGCATTTTTTCGTCTTCAAACTGATATAAACCGGTATAGGTCTGGTTTCTTCTGGCATCCATTAATGGACAGATAATATCTCTATGCCCATAGAGGTTGTATGCCAGTGCATCCACGGTCGGTACGGAAATCAACGGCTTATCCAGTGCAAGTCCCAATCCTTTTGCTGTTGCAGAGCCAATCCGAAGTCCGGTAAATGAGCCCGGGCCCGCTGCAATTGCAATGGCATCTAATGTATCCAAATCCAGTTCTATCATTTTCGCAAGTTCATCTAACATTGGCAGTAAGGTCTGTGAATGTGTTTTCTTATAATTTACAGTAAATTCTCCCAACAGCACATCATCTTCTACTACTGCTACGCTGGCTACCAGTCCGGAGCTGTCCAATCCCAATATTTTCATCGTTCCACCTCTTCTATTGTTATCCTGCGATAATCAAATCCTTTTTCCAAATCTTTCTCTATTGTTATCTGCCGATAATGATCCGGTAAAATTTCTTCAATCAGATTTGCCCATTCTATCATGGTCAGACCATTTCCATAAAAATAGTCCTCATAGCCGATTTCATCCATTTCCTCAATATCCGCAATCCGGTATACATCAAAATGATAAAATGGCATTCTTCCTTCTTCATACTCCTGCACAATAGTAAAAGTCGGACTGCAGATAGGTTCTGTTATCTCCAAACCCTTGGCTATTCCCTGGGTAAAAACGGTTTTTCCTACTCCCAAATCTCCGATTAATGTATACACTTCTCCCGGCTTTGCTTCCCGTCCAATCTGTTCGCCTAACTTTTCTGTTTCTTCTGCCGAAAATGTTTCATATTCCATATACTTTTCTTCCTATCTCTTCTTCATACAATTCTGGTGCTTCTTCAAATTCTTATCTGCCAGTTCCTTCAACGCTGCATACTGCCCACCTACAATTTCCATCGGCAGGATATATGCATTCACGCGGCTGCTGTAAATCAGAACATTGTGCTTTGTTGACACCATTTTATAAATCTGTTTCCACTCCAGCAGAGCATTTTCTTCTCCCAGAGATACATGGACACCTTCATCATCCAACATATAATGCAGTGTACTTTTCAGTGCCTCTGACATGGAAATCTGTCTTGCCGCCCGCATTTTCAAGGTTAATGGAAAATAAAAAAGAAAGACAATGCCAAATATGATGTAAAGCACCGTATACATGGTATCTACCTTTCCATAGGTTCCCACTGCGGCTACAAATCCAAGCACCGCTGCCAAGATGGAAAAGATTCCGGTAAAACTGGTATATATATGATACATATTAAACCGGTACATATCGTTCGCTGTTATTTTTACATCAAGTTCAATTGGCATTGTCTTTCCTCCTGCTTACTTTTCTGATTGAAGTATAGCATTATTTTCGGGAATAGACAAACTCTTTATCAATTTTGTGTCGGGCAAAAAAGGGACGTCTAATTCTTACGGCTGTTGGTTCCTTTGATGATTGGTGAAATATGTTTATAAATCAAAAATGTAATTCCAACACTAATCATACCTTTTAAGAAGGTGAATGGCATATTAAATACTACCAGACACTCCAATAAATTATCCATATGTCCGCCTACTGCAGAAGCGATTGCATTGTAAGCACCAATAATGGCATCTTCCGGCATAAATGCTGTATAGAACGGATATACCAGGAAATAGTTTGATACCACACTGAATACTGCCATGAAAAGTGCTCCTGCTAAAGAACCGATTAACGCACCTTTGCGGTTCTTCTTAAATTTGTAAATCAGTCCTGCCGGAAGCACAAACGCTACTCCAAGAATGAAATTGGACAATTCTCCAACACCACTTGTGGTTGTAATAGTCAGATGAATCAGATTTTTAATCAGGCAGATTACAATTCCGCTGACCGGTCCCATGGAAAATGCTCCAATCAATGCTGGAAGTTCTGAAATATCCAGTTTGATGAAGTTTGGCATAAACGGAACTGCAAAATCAAGGAACATCAGGATGAACGCAATGGCTGAAAGCATTGCTGTCATCGTCAGATATCTTGCATTTACACCTGTTTTTACGTTGCTGTTTGTTGTTACACTGTTTGTACTCATTTCTTTTACTCCTTTTTTCTTTACTTTTAGCTCTTGCAAGGGATGTCCGGAGTATTGGTGTACCATAAAAGCCCCGGATAAAACTATCCGGGGCACGCAAAATAATCACCTTAATGGTCACTTATCTTCTCCCATCCAGACTATACTGTCGGTTTTGGATTTTCACCAAATCAACTGCAATACTACAGTTCACGGACTAATGTGTCATGCACAATCACCGTCGGTCGGGAATCTATGCTTCGCATATCACCCTGCCCCGAAGACTTCCTATTCAATTACTATGGGTTTATTGTAGAACTTCACTTTTTCCTTGTCAATACCCAATTTTATCTGTTACCTTTTATTTACAGTTTCATAGTAAGCTGGATTCTCTGTTTCTTAAGATCTACGCTCATTACTTTTACTTCTACAATATCTCCCACGCTGACCACTTCCAGCGGATGTTTGATATAGCGTTCGCTCATCTGGGAAATGTGTACCAGTCCATCCTGATGTACTCCGATGTCCACAAAGGCACCGAAGTCAATGACATTACGGACGGTTCCTTTTAATACCATTCCCGGGGTCAAATCCTTCATTTCCAGTACGTCACTCCGCAGAATCGGCTTTGGCATATCTTCCCTCGGATCTCTTGCCGGCTTTTCCAGTTCCTTTACAATATCCCGTAAAGTAAGTTCTCCTACTTCCAATTCTGCTGCCAGTTTCTTATAATCTGAAATCTTCTTTGAAATCCCGGTTAATCCGCTACCGGTTATCTCTTCTTCTGAATATCCTAATTTTTCCAAAAGCTTTCTGGTTGCTTCATAACTTTCCGGATGCACGCCGGTTGCATCCAACGGATTCTTTCCACCGGTAATACGAAGAAAACCGGCACACTGTTCATATGCCTTCGGTCCTAATTTTGCCACCTTCAAAAGCTGGCTTCTGGATGCAAATTTTCCATTTTCTTCCCGGTATGCCACGATATTTTTCGCAATCACTTTGCTGATACCGGAAATGTATTCCAGCAGGGATACGGATGCGGTGTTTAAATCTACACCAACTTTATTTACGCAGTCTTCTACCACGCCGCCTAAGGCTTCACTTAATTTTTTCTGGTTCATGTCATGCTGATACTGACCGACTCCGATGGATTTCGGATCAATTTTAACCAGCTCTGCCAGCGGATCCTGCAACCGTCTTGCCATGGAAGTGGCACTTCTTTGTCCCACATCAAAGTTTGGGAATTCCTCTGTTGCAAGTTTACTTGCAGAATATACGGAAGCACCTGCTTCATTTACAATAATATACTGTACTTTTACCGGAATCTCTTTTAATAAATCCACGATAATCTGCTCTGACTCACGGGATGCTGTTCCATTTCCAAGAGAAATCAGTGTAATATGATACTTGGAAATCAGTTTCTTTAATACTACTTTTGCTTCCTCTACCTTATTCTGTGGTGCTGTCGGGTAAATGACTGTCGTATCCAATACTTTTCCGGTCGGATCTACCACTGCAAGCTTACATCCGGTACGGAATGCCGGATCCCAGCCAAGCACAACCTGTCCTGCAATTGGCGGCTGCATCAGAAGCTGTTCTAAGTTTTTTCCGAAAACTTTGATTGCTCCGTCTTCTGCCTTTTCCGTAAGGTCACTTCGAATCTCACGCTCGATTGCCGGTGCAATCAGACGCTTATAACTGTCTTCGATTACTTCTTCCAAAACAGGTCTGGTTATGGCATTATCTTTGGTTATTACCTTTTTCTGTAAATACGGAATAATCTGTTCTTCCGGCACTTCTACTTTTACTGTCAGTATTTTCTCTGCCTCTCCACGGTTCAATGCCAGCGTACGATGTCCTGCCATTTTTGCAATCGGCTCATCAAAATCATAATACATTTCATAAACAGATTCTGTTTCCGGATCTTTGGCAGCAGATACAATCCGACCATGTTTTACGGTAAGGTCACGGATGCGGATACGATAATCTGCTTCATCGGAAATATGCTCTGCAATAATATCCCTGGCACCTTCTAACGCTTCCTCTGCAGTATGAACTTCTTTTTCTTCGTTGATATATTTTGCTGCTTCTTCTAAGATTGGAGTCTTAATCATCTGAAGACTGATTACATTTGCCAGCGGCTCTAAGCCCTTCTCTTTGGCGATGGTTGCTCTGGTTCTGCGCTTCGGTCGATACGGACGGTATAAATCATCTACGACTACCAGTGTCTGTGCTTCTTCTATCTGTTTCCGCAGTTCGTCCGTCAGCTTGCCCTGTTCTTCAATGCTGGCAATGACCTGTGCTTTCTTCTCTTCTAAATTTCTAAGATAAGTCAGCCGGTCAAATAAGTTACGTAATATTTCATCATTTAATGCGCCGGTTGCTTCTTTTCGATACCGGGCAATAAAAGGAATGGTATTTCCTTCATCAATTAACTGAATTGCTGCCTGTGCCTGATTTTTTCTGATTCCAAGTTCTTCGGCAATTTTTGCTGTTATATCCATCTTGTATTTCCTTTCCTGTTGATGCGTTTGCGCTCATTATAGCATATCCGGCATTTCTGCAAAAGGGAAGATTTTGGGTTTTATTGTTTTTTCCGGTAGAAAATGGTATACTGGATTTATTCACGATTCAAGGAGGTTTTTTATGGATTTTCAACCGCAGCCAAACGGCTATCAACCAAATCCCAATTATTCATATAATATGAACCAGGCACCGCAACGTAATTACATGGACAAACGTTCCACCGGACTTGCCACCGCATCCATTGCTCTTGGCATTGTCTCCATTGTAACTTTCTGCTGCCTGTATGCAGCACTGCCTTGTGGAGCACTTGCCATTATTTTAGGACTTCTTTCCCGTGGCGGCGAGATGACTTTTTCCACCACCGGCAAAATCGGTATCGTCCTTGGAATTATCGGTCTTGTACTTACTATTGCACTTTATACTTTCGTCATTGTCATGATGTTTACCAACGCCGATTTCATCAACCAGATGTCCAACGGAAATACCGCTGATTATAACGAACTGATGCGGCAGTTTAATGAAATGAATCAGATGTACCAGTAAGAAGAAAGCAGGATGTAACTAATTGATTACATCCTGCTTTTCTCTTATTCCTTACTATTTTCCCAACGATTCCTTAATGACACCCATGTTGAAAAAGCACCTAAAATTACAACTACTTCACTTCCAATTACTCCCATTTTCTCTTCTCCAATAGTATTTATTATTATAGTCAAAATCCATGCTATAGAAAGACCGATTGTATCTAGTTTTTCATTTATTTCTTTTATATCTTTTTTTCTTCTTTCTTTTTCTTCTGCTTTTTCTAACCAAAGAACTCCTATTTTTAGAATAATTCGATACAAAATCACAAACGCAATTGCTATAATCAAAATTATTAAACGCAAATAAAAATTTTTATTATCACCCCAGCCTTGCATATCCATCAAATATATTTTTTCAAATATAGCTAAAACTAATACAATACTTAGGTACATAGAAAAGGTTATTGAATATATAATTGCTCCGAAGTATCTAAATACTATTTTCATTTTCATTTTTGTTAATAATTTTTCAAATAAAATCAACGTTACTATCCACAAAAAATTATAACCTACTATTATTTTTGCCATAGTTTTTGCACTTTTATTAGTTCTGTTGTTATAACACTTCCAATAATTAATTATCAAAGCAAAGTCACTAATACCATATAAAAAAACTATTGCCCCAAAACAATAAGCCCAATTACGAAAAGCCCAAAAGCCCGCTATTAATACTATTATAACCACCAGCATAACTATAACTGCTATTCTTTTCTTTCTTCGATTCTTTTTATTTTCATCAACAATTTTCCCCATTTGCAGCATCTCTTCTACATATTCTCCTATCCTATTACGTCTTTCCATCTTTTTTCCTCCTTTTATTATACAATATGTACTTTTAGGTTCTATTTTTTATAAAAAAAAAAGAAATGCCTTTCTCAAAGCATTTCTTTTTCTTCTTATACTGAAGCCCTCCACGTACTGTACTGCGGATTCTGCTGTTGTGTTCCGTATGGGTCTGTCTGGTTTTCTGTCCGGTCTAATTCTCCTGTAATGTCACGATAGAATGTCACCTGTGTCTGTGTATAGTATGGTCCAATCCACAGGAAGCCGATTCCAAATGAAAGGAGACCAAGGAAGGACCAGCCAAGGAAGCTTAACATGATATAGAAGTATCTTCCCTTGTTGCCCTGCATCAGTGCTTTACTTTCCCTCATTGCCTGCCGGATTCCCTTGGTATTATCCTCAAGTAATATTAAAAACAGCATGGAATATCTTAAGGAAAGAATAAATGCAATCACTTCTCCACCAATTCCCAGCACACACATAGCTACTACATAACCAATAAAGAATCCCTTTGTCACTGCCATGCTGCCGGAAATGGCAGTTACATACATTCCAACAGAGACTGCGATTGCCGGAAGCATCGGAATTAATACCACAACCATAAATAAAAGGTATGCCAGAATGTATTTATCCGGATGATGATTGAATCCATAGAACATATCGGTAAACTTATATGGCTGCTTTCTTCCCATTCGCAGGGCAATCTGGAGAATTCCTATATTTAAAACAACCCCCAGCAATGTCAGTATAAATGCTGCTACATAATAAATTGCCCACTCCATTTTTCCGGAATACGGAGTCAAATTCCAGGAAAAGAACATGGTCGGTAAAGTTACGATTAACTGCGATACTACCATGGCTCCCATTGGCAATCCATAATGTCCGGTAAGATTTTCTCTTGCGATACGTTTTATTTCTGCTGATTTTCTTTTCATCTATCTCATGCTCCTGTTTTATTTTCTTGTGTCGATTCTGGCTCCGGTCAGATCTGCCGCATCCTGGCTCTTTCGCTCCTGCTGATATGGGTTCGCTTCGTTCGGATACTTAATGGTGGTATTGGTCTCTCCGCCTGCCACATATACTCTTCCGCACTCCGGGCATACGCCGGTACGAAGTGTTACGCTTGCAGATACCACCTGACCATTTCCTTCTGCTGCTTTGGTATAAGCATTGGAAACATGTTCTGCCTCATGGGCTGCCACACGGATTCCCGCCGCCTCCGGAGAGATGTGGGAAGCTGATTTAAAAGAAACATTCTCGTTGGAACCATCCTGATATTTCCGGTTCTTACAGGTCTGGCATTCGCCTTTGCTGCCATCTGCCGCCCCGGTACTCTTCGCATCTGTGTCAGTTCCGACCCCATATGTATGATTGTACCCGGTATCATATCCTATATCTTTCGGATTCCATCCATCAATCTGCATAAACCACTCCTCCTTCCAAAGTCTGAAAAAAGTGCCTCTTTTTATTATACACATATCTTGGGTGAAACACAATAACTTTGACTTTCCCTTATGACAATTGTATACTACCAACAGATTCTATATTTTGTTTGAATACTGATTTGCGAGGGTTTATATGGAAAAGAAAAAAACGTCCACTGCTATGGACAACGGATTATATATCACCGGCTGGTGCATCATAGGCACTCTTCTTCTGCTGGTGCTTTTTATAAAAGCAACGAATATCCAGCTTTCAAAATATCTTTTCCCCTGTGTGCTTCACAGCCTGACCGGACTTTACTGTCCCGGCTGCGGCGGCACCAGAGCGATAGCTTTTTTACTGCATGGGGATTTCCTGCACTCACTGATTTATCATCCCTTTGTGCCATATGCCTTTGTGCTCTGCACCTGGTTTATGATTTCCCAGACTATTGAGCGGCTCTCTAAGGGAAAGCTTCGTATTGGCATGCATTTCCGGGAAGTATTTCTTTGGATTGCACTGGCTATTATTATTATAAATTTCATTGTAAAAAATGCGGCTCTTCTATTCTTTCAGATTGATTTTATGCCGCTGACGCATATATCATAAGGTATTATATATCAAAACCTATAAGAAGCTGCCACCGGCAGCTTTTTCGAACGCTTAACGAGAAAAAAAGAATGTGCCTTGGCACATTCTCGCGCCTGCGGCGGTCGCTTGCGACATCTAC
>OBLO01002860.1_pt1 | contig 12944 bp, 9 predicted proteins | sample 1519401 | NCBI WGS metagenome assembly OBLO01 (sample SAMEA2602897, study PRJEB22501) | metagenome | reverse complement strand
TTCGGCACGGCAGCTCATTTCGGCACGGCTCACAGCGCCCACAGGCTCTCGTCGCTGGCGGAGACGCACAGGGCGCCAGCCCCCAGCGCCGCCAGCACATCCGCCTTGTCCGACAGCAGACCCCCGGCGATCAGCGGCACCGGCAGCTCCCGGCTCAGCCGCCGCAGCACCTTGCACAGTGTCCCCGGCAGAATTTCAATGACGTCGGGCATCCCGCCCTCCGTCTCCCGGCCCAGATTGCTGACGGCCTTAGAGTCAATGGCGAACACCCGCAGCACCGTCAGCAGACCCAGCTCCCGGCCACGGCGCAGCAGCATGGGCCGGGTGGAGATGATGCCGTCGGCCCCGCAGCGGTGCAGGAAGTCCACGGCAATTTCACGGGGGGCCAGCCCCGCCACCAGATCGGCGTGGACCACGGCGTATTTCCCCGCCTGATGCACCCGGTCAATGAGCCGGTCGATGTTCAGAATGTCCCCGCACAGCAGGAACACCACCCCCGCCGGTTGGGCCAGACACGCCTCCAGCCGTCCGGCATCCTTCACCGCCGGAAGCACCGGGTTCTGCTCCAGCACGCTCATCATGGGATGGCGCATGGCCGTCCCTCCTTTCCGCCGCCCACAGGGCAGGCCCATGACCCGCAGCGGCCCATGGCCGCCCGCAAGATGCAAAAAATCCTCTGTCCCTATGTTACCACGGGACAGAGGACTTTTTCAACGCTTAGCCGATGTTTTTTGTGGCCACCACAGCCACGCCGGTGCCGCACACGTCGGCAAGGACCACCTGACCGGCCTGCACCGGAGCGGGGACGGCGGCGTGGTGCAGCGCTCGGGCCACCTCCAGCACCTTCTCCTTGGGTACCTCCCCCTGCGTCCGCACCGGCACCACCGGCAGCGGGCCGCCCAGCACCCGAACGGTGCCGGTGACGGTGCGCTCCGGGTGAACGCACTCCTTCCGGGCGTAGGCATCGCCACGGGGGCAGGTGTTGCCGGTGACGGCGGTGACGACACCATCCTCCAGCGTGGCCCGCAGCTGGCAGCCCATGGGGCAGCCGATACACGTCAGCTCACGGATGTTCATTTCGCTTCCCCCTCCTCGATCTGGAATGTGACGGTCCGGACACCCTCCGGCAGCTCCTCCCGCCGCAGGGTGAACTGCTCCATCTCGCCGGGGGTCAGGATGCGCTTAGGTACCCGGCGCAGGAGCTTACCGTCGGTATAGACGCACAGGGCCGCCTTCTGATAGGGTCGCCCCACCCGAAAGCGCACGGTAACGCTGTCCGCCATATGGTGGGGGTCCAGCTGCTGGGGAACGGTATAACGGACACCGTTTTTCCCCTCCAACCGGACGGTGGCCGTCTCGCCCTGCCCGCTGAGGATATAGTGGGCGGCGTTTTCGCCGGCCTTGGCCGCCTCCTGAGACACGAAGTCCACCAGGTCGTGGACGTGGAGCACGTTGCCGCAGGCGAACACACCGGGCAGAGAGGTGGACAGGTCGTCGGACACCACCGGGCCGCCGGTGACGGAGTCCATCTGCACCCCGGCCTCCCGGCTCAGCTCGTTTTCCGGCAGCAGGCCCACCGACAGCAGCAGCGTATCACAGGGGATGCGCCGCTCCGTGCCGGGGATGGGGCGGCGGCTGCCGTCCACCTGCGCCAGCGTCACCGCCTCCAGCCGCTCCCGTCCGTGGATATCCACCACGGTGGTGGAGAGGTACAGGGGGATATCGAAGTCCTCCAGACACTGGACGATGTTCCGCTTCAGGCCGCCGGAATAGGGCATGACCTCCGCCACGGCGTGGACACGGGCGCCCTCCAGCGTCATGCGGCGGGCCATGATGAGGCCGATGTCGCCGCTGCCCAGGATCACCACATCCCGGCCGGGCATGAGGCCCTCCACATTCACCAGACGCTGGGCCGCACCGGCGGAATAGATGCCCGCCGGGCGGGTGCCGGGGATATTCAGCGCACCACGGGGGCGCTCCCGGCAGCCCATGGCCAGAATGACGGCCTGCGCCCGGATCTGCACGAGGCCCGTCTCCCGGCCGGTGACGGTCAGCACCCGGTCCGGGGACAGGTCCAGCACCATGGTACCAGACAGGCAGGGGATGTTCAGCTCCCGGAACTGCCGCACATACTCTCCGGCGTACTCCGGGCCGGTGAGCTCCCGGCCGAAGGTATGCAGGCCAAAGCCTGCATGGATACATTGATTCAGAATACCGCCCAGCTCCCGATCCCGCTCGATGAGGAGGATATCCTCCACCCCGGCTTTCCGGGCGGCAATGGCGGCGGACAGGCCCGCCGGGCCTCCGCCGATGATGGCAAGCTGCACCTGCTTCATGCCTGCACCTCCTTCGTCTCGCCGGTCAGCAGAAGGCTCCCGCCGCCGGATTTGGTCAGCTGTGTCTGGGGAACTCCCAGCTCCTGGGCCAGCAGCTCCATGACACGGGGGGCGCAGAAGCCGCCCTGACACCGGCCCATACCGGCCCGGACCCGGCGCTTGACGCCGTCCAGAGAACGGGCGCCGGGACTGCGGCGGATGGCGTCCCGGATCTCCCCCTCGCTGATCTGCTCACAGCGGCAGAGGATATTGCCGTAGGCGGGGTCCCGCTCCACCAGCGCCTGCCGCTCCGACAGCGGCAGCTCCCGCACGTGGACGATATCCCGGCGCTGAGCGATGAAATCAGGCTTTTCCGCAAGGCCCAGCTTTTCCGCCACCAGTCCCGCCACGTACACGCCGATGGCCGGGGCCGAGGACAGGCCGGGGGACTCGATGCCGATGGCCTCGAAGAAGTTCTCGCTGCTCTCCCGGATATAGAAGTCGTCGCTGCCGCCCTCCAGATGGGCCCGCAGGCCGGCGAAGCTGGTAATGACGTCCCGCATGGGCAGGTTCGGCACGCTGCGGCCCGCCGTGGCGATGGCGTAATCCAGACCCGTCTGGGTGGTAGCAGTGTCGTCCCGGTCCTGCTGATCCGTGGCAGTGGGGCCGAGGAGGAGGTTTCCGTGGACAGTGGGGGTCACCAGCACACCCTTACCCATGGCACCGGGCAGCTGAAAGACGGTATGGCTCACCAGACCGCCGTCCTTCCGGTCCAGCAGGCAGTATTCGCCCCGGCGGGGGGTGATCCGGAGGGGATCGCCGCACAGCTGGTTATGGAGCACATCGCCCCACACACCGGCGGCGTTGACCACGGCACGACTCTCCATCGGGCCGCAGCCGGTCTCCACCACGAAGTGGTCCCCCTCCCGGCGGATATGCTGCACCTGCGTATCGAAGCGGAACTCCGTGCCGTTGGCGGCAGCGTTCTCCGCCAGAGCAATGGTCAGGCCGAAGGGGCAGAGAATGGCGCTGGTGGGGGCGTACAGCGCCGCCACCGCCTGTTTAGACAGGGCGGGCTCCATCCGGTGCAGGGCCTCGCCCTCCACGATCTCCAGTCCCTCCACGCCGTTGGCAAGCCCCCGCTGATAGAGGGCCTGCAGCTTCTCACGGTCCGCCGGATCCAGACACAGCACCAGCGCTCCGCACCGGCGATAGGGGAAGTCCAGCTCATGGGACAGGGCCTCCATCATGCGGCTGCCCTCCACGTTGAAGCGGGCCTTCCGGGTGCCGGGCTCGGCGTCGAAGCCGGCGTGGACAATGGCGGAATTGGCCTTGCTGGTGCCGGTGCAGACGTCCTCATTGCGCTCCACGACACAGATGCGGCCGCTGCGGCGGCTCAGCTCCCGTGCGATGGCGCAGCCGATGACGCCGCCGCCGATGACCAGTACATCATACATGATCCATCTCTCCTTTCTAAAAACAAAAAGCCACGCAAAAGCGCCCGGCGTCTCCTCCGGGCAATTCTGCATGGCTCAGCATCTCACTGCATGACTGGTTCTTTAGTTATATGTAGTATAGCAGACGGTCTCCGGTTCTGTCAACCGGTTCCGAAAAAAGTCTTTTCCGGCGTTTTCTCTGTTCTTAACAGGTTTTTAGCGAAATCTTAACGTGAAGTATGGTATAATCAGGTCAGAAAAACCTGAGCGTCGGGAGGTAGCAGGGATTTGAAGAAACCGCACATCCAATGGCCGGAGCAGTGGCTGCGCCGAAAGCGTATCCCCTCCATTGGCTTTTCCTACTCCGGCAAGGACTTTATCATCTCCATGAGCCTGTACACCCTGTCGGTGGTGCTGTGCCTGATCCTGCGGGGGGCCAGCCAGAACGGCGACACCGGGTATGTGTACATGATCTTCCTGCTGGACGTGTTTTTGACGGCGCTGCTGACGGAGGGCTTCTTCTTCAGCCTTATCATCTCCATCTTCGCCGTGCTCAGCGTGGACTACATCTTCACCCCGCCCTACTGGAACGTCAGCTTCACTCTGTCGGGATTCCCGTTGACCTTTCTGGTGACCATGACCATTTCCGTTGTGACCGGTATCGTTACCAGCCGGGCCAAGCAGATGGATGAGGTGCGGCGGGAGGCGGAGCTGGAGCGGATGCACGGCAACCTCCTGCGGGCGGTGTCCCACGACATCCGCACGCCGTTGACGGGCATCGTGGGGGCCACTAATGTGCTGCTGGAGCAGGAGAATACCCTGACGCCGGAGCAGCGCCATGAGCTGATCCGCAACGCCAACGAGGAGGCCCAGTGGCTGATCCGCATCGTGGAGAATCTGCTGAGCATCACCCGCATAGGCGGTGACGAGGCCAAGGTCAACAAGACGCCGGAGGCCGCCGAGGAGATCATCGAGGGGGCGGTGGGCAAGTTTACCCGCCGGTGGGGAACGGACATCCCGGTGGAGGTACATCTGCCGGAGGAGTTTCTGCTGGTACCGATGGACCCGCTGCTGATGGAGCAGGTGCTGACCAATCTCATGGAAAACGCCGTGCTCCACGGCAAGACCACCCGGCACATCACTGTGACCCTGTGCCGCAGCGGAGACTGGGCCCGGTTCATCGTGGAGGACGACGGACAGGGCATCGCCCCGGACCGGCTGGAGCATCTCTTTGACGGCACCCTGCAGGGTCAGCAGGGAGATCGGGGCCGCAGCATGGGCATCGGCCTGTCCGTTTGCCGGACGGTGGTGCGGGCCCATGGCGGCCGCATCAGAGGCGAAAACAGGACGGAGGGCGGCGCACGGTTCACCGTGGAGCTGCCTTTGGATAAAGAAATTCAACAGGAGGTAGACAGCTATGAAGATCAAGGATAAGGTTTTGATCGTGGAGGATGAGCAGAGCATCAGCAGCTTCATCTCTATGATCCTCACGGCCAACGGCTACGACACCATCATCGTCAACACCGGCGAGGAGGCGCTGACCATGATCTCCTCCCACTGTCCGGACCTCATCGTGCTGGATCTGGGGCTGCCGGATATGGACGGCCTGGAGGTGCTGCGCTCCGTGCGAAAGTGGTCCAGTCTGCCCATTGTGGTGGTTTCCGCCCGGAACCACGAGCGAGACAAGGTGGAGGCGCTGGACTACGGCGCCGACGACTATCTGGTCAAGCCCTTCGGCACCTCCGAGCTGCTGGCCCGCATCCGCACCGCCATCCGCCACACCCGCACCTCCCTCTCTAACCCGGAAATCGCCCAGTCCGGGCGCTTCACCACCGGCGATCTGGTCATCGACTATGACAAGCATCAGGTGCTGATCCACGGGGAAAATGCCCGGCTCACCGCCAACGAGTATCGGATCGTGTCCCTGCTGGGCAAATACGCCGGCAAGGTGCTGACCTACGACTTCATCATCAAGGAGCTGTGGGGCCCCAAGGCCAAAAACGACAACCAGATCCTGCGGGTGAATATGGCCAATATCCGCCGCAAGATCGAGGAAAATCCCGGCCAGCCCAAGTACATCTTCACGGAGGTGGGCGTGGGCTACCGGATGCGTGAGGGCGACTGAGTGCCCGGCGCCGCTTGAAAAAATGCTCTCTTCCTCTCTCTTTGCCGCCCCGGCTGCGTCATGCGCCGGGGCGGTGTGCTTTTGTGCTGCTTTGGCCTACGGCGGGGGATGTTTTTGCAGTTGCTTATTTTATTGCCTCCGGCGGCATACCTTTGGGGAAGTAATCTTATTTTGTCTCCGACGGGTAACTTTCTTTCAATAGCGAAAGAAAGTCACCCGTCGGAGACACGTCCTTGCGCAAAACACCGTTGTTGACAAAAGTATGCCGCCGGAGCGGAAAGCGTGCAGGTCATCATGGAAGATGCGGCCTTGCCTGCTGCACGCTGCAGGCGCACAGATTTCCATTATATCGTCTTTTATGGGGGAACAAAAAGCTGTTTCGACCAAACGGCAGATCCCTGTTCCTGCGGGGTATCATGGCTGCTCCGCCGGGCTTGGGACAGTTCTTCTCCCATGCTGTTATCGTCGTTTCGTTCATTCTGCATTATAGAACTACGTGTGGTATTTCAACATTTTGCCGGTTAAGGGCCTTAATTTTCTTTCCATTGTATACAATCCTTGCATTTTTTACCAGTCGGCGTGTAAAGTATCCACCATATCGTGAATAATTCTTGTGAAAAAAACCAAAAGGCCAGTTCACAATTTGTTAAAAAGAGGGAAAAGCACGCTAAGAACTTGACAATAGTCCGTTAGGACGAGTAAGATAGGGATACCAAATTTGAGGAGGTAAATCACCTAATGGAAAAGAAAGGCACCAAGATAGCGTATTTTGTTGCGCTGGCGGTGGTCGTAGTCGCTCTGGTCATTGCCAAGGTCACCAATGATGGCTCTGGCTTTGTAGCTACCGGCTGGGCCCTGTTCCCCCCTGTTGTCGCAATCGCACTGGCCCTCATCAGCAAGGAAGTGTATTCTTCCCTGTTCCTGGGCTGCGTGGCAGCCGCCCTGCTGCTGGCCAACTTCCAGCCCTGGCAGATGGTCGTGAATTTCATCGGCGCCGGTGAGGGCGTCGGCATGATCAACGCCATCGACATCTCCATCCTGATCTTCCTGGTCATCCTGGGCATCATGGTGGACCTGATGAACAAGGCCGGCGGTTCCGCTGCCTTCGGCCGCTGGGCCAAGAAGGCCGTGAAGACCCGCTCCGGCGCACAGCTGCTGACCATGCTGCTGGGCGTGCTGATCTTCATCGACGACTATTTCAACTGCCTGACCGTGGGCGCCGTGATGCGTCCCGTGACGGAGAGCCACAAGATCTCCCGTGCCAAGCTGGCCTACGTCATTGATGCCACCGCCGCTCCCGTCTGCATGCTGGCTCCCGTGTCCTCTTGGGCCGCTGCCGTTGCATCCTACGTGCCCGATGGCTTCCCCGGCTCCCGTATCAGCATGTTCCTGAGCCAGATCCCCTTCAACTACTACTGCATCCTGACGCTGGTGATGGTCATCGTCACCTCCGTCCTGAACATTGACTACGGTCCCATGCTGACCCATGAGTACAATGCTCAGGTCAAGGACGACCTGTTCACCACCCCCGAGCGTCCCTTCGCCGGCGCTGATGATTACGAGGAAGGCGAGAAGCACTCCTCCGTGCTGGATCTGCTGGTTCCCGTGATCGTTCTGATCGCCCTGTGCATCGTTGGTCTGATTTGGACCGGCGGTATGTGGGACGCCGAGAGCGACAACTACGGCAACTTCATCATGTCCTTCTCCGACGCCAGCGCCGGTACCGGCCTGTGCCTGGGCTCCATCATCGCCATTGTGTTCACCTTCGTGTACTACTGGTGCCGTGGCCTGATCGGCTTCAACAAGTCCATGGAAGCCATTCCCAACGGCTTCATCCAGATGATCTCCCCCATCCTGATCCTCTGCTTCGCCTGGACCCTGTGCGGCCTGTGCCGTGACGATGGTCTGCAGGTGGGTGCCTTCGTAGAGGGCGTTATGGCCAACACCGGCAGCCTTGCTAAGTTCCTGCCCGCCGTGATCTTCATCGTGGCCTGCTTCATCGGCTTCGCCACCGGTACCTCTTGGGGTACCATCGGCATCATGGTCCCGCTGGTCTGCGCCGTGTTTGACTGGGATACCCAGATGACTCTGCTGTCCGTGGGTCTGGCTGCTTCCTGCGCCGGCGGCGTGTGCGGCGACCACCTGTCCCCCATCTCCGATACCACCATCATGGCTTCTGCCGGTGCCCACTGCTTCCACCTGAACCACGTGGCCACCCAGATCCCCTACGGTATCACCGTGGCTGCCGTTTCCTTCGTCAGCTTCATCATTGCCGGTATCGTCCAGAGCGCTGTGGTCTGCATGATCATCGCCATCGTTCTGATGATCGCCACCCTGCTGGTCATCAAGGCCGTGGTTGCCAAGAAGCACGCCGGTATCTTTGCCGAAATGGCCGAGGCCGACAAGGTGCTCTACAACAAGTAAGAGAAACGTGCCTTTGAGGTTGGTCTGAACCGATCCTACATCGTGAGGGCGCAGCGAAAGCTGCGCCCTCATTTTTTCTATCGAATATAGGACAGGGCATTCTCTAAGGGAGTGGCGCAGCGGGAGTTGCGCCACTCCCTTTTTTGAGGGGCTTGCGGCCACCTACACGCTTCGAGAGGGCAGCGTGCAGGGAGTTGTCCGCCGCAAGGCGGACAGAATGGGTCCGCAACGCAAATATGCGATATTTCGGTTTCCATTTTTGTCAGGTCAGCTGCTAAAAAAGGAAAAAGGCGCAAAAAGTGCGTTAATTTTGCGTTAAGAGATTTTCAAATATTAGCACGATTTTTATATGTTTTCCGTAAATAGACCGCAAAATCCTATTAAGAAAGTGAGAATCGGCGCAATTTTCAGAGGAACATCCAAAAGATTGATTCATAATTTGTTCAAAATTCAGGCCGGTAGCGGTTTCTGGAATCTTGACAATACCTCCAAAAACCGCTACCATAAAGTCACCAAATTTGAGGAGGTAAATCACCTAATGGAAAAGAAAGGCACTCGTATAGCGTATTTTGTTGCGCTGGCGATCGTTGTGATCGCACTGGTCATCGCCAAGGTGGCCAATGACGGTTCCGGCTTCGTAGCCACCGGTTGGGCGTTGTTCCCCCCCATCGTGGCTATTGCGCTGGCCCTCATCAGTAAGGAAGTGTACTCTTCCCTGTTTCTGGGCTGCGTGGTAGGTGCCCTGCTGCTGGCCAACTTCCAGCCCTGGCAGATGGTCGTGAATTTCATCGGCGCCGGTGAGGGCGTCGGCATGATCAACGCCATCGACATCTCCATCCTGATCTTCCTGGTCATCCTGGGCATCATGGTGGACCTGATGAACAAGGCCGGCGGTTCCGCTGCCTTCGGCCGCTGGGCCAAGAAGGCCGTGAAGACCCGCTCCGGCGCACAGCTGCTGACCATGCTGCTGGGCGTGCTGATCTTCATCGACGACTATTTCAACTGCCTGACCGTGGGCGCCGTGATGCGTCCCGTGACGGAGAGCCACAAGATCTCCCGTGCCAAGCTGGCCTACGTCATTGATGCCACCGCCGCTCCCGTCTGCATGCTGGCTCCCGTGTCCTCTTGGGCCGCTGCCGTTGCATCCTACGTGCCCGATGGCTTCCCCGGCTCCCGTATCAGCATGTTCCTGAGCCAGATCCCCTTCAACTACTACTGCATCCTGACGCTGGTGATGGTCATCGTCACCTCCCTGCTGAACATTGACTACGGTCCCATGCTGACCCATGAATACAATGCTCAGGTCAAGGATGATCTGTTCACCACCCCTGAGCGTCCCTTTGAGGGCGCCGACGACTACGAAGAGGGTGCCAAGCACTCCTCCGTGCTGGATCTGCTGCTGCCTGTTATCGTTCTGATCGCCCTGTGCATCGTTGGTCTGGTCTGGACCGGTGGTATGTGGGATACCGAGAGCGACAACTACCGCAACTTCGTCATGTCCTTCTCCGACGCCAGCGCCGGTACCGGCCTGTGCCTGGGTTCCATCATTGCACTGGTCTTTACGTTCGTGTACTACTGGCTGCGCGGCCTCATCACCTTCGAGAAGTCCATGGAAGCCATTCCCAACGGCTTCATCCAGATGATCTCCCCCATCCTGATCCTCTGCTTCGCCTGGACCCTGTGCGGCCTGTGCCGTGACGATGGTCTGCAGGTGGGTGCCTTCGTAGAGGGCGTTATGGCCAACACCGGCAGCCTTGCTAAGTTCCTGCCCGCCGTGATCTTCATCGTGGCCTGCTTCATCGGCTTCGCCACCGGTACCTCTTGGGGTACCATCGGCATCATGGTCCCGCTGGTCTGCGCCGTGTTTGACTGGGATACCCAGATGACTCTGCTGTCCGTGGGTCTGGCTGCTTCCTGCGCCGGCGGCGTGTGCGGCGACCACCTGTCCCCCATCTCCGATACCACCATCATGGCTTCTGCCGGCGCCCACTGCTTCCACCTGAACCACGTGGCGACGCAGCTGCCCTATGGTATCACCGTGGCCGCCGTTTCCTTCGTCAGCTTCATCATTGCCGGTCTGGTCCAGAGCGCTGTGGTCTGCATGATCATCGCCATCATTCTGATGGTCGCGACCCTGCTGGTCATCAAGGCCGTGGTTTCCAAGAAGCACGCCGGCGTCTTTGCCGAAATGGCCGAGGCCGACAAGGTGCTCTATCAGAAGTAAGCGATCGTCTTTCCCATACAGGGTATGCCCCCGGCTCAGCCGGGGGCATATTTTTGTATTCCGAAAACCTGAGCTCTCGCCCCGGTTTTGAAATTTTTCCCTGCTTCTTCTTTCGTCCTCCCCAGAGCCGAAGAAGCCGCCCAAAGGTGGTTTGATACCTCTCTTCGGGGCAGGAATGCTGCCCCACTCCGAAAGAGACCACACAGCGGCTCACAGGGGCGGACATATGGTCTCTGTGCTCTGTACCGACAGCTTTTGCTGCACTCGCTGACGCTCCAGTTCGGTCATTTGCCGCTGGTAACACTGCTCCAAGACCTCGTGCATGGGAACGATGGTGCAGCGCAAGTTTCCGTTTTCCCTAATACCGTTTTTCCTAATACCGTTTTTCATCTGTATCTGCGTCCATTCCGTGATGATGAGCCCGTGTTCCTCCAGCAGGCGCATATGCACGGTATTGCGGGAGAGATGCAGGACTTTCGCCATGTGGAGCACATCATCAGTGCTTCAAAGGCCCCCTTCGGCTGGTCTGCGCTGGTCAGCTGCCGGGACCTGAAATCCCTCACCGTCCCCAAGAGGTGTCGGAGGATGTCTTTGGCAGCGGCGAGGAGGAGCCCCAGCTGTTTCGGAAGCTCCCATATGCGTAAGTGAATATAGCAAGCCCTCCCACAGGAAAAGGGACGGTCCCTGTGGACCGTCCCTTTTCCTGTTATGGCTGCTGATCGGCCTGCGCTCCCCTGCCGGGGGCATCGCTGCGGTTGACCACGAAAATTCCCACGCATACCAGTACCAATGCCGCTAAACTGTACGGGGTAAAGGCCTGCTGTCCCTCCCGCAGGAGCAGCGCCGACAGAAGCACGCCGAACACGGGATTCAAAAAGCCGTATACCGCCACCCGCCCCACCGGATTGTACCGGGTCAGGGCGCTCCAGATGGTCTGGGCCACGGCGGACAGCAGCACCATGTATCCCAACAGCAGAAGGGACTGCCCGGTGAAATGCGGCAGCGTACCGCCGAAGCACAGTCCCGTCAGCAGCAAAAGCCCCCCGCCCACGATGAACTGATATCCGCACAGGGTCAGGGTGTCCTCTCCCTCGGCATACCGCTTGAAAAGCGAGATGGAGAAGCCGTTGGCCAGCGCCGCCAGCAGCACCGCACCGTCCCCCAGCAGGGTGAAGCCGCCGCCCAACCCGCCGCCGGACAGATTGATCAGCAGCACGCCGCCAAAGCCGCACAGGCAGCCCAGCAGCTTGGGGGCATTGAGCCGCTCATAGTGAAACAGCTTGGCGGAGATCAAAATGGCGAAGAACACGTGGACCGCCATCAGGACGGAGCCCTTGACGCCGGAGGTGTGCGCCATGCCGATATAGAACAGGGCATACTGCACGAGGGTCTGGATTAGACCCAGCTTCGTGGCCTTCCACAGGGAGGAGCGTGCGGGAAGCCGCAGCCGACGCAGGGAAGCGCTGTGGAAAAGCACCGTCACCACACCGGCAAAGAAAAAACGCAGCCCCGCAAAGATCAGTTGTTCCGCCGAATCGGCGGAGGAAATAGACAACAGGCCGTAGCCGATCTTCACCGCCGGGAAGGCGCTGCCCCACAGCAGGCAGCAAAAGGCCGCCAGCAGGCAGATGACCATGGGGCGCTGCAGGGTGGAGGTCGAGATTTTTTTCATAGGGTAATACTCCGTTGGATGTCCCTTTCCGACAGGAAAAGGTTCCCTGTGGTATGGCCGCAGGGAACCTTTTCAAATGAGGGGGGGTAGGGGATGAATAGATTACTTGGCAGCTTCCTCCGTGGCCACTGCCGTCTCGCCGTAGTTGTAGCGAGGCTTGCCACGGTAGACGATGCCGCCGATGACCATGGCGATCACCGTGGGGATCAGCCAGGAGAAGCCCTGCTCCGCCAGGGGGATCATGTACATGACCTTGCGCAGGCCGTCCAGATTGGGAGCCACCGCCAGAATGGCGTCGCCCACACTGACGATACCGGCCGCAGCCACGCCGAACTTATACACGCCGTCGTTGGGGATCCACTTGTCCACCAGACCCAGCACGGTCAGCACGATGCAGATGGGATACATGATGAGGAAGATGGGAGTCACGTAGTTGATGATGTTCTGGATGCCGAAGGAACCGAACACAGCGCCCACCACGCAGGCGATGCCCATCCACAGCTTGTAGGAAATGCGGCCCTTGGAGACCTCGTTGATGACGGAGGCGCCGGTGGAGCCGATGCCGATGGCGGTGGTGAGGCAGGCCAGACTGACCGCCAGACCCATGCAGACCTTACCGAAGCCGCCCAGCACCCGGCCCACCAGGCCGCTGAGGAGGGTGGTCTGAGGCACGCTCAGGTCGTAGTAGTCACCGCCGCAGCGGCCCCTGATAGTGTCCCTCCTGATCGATAAAGGACACGCTCTGCCC
>OBLO01002857.1_pt1 | contig 12967 bp, 10 predicted proteins | sample 1519401 | NCBI WGS metagenome assembly OBLO01 (sample SAMEA2602897, study PRJEB22501) | metagenome | reverse complement strand
CATTCAAAGCACTCTGAAACGCACTCTGATCCGGATTCACAAATAATCCCATATGGCTGCAAACTTCCTTTCTTTCATAATGCAATACGTGTTAGATATATTTTATTATAGCGTGTATAATAACGGATGTCGATGAAATTTTGTGATCATCTTTCACCCGCAACCAACAATTTCTCCCCCCTTTTCCCTCAACTTATTGTATAATAAACATATTAGAGTTTTTTACACCAAACTCACAACGCATGCCAGCTCACTTGCCAATACGCGGACGCTGGAGATGGTGGATGTGCAGCTTGCCTGGCTGATTCTCCGGGCGCTCTACTATTATTATAAAAACAGTATGAGGAAAACGAGGACAAATCCGTTCTTGAGGAATATATCTTTTGCATTTTCAAGGTCGTCACCGTCGGCTACAACGTGATCCAGGGTTCCGACAAGGGACGCGCGACGAACAAACTGAATGACATCTACCGCAGTGTATCCATTGAAGCTGCAGAAACCGCAAAAACTTTATGCAGAACCCGGAACTCTTTGCCTGTCTTTCTAAAGAACGTAAGGAAAATCTGCTGGGAACACTGCTGTTCCGCCCTTCCATTTACGAGCGTCTTTATTATGAGGAAGAAATGGTCCGCAAGCAGATCGTCTGTTATGAAGAATTTCTGCAGATCGTCCGCAATCCGCAGATCCGTGCCGCAGCGCCGGAGATTGATTTTGAATTTGAAGAGTTTTCCGCAAACTCCTACCTCTCCCTTGTCGATGAATATTTATACTGGAACAAAGTACCCGGGGACATTCTGCTCCGCCTGAAAAAAGCCGCCGAAGACGCCCTCGCCTATGCCAGAGAAAACAAAAATTTCCGCCAGAACGAAGAAACCCTGCTTGGAACACTACACACAATCCAGGGCTATCTCGGCGAAATTTCGATTTCCGAGATGCTGGACACCTACGTCAACTGGCTGAACGGCGCCGATCCGACGCAGTATGACTGGATGAACGTGGAAAACAACCTGCTCCCGGTGCTCTACACCTTCTGGCTCTGCGAAGCCCGCCCGGAATGGACCGACACCTGCCGCTTATTTTTGCTCGAAGGCCAGCGCAAATCATTCGAATACATCAAAAATTCCCGCGACAAGGGCGCTTACGAATGCATGCAGCGTTTCACAAGCTACATCATGAACTCCTACATCGAGCTCGACAGCGGCATTCCGTTCCGCCATTATTATGAAAAGTTTGCGCGTTCCCTTTTCAATGAGGAATTTGACCTGATCCGACTGCCTCGATGCGGCAACCGATTCCGTCGGACGCGCCTACAGCTCCAGCAAAAATTTTGCCGATATGCTCGCCGATCTCCGCTGCAACGCAGGCCGTATGTTCAACCCGGATCTCGTACAGCTCTTCGACAGCGAACAGCTCCAGCAGCAGATCGAAACCCTGATCACCGTCGACCGGGAACAGCTTTACCGAGAGGTCTTCGGAAAGAATGTATCACTCGTTTTGTAAACTGTATAATTATACATTGTTTTCAAGATTTCCTGCCGTCTTCTCACCAGTAGAATAATACGTTTATGCGAATCGCATGATTGCTGTACCCGTCTGTATGTCCTAATCAGAAACATAGCGCATGGTGCAAACACATCTTAATGTTGGTGTTCACTTTGTTAATCTTTATGTGAACATTATTTTTCAAAAGCTTATTTTTTATTATTTTGCGTTCACTATGTTCATTTTATTATTAAACATTTTGTTAACGCAAACAAAAGAAAACTGTTTACATTTTGAAAAAAATATACTAAAATAACAGAAACAGGCAAATCTCCGCCGGGCGAAAAAACGGCGGAGATTTTTCTGGGAAAAAGGGGTGAAAAAGGCAGGAAAAAAGTCTGCAGATTTGCCCGGAAAACATGAAAATACATTTTGTATTATTTTACAGGGAGGAACTCATACTATGAAAGAAATCATCCAGGGCTTCTACCAGAAGAAACATTTCTGGACCCGCCTGATTCTGGTCATCGCTGCCGTCATCCTGATGGGCTTTGCGCTCTCATGGCTGCTTCTCGTCGATCTCGGCACCGATCCGTGTACCTTGTTAAACCAGACCATCTCCACCCGCCTCGGCATCAGCATCGGAAACTGGCAGGCGCTCTTCAATACCGTCCTGCTCATCTTCGTTATCATTTTCGGCGGCAGAAACTTAGGCTTCGGAACCCTCGCAAACATGTTTCTCGTGGGATATTCCATCGACTTTTTCTCCTGGATCTGGGCGAAAGTCCTTCCGGCAGACCTCTTCACCTCGATGGGTGTGCGAATCGCCGTGCTGATCCCGGCGCTGATCCTGTTTATCCTTGCCGCATCCTTCTATATGGATGTTGATATGGGAACTGCACCGTACGATGCAGTATCCTTCATTATCTCCACCCACCTGCCGAACGTTTCGTTCCGTGTGATCCGCATCGTCTACGACTTCGTTGTCACTGCGATCGCCGTTCTGCTCGGCGGAAAACTCGGCATTGTCACCGTGCTGATGGTTATTACCCTCGGTCCGGTCATTGAATGGCTGGGAAATATCATGAAACAGCATCTGAATATTTTTGATGACTGAAATCATTGCTTTTCCGCGTTTTCTATACTACAATAGAACTACCAGATGATCTTTTTTCTAAAAGAAAAGCCTGCCTCCGGGACTCACATCTCTGTGGCAGGCTTTTCTTCCCTGAAAATAACCGAAAAAAGACTCAAAAAGCAGAAAATCATTTATATTAAGGAGGTTTTTCCTATGAGCAACACCCCAAACCCTGTTTACGAAAAACTGATGAAATGCTACGAGAGCTTCCGCTCCCAGATCGATTTCCAGCCGGAAGTCGCACTGATTCTCGGTTCCGGCCTCGGTGATTTTGCGAATGATATCCGCGTTACCGCAACCCTCGACTACCATGATATCGAAGGCTTCCCGGTTTCCACTGTTCCGGGCCACGCGGGCCGTTTTATCTTCGGCTACGTCGGCGATGTGCCGGTTGTCTGCATGCAGGGCCGCGTTCATTATTATGAAGGCTATCCGATGACCGACGTCGTTCTCCCGACCCGCCTCATGAAGCTGATGGGCGCAAAAGCACTGTTCTTAACCAACGCCGCCGGCGGCATCAAACAGGGCACAAAACCAGGCTCTCTGATGCTGTTAAACGGCCAGATCGCCTGCTTCGTTCCATCTCCGCTTATCGGACCGAACATCGACGAGCTCGGCACCCGTTTCCCGGATATGAGCCAGATCTACGACCTTGAATTCCAGAAAATCGCACGGAAAGCCGCAGCCAGCCTTGATATCGACCTGATGGAAGGCGTTTATCTGCAGCTCACCGGCCCGCAGTACGAGTCCCCGCAGGAAATCGCCATGTGCCGCACCCTCGGCGCAGACGCGGTCGGCATGAGCACCGCCTGCGAAGCCATCGCTGCACGCCATATGGGCATGCGCGTCATCGGTATTTCCTGCATTACCAATCTTGCCGCCGGCATCTCCCCGCAGCCTCTGTGCCATGCGGAAGTTCAGGAGGCAGCTGACATGGTTGCACCGCAGTTCAAAAAACTCGTTGCCGCAACGATTCAGGGCATCGCAAAGACACTGTAAACACACAGCGGCCGGGGTCTGTCAAAAAAAACAGGCCCCGGCCGCTGAAAACAGCACGTAAAATAAAGGAGAGATCTTTTTTGAATACACGTTTTTACAACGCCAAAATTCTCGTACTCGACGCTGAAAACCATTTTTCCATCGCCGAAGACGAACTTCATGTCACCGGCGACACCATCACCTATATCGGACCTGGTAGAAAAGCAGATCCAGATGCCGCAGAGACCCCTGTCTTCGACCGCGAAATTGACGCCCGCGGCAATCTCCTGATCCCGGGCTTTAAAAACGCACACACGCACACCCCGATGACCTTCCTCCGCTCCTACGCGGACGATCTCCCGCTCCACGAATGGCTCGAGCGCCAGGTCTTCCCGAACGAGGCAAAGCTCGCCGGGGACGACGTTTACTGGCTCAATATCCTCGGCATCATGGAATATCTGACGAGCGGCATCACCTCCAATTTCGACATGTACATCCAGCAGAAAAACAGCATCGCTGCCACGGTCGACACCGGATTCCGCACCGTTCTTACCAGCGGTCTCAACAACTTCGTCGACAGCCCGGAAATTCTCGAAGAGATGTATAACTATGTCAACGAACTCTCCGACCGCACCTCGTATCTGCTCGGTTTCCACGCCGAATATACGACCGGCGGCCCGCTTCTTGAAGCCGTTGCCAAACTCGCCGAAAAATACCATTCCCCTGTCTGGACACACAACGCCGAAACAAAAAGCGAAGTCGAGGGCTGTAAAGAGCGCTGGGGACTCACCCCGACACAGCTGATGGAACGCTTAGGCATGTTCCAGTACGGAGGCGGCGGCTACCACTGCATCTGGATGGAGGACCGCGATTTTGAGATCTTCCGTGACCGGAAACTGACGGCCGTTACCAATCCCTCCTCAAACCTGAAGCTCGCCTCCGGCATCTGCCCGCTGAAGCGTTTTTACGATAACGGCATCAACCTCGCCATCGGCACCGACGGGCCGGCCAGTAACAACTGCCTCGATATGTTCCGCGAAATGTTCCTGACCACCGGCCTTTCCAAAGTCCGCGAGATGGATGCCGCAGGAATCCCGGCCGACGCCATTCTCTACATGGCAACCGCAGGCGGCGCACACGCGATGCAGCTTACTGACTGCGACCGTCTCGCTGCCGGCAAAAAGGCCGATCTCGTCATGATTGACCTCCATCAGCCGAACATGCAGCCGGAGAATAATCTGATCAAAAACCTCGTTTACAGCGGCAGCAAACAGAACGTAAAGCTTACCATGGTAAACGGTCAAATCCTCTACGAAAACGGCGAATTCCATATCGGCTTTGACCCGGAAGAAATTTATGCAAAATCCAACGCCATTATCCGAAGAATTTCCGGCTCGCATGCAGATAATTAGTGGATTTCACGCAGTTTTTCCTTTGCTTGACATACTTTTTTCTTTTATATTATAATGTAGCCATACACGCAAAAACGCTGTACCTCTTGAAAGGAGAATACTATTATGAAAAAGAAAGTAGTTAGCTTACTGCTTGCAGCCGCCATGACAACTGCTGCACTCGCAGGATGCGGTTCCTCCAACGGCTCCTCTTCCTCCGACGCATCCACAGGCGCCGATTCCACCAGCGCAACTTCCGCTTCTGCTTCCACAGATGGAGAAAAAAAAGACGCCGCAGGTGAGAAAATTGCCATGATCACAGACTCCGGAGATATCACCGACGAATCCTTCAACCAGATCACCTGGGAAACTGTATGCGCCTACGGCGATGCAAACGGCGTAGAGTACGAGTACTACAAACCGGCAGAGGATACCGATGAAGAGCGTATCAACTCCATCGATCTTGCTGTTTCCGAGGGTGCTACCGTTGTTGTAATGCCAGGTTACCTGTTCGGACCTGCCATCGCTGAAGAGCAGGACACCTATCCGGATGTAACCTTCATCGCAGTCGATGTTACCGAAGGTGATATTGTAAAAAACGGCAAAGCTGTTGATCTCGGAAAGAACGTGTACATCTGCTCCTTCGAAGAAGAGCAGGCCGGCTACCTGGCTGGATACGCTGCAGTAAAAGACGGCTACACAAGTCTTGGTTTCCTCGGCGGTATCGCTGTTCCGGCCGTTATCCGTTTCGGTTACGGTTATGTACAGGGTATCAACGCTGCTGCTGAAGAAGACGGCGTAGATGTAAACGTAAAATATTACTATGGCGGCCAGTTCTACGGCGATGACTCCATCACCGCCCGTATGGAGGGCTGGTATGCAGACGGAACACAGGTTGTATTCGCCTGCGGCGGCGGTATCTGGACATCTGCTCTGGATGCAGCTGAGACACACGACGGAAAAGTTATTGGTGTAGACGTTGACCAGCGTTCCAAAATCGGCGAGCGCTGCCTGACTTCCGCTATGAAAGGTCTTCCAAGCGCCATCAACAACGCTCTGGATTCCTACTTCAGCGGAAACTTCTCTGAACTTGGCGGAACTGCTCAGCAGCTTGGACTGAAAGACGGAGATTACATCGGCCTTCCTACCGATTCCGAATCCTGGGGATTCACAACCTTCACACAGGATCAGTATGAAACTGTACTGGCTGGTATCCGCGATGGTTCCATCGAAATCTCCAGCGATACAGAAAATCAGCCGGAAGTAGGTTCTCACGTAACCGTTGATTACATCAGCTAATGTGCATACTGTTTCTGTAACAATATGCCTTTTGGGGAAGAGAATATTATTTCTCTTCCCCTTTTTTTCTGTCACACAAAATGCTATACTAGACATAATGAAAGCCCGCAGTTCTGCCCTGTTTTCCATGCCTTCGGCAGTCCTGCCAAACCACGCTTGAAAGGGAATATGTATATGGAAAATGAGTACATTATTGAGATGTTGAACATCACCAAAGAATTCCCGGGTATCAAGGCGAACGACAACATTACATTACAGCTCAAAAAAGGAGAAATCCATGCTCTGCTTGGAGAAAACGGTGCAGGAAAATCGACCCTGATGAGTATTCTTTTTGGTCTGTATCAGCCTACCTCCGGAATCATCAAGAAGAATGGGCAGGAAGTCCATATCAACACGCCGAACGACGCCAATGATCTCAACATCGGTATGGTTCACCAGCACTTTAAGCTGGTCGAATGTTTCTCGGTTCTCGACAACATCATCCTCGGCGTAGAGCCGACCAAAGGCCTTTTCCTCGAGAAAAAGAATGCCCGTGCAAAAGTCATGGAACTGAGCGAGAAATACGGTCTGATGGTCGATCCGGACGCTCTGATCTCGGATATCACCGTCGGCATGCAGCAGCGTACCGAAATTCTGAAAATGCTCTACCGTGACAACGAAGTCCTGATCTTCGACGAGCCGACCGCGGTTCTGACGCCGCAGGAAATCGACGAGCTGATGAAGATCATGAAGAACCTCGCAAAAGAAGGAAAATCCATCCTCTTCATCACCCATAAACTCAACGAGATCATGGAAGTTGCCGACCGCTGTACGATTCTCCGCAAAGGAAAATACATCGGAACCGTCAACATCAGCGAAACTTCCAAAGAAGAGCTCTCCCGCATGATGGTCGGAAGAAACGTCAGCTTCTCCGTCAACAAAAAGCCGTCAAAACCGGGCGACACCGTTCTGAAAGTAGAGCACATAACCGTACCGAGCAAGGTGCACGGAAACAACGCCGTCAAAGATGTTTCCTTTAATGTAAGAAAAGGCGAGATTGTCTGCATCGCAGGTATCGATGGAAACGGCCAGTCCGAGTTCGTTCAGGGCCTCACGGGACTGGAAAAAGTATCCGGCGGTAAAATTCTGTTCAACGGACAGGACATCACGAAAGCTTCCATCCGCGACCGCTCCAAGATGGGCATGAGCCACATCCCGGAGGACCGCCATAAACACGGCCTCGTGCTGGATTACTCCATCGAGCAGAACATGGTGCTGCAGCGTTACTGGCAGCCGGAATTTGAATCCTTCGGCTTTATCAAATCAAAAGCCGTGCGCGAATATGCCGAGCGCCTGATCGAGCAGTACGATGTCCGCAGCGGCCAGGGTCCTGTGACCATCACCCGCAGCATGTCCGGCGGAAACCAGCAGAAAGCGATCATCGCGCGTGAGATCGACAAAGATCCTGATCTTCTCGTTGCGGTACAGCCTACCCGTGGTCTTGATGTCGGAGCCATCGAATACATTCACAGCCAGCTCGTTGCACAGCGCGACAAGGGAAAAGCCGTTCTTCTGGTTTCTCTGGAACTGGATGAGGTTATGGATGTTTCCGACCGTATTCTTGTTATGTACGAAGGAGAGCTGGTCGGCCAGCTGGATCCGAAAACCGTTTCTGTCGAAGAACTCGGTCTCTACATGGCAGGTGCAAAACGGGATCCGGTTCCCGAAGAAGTATAAAAGAGAGGTAAGAAAAGCATGAACGAAAAAACGAAAAACGCTCTTCTGTCCATTGTCGCTTCTCTTGTATGTATTGTGATCGGTCTTCTTGTGGGATTTATCATTTTATACTGCATCAACGCGGAAAACGCAGTGGATGGATTTACACGAATCATCAAAGGCGGCTTTTACTTAAAGCCGAAGGGAATCGGAAGTGAAATCGCTCAGTCCGCTCCCCTGATTATGACCGGACTTTCGGTTGCATTTGCTTTTAAAACAGGTCTGTTCAACATCGGTGCTGCCGGACAGTACACCGTCGGTGTCTTCGGCGCCCTGTATTTTGCCATCATCCTCCACATGCCATGGTATGTATGCCTTCTGGCTGCTATGGTCTGCGGAGCCATCTGGGGAGCAGTTCCTGGTATCTTCAAAGCATACTTCAACGTAAATGAAGTTATTACTTCCATCATGTTCAACTGGATTGGTCTTTATCTTGTCAATGAGCTGATGTACAACACCATCCCGGGCATGTATGATCAGAAGACCACACGTACTTACAAATTAAGCTCCGCTTCTCCGAAATCCCTGATTCCGGACTGCGGCATGAACTCCATTTTCCGTACCAGTTCCACAACGATTGCGATTTTCATTGCGATTGCCATTGCGGTCATCATCTACATCGTTCTGAACAAAACAACCTTCGGCTATGAGCTGAAAGCCTGCGGATTCAATAAGGATGCTGCCAAATACGCCGGCATCAACGAGAAGAGAAACGTTGTTCTCTCCATGACCATCGCAGGTGCGCTTGCCGGAATCGGTGCAGGCCTCTACTTCCTCTCCGGTGCATCCGAGTGGAACCCGCAGGTATCGACAGCACTCCCGGCCATCGGATTTAATGGTATCCCGGTTGCGCTTCTTGCACTTAGCAACCCGATCGGCGTTATCTTCGCTGCTCTCTTCGTTGCTCATATTTCGGTCGGCGGTGCTTACCTGCCTACGAAATATTATCAGCCGGAGATCGCGGACCTGATCGTTGCCGTTATCATTTACCTTTGCGCATTCGTTACCCTGTTCAAGGGCATCGTTGCAAACCTGTTCAAGAGCAAAAAAGAGCAGAAAGCAAATGCCAATGCAGACAACGGAAAGGAGGAGAAGAAATAATGTTCCTTTTAATTAAATTTACCTTACTGTACGCCGTTGTTCTGATGCTCGTTGCGATGGGCGGTATGTTCTCCGAGCGAAGCGGTGTCATCAACATCGCGCTGGAAGGAATCATGGCGATCGGCGGCCTTGCCGGTGTCTTCGTCCTGGTTCTGTTCCCGGACCTCCCGGCTCCTGCACTTGTGGCACTTTCCATTCTGGCGAGCGCCGTATCCGGTATGATCTACTCTCTGCTGCTTGGCTTCTCCGCCATCACACTGAAAGCAGACCAGACGATCGGCGGAACCGCGCTGAACATGCTGGCTACTGCCATTGCCATCGTCCTGGTAAAAGCATTCAACAACGGCTCGGATGCCGGAAACGGTGCAGCTTCCGCAAAGCTGAACTACACCAACGCCGCTTTCATTTACAAGATCGGACCATTTACCGTGAACATCTTCCTGTTCATCGGCATCATCCTTCTGATCTGCAGCTACGTGTTCCTCTTCAAAACGAAATGGGGACTGCGCCTGCGTGCCTGCGGTGAGCATCCACAGGCAGCCGACTCTGTTGGTATCAACGTATACCAGTGGAGATACACCGGTGTTATCATCTCCGGTGCACTCGGCGGTATCGGCGGATTTGCCTACATCGTTCCGTCCGTTACCACCTGGAACTTCGAAGTCGGCGTAGCCGGTGCCGGATTCCTTGCCCTCGCTGTTATGATCTTCGGTCAGTGGAAACCGTTCCACATTGCCGGAGCAGCCGTATTCTTTGCGGTATTCCGTTCCCTGGCAAACATTGCGGACTCCACCGTCCTCTCCCATCTGGGACTGTCCAAGAACATTTACAACATGATGCCGTTTATCGCATCCATGATTATTCTCGCCTTCACATCCAAGAATTCCCAGGCTCCGAAAGCCGAAGGTATTCCGTACGATAAGGGCGCAAGATAATATGTAACTATTCAGAGCCATGTGAAATGGAAGAAAAAATTGCGAATCATGCTTGCATGAATGAGCGGTTTTTTCTGGAATTTCATATGGCGAGCAGCCACATCGAAATGCAGCGCAGCGGAATCGAGATGTGGCTCTGAATAGTTACAATTTTTAAAGGCAGAGCCGTTAAATCCGAACTGTGTTTTTTCGGCTCTGCCTTTTCTCTATCATTCTGATTTATTTTTCATCAAAGAAAGGAAAAAATTATGCTGAACACCAAATTATTTGACCACACTATTTTAAAAGCAGACGCAACCGAAGCACAGGTTGCAAAGATCTGCGACGAGGCACTTGCACATGATTTTGCTTCTGTCTGCGTCAACCAGTACTACACCAAATTCGTTGCTGAAAAGCTCAAAGGATCTGACGTCAAAGTCTGCACCGTTGTCGGCTTCCCTCTGGGCATGTCCGATACCCGTGTAAAAGCGTTTGAGACCCGTGCGGCCATCGAAGACGGTGCACAGGAGGTTGATATGGTCATCAACGTCGGAGCCCTCAAAGACGGCAAATACGACTTCGTACGCTCCGATATCCAGACCTTAAAAGAAGTATGCGGCAAGGACATCGTTCTGAAAGTCATCATCGAGACCTGCCTTTTAACCGATGAAGAGAAAGTAAAAGCGTGCGAGCTCGCAAAAGAAGCCGGCGCTGACTTCGTAAAAACCTCCACCGGATTTTCTACCGGCGGTGCAAAAGCGGCTGATGTTGCCCTGATGAGAAAGACCGTAGGCCCGGATATGGGCGTAAAAGCTTCCGGCGGAATCCACAACGCAGACGAGGCACAGGCTATGGTAGATGCCGGCGCAAGCCGTCTCGGAACAAGCGCAACACTGGCTATCATCGGATAAAAAGGAGTTTCTTATGGATACGATACTGATAGGAATTGCCGGAGGAACCGGCAGTGGAAAAACGACACTGGCAGATAAGCTGGTAGAAAGTTTTGGACGCGATGAAGTGAGCATTCTGCGCCATGACAACTATTACAAACGCCATGACGATATTCCTTTTGAGGAGCGTGCCAAATTAAATTACGATCATCCCGATGCCTTTGATACCGACCTGTTATGCCAGCACATTCTCGAACTGAAAGCCGGAAAATCCATCGAGATGCCGGTTTACGATTATGCCATGCATAACCGCTCGGATAAAACGATTCTGGTCCATCCTGCCCCGGTTATCGTGCTCGAGGGCATTCTCCTCTTCGTTGAGAAGGATCTCTGCGATCTGATGGACATCAAAGTCTTTGTCGATACCGATGCGGACGTGCGGATTCTCCGCCGGATCCTGCGCGATGTAAAAGAGCGCGGCCGTTCCCTGGACAGCGTTGTAACGCAGTACCTGACGACCGTAAAACCGATGCACGAGCAGTTCGTAGAGCCGAGCAAGCGCCGTGCCGACGTGATCATCCCGGAGGGCGGACAGAACACCGTTGCTCTTGAAATGCTGATCGAGCGGGTGCGTAAGCATCTGAATCTGGTGCAGAACCAGTAAACATCCGTTTATCGCTATAAAAATCTGCAAAAAAAGAACGAGGACTGAATTTTCTCTTTTTCCGTCCTCGCTCTTTTTATTTTTCCCTTACAGATGTTCCAGCATTCCCTGCAGCCAGATCTGGCCTTTGAAACGTCTTCCCACTTCCGGTACTCCAAATAAATCCTTTTCGTTGATACAGATGTCTATCGGCACATCGTTGCAGACGAGGCCGAGCTCATACACCCGCTCGCCCGTTACCGCGTTCTTCGTTGTATTCATCTCCGTAATTTCACCCATCACGCTGTACTGGTCACATTCGAGACCGCTCGGCATAAAAAAGCTATCTACAATAGAAAAGACATCTTCCTTCGTCAGACGCTGGGAAATCATGGCATATGTGTCAATATCATCCATGGTGAGACTTTCCATCGCATCCTCATCCCCGTTTCTGGCAGCCGAGATCAGTGAATTCTTCTGCTGCGTGCTGCGACGCTCCTTCTCGACCTGTTCCGGGTCTTTCTGGATCGGAAGCAGAATTGTTCCTTCCGCTGCAAGACCGGAGACAGAAAGCGGGAGCGGAAGCGGCTGCAGCGCATTTTTCTGTTTCATCTCAAGATATTCCGCTGCATGCGTCAGATAAAAGATCATCGTGATGCCAAGCCGCATATCGTCGCAGGCGCCTGCAAACGATTCCTTATCGACGTGGCGCTCCACCGATACCTCCTCGTAGGAGCTGATCTGTCCGCCCTCGAAATAGGGATAATAATATTCCATCTGGAAACGGTTGTTCTCATCAATTTCCCCACAGACCGTGATACCACAGTCATATGCATATTCTTTCGAAAATTCAGCAAAAAGGTGGTGTTCTTCTGTTTCCACAATCTTTTTACGGTCGTAGTTTTCTACTACATCACGAAGAATCTCCTGGAGTTCCTTCGTCGTCTTGATCTTTGAAAATCCAATGGTTTTCAGGTAAGCGTGCATAAGAACACCTCCTCTCATTCCTTTGTATTTCTTATGCGATTAGTGTTTCGGAACCAGTTTTTCTTTTCCGCCCATGTACATACGAAGAACTTCCGGAATGCTTACGGTTCCGTCGGCATTCAGGTTGTTCTCCAGGAATGCGATCAGCATACGCGGCGGAGCAACTACGGTGTTGTTCAGGGTATGTGCCAGGTATTTCTTTCCGTCCTCGCCGTTGACACGGATTTTCAGACGTCTTGCCTGTGCATCACCAAGGTTAGAGCAGCTTCCTACCTCGAAGTATTTCTTCTGACGCGGAGACCATGCCTCAACATCGACAGATTTTACTTTCAGGTCAGCCAGGTCACCGGAGCAGCACTCCAGAGTACGAACCGGGATATCCATGGAAC
>OBLO01002841.1_pt1 | contig 13009 bp, 9 predicted proteins | sample 1519401 | NCBI WGS metagenome assembly OBLO01 (sample SAMEA2602897, study PRJEB22501) | metagenome | reverse complement strand
CTCCACAAATCCGAACCCGCCGCCGGCCTGAACAAAACCAGTCAGGGCCCGCCCAACGGCGGGGGCAAAGCCTGCCGGCTCCTGCCGTTTTTTACTGAGCGTCTGTAAAGCCAAAAATATCATAGCATTTTCGCTCTATTATTTTCATATATATGGTTGTGGTTTTCATAAATATGATATTTTAATTGTAAGCAATCCACAATTTCATCGTTTTTTAATTGTCATGAAATTACTGCAGCTATATATTCGACATTCTTTCACACTTTATGCCTATCTTTCTTATCTATTTTATCTGTTTTTACCTCACTTTCGTTTCTTTTTTTAGATATTTTGCAATAAATACCTTGTGTTTTTCACTCGTTTTATGTTATAGTAAACACATAATTGCATCGAAAAATATAACGCATTTTATTTCACATTTATGAAAGGAGTTTATACCTTATGAGCAGACTCGTTATACCTACTAACAGCGAGGCTCAGAATGTCGTAGAAGGGCTTTACAAAGATCTGGAACGGCGCATCATCGCCAGCCCGCCAGGTCTTTGTCCTGTCGACCTGACCGCTGCATTTTTAAAAATGTGCCATGCACAGACCTGCGGCAAATGCGTTCCCTGCCGAATCGGTCTCGCGCAGCTCTCCAATCTTCTGGAAGACATCCTGAACGGAAAAGGAACCATGAAGCATTTAACCATGCTGGAGGAAACAGCCCGTGTCATCGAAAGCACGGCTGACTGTGCCATCGGCTATACCGCTGCCCAGATGGTTTTAAAAGGACTGGACGGCTTCAAAGAGGATTTTATGGAACATATCTTACACAACCGCTGCCGCAGTAATCTTGATCAGCCGGTTCCCTGTGTGGCTCTGTGCCCGGCCGGAGTTGATATTCCGGGTTACATCGCCCTGACTGGCGAAGGACGCTATGCCGATGCAGTCCGCCTGATCCGCAAGGACAACCCATTCCCAACCGCCTGTGCGCTGGTATGCGAGCACCCATGCGAGTCTCGCTGCCGCCGCAATATGCTGGATAATTCTATCAATATCCGCGGTATCAAACGTGTAGCTGTGGATATGGCAGGATATGTACCGGCACCGGTCTGTCCACCCTCCACCGGCAAGCGCATCGCGATCATCGGCGGCGGCCCCAGCGGCCTGAGCGCTGCTTATTATCTGCAGCTGATGGGACATCAGACCACTGTATTTGAAAAACGCAAGAAACTCGGCGGCATGCTGCTGTACGGAATTCCAAGCTACCGCCTGCCACGAGAGCGCCTGCAGGATGATATCAATGTTATTCAGGAAACCGGTGTGGAAGTCCGTCTTGAAACTTCGGTCGGAAACGATCCAGGACAGCTGTCTCTGGATGAACTCCGCAAAGAATATGATGCTATCTACATCGCCATCGGCGCTCATAGTGATAAAAAGATTGGTATTGAGGGAGAAGATGCCGGCTGTGTTATCTCCGCTGTCGAATTCCTCCGTGCTATCGGCGACGGCAAATATCCGGATCTTACCGGAAAGAAGGTCTGTGTCATCGGCGGCGGCAACGTAGCCATGGACGTAGCCCGTTCTTCTGTCCGCCTGGGTGCAGATAAAGTAGCGGTTGCTTACAGACGCCGCAAAGCTGATATGACAGCTCTTCCGGAAGAGGTTGAAAGTGCCATGGCTGAAGGCGTAGAGATCATGGAACTTTACGCACCGGAGCGGATTGAAGCAGACGAGGACGGCCAGGTAAAAGCTCTCTGGGTAAGCCAGCAGATGCCGGGGGAAATCCGCGGCGGACGTCCTTCACCGAAGGCTATCGGCACCGACTCTATCCCGGTTGAATGTGATATCGTCATCGCAGCTGTGGGGCAGGGCATCGAAAGCCGTTACTTCGTAGAACAGGGTATCGACGCAAAATGGGGCATCATCCAGGCAACCGGATGGACCTCCATTCAGAATATGCCGGGTATCTTCGCCGGAGGCGACTGTGCAACCGGACCGGCAACTGTAATCCGTGCAATCGCTGCCGGCAAAGTAGCCGCTGCCAACATTGATCAGTATCTCGGCTACAATCATGAGATTACCTGCGATGTGAAGATTCCGGAACCGGATCTCTCCGACCGTACTCCTTGCGGACGTGTCAACCTGACAGAGCGTCCTGCCGGAGAACGCAAATGTGACTTTACACTTACCGAATGCGGCATGAGCCTCAAGGAGGCTGGCCAGGAAGCCAGACGCTGCCTGCGCTGTGATCACTTCGGTTATGGAAACTTCAAAGGAGGGCGGACCACATCATGGTAAATACGAATCTTGTATCCATCAAAATTAATAATATACCACTGCAGGTTCCAGAAGGAACCCGAATTCTGGACGCCTGCCGCGACAACGGTTTTCACGTTCCTTATCTTTGCTATCTGAAAGATATCAATGAGATCGGTGCCTGCCGTGTCTGCGTTGTAGAAGTGAAGGGAATCCACCATCTCGTTACCTCCTGCAACAACCAGGTTCAGGAAGGCATGGAGATTCTCACAAACTCCCCGCGGGTCCGCGAAGCCCGCAAGATCAACGTGGAACTGCTTCTTTCCCAGCATCACACCAACTGTCCCACCTGTGTGCGCAGTTCCAACTGTGAATTAAAACAGGTGGCAAGTGATCTGAACCTGACCGTTGACCGTTACAAAAACGAATATCCGGAAATGATCTGGACTTCTACTTTTCCACTGATCCGCGATGCGGGAAAATGTATCAAATGCATGCGCTGCGTCCAGATCTGCGACAAGATCCAGACCTTAAATATCTGGGATGTGTCCGGAACCGGTTCCCATACAACCGTCGATGTTTCCCACAATCTGGAAATCAAAGAATCCGACTGTTCTCTCTGCGGACAGTGCGTTACCCACTGCCCGACTGCCGCTCTCCAGGAGCGGGATGATGTGGAAGCCATCAATGGTATCCACGGTGAACTGGCAAATGATGACAAGGTAACCGTAGCAGTTGTCGCTCCGGCTGTCCGGGCCGCATGGGGTGAAGAATTTGGTCTTTCCCCGGAATTTGCTACTGACAGACGTTTAGTATCCACCTTAAAATCCGTTGGATTTGACTATGTATTCGATGTTGACTTTGCAGCCGATCTGACCATCATGGAGGAAAGCAACGAGCTTTTAGCCCGCTTACAGCAGCCGGATAAATACAGCTGGCCAATGTTTACCTCCTGCTGCCCTGGCTGGGTCAGCTTTGCAAAGAGCCAGTATCCGGAGCTTCTGCCGCAGCTTTCCACTGCCAAGTCCCCGCAGCAGATGTTCGGTGCTGTCATCAAAACTTATTTTGCACAGAAAAAAGGCATTGCACCGGAAAATATCACCTGTGTTTCCATCATGCCGTGTATGTCCAAGAAGCGCGAACTGACTCTTCCAGGCATGGACAGCGCCGGAACCGGACAGGATATTGATTATGTTCTGACCACCCGTGAGATATGCCGTCTCATCAAGGCCGATCACATCGATGTATCCAGACTTCCGGAGTGCGATTTTGACGATCCTCTCGGTGAAGCAACCGGAGCCGGTGTGATCTTCGGTGCCAGCGGTGGTGTACTGGAAGCAGCGCTTCGTACCGCTTACCACACCGTAACCGGTGAAAATCCGGAGATCGGCGAACAGAGTCCGCTGAAGGTTCTGCGCCAGATCGGTTCCTTTAAGGAACTGGAAATCAATATCAAGGGTGTGAAACTGCACTGTGCAGCACTCAGCAGCCTAGGAGAGGCCAGACGCCTCATTCAGGCGATGAAACGCGGCGAATGCCACTATGATTTCGTTGAAGTCATGGCATGTCCGGGCGGCTGTATCAACGGCGGCGGCCAGCCGATCCGCCCATCCTTCCAGAATAAGCCGAAGGACTGCGCAGACCGCGATCACTGCCTGCGTGCTTATGATGTAAACAGCGCAATCCGCTTCAGCCATGAAAACCAGGCCGTTCAGACACTGTATGACGAGTATCTTGAAGCTCCGTTATCCGATCGTGCACATCATCTGCTGCATGTGGAGGAATATTAATAATCCAAACGGTTACACAACAAAACCCCAGAGAGTTGCCGCTCTCTGGGGTTTTGTGTCATTCACAGATGACCAATCTGAGGCTAGTTACCAACTACTTACTCCATCTTTTCTTCTAGCCTCTCAGCCTCTCTTCAATCTCCTCCATCTCCGGAATTGCCGAGATTCCGCCGCGGCGTTCGACGCACAGGCTTGCCACCGCGTTGCCGACCCTGCCAAACTGAATCATCTGCGCCCGGGTCAGGTGTTCCGGCGAGGTTTCTTCCTGCAGATAGGAGGCGAGAAAACCTCCCCAGAAGGAATCACCAGCGCCGGTTGTATCGACCGCATGGGAGGAAAAGCCCTCTGCTTTTATGATTCCATTTTCATTGCCGATCAGGGCGCCATCTCTTCCGAGCGTCACTGCCACCAGGTGCACCCCCTGACGGAGCAGATACTGAATCGCTTCCTCCGGGTCCTGATACGGGGTCAGAAGCGAGGTTTCTTCATCCGAAATCTTCATCATATCCACATAGGGAATCAGCGACTGCATCCGAAGCTGTGCGGTCTCCGGATCACTCCAGAGCGCCGCCCGGTAGTTCGGATCGTAGGAAATCACCGCACCGCTGTTTCTAGCAATATTGATCGCCTCATATGTTGCCGTCCGGGATGGATCATCGGTCAGCGACAGGGAACCGACATGAAATACTCTCGTATTTTCCAGGATCTCCGGATCGATCTCTTTCATGCACAGATTCGTATCTGCCCCCGGCTTTCTCGCAAAGGCAAATTCGCGCTCCCCGTTTTCTTTCAGGCTTACAAATGCAAGCGTGGTAAAATACTTTTCATCCTGAATCAGGTTGTCCGTATTGATACCTGCCCGGATCAGGGTTTCCTTCAGGAAATCACCGTGCATATCCTTACCCACCTTGCCAATAAATGCTGTCTTCCTTCCAAATTTCGCAGCCGCCGCCAGCAGATTGGCCGGCGCACCTCCCGGATTCTGCTCAAACAGACGCATTCCCTGCTGTGAAACGCCTGCTGGAGTAAAATCAATCAGAAGCTCTCCCAGCGCTGTGATGTCTGTTTTTATTCTCATACGAATCATCCTCCGTATTACAAGTTATATCAATGGTGTCGCCATCCAGCCCTCTCACAGGCGGACAGCCACATCCGTTCGTCTCTCACAAGGAATTTTACTTCCGAATCGCGATATTTGCGAATTCTACTTTCGCGTCCTGCGCCAGCAGACCGATCTCGTACTCCGGTTTCCGGAAAATACGATATGTAAATGCCACCTGCTCGCCCACGAACACCTCAACCATATCATGATCGACCGAAATCTTTACATCAATTGCCTGTCCATCTTTAATCTCAAAGGTCTTCTCAGCCACCCGAACGCCATCCGGTCCAGGTTCGGTTGCCTTCGGAACCGCCTGGCAGGACTGCTCCCAGAACGGGTCAACTCCCATCGGCAGGGACAGAAGGGACACTCGCTGCATCGCCACATCAAACTCTAAGAACAGGCAGCCGCTTGCCTCCCAGTCGGATTTCAACAGGATTCCGAAGGAATCATTCGCTTCTTTCGGGATCACCGTGCCGGTAAACAGGAACTTTTCTTCCGGCTGCTCCAGGAAACCATACGAGGTTGTCCCGCATCCATCCAGCTCAACCGTTGTATCTCCATACAGCTTATATTCTCCCATGACCGGAAGGTATTTCCAGTCAACTTTCTCTTTAAAGCAGTTTACATACTCTTCCGGAAGCTTCACATCCAGCTGTCCGTCTGACGTTGCAACGACCTCATGCGGAATACAGAACGTGCCGCCCCAGTACCACTCGCCGCGGTCGCTGTTTTCTGCACGGTCATGCGCCCAGGCAAAGTAGAAACGGCGCCCGTTGTCATCCTGCATGGATTTAGCTGCATAGAAGCGGCGTCCGCCGATGCCGTCTTTCTTCGGCTTTTTCCACGGTCCAAACGGAGATTTGGAAGTGCGGTAAATCGTGTTGACAAACTCGGAAAAGCGGGAATAGGAAAGATACCAGGTATCGCCTATCTTGTACATCTCGCTGCATTCCGGACAATTCGTATTGCCTGCCGAATACAACGGACCATAATACTCCCAGTTTACCAGATCTTTCGAGCGGTACAGGACGATACAGCCGCGTCTTGTCACCGGCATATCCAGCCGTCTCGCCGAAATCAGAATCCAGTAGCATTTATCTTCCTCATTATAAAATACATACGGATCACGCCAGTCCAGCTTTTCATATAACTCTATCATCGGCGTGATAACCGGGTTTGCCGCGTCCTTCGTCCAGGTGATACCATCCTCGCTCGTCGCATGGCAGATCGTCTGCTGATATTCTGCCGTCAGGCAGTAACCCGTATAGAATGCGTGATATTTTCCTTCGCCGTAGATAACCGATCCCGTCCACACGCCGGACGCATCCGGCTCATCGCCCTCGCCCGGATACAGTGCTGTCGGCAGCTCCTCCCAGTGCACCAGATCCTCCGAAACAGAGTGGCTCCATGTAGTACGCAGTCTCGCCGGATATACCGTGGTTCCTGGCGGGGATGTCAGTGAAAAAATATGATATTTACCTTCATGATAAAACGGAATCGCGTCACCGGTCGAATCCGCAAATGACATTTTTCTGAAAAAGTCCATTCTTCTCTCCTTGCCTTTCTAAATGTGCTCTTGGAATCATTTCTTTTTTCTGAGGAGTGCCAGATTGCCCTTCTGGGAATCCAGTACAACCGCGCAGGCAATGATCAGACCCTTTACAATCAGCTGCCAGTAGGAGCTGACGCCGATCAGATTCAGACCATTGGAAATAATACCGATTACCATCGCACCGAATACTGTGCCGCTGATACGTCCGCGTCCGCCTGCCATCGAGGTTCCGCCGAGGACACAGGCTGCGATCGCATCCATCTCATAGCCACTTCCGACGGACGGCTGTCCGGAATACATTCTCGATGCCAGAACCAGACCTGCAAACGCCGCCAGGGCGCCCGACAATGTAAACACGATGATCTCAACTTTCTTGATCGGAACACCAGAGAGACGCGCCGCCTCACGGTTTCCGCCGATTGCATACACATAGGTACCAAATTTTGTTTTAGAAAGCAGAAAACTAAATACGATAATTAAAATAATCATATAGACAACCGGCAGCGGAATAATGTTAAACAGATAACCCGTTCCGATTGCAATGAAAAACTTATCCGTAATACGGGTGGACTGTCCGCCCGAATATACATACGCGATACCGTTGCAGACATTCATCATTGCCATCGTAATGATAAATGCCGGAACACGGAATTTCGATACAACCATACCATCAATCAGACCAGCCACAACACCGATGATGATGCCAGCCGCAATCGCCACGCCAATCGGAAGTCCCTGATTAACTACAAATCCTACCGTCAGAGTTCCGCTCATCGCTACGATCGCGCCAACTGCCAGATCGATGTGTCCGAGAATAATAATCAACGTCATTCCCAGTGCAATGTATGTATTAATGGAAATCTGTCTGAGCACTGAAATGATATTGCTCGGTGTCAAAAATTTATCGGTTGCCAGTGCGACTACCACACATAAGATAACCAGCACTCCAATAATTCCTGTATTTCCGGTAAATACCGAGAGTACCGAATTGCCTGCTGTACTTTTCTTTCCGTTCATCACTCTTCGCCTCCTGCTGCATACTGCATGATTCTCTCCTGATCCAGTTCTTCTCTTCCGAGCATTCCCGTCATTCTTCCCGCCTTGATGACACATACGTTATCGCACATATTGATGATCTCCGGCAGCTCGCTGGATACCATGATAACGGCGATACCCGCCTTCGCCAGCTCATTAATAACGGAATAAATCTCAAACTTCGCATTGACATCGACACCTCTCGTCGGCTCGTCCAGAATCAGGACATCCGGCTTGATTGCCAGCCATTTTCCAAGGACAATCTTCTGCTGGTTTCCGCCGGAAAGACTTCCCGCTTCCACCAGTTCCACCCGGTCTGCCACTGCTTTGATATGAAGCTTTTCTTTATAATAATCAATCACTTCCTGACATTTCCGGTCGCTGATGGCAATTCCGTTAATATAAGAGTCAATCGATGCCAGCGTGAGGTTAAAACCGACCGTATTGCCAAGGACAAGTCCCTGTTTTTTCCGATCCTCCGGCACCAGTCCGATGCCCGCCTTGATTGCCTGGATCGGTGTCGTGAAGCGGACTTCCTTTCCATTTAAAAGAATGGTTCCGCTCTGGTATTTTCTGGCTCCAAAGATACATTCCATGATCTCGCTTCGTCCGGCTCCGACCAGACCCGCAAATCCCAGGATCTCTCCCTTTCTTACCCGGAAGCTGATATCTGAGAACACACCCTCACAGGTTAAATTCTTCACTTCCAATGCCGTTTCTGCATGTTCCAGATCGTTGTAATCTCTGGCATAGAAGCTCTCTAACTCCCGTCCTACCATCATGGCTACCAGCTCGTTCGCATTCGTCTCCGATGTTTTTTTCGTTCCCACATAGGCTCCATCGCGGATGATGGTAACCCGATCCGAGATCCGGAACAGTTCTTCCATACGGTGGGAAATATATATAATGCTTACCTGTTTTGCTTTTAATCTCTCAATGATTCCAAATAACTGTTCTACCTCGTCATTGGAAAGGGATGACGTCGGCTCGTCCATGACGATGATCCGTCCGTCGAAGGATACCGCCTTTACAATCTCAACCATCTGCTGCTGAGCGATCGTCAAAGATTCTACCAGCGTATCCGGGTGGATATTGACCCCGAGGTTTGCCAGCATCTCGCCTGCCCGGCGGTTCGTTTCCCGCATATCTACGGTGCCGAATTTCGTCTTGATTTCCCGTCCCAGGAACAGGTTCTGCGCGACCGTCAGATACGGAACCAGGACGATCTCCTGATGTATGATTCCGATTCCTTTCTCCTGGGCGTCCGAAACACCATTTATCTCAACTTCCTGACCATTAATCTTGATTGTTCCGCTGTCCGGTTTATAAATTCCTCCAAGGACCTTGATAAGCGTTGATTTACCCGCTCCATTTTCTCCCAGAAGCGCATGAACCTCGCCCATTTCCAGGGAAAAATTGATCCCTGACAATGCATAGATCCCGGAAAAACTTTTCTTGATATCTATCATTTCCAGAATTGTTTTTCCCATAGAACCCTCCGTTTTTTAGAAATGCGGCAATGAACCCCATCGCCGCATTTTCCATGTTTTATTTTATTTCACGTAACTGTTAAGCTTCCTCGCAGTTTATTACTGCCAGTCGTTCAGAGTCTTCTCTGCCTCTTCTTTCTCTACCAGATGGGAATCCAGATATACTTTCTTCTCATCGATTGCGGTATCGCCGCCTACATATTTCTCAGCTGCGTCAAATGCATATTCTGCAATCTGAAGCGGAACCTGGCATGCAACTGCGGTGAACTCGCCGTCTAAGAGTGCCTGTTTTCCATCCGGGGATGCATCGATGCTATATACACCGATCTCGCCGGTCTTGTTTGCTGCCTTGATAGCTGCTGCCGCACCCAGGGCAGACGGGTCATTGATACAGAAGAATGCTTCCAGATCCGGGTTTGCTGTGATGATATCCTCAGCCAGTCCCATCGACTGATCGAGCGCTGCACCGCCATCCTGCTGTGCTACAATCTCAAATTTATCTTTCTGATCGCCAAGACCCTCAAGGAAACCATTGACACGATCCACGCAGCTTTCATTGGACGGGAAATCCAGAACTGCAATCTTTGCGCCATCCGGATAATCTTTCGTCATCTGCTCGCCCACTAACTGACCTGCCATGTATGCGTTGGTTCCAACGAACTGTGTCACGAACTGTTCGATATCATCATCGATGACTGCGGTATCTACGTTGAAAATCGGAATGCCTGCGTCTGCAATCTCAGCCAGTCCGGAGGTAATACCTGCGGAGTCAACCGGGATAACAAACACTGCATCGTAACCGCTGTTTGCACAGTCAGATAACTGGCTGAGCTGCTTGTTTAAATCATAATCTGGATCCAGGCAGGTGTAGGAAATGCCGTTTTCCTTGCACAGCTCGCTGAGCTTTGCATCAATGGAACTCTGGAAAGTATTGTTTAAAGTATTCGTACAGAATGCAAACGATAAATCGCTGGTCTTTGCCTCAGCTTCCTGCGTATCTGCCGCTGCCTCAGAAGCATCAGCTGCCGCTGTTGTATCGGTACTGCTGGAAGAGCCGCATCCTGCCAGCATTGCTGCCATCATGCAAACTGAAAGACCTGCTGCTGTAAATCTAAGACTTTTTTTCATAAATCTGATCCTCCTCTTACTTCATCACTGTTTAGTGCATTTCAAACGGATTGTTATAGTTTTCTTTTTTTACGTAAAAATTTTTCTCTCTGGAAGGAGTCTCCCTATCTGATATCTAGATATTACTCTATTCCATGCCCTCTCGTCAATACTCTTTTGGCATATTGCACTAATTTCGGCGATATATTCATCCTGTTTTATTGATATTTATGCATTTCTACTGTTCTTTTTAATTTTTTACGTAAATTTTATTTATCTTATCGTTTTGCTCCTATTTTTGTGCTATAATCAAAAAAACAGAAACACAAAACTGCGGCAAATCCAAATCCAGCCGCGCAGGAACAGTCGGACTAAATCCGTACCAGCAAGGGGGAGTTTTATGACCATCAAAGAAATCGCCGCAAAGGCAGGCGTCTCCATCGCCACCGTTTCCCATGTTATCAACCATACGCGCTATGTCAGCCCGGAACTGGTAGATAAAATCGAAGCTATTATTGAAGAAAGTGGATATTCTGAAAAAATCAAAAAAAAGGTGCGTAAAATCCGCAGCGGACGCAGTTCACAGATTATCGCTGTCTTTCCAAATATTAAGAGCGCGCTCTACTGCGATCTGTGCAATCAGCTGCAGTCCTACGCGACCAGCCAGGGCTATCAGTTTTACACCGCCGCCACCAACGACAGCCCGGAAGAGGAGAAAAGCATCCTGCAAAACTTAATCTCCAGTGCCAAGACCATCGGCATCTTTCTCTCCCCGGCAAGCAGCAATCCGGCTGCCTATTCATTTCTATATGAATCCGGTATCCCGTTTGTCTGTGTCGAACGATTCATCGATGACGATGTCACACCGCGGATTCTTTTTGATTACACCAAAGCATTTCACTCCGCTACTTCCTATTTTTTTGAGAGCGGACACGAAAATGTGCTGTTTCTGGTAGAAAAAACAGACAGCCTCGCCAAACAGGACAAGATTGCCGGATATGAGCGGGCACTTTTCTCCGCCAACCATACCCTGAGCAGTTCCTGCATCGCGGAGATCAATCTGTATCAGTCCAGTGATACCATCAGCCTGAATATTCAGAAAAGCATCACCCGGTATCTCCCCACCGCTATCATCGCCGGCGGAAACCGGCTGACTATGTTTCTTCTCAAGGCGCTGCGGGAGCTGGGAAAAGACTGTCCGCGCGATATTTCCATCATCGGATTTGACGATATGCTCTGGTGCGAGCTGACCGCCCCACCGATATCCTGCATCCACCGGGATATCGACCAGATGGCAGAACTCGCCTCGCAGGCACTCTTTGACGAGATCAACCACCTCTCCGGCGCACCTTTGACCCACTACGCAGATGTAGAGCTGATTTTGCGCGATTCCACCCGGATCATCGACAACGGACCGCTCGGTGAACACGCCGTATCTCCGGACAGCATCCGCCTCTCCAAGGAGGAAAAACAGCTTTTGCGAACCGGAAATTACCGCGTCGCCATTTCCTTCCACTACACCGGAACTGCCTGGGCTGCCCTGCATCAGAAAGGCATCCGGGATGAACTGGAACAGTACGGAATCGATATTATTTCCACCATGGACGCCCATTTTGATCCTGCCCTCCAGAATATGCAGCTCGAAAGCATCAAAATGCAACACCCGGACGCCGTCATCGCCATCCCCACCGACGATGTCCAGACGGGTCCGGCATTTCAGGAATTGTCCAAAATGACGCGGCTGGTCTTTTTAAGCAATGTCCCGCAGAATTTCAGCCGGAACAATTACGTCTCCTGTATCTCCGTCAATGAGCGGGAAAATGGCACCAATACAGGGCGCATGATCGGCGAATACCTGAAAGAAAAACCGCACGCCAAAGTCGGCTTCATCATCCACGGCGCCATGTTTTACGGCACTACCGAGCGTGATAACTGTGCCGAAAAAATATTAAGGGAATCCTATCCCGACATTGAAATCACTGCCAGAAAGGGATTTATTCAAATTGAAAATGCCTACAAGGTATGCTATGAGATGATAAACGAGCACCCGGATATCCAGGCGCTCTATGTGAGCTGGGACCGCCCCGCCCTGCTCGCCATCAAGGCCCTGAAAGCTTTGAACCGGACAGATATTGCTGTCTTTACCACGGATCTGGATTTTGAGATTGCAGAAGAAATGAATCAAGGATTTGTAAAAGGACTCAGCACCCAGAGACCATATGACCAGGGAAAAGCGGCCGCTCTTGCAGTCGCTAAATCCCTGGTCAGTGATAACGTTCCTAAATATATTGGCGTGCAGCCCTATGTAGTTCATGAAAAACAGCTGAAACGTGCCTGGAAGGATATTTTCTTTGAGGCACTGCCGGAGGAGCTGGGGGAGAAGCAGATGGGTCAGTAGCTATTTTCCAAACCCATACACCTCTTCCGGATATGGGCGCATCCCGCTTTCTTTTAAAATCTTGCCAACCACTTTCCCCCATGATATGATAAAGTTATTCGTAACAATTCCGTATCTTCAGAAAGGAGCATCATCGATGGCACCCCTAAAAATCCCTGTTGGTATTTCTGATTTTAAAAAGCAGCGCGAAGACGGCTATTATTATATTGATGCTTGCCAATTTTTTTGATATTCGAAAAAAAGCCAGAATCTTTTTACCGGACTTCAAATCGAATCTCGTCCAGATCGATG
>OBLO01002832.1_pt1 | contig 13050 bp, 8 predicted proteins | sample 1519401 | NCBI WGS metagenome assembly OBLO01 (sample SAMEA2602897, study PRJEB22501) | metagenome | reverse complement strand
CGGCGGTGGAATCCAACACGCTGCTGATGGCGGTCAGATTCTTATCCGCGGTCTTGGTGGTGCCGTTCAGATTGCCCAGCGCGCCTTTCAGATCGGCCGCTGTGGCATTGAGCGCGGTGGTGGTGCTGGTAATGGACGTGGCGATATCGTCAAGTTGCGGTTTCAGTTGGCTCTCATAGTCGGTTTTGATGCCACTGACGGACGTTGCCGCCTGCTGCGCCAGTTTCTTGATCTCCGCACGTTCGGCCGTGGTATCGCTTACTTTGGCGTCGATGTTGTCGGCGCTGCCATTCAGCGCCGATGCTAGGTCGTTGAGCTGTGTGATGGTGGTGCCGACGTTGGTTTTGAGATGGTCGATGGCGTTCCTCACCGCTTCCGGCAGCTTTTCGTTTGCGCTGAGCGCGTCGAGCGAATCATAGATCTGCTGGTAGCTTTGCGCCTGCTTGCTGATGTTCGTGGCCTGGTTGCGTAATGCGTTGGCGGTGTTGCCGGCCTGCGTGCCCGCATTGCCGAATAGGCTGTCCACATCTGCTTCCATGGCTGTGAAGCTGTTGGCGGAATCAGTCAGAGCCGTGCCCAGCGCGGTGGTGCCGGTCTTCAACGCGCCCGTCAGATCCTCCACGCCGCTGCCGGCTTGCTTGAGTGTTGTTCCTGCGCTTTTCGCATTGCCGCTGACATTGGCGATCAGACCGTCGGAGGACTCAAGCAGATGCCGTGCGCTTTGGGTCAGCGTGCTGAACGTGCGGAGCGTTCCGGAAGCGTCGGTGAGCGTTTCCGCGAAGTCGCTGATATTGCCGTTGAACTGCGTGAGTTGTTCCTGCGCGGCTGGCTTGTCGAGTTGGTTGGCGAGTTGCGATGCCACACTCAGCGCGGTGCTGGTCAGTGTTTCGGAGAACGTCTCGTTGACCTGCGCGCTGACCGTATCGGCGCCTTGGCCTGTGATCTTCGGAGCCAAGGCGTTCTTCTTTTCATTGTTGTAGTAGGCGATTTCGGCGTGGTCGCCATCGGATGCGAAGAACGTCATCATACGGGTGCTGAAGTTCTTCGGAATCACCACAGCTGCGTAATATTCGCCGGATTTGGTGCCGTTGATGGCTTCTTTTTTGGTGGTGAAGGTCCAGTCGAGCTGATCGTTGGAACGCAGCGTGTTAACCACTTGGTCGCCGATGTTGATCTTCACTGGAATGAGGTCGGACCGGTATCCGTCGTCCTCATTGGCTACGGCGAATTTCAGATTGCCGGTATTGGCGAACGGGTCCCAGCTGGCGGCCACGTTGAACCATGTGAAGATGCCGGGGATCACAACGAGTCCGATGACGATGATGATGGAGACGACGTTGCTGGTGATTCGCCGGATGTCGCCGACGAACAGTTTCCAGATGGTTTTCATGCGTTGCTCCTTTCCTCGGTGTTTTCGGCGGTCTCGGCGGTCTCGGCGGTGTCCGTGGCGGCATCGTTCGCGGCGGCGCTTGGACCGGTCGTCTGCATTTTCTGCATTTTCTGCACCAGTATGGCGATTCCGTCATCTTCATTGTGGTTGACGCCCGTCACGTTTTCCGTCGTTTCTTTGATGACGCTGGTATTGCGATTATCGGATGTCGTGCGTTTGCCGCTGGTGCGTCTCCGCGTTTTGCGCAGCAGTCTGTTCCGCCGTTCCTGTTGCGCCCGCTTTTTGCGACGGATGCGTGCCGCTTGGCGCTCCACCAGCATGGATTGGATCGATTCATCGCTCAAATGGCCGAGCTCCACTTGACGGTTCAGATTATCGCGCATGTATTCGATGACCATGAGGAAGCCCATGATGAGCAGAATCCAGACGACCCACGTGGCCAGTACCACCACTTTCTCTCCGTTGGTGAACGAGAACACCGCCGCCAGAGTTACCGGAACTACGAATCCGATCACCAGAGCTCCGCGCTTGAGTTTCGGGTACAGTTCCGCGAACCGACTTGCGCGTTCCTCGATCACCTCGCGGTAGCCGCCTTTGTCGGCCAGCACCTGAATGGCTTGGGACATGTTGTATCCGCGTTCCGGAAGCTCCACTTCCTCGCCGATAATCATGTCGCTTTCCTTGATTTCGCGGGCGAACAGTCGGTTGAGGTTGACCAACAGAGGACGGACCGCCAGACCGATGACGAACGCCATGGCGGCAAACAGCAGCAGCGTGCCGATCGCCTTGGTCCAATGGCCGTCGTAGAAGCCGGCGATGGTCTCGCGGAATGCGTCTATCGAATAGCTGAATGGCACGAACGGATAGACCATGCGGAAGAATTTCGGCATCATCTCGATCGGATACAGGCCGGAAGCGCCTGGAATCTGCACGATCACCAACGCCACGCACAGGCCCTTGCCGATGTGCATGAACGTGGTGGACAGCGCGTACGTGATGCTCAGATATACCAGCGATGTGATCATGCCGGTCAGTATGAACAGTGGCGCGCAAGCCGTCTGCACGCCGAGTATCAGATCGCCAACGGTGCAGATCGCGCCTTGAATGACGCCCATCGTGCCGAGCAACAGGTATCGGGCCAGATACTTTTCGGTTGCGGTCGGATCGAGACCCTCAAGCCCCTCGTCGTCCACCTCCACTTTGCAGATCACCACAAAGGCGAACGCGCCCACCCACAGTGCCAGATTGGTCATCAGCGGAGCCATGCCGGAGCCGTAGGAGTTGACGGGATACACGTTCTTCGTGTCGATTACGGTCGGGGACTCCATGAACGAGGCGATCTTATCCGCGTCAAGCGAACCGCTGCCGGTCAACGATGCGAGCAGATCCGCAGTGCCCAGCGCCTTCAGGTCGGTGCTGACGGTGGTGAGCTTCGTCTCCATCTTCGCCAGCTGCTGGTCGGTTTGCTCAAGGCCGATGCGGGTGTCTGACGCCACTTGGTCGAGTTGGTCGAGCACGATGTTGGTTTGCCTGATCACGCTGTCCTGGCTGGTCACGGTGCCGGCAAGTGTTCCGGCCGTCCCAGCCAGCGAGCCCAGCGCGGAATTCAGTCGCGGCAGTGCGCCTGAATTGATGGCGTTGCGCGCCGTGCCTGCGCTTTTGAGCGAGTTCTGCGTGCCTATGTTGAAATCGGTGGACAGTTTGGATACGCTGCCGGCTGTGGCCTGTGTGTTCTCGCTCAGGGTTTTGAGGTCGGCGAGTGTTCCGGCTGCCGTGTTGTTGGTATTCTCCAGTTTGCTGATGATTTGCTGGTATTGCGCGTTGTTGCTGGCGGATTTGAGCTTCTCGAGCAGTTTCGCATTGCTGTCGGTGATGTTTTGCATGCCGGTCACCGCCTGCTGCGCCGATCCACTTGCCGCGGATACCGCCGACGAGATCTGGTTGATGCTGGCTGTGGATTGCGCCGTCGCTTGGGAAACAAGTCCGGATCCGGTTTCCAGCGCGCTGTTGGCGTTGGACGAAAGCGTGTTGAGCTGGGTTTGCGCTGTGCCGATGGCGGTGGATGCGCCTGCTAGTCCTCTGCCTGCGCTCGCCGCGGCCAGCTGCACGTCGTTCAGGGCATTGCGTGCTGCTTTTGTCTGCTGTGGCACATTGGCTAACTGGGTGTCGAGATCCGCGATTGCGGAGCGGATCGTGCCTACGTTCCGCTTGGTGTTGTCGAGTTCGCCGATGGTTTCGTTGGCGATGGCGTTGGTGTTGCCGCTGATGGTGCCGTTGGCCGAGTTGACGGCTTTGACGAGCACGTCGCTGACGGTGGAGACGAAGGTGTTGTTGACGGTGCGGTCGACCACGGTCGCGCCTTGGTCGGTGATTTTCGGCGAAATCGGACTCGCCTTCTCGTTCACGTAATATTCGAGCGTGGGGCGATGCTTGCTGTTGGTGACGACGTTGGCCAGATCTTCGCTGAAGTCGGAAGGGATGACGATTGCGGCGTAGCAGTCGCCCGACTCCACCGCTTCCATCGCATTGGCTTTGCCCATGAACTCCCAGCCGAGCTGGTCGTTGCTCTTCAGCGTGCCTTCGATTTGATCGCCGAGATTGACTTTGCCAAGCAGCGCGTTGTCTGTGCCTTCGTCCATGTTGGCCACGGCCACTTTGATGCTGTCCGTGTTGCCATAGGGATTCCAGAACCCGTAGATGTTGAACCATGCGTATAGCGGGGGAATGAGAATCAGGCCGATCATAATCACCCACGCGGCGGGTACGGTGACCAATCGTTTGAAGTCACGGCGCAGGATCTGCAGTACGTTGTGCATTGTCTCTCCGGTTTGGCGAATCAATTCCCTTATATGGCGATACGTGTTCCGTAGCGCTACGCGGTTCGTATCGTATACCGTGCTCTTGGACAATCGCCATCGCGTTTCATGGATGGCGGAAATCGGGTCGAGTACTGCGGCAAAGCCTCGGCAAAACCATCGCCGGCTGACGTAGCCCCTTCCGCTCACGTCCGTGACAAATCGCCATTTCTGTATGTCCGTGAGCGAAAGGTGGTAATAAATCGCTATTTTCCGTCCGTATTTATACCCCCCATTCGCTCACGATGCGCTATACATCGCCATTTCTTGCGGACGTGAGCGAAAGGTGGTGTGCGAATGGCGATTGCAGCCAGCTGACGTCCCCCTCTTTTGCTCGCGTCCGCCAATAATCGCACCTGAACCGCTTTTCTTGCGGCGGATATTGCCTACGTTTGGTAGCGTGGGCTGAAGGAAGGAGCGGCATATGAGCGAAACCGCACAATCTGAATCACGATCCGAGGATTCCGCCGCGGGCAAGACGGATGGAGAAATCAAGGCGATTGCCGCCGAAACCGAAATCGCGGCTATCGAAGAAGGCGGAAAGCAGGGCACTGGCGAAGTCGGCAATCCCGCTGACCGTCGTCTGCCGTTAATCGTTCGCATTTACGGCATCGTCATGCTTATTGAAGGCGTGGTGACGCTGCCGATCATCGTGCTGTCGTGCCTGTACGTCGTGCAGGCCGTGCTTTCCGGCGATATGACGTTCGACGCGCTGAGCCTCACCACGATTCTGTCGGCGATTCACGCGGTCGTGCTGATGGTCACCACCGCGTGCCTGACGGTGTTCGGCGTGCTGCTTTTCAGGAACAAACGCCGGCACATCGCGCAATGGACGTACCTGCTGATTCCGCTTACGCTCGCCGAAGGCCTGCTGTCGCTGGCGTTGAAGGGGCTTGGCCTGAACCTTGTCAGCCCGGCTGTCCAGCTTGTCGTGCTGATCGCCCTGCACATCACCGCCGACCCATCGCTGCGGGAGGAGCGCCGGCTGCAGTTCGCGTTGCGGCGCATGGACGCCCGCAGCGCGTATGAGAACGCCGCCTCCCAAGGCATGGCCGGCCGCGACCTGACCGGCAAAGGCTATATTTCGCTGGATTTCTTCAATCTGTTCTGGCTGTTCACCATTGGTTGTGTGTTCGGTTTGGTGATCGAAACCATCTACCATTTCATCCTGTTTGGCGAATACCAGGACCGTGCGGGCTTCCTATGGGGGCCGTTCTCGCCCATCTATGGTTTCGGCGTGGTGATCGTCACCGTGTTGCTCAACCATTTGTGGCAGTCGAATTGGTTGCTGATTTTCTGCTCAAGCGCGGTGATCGGTGGCGCGTTCGAATATTTCACCAGCTGGTTCATGCAGGCCGCGTTCGGTATTCGCGCATGGGATTACACGGGGCAATGGCTTTCGATTGACGGGCGTACATCCGGCAAATACATGTTCTTCTGGGGCGTCCTCGGCTTGATTTGGGTCAAGTTGATTCTGCCGCGATTATTGCGATTGATCCAGCGTATTCCGTGGAAGATTCGCTATTCGTTGACGCTGGTCTGTTTCATACTCATTTTCGTCGATGGCGTGATGACGCTGATGGCGCTTGACGCTTGGTATTCCCGCATGGCTGGGGTTGCGCAGAATTCGCCCGTTTCGCAGTTCTTCGCCACGTATTTCAATGACGATTTCATGGCCCACCGATTCCAGACCATGAAGATCGACCCGTCCACTGCCGGTCGTATGTAGGCTGGTTTTTGCGTTTTGCGGGTTTTGCTAAGCGGCTGGTCGGGCGATGTTCCGGCTGGCCGCTTTGCTTTGGGTGGCTGATTTTGAACGATTTCGGACGATTGCAGTGGGGTTTTGTTGCGGGTTTTGCCGCGGGGGATTTGATTCTTCCGGATTATTGCCGTTTGGGATTCGTGCCTTCCGGCTGTCTGGATGCTTGACTGCTGTTGCCGCGCCTACGCCGCGATGCTTTGCGCCAGCTGGCGGATGAGGTCGGGGCGATGTCCGCTCCATGAGGAATTCGGTGAGATGACGACCGGAATTTGCTTGAAGCCGGCGTCCTTGATCTGTTCGAATGTGGACGGATTCTGCGTCAAATCGACCGCCACGTACCGCACTCCCAGTTTGGAAAGCTCTTGTTCGGTGGCCTCGCATTGAGGATTGTTCGGATTGGTGAAGACGGTCACGGTCATTCTTTTCCTCCCTATGCAAATCGGCTTCCTTTGGTGCGGAAGATCTTGTCGGCCACGTTTTTCGATTTTGCCCGGCTGCTCGGGCCGTTCATCAGTATACACTACCCGTAGTGGCGTTTCGTACGTTCGCCCACTGTATATAGTGGGGAATTTCCCGTAATACCGAATCTATGCGAACAAATGTTCGATATATTCGAGTCTATCATTATCGTCGATTGCGCCACGCCGGTTGCATGCGTATGGTCCGTCCGCGAATCGCCCGCGGGCTGTTCGCTGTTCATTTCGGAACACATATTGCGATTTTGCTCGTTTTCTTACGATTGTGAGCGAAAGGTGGTGCCGCATAGTGCTGTAGGGGGTATAAATCGCCTTATTTTCCATACTTTTCGGCGCACGTCGCGAAATAATCAACCGAAATTGCGATTCGTGAGCGAAAGAGGGTGCGCGATATGGTGCGTTCCGTATTGAAGTGCTGAGACCTCATCCCGAAACAAATGAAAAAGTCCTGAGAACCATCGGCTTCCAGGACTTCGAACCTGTGCCCCCCGTGGGATTCGAACCCACAACCCACGACTTAAAAGGACGCTGCTCTAACCGTTGAGCTAGAGGGGCAACAGCAACACAGTATACAGCATATTCGGACCAATCGCCACCACGGGCGTCGGACGGGCGTCGAAATGGCCTTCGGAGTGTTGGTGTGCCTACAATCGAAACCATGTCATGTACCACAATTCTTGTAGGCAAAAAAGCAAGTTACGACGGTTCGACCATCATCGCCCGCGACGACGATTCCGGTTCCGGCCGTTACGATCCGAAGAAATTCGTCGCTATCGCGCCGCAAGAGCAGCCGCGCCACTATCGCAGCGTGCTCAGCCACGTCGAAATCGATCTTCCCGACAACCCGTGCCGATACAGCATCGTGCCGAACGTGCTACCCAACCGTGGAATCCTTGCGGAAGCGGGCGTGAGCGAACGCAACGTGGCCATGAGCGCCACCGAAACCATCGCCGTCAACGAGCGCGTGCTCGCCGCCGACCCGCTGGTCGTATTGCAGCCAGCCGACGAGGCCGACGGCAAGCCGGAAGTGCCCGGCGGCATCGGCGAGGAAGACATCATCACCCTCATATTGCCGTATGTCAGCACCGCCCGCGAAGGCGTGAAGCGCCTCGCCGAACTGCTTGAAACGTACGGAACGTACGAATCGAACGGCATCATCATTTCCGACGTGGACGAAATCTGGTACGTCGAAACCATCGGCGGCCACCACTGGATCGCCCGCCGCGTGCCGGACGACAAATGCGCCATCATCCCCAACCAGCTCGGCATCGACTATTTCGACTTCGACGACGCCTTCAGCGACGCGCGCGAATTCATGTGCAGCGCCGACCTGACGGAATTCATCGAAACGCATCATCTCGGCCGCGCGGCCGGCACGCAGGGCGGCATGAACGGCGGCCACTGCAACCCGCGCGTCGTGTTCGGCACCGCCACCGCGAAGGACCATATCTACAACACGCCTCGCGCCTGGTACATGTACCGCTATCTCGATCCGGCCGACGCGGAAAACCTTACCCCTGAATCGGACGATATTCCATGGTGTCTCGAACCGGAGAATGCCGTGACCGTCGAGGATGTCGACTTCCTGCTCGGTTCGCACTTCGAAGGCACCCCGTATGACCCGTACGGCACGCAGGGAACTGAGGAAAGCCGCCATCGCTACCGTCCGATCGGCATCAACCGCACCGGACACATGGTGGCCATGCAGATTCGTCCGTACGCGCCGGAGGCAAGCCGTTCGATCATGTGGATCTCATACGGTTCCGGCCCCTTCACCGCGGCCACGCCGTTCTATGCGAACGTCGACGATACGCCCGCCTACCTGCGCGACACCACGCCGGAAGTCTCGACCGGCAACCTGTACTGGGCGAACCGTTTGATCGCCGCGCTCGCCGACGCGCATTTCTACGAAACCAGCAATGCGATCGAAGGATTTGCGGAATCGGCCCGCGCTTACGGCCATCGTCTGGTGGAACGTACTGATGCCGAATTGCGTGAGATGTCCGCGCAAAAGAGCGTGTCCGAATCGCAGGAGCGTGCAGGGGCCGCGGAGATTACGGAAAACGCAAGTATTGCAATTATCGCAAAACTGCAGCAGTCCAACGAAGAAATGGCGGAATACTTGCGCACTCACGTCACGAAACTGCTCAACGACGTGCTCTACACGTCCAGCAATCTCATGCACAACAGTTTCGCCATGTCCGACCGCTGGAACTAAGCATAAAGCCCTGAAATTCGGCAAAACCCGTCCCAATGAGCCAAGGTTTCCGCGCTCGGAGCATTCCGCATGAACGCAGGCTGTTGGAAGCGTCAGTGCTGCTCCCAACAGCCTCACGACTGCATCCGCATTCTCGTACGTCAGTTTTTGCCCATATCTCGCTTATATATGGCAGATTTCAAGAGCTGACACGAGGCATTTCGTTTACATATGGCACTCGTGCTTGGTAGCAAGGCGACTTCGGGGGTAAAAATATACCCTCTAAGTCACCTTGCTATCAAGGGCATCTGCCATATATAAGGCAGATAGTGCTATCTAGACCGTCGATTGACCATCAAATCGTCGGAAATCGCGATCAGTTGAACCCGACGACGTGTTCCGCCACGAAATATCCCTTGCGAATCACGAAACGACCGATCGACCCGCGCAAATTCAACGCACGAGACATGGCCTTCTTGCGCACATCCTTGTAAATAGTGGGGGAGTACGCCTTAATGTCGTCCCACATATCCTTTTTCTTCTCATAATTTTCCGGATCGCGAGACAAAATCATGAACACACTTGCCACGGAACTTTCAATCGCCAGGAAGTGGATCATATAACGGTACAGGCCGTCCGGCACCGTGCCGCGTTCCGGAGTTGCACGCACCATGCACTGGTTGACGAGGCGCAGCTGGTCGACGCGGCGGATCATCACATCGGTCTGCACGCTCTGCCCGTCGCGACCGATGAAATAGTGGTAGAACGGCGTATCCAAATACTTCATGGTCTTCACCCACGGGAACGGCTGATACGCGTAAATGAAGTCCACGTAGAACGTGTGCTCCGGCAGCTGCATGCCGGACTCTCGCACCACGGCGGTGCGGTACGTCAGCGCGTGCATGAGAATGTATTCAGCCAAGCCGAAATGCCCAAGATCGTTCCAAGTCAGGCGCTCGCCGGCCTTCATGGCATGGCGGAAGTTCACCACATGCTTGTTGCGTTTGCCAACCTTGTCATACACATAATTAGTGACGAGCATGTCGATCGGCTCGGTGGAATCGGCCTCTTCGCGCAGCACGGCCATGACCTGTTCGAGCGATTCGGGGCCAACCCAATCGTCGGCGTCAACAACCTTCACGTACATGCCGCTTGCCGCCGCGATGCCGGTGTTGACGGCTCCGCCATGCCCCTTGTTCTCTTGGTGGATGGCGCGCACGATGCCTGGATAGCGGGCTTCGAATTTCTGTGCCATTTCCAGCGTGCCGTCGGACGAGCCGTCATCCACGATCAGCACTTCGATGTCGTCGTTGCGCTTCGACGCGATCAACGATTCGACGCACCGTTCCAGGTATTCCGTCATGTTGTACGCGGGCACCACGAAGGTGAGCGTCTTCTTCTCCTGCATATTCTTCCTCGGATCGGGCTCGTGTCGGGCCGTGCGGCTGGCCGACCGCTCCGGCCAAAAGCATAACGAAACTAACGTAGCACCATGTGCGGTTCCGGGGCGCGGTTTTGCGCACAAACGGCACCCTGAAATACGCAATCTGCACCTGAAATTTCCCCTAGGGTCATTTCGGGTGACGGTATGTCAGTTTTCGTCAATTGTTGATTGTTTTTGCGATTCGTGCGGGCTTTGCGGTTTTTGCGATTCGTTCGTCTCGTCTGATTCGTTTGATTCGTCTGCCGCTTGCGATTTGCCTACTGCTTGCGATCCGTCCGTCACGGTCGTCCCGTCCGTCGCGTCATCTCCCGCAGCAACCGCCTTCTCCTGCGATTTCGCGGCCTTCTTGCCCTGCTTCTCCTGCTTGGCGATCGCCTTCGCTTCCCGCGCGGCCTGCTTTTCCGCCTCGCGGGCGGCCTTTTCGCTTTCGTAGCGCAGTTCCGGCTTGGCTTCCATGCGGCTCAGCCCATACCATGCCAGGTTCACGATGTGCGCGGCGAGCTGCTCCTTGCTGAGCTTGCGCTGGTCGGCCCAGTATTGGCAGGTGTACACGGTCATGCCGATGAGCATCTGCGCGTAATACGGCACGCTTTTGGCCGGCAGATGCTGGCGTTTGAACGCGTCGGTGAGAATGTCCTCGACGCGTACGGCAATGTCTCCAAGCAGCGAATTGAACGAGTTGGACGGGTCGGTTTTCGGCGAATCGCGCGTGAGCACGCGGAAGCCTTCGGCGTTCTCCTCCACGTAGGTGAGCAGCGCAAGCGCGGTGCGTTCCACGATTTGGCGCGGATGCGCCTGCGGGTCGGACAGCGCGTTGATGAGAACGTCGGTGAGCGCGCGCATCTCGCGGTCCACCACCACGGCGTACAGGCCTTCCTTTCCTCCGAAATGTTCGTAGACGATGGGTTTCGACACTTTTGCGGTCGAGGCGATCTCTTCCACGCTCACTGCTTCGAATCCCTTGGCCGCGAACAGCGATCGACCGATTTCGATAAGCTGTTCGCGCCGCTGGTACGACGTCATTCTGGATGTATTGGCCATACTGCCCAGTTTTTCACGTCCCGTGGATAGCCCCATTGCCTGCCCTGGCAGAGATGAGTGGCGTGTCCGTTGCGCTTTTTAGGCTGGAGTCATGGATACGAATGTGATTATTGCGATTGTCGCGGTCGTCGTTATCGCGGCATTACTTGCGATTGGCGGATGGTGGTTCGGTAAGAGCCGCAAGTCCGCCGTGGACAAGTCCACGGAAGCGGCGAAGGCGAAGGCCGATGCTCGTTTGGCTACGGAGAAGTCCGCCGCGCAATCTGCCGCCGCAAGTGCCGAAAACGCTGAGAAAACCAAGGAAACCGCGGAATCCGCGACTTCGTCTGCCACACCTGAATCGCCAGTGGCAACTGAACCAACTCCGGTCGGGTCAGCCGTAACTGAATCCGCGACCCCAGCCGTCGAAACCCCTGAAGCCGCCGGTACCCGCATGCAGCGCCTCAAGGCGCGCCTGTCCAAGTCCGGCAATCCGTTCGGCAAGGCCCTGTTCAACATTCTTGCGAAGGACCAGCTTTCCGAAGCTGACTGGGAGGACGTCGAAGACACCCTTCTGCTTGCCGATGTTGGCGCGGAAGCCAGCGAACAGCTTGTCGGGGAACTACGCAACGACGCCCGAATCGCGGGCCAGTCCGATCCGGCCGAAGTGCGTGCGGCGCTGAAGGACAAGCTGCTGAAGCTCGTCGGCACCGACGTCGACCGTCGGCTCAACGCCGACAAGGAAGGTGCGAACAAACCGAGCGTCATCATCATGGTCGGCGTGAACGGCACGGGCAAAACCACCACCGCGGGCAAGCTGTCCCGACTGCTCGTCTCCGAAAGCAAGCAGGTCATGCTGGGCGCCGCCGATACGTTCCGCGCGGCCGCCGCCGACCAGCTGGAGACCTGGGGCGCCAAGGTGGGCGTGCCGGTCGTGCGTTCCGACAAGGACGGCGCCGACCCGGCGTCCGTCGCGTTCGAAGCCAGCGCCAAAGCCAAGGAAGAGAACGCCGACGTGCTCATCATCGACACCGCCGGCCGCCTGCAGAACAAGTCCAACCTCATGGACGAGCTCGGCAAGATCCGCCGCGTCACCGAAAAGAACCTGCCTGTGGACGAAGTGCTGCTCGTGCTCGACGCCACCACCGGCCAGAACGGCATGACGCAGGCCAAGGTGTTCGCCGAAGCGATCGGCATCACCGGCGTGGTCCTGTCCAAGCTCGACGGCTCCGCCAAGGGCGGCATCGTCATCTCCGTGCAGAAGGAGCTTGGCGTGCCCGTCAAGCTTGTCGGCCTCGGCGAAGGCCCGGACGATCTCGCCCCGTTCGATCCGGAAGGCTTCGTCGACGGCATCCTCGCCTGACGTTCCCATATTTTCCGGATTTGCGATTTCCGTAGCGAAAACCTCCCGTCACGTTCCGTACGTGGCGGGAGGTTTTCGTATTGCGATTACTGCTCAGCGCCAGCCGTACCGGCAGCGCCAGCCCCCACCCCCGGCACCTTCCGGATCGTCAGCTTCAATAGCAGCGGCGCGACCAGCGTCACCAGCGAAATGATGAAGATGATCGTCGAATAGTATTCGCTGCCGAGCACATGCTCGTTGAAGCCGATCTGCGCGGTAATCAACGCCATCTCGCCACGTGGCACCATGCCCGCGCCGATCATCAGCGCCGAAGCGCCGCCGGAACCGGCCATGCGGCCACCCAAACCGCAGCCGACGACTTCGTGATCACGCCGACAACAGTCATGGTCGCAATGAACACGATCATCTTCGTATCATCCACGCCTGTGGTCTGCAGGCCGATGCCCACGAAGAACACCGGCACGAACAACGTGTCTCCAACCGGCTCGATATACCGGTCCGCGTCCTCCGCGTAATCGCTGTTGCTTACCGCGATACCGGCGA
>OBLO01002828.1_pt1 | contig 13060 bp, 10 predicted proteins | sample 1519401 | NCBI WGS metagenome assembly OBLO01 (sample SAMEA2602897, study PRJEB22501) | metagenome | reverse complement strand
AGAAACGTGGACCAAGATTGGAATACGATTCTGTTAGAAAATACAATTTATATAAAGAATTTATGAAGCTTCGTACGGCGGTCGATGGTTACATTACCAAACTCGAAGCTTGTATATCGGATGACCCACGATCTAATCAGGTTATCAAAACAGCAACTACGAAGTTTCGTGAGCTTTATGATCTGATTACGGATTATATGATGATGAAATATGAGTTATGTACTTATATACAAAATCTCTTATTTTATCAACGTCAGGTTGCAACCGTTCAGCTGATCTTTGCACTCTTAAAAGAAACCAATCAGATGCAGAAATCAGAAGAAGAACGGGAACAGAAAAAGAAACCGCGTAAAACTACGCAATAAAACATTCGATTAAAAAAGTCTAGTTTGTGAATGCGGGCTTTTCTGCATAAAACAAACTAATAAAGCAAGAAAAAGAAAATACTCAAGTAAAGGAGTGACAATTTCGTGACTAAAAATATTAGCTTTTTAGAGTCAGGGGATACATTCGAAGAAACAGCGTCCGTCGGCGGTTTTATGACTGCTAAAGCTGGTACTAGCTTCGACGACATCTTTACTGAAGCTACCAACAACATGATGGCACAGAATGTGAACCCTCTGAGAAACATCAATGATATGATCAATGCTCCGGCAATCATGGAATCTTATAAAAACGAACTCTTAAAAGATCTTCAGGAAAAATGCGAGCAGTGGGCTGCTGATGATGCAGCAGATCCGGAACATAGCTGCCATGGTACACATGTTCATCTGTATGAGCAGGTTTCCGACATGTTTGATAACTGTGTCGATGACCTGATCAAAGAATCTACACGTGTTGGCCAGTTACTTCCGATCAAAGCTATCGATCTCCCGATCCTGGTTAAGCAGCAGCTTAAACTGGCTACAAAGGATATCATGCAGACTGAAGTTGTTAAGAGCCCGATTGTCAAGAAACATCTGGAGCAGACTTACATTGTGGACAACAACGATCCTACCAAACGTTGGAAATTCCCACAGTGTTTCTTCGATGGAACATATCGTGAATCTTGGGAAGCTGGTAAAGGTTTTCCGATCAAAAACGATGTTGTTAAGATCGAAGAGCTGAAAAACTTCAATGTTATTGAAAAACTGACAGACGTACCGAATCCGGAATCCTACAGAGAAAACATCACAATCGCTTTCTCTGCTCCGAAGGTAACTGTTAAAGATCCACAAGGTGGAGATGACATCACTGTTACATTAAAGACTCCGCTTCGTATCAACCTGTCTGACAACGCACTGCTTGGTGGACTGGTAGATCAGGATGTTAAGAGAGCAGATGGAAGCACATTCCATGTAACAGATCAGCTTGCTGGTTTTGCTGATACAGCAAAGAACACAGTTAGCATGAAAGCTCTCAATGATCAGATCACAGGAGTTATCTTTGAAGGATACATCTCCAACGAACTGAACGAGCGTTCCATCGGATTCGATTACAATCGTGAAGAACGTGAATGGAAGATCGAGGATGGTTCTCGTGCGAATATTTCCTATTCTCTCGAGCAGCTCGAAGATACAAAAGCTCTTATGGACATCGATCTGTACAGAAAATCATACAACAACCTCTCTGAGTGGATGATTCAGCAGGAGGATTCTGATATCCTTAGATGGCTGGATGAACAGTTCAACAGATACAAAGGTGTTGAAATGGATATTCTGGATTTCGATCCATTTATCCTGGAAGACCAGTTTGATTGCGATTCCACATCCATCACAACCGCTCTTCCAAATGAATACATCAGCAAAATGCTGAAATTCAAGATCGACCGTCTGATTACAGATATCGCCGACACAGCTAAAATGGACGGCTTCACATTTGTAATCTATGGTAACCCGAGATACATTTCCTTCTTAAATCCAGAAGTAAACTGGGTTACAAGACCAGGAAATACAATCAACGGCGTTAAACTGGACTACAGCTACGGCATCATGACATCTGGTGACGTTAAAGTTCAGGTTGTTAGTACAAAGAAAGTACTGGCTAAATATGACAAAGTTGCGAAGATGCACAGAGGACTGAGAATCATTACGTTCCCAACATCTCCGGAACAGTTCACATTCAAACATTACAAATATACTACTCACATCTTAACAGCACAGAACAGTGCGTACAGAGATCCGAACAAACCGGGCGGATCCATGACTAACCTGATGGGTGTATCTCGTTATACAAACGCGGCCATCCAGGGTATTCAGGCTGAAGTCGACATCGTTAACGCTGAGCAGTATATCAATATGACATATACTCACTAAGAGTTGACAAATGAGAGTGATGGCTTCGGTCGTCACTCTCATTTTTAACAGTATAGTAAGCTGGGAATGGCACTCAGCTTCCATAAAGCAGGGAGCATATGCAGGGAAATGCTCACGGTGCTTCTTTTTCCATGCGATCTTCACACATCCTGAAGATCAGTGGTTCTCCTTTTTATGTACAGATAATTTTATCCAAATCATTAGTAGCAATGACGTGTCAGGGCGTCATTGCTACTTTAAAAGTTATATAAAAAAAGACAGTCTGATAGGAGGCGACAAAAAAATACGGGGAAGACAAGCTTCCCCATATCGTTTCGTTTAGATGATATCTATCGACAATATGTCGGGATAGCATCTTCACAAACCTGATCTTGCTGAGATACGATATCGTCAATACGATCGATTTCGTACTGCATGTCAACAGGATCCATTGGACCATTTGTACAGGTCCTTAAAATCATTCGCTGAAAAGAGTCAGTACTCATATTCTCGCCTCCTTTCTATTTGAAATTCATATAAATATTATATAAATAAAATATAGGAGGAATACGAATGTACATACGCACGCCATATCTTACACACAACGACGATGGTAAAGAAAGATGCCAATCTCATACCGTTGGATGCTTTACAAAAGAGGGTTGGTTATCTGATATCGAAGGTTATGGATATACCAGAGAAGAAGCCTTCGAGGAATTTAAAAAGAAATTAAATGACCGATTAACCCAACTTTGCGTTATATGCAATCAGGTAAATCATTATGAATTTAATGCAGCATCTAATCCAATTACAATGCATTCTGTAGATTGGAAAGGTGATATTATAGATGAATAACGAGCGAGAAACTCGTTATTCATCTTCTATTCTTGCAAGTAAATGACAATGTATTAACGTATTTAAACTTAGAAAGGAGGCCGGAATCAAATGAAAGATCATAACATGAAACCGGAGCATTTAAGAACTCTGGACAACGCTTTTAAGGTACTGATGGAATATCCAACCTCTCGATCTGGAATGTCGTTAATTACAGACACTCTTTGTGAATGCTTCGGTGATGATTTTTCCGGATCAGTTGTATCCACACAACCAGATGTACCGCTGTTTGTCATGAGCATTTTCCCAGAGCGTTCCACTACCGATAAGATCATTGAATCTGTCGCTCGTGGAAACAGTGATTTCAAAACTATTCAGTCCTTATGGGAGAAAAACTCCAAATGGACGATTGAGATAGATGAACGCATCTTAAAAGGTACGTTTACCACCAGAGAGCTGACCGCTATGGTGTTACATGAAGTCGGACATTTAATCCAGTCGAAAACGATTGCTACTCGTATTATCACTGTCTTACAGTATGAGTACGCAAAGACTTCTATGCAAAACAAGATGTTACTTCGAACAAAAGTATTTCGATCCATCATGGCGTTACCGATCATTAATAGCTGTATCTCAGATCAGAAGGGTTCTAACCTGAAAGAAGAGATCAAAGCAGATCGATACGCAAAGAAACTTGGATATGCCAAAGACTTAATCTCTGCAATGAATAAGCTTTCTAAACATCCAAGTTACAACTTGAAAAAAGATCCGAATGAAGCAATGAAGACAACCACTCAGTTTTCCTTAAACACATTACAGAACTTCCAAAACCGTAAGGATGAACTTGTAAAATCTGAGCTCACATCCTTAAAAGAAGCTGTACAATCCCCATATTTGGAGAGCGTGTTAGTAGATATATACGGACAGTGGTTTGTTGATAAATCTGCATTTAATGAATCTTCTCAGCTTGATTATTTCGTTCGGCAGAACAACAAGTCTCAATTTATCGATCGAATGATGAAAGAGTCCACAGATTCTTATATGAGAGAATTCGGTATCTTTGGAAAAAAGAAGTTACAGCGTATTGACCCTGCAGATATTGACTACATCACAATTAAGATCGATCAGATCAACTCTGACTTGGATAAGATGATGCTTGTCTCATATATCCATAATAAGATGGATATGGTCAACTTCTATTTGGATTTGTTAGATGATCCATCTGGTAAGAAGTACAACGTTCCACATTCTCGTAGTTATCTAATGAGTGTGCAAAAGCAACTCGAGATGTTACGTGAAAAAGCCTTAAAGAAAATCATTCCTCCAAAACAGCCAGATATCTATGTTGGATATCCAGCTGGTTACGAGGGTTAAACAAGAAGGAAAGTCCGAGTGGCTTTCCTTCTTTTTCATATCGATCCCGACAGGTCTCTAACTATATTTAAGGAGGTTTATTAATATGAGTAGAAACTTGTCGTTTGATTACGTTATTAAGAACGTAGAAGACAGAGAGCGTGTGGATATTAGTCCACTTTTATTAAAACAAAACAATTTACATATCGTTCCACAATCTCCAGATGAGATGAGTGATGAATACAAAGAATTATCTGATGCACACAGAGAAATCAGCTTGGCTCATAGTGCCAGTGGAGATCCCTTAAATGCAGAAGAGCAGCACACGGTTGCCTTATGGGGACGGTGTCATGACCGTTGTCAGGAAATCATCAATGAAGCTGCGGATAATATCTGGTACTTCTTTCGAGAGATCTTACGAGTTCCACATGGACTGAATCATCATGGAATGATTCCAACTGACATGAGAGAACCAGATGACATGCATTTTCAGATGACTGAATGGGGTGTAAAAGCACTCTGGGTATATGAACATGACTTATGTGCCGAATGCGTACGATTTAGTAGTATGCAACAGAGAATCTTGATTGCTGGAATCGTGACTCATAAATTATTCAATGCCGCAATTTCTTGGATTCGGAATTCTTCGATTGAAGGATATGAACCACTTGTATGGCTTGCAATGCTTAAGAATGCCGCTTACGTATACACTGAAGATGTTGCCAGTTTAGTATGGATTATGATCAATGAACTTGGGCATTACAGCTTCTTAGAGAACATCGTAGAAGCAATTTACGATATCGTGGATACGGATAACGTCGCATGGAATTGCACGAAAATGCATCCTTGGATGTTTGACGTAAAAAAATCACGTATGGAAGACACTTCGGATGTCGCAGCGGAAACAAAAGGATTTGTAATCTCCAACTACGGAAAGGTTGATTTCAAGTCTCATCTTTCATATACGAAAAAAACAGGAGGCTTATTAATCTTTCATTTAGCAGACACATTCAATAATGTGCTTCCAGAACTCACCTTTGAGTTGATTATGAAAGATCTGGATGCAAAAATGGCAATTGCGAATCATGCAACGTACTTTATCCCAGCTAGTATTTCGGAATTATTAACCAAACGAATTCCATTACAGAAAGAGATTTTGATGTCCATGGTTCACAGATTCAGTGCGTACGCATTTAATCGATCCTTACCACAAGATGTGAGATCCAATACTGTAGAATCATTAAAACGAATCTATGCGGCAGAACTCGGCGTGTTACCAGATATTGAACATGAAAATGATGACTTAATTGAGTATTACTTAAAACAACTTCAATACTTGCAAAAGAAAGCAAGTGAATAAAAAAAGAACGGAACCTTATCGGGTTCCGTTCTTTCTTCTTTCTGCTTCCTCATAAGCTCTGAGCATAGCTTCATATTCAGCCTGCTCTTTCGCACGTCTTTCCTCAACGAGTTTATTTCGTTTTTCTTTCTGACGAGCCTTGAAAGCTGCAGATCTCTTTTGATTGACATTATCAAATTCGATGACTAATCCATCGCCGTAGAGATCCTGGAACTGATCGGAGAAGTCTACAAGTTTCATCATGTATACAACTTTCTTTTCTCCGGATTTACGAACTCTCTGCTCCGCAGTATATATCATGCCGCCTCTGGCGCCATATGTATATACCATAAATGTGAAGTCTGCAACACCTTCCATCTCGAGTACGTTGAGATGGTCTGCCAGGAAATCTTTCTGGAAATTTCTAGTTCCAGATAGATCGGCACCGATGCCAATCTCCAGACCCATAGACTGAACGTAGTCTAATAGGATCTGTCTACGACCACTAACAAGATATCCATTTTCGTCGGTGATCAACTCTAAGAACATCCTTACAGCTTCACACTTGAATTGGAATTCCTGTAGCTCACATTCTGAAAGTGTTTTTGCTCCCCAGAATTCTTGTTGCCAAGACTTGAAGAAGTAACCTTCTCCAGACTTATCCAAGTCCTTCTGTTTGCCGTCCATGCTGGCCTTTACCTGACCAACCCCTTCGTTAAACTTATTGACTAAATCCTGGTGTCCTAATAAGAAATCTAAAATCTTCATGATAAATACCTCCTATTTTTTTTATTTTTTATATGAATTATCATTGGATTCCACAGAAATCATATATAAATATCCAATATCACTCTACGCTTAGAAAGCAATATTCTCCACATCATATTAACCGACAACTCACAAGAAAGGAGGAATTTGCATGACAACACTTGGTACTGTTCCAGTAGTTCGTAGACATACGAACGCAGGACCAAAAAGAATTATGCGAATCGGTTCAAAGTTATATGATTTTGGTACGAGAAATCGAACCTTTCTTCAGGTTGCATCTGACCTTAAGAAATTAGGAATCAAGAATTGCTATTTTATGCTAGAAGTCATAGATCCACGAGTGGTCACCATAGATCCTTTCGCCGTAGATAAGGAAGGACACTCATCTTTAACGAAAGAGCAAGTCTCTATTGTTATGGCTGAGTGTAAGGTGAATCCATGGTATTACTTGAGAGAAATCTCACGAATTCCGACTCAGGGTGGATCCGGTGTCCCATATAAAGCAAACCGTGGTAACATCGCACAAGCATGGTGCATCATGCATGGATATGACAGCTGGTTATGCCTACCGAGGCGGACTTCTGCCTCTGCATGCGGTGACGCATGTATAAAACCTCTTTAATTGCGGGGAACTCTTGCTAGGTCTTAACTACCAAAGCGTAACAACGTTAAGAATAGAGACAATCCGCAGCGAAGCTCTTTGAGAACGTTCAACGATCAGGGAACCCAAGGAAACTTGGTAGTAGGCCCCTTGCGGGCGAAATGTAGGATTTACACCGAAACGGGAGGCTCTCGAGAAATCGAGATGAAGATATGATCTGAACATCCATGGAGACATGGAGATTAACACACTTTGAGAAAGGTAAGACCCAGTCTGCATTAGCAATTCAGCTATGGGCGTATTCGTTTGGTACTTCAAACTCAGAGTTCATCTTTGTCAATAAAGATGGTGAGAACGCTAAGACTAATCTTAGACGTATGAAAGACCAGATGGAACTACTCCCCGAATATATGCGATTCCCATGGTACATCGATGAGAACGGAAATAAGATCAAGCATACGATGAATGCAACATCAATGAAGCACCCTGTTACGAAAAACGTAATCACGGTCAAGAGTAAGGCGACATCACATGAAATGGCATTGTCCCTTGCCCGTGGTCTGACATCTCCGATTCAGCACTTCGATGAACCCGAGTTTACCAACCACATCGACACGATCGTATCTAACTCATATTCGACATTCGAGCAAGCTGCCAAGAACTCGAAAGAGAACGGTGGTATGTATTCTCGCATCTTTACCTGCACGCCTAATCTGTCCCTGGGCGTGGATCCTAGTGATAGGATTTAGAAAAACCTCTCTAATTGCGGGGAACTCTTGTTAGGTCTTAACTACTACGTGTAACAACGTTAAGAATAGAGACAATCCGCAGCGAAGTATCAGAAATGATATGTGCTCAACGACTAGGGAAACCAGTATACTGGACTGGGAGTAGACGTAGGATGACGATCCGAAACGGGAGGCTCTCGAGAAATCGAGATGGTGATATAGTCTAGCATATATGGAGACATATATGAGGTCAAGATTGGGGGATCTTGATACGTCCCAAGGACAAGCTGCACAGCGAATCCTTGATAATACACAAAAATGGACCGAAAAATGTTATGATTGGTCCGACGAAGAAATTAATGAATACATTGATAGCAAAGGCAAAAACTGTAACCGTATTTTATATATTGAATATCAGTACTACCAGATTGGTCTGTCTCAAGAATGGCTGAAGAAAACTGCCGCTGGTATTGGTGACCCATTGACCGTACGAAGAGAGATTCTTCTCCAGAGACTGCATGGTTCATCCTTGTCACCATATCCACAGGAAGATATTGAATTCATTTCAGAAACAGAGCATAAACCAATTAAAACACTTTGGATTAATGACTACTTCCAGTTTGATGTATACGAAGAACTGGATCGTCGTATTCCATATCTAGTTGGTGTCGACTGTTCTACGGGTACTGTAGGGGATAACAATGCGATTACGGTATTGAATCCATATACCTTAAGGCCAGTCGCTGAATTTGAATGTAACTACATTGGTGAAACTCTCTATATTCAGATTATTTCTGAACTTGTAGAGAAACATATGCCTCGAGCATGTGTATGTATTGAACGTAATAGTATTGGTGATGCGATCATCGATTTCATTATTAATACTAATAATCCGCTGGCATCGAATCTCTACTACGATAAGGACAAGAATCTTCTTGAAGAAAGATTAAAAGAAGTACAAGACAACTTATCACTCCTCCAAGCACGAGCAAAGACTAAGACTTATTACGGTGTCTATACATCTGGACAGTCTCGTGAATCTATGTTTGCAATTCTTTCCAGACGTGTATCCGAGAACAAAGAAGACTTTATCACAAAGAATATCATTCGTGACTTATCTGGACTCGTGCGGAAAGCTTCTGGAAGAATCGAAGCAGGTAGTGGTTCAAAATATTTAAAACCTGCTAACATTCTTGGTAATATAGAAGCTGGAGGAACCGCAAACATGTTTATGACATTAGGATATGACGAACGAAAAGGTATTGAATTTCGCGAATATGGAAAACTTAAAAACGGTGTTGAAGGAAAACTCATCGTGTTTAATAGGAAAAAACTTCACTATTTAATAACACCGAGCGGCGATATATACAACACAGAAACCGAGATGAAGCTTAAAACCATAATGGAGCTCGATAATGATATGAAGTATCCAAGAATTAATTTACAAATTAATGATGGATCACTCTATACAACACAAGTTATTCATAGACTTGTTGGGAAAGCATATATACCGAATCCGAATAATTTACCAGTTATTAATCATATTGATGGTAACAAAAAGAATTATGAAATCAAAAATCTCGAATGGGTGACATATAAAGAAAATTCTCAGCATGCAATACGAACTGGACTAACGAAACCGCCAAAAGGAAACGAAGGTTCTGACTGTAATTTTGCAGGATACGAAGAATCCATGGCACAGCGTGTATGCGAATTGTTACAAGAAGGTGTCCCACCTAAAATGATTGCACGTGATTTGGAAGTTGGATATGACTTTGTTATAAAAATTAGGCGTGGCGAAACATGGACGTATATATCTAAAGATTACGTTTTTCCTATAATGAAGGAAACATCTGATAAATATAACATATTGGACATATATGAATTACAAGAGGAACTTCGTAAGAAAAAAGGAACAGAATCGTATCGCCAGATTCTAAATAAATTGGACATCGAGTTTAATGAAAATACAAGAAAATTGGCAGGTCGTTTATATCATGCTGTTAAAGAAGGAAACGACCTTGTTACATTTCGTGATATGAGCACCAATGATACATATATAGAACGAGCAAAAAACGATAAGAAAAATAAATACTATCATCGTGAGGACCACGTTAAACCTCTCTAATTGCGGGAAACTCTCATAATTATATACTACCAACCAAGTTTGGTGACAGACTTGGGGCAAAGGGTAACTCCGGAGATATGGTAACCAACGTATATAATGAGACAATCGACGCAGCAAAGTATCTTACAATGATAAGATATGAGCTCAACGACTAGGGAAAGCTAGACATCCACATTTAATGGGAAACCAGGTGGGTTGAAAATAAGGTAAGCTGAAATACTTACACGAAGCGAGTAGGCCTTTATAGGCGAAATGTAGGACTTTTGTCCGAAACGGGAGGGTTGGTTAATTAACCAATATGATATAGTCTACACATGCACACGATGATAGTATTATGAGTTACTTGATAGCATTATACGTATATTATCATGGTGACAACTTAGCAATGTTTGGTATTACTCGTGGTGCTCGTGATGAGGATCTTGATAATACTGGACTTAAGAGACCAGACGAGATTGATCCTAGTCTGGTAGATCCAGCTTTAATTGCTGCAGCTAAGAAACGTGAAGCACAAGAAGCTGAAATGTTTAAGTTCGAAGAAGACATGAGAAAAGCGGAACTGGAGTCTCAACGTAAAACAAGAGAACTTCATAACGCTGGACTCATCCAAGGGGATATTTACGATCATACTCCAGAAGACATGATCGATGAATATGATAGTATGGGTGAAGTAGATTTAAGTATCTTTTAAAATAAAAAAAGAAGACTATACCAAATCAACGGTATAGTCTTCTTTTAGAAACGTAACAACCTGTAATGACACCCTAATAACGAGTGCGGTTAACAAGTTACATGTCGCGCCACTAATTTATTGTTAGTCGCCAAGCACGGTGTCGTCACACCAACAATCATCTTCGTCTCCATAATGACGGATTGTTATTTTACATTCAGTTCTGGAAATAACTCGAACTTTTCCTCCTTTTGTAACGTTATTTCCTTTTGTGTTTTTGATTACTAATTTTCTCATTTTGGTATCCTCCGATATTTAATTTTTCTTTTGATTCACATAGATAATATATAACATTTTCAGTCTAAGTCTGCGAATTTTCACAGTCAGGACAACACACTAATAGAGACATAAATAAGGAGGTTACAAAATGGAAAATACTTCAACTAACACGAATTCTAGTATTCGTGAAATCATGAAGATGGCGCGAGAGTCTTACAACACATCTATGAACCAGACCGCTAGTCTTATGGAAGCATCTTATAAAATCTCAACTGCATTCTTAAAAGAAGCTGCCAAATGGTCTACTGAAGAGTTTGATACGATGAGTGACGACGATATCAAAATGATCTACAATAGTTATTATATTGGATCTGCGGAAGCAAAATTACTGCATCCGGAAGATATGCGTAAGGATCTCAAAGCTTGTAAGGGATTATCCAATACCGCATATGAAATGCAGAAGTCCTTTAAGGAAGTCCAGGATCTCTATAATGAATCTGTGGATGAAGACTGGAAACGCCGTAACAGCAAAGAATACCGTGATGCCACTTTAAACCGTATCGAAGAATGGAAATCTGAGATTGAAAAAATGGATCCGGTAAAAGATGCAAAAATGATTCGTGATCTTCGCCAGAAGGTTGAGTTTATGGAATCTACCATCACATTAGATTTCATCACTGAGCGGATCAAACACGTAGAAAAAGAGAAGTCTACCATCATGAGACAGTTCTTCTCTGAATCTGAAGGATCTTATTCCTTAAATCGTTGCAAATCCAGATCCCCGAAATTTGGATTTGATGCAGATTGGTATAAGTTCTTCTTTAATCTGGAAGAGAACTTCTTACCGGAAGAGTACCATGCATTCAACAACTTATTCTTATTTAACGTCATGCGTTTCATTGGTTATCAGGATCCATACAACACCAAAGATCGTGGTATGGTACAGGCCATTGTAAGCAGCTTAACAGGTTTAGTTTATCATAAATTTGCCGATACCGAAATGGAAAATGTCATCGTCTCTTTAATTAAAGATTATGACTCTTATTTCGAAGATCAGCGCGAAAAATTCATGAAGGACAACACCACCAGGCCAAATCATCCAGTTCGACTGGAACAGAGTAAGAAAGCCGATGCGGATCGTAGAAATGAGCTCTTCGCTGCTATGGTGAAGTTCGATTTCGAAATTCCGGAGAATGCCGAAGAGATCAGTACTCGAGACTTACAGGAGTACTTCAATAACAAAATGGAAGAAATGGTATCCAAAAATACCAAAGAAAAAGAACTCCATGGAGATGCTGAGACAACAGAAGAAGATGGTGTAACAACCATTCGTCCGACCTTCTTAAAGGATAAATACCGCAATCCCGTTGACTTAATCGATGGAAAATTCTATTATTTTAACCAGGATGAAGAAGGGCAGGAGTCCTACAAGAAAGTCTTAAACTACTTTAAGGCGCATGATTGCAAGATTGGATATCAGATGTTTGAGTTAAAGAACCCAGACGTTCGAACCGATGTATTTGCAAAAGATCTGACAGATGGAGAAAAGAAAGCAATCCTTGAGGAATGTAAATGGAACTTCTGGTTCTTCTGGAGATATGTGATGAAACTGCAGGTGAATATCAATACATTACTTGCTATTGATTCCATGTTAGCAGACCATAATACACTGGAAGAAACTGTGCGTCAGTCTGGTAAATCTACAACAATGCGTGTATATTGTGAGTGGGCATACTTATTCCACAAGGATCACTATCCATTTATCTGCTGGTTAACTAGGGATACCACGAGTAGCCACAGAATAATGTCTACATTTAAAAATGATCGTACGAAACTTCCAATATATCTGTATGGAACTGATCGTGATACTGAAAATGTTGTACATCCAACAACATCGGTTAATTATCTAGTATCATATATAAAAGCAATCCTTGAACATGTAGACATGAGTGCTGATGCAAGAATCCTGGTCGGTGCCGATGATTTTGAGCTCATACAAGACATCGAAAACACGGATGTATTAAAAGAACTCCTGAAACTCCCGGTGCATATTGTTGCAAATAGTATTCCAAATGATCCAGAGAATA
>OBLO01002810.1_pt1 | contig 13128 bp, 7 predicted proteins | sample 1519401 | NCBI WGS metagenome assembly OBLO01 (sample SAMEA2602897, study PRJEB22501) | metagenome | reverse complement strand
TGAGGACTGCTGCACCATCTTCACTCCGCCGCACCCGAAGATCCGCCCCGAACTGAGCGAGATCCTCGAAGCCGAGGCCGGGATGCCCGGTCTGGCAGAGCTGGAAGCCGAGGCCGCAGAGGCCACCGAGCGTATCCGCCTGCGTATCACCGACGACGTGGAATTCGAGGGCTGAGCCATGACAGCAGAGATCATCAGTGTGGGTACTGAGCTCCTTCTCGGCAACATCCTCAACACCAACGCCCAGTACCTCAGCCGGGAGCTGGCCGATCTGGGCATCACGGTCCAGCGGGAGAGCACCATCGGCGACAACCATGGCCGTCTGGCCGATTTCGTCAACGAGGCCAGGAGCCGCTGCGACTTGCTGGTCTTTACCGGCGGCCTCGGCCCCACGGCGGACGACCTGACCAAGGAGACCGTCGCCGCCTGCTTCGGCGACGAGCTGGTCTTCGATGCGTCCGAGTGGGAGAAGATCACCGGCTACTTTGCCCGTACTGGCCGTGAGACGACCCCCAACAACCGCAAACAGGCGATGGTCCCCACCAAGGGCCATAAAATCATCAACAACCACGGCACTGCCCCCGGCGCGTGGTTCGAACAGGACGGCCACTGCGCCGTCCTCATGCCCGGTGTCCCCCACGAGATGAAGGCTATGTGGACGGAGAGCGTCCGCCCTCTGCTGATGGAGCGCCAGAACTGCACCCTCCACTCCGTCACCCTCCGTGTGCTGGGCGGCGAGAGCGACATCGAGTACAGAGTCCGTGACCTGCTGGAAAACCCGAACCCCACCGCCGCCATCTACTGCAAGACCGGCGAGTGCGAGATCCGGATCACGGCCCGCGCCCGCTCCGACGAGGACGGCGAAAAAATGTGCCGCGCGTATGCCAAAAAGTTCTATGATATGCTGGGCGATGCGGTGTATGATGAGGATGTGGCCGGTCTGGAAGAAACGGTGGTCCATACCCTGCAGGAAAAGGGGCTGACCATCGCCACCGCCGAGAGCTGCACCGGCGGACTCATTGCACAGCGCCTGACCTCCGTGTCCGGTTCCAGCGAGGTGTTCGGCTATGGCTTTGTCACCTACTGGGAGCAGGCCAAGGCAAAGCTCGTGGGCGTGGACCCGGCGGTCATCGAAAAGTACAACGTCGTGTCCGCCCCCGTGGCGGCACAGATGGCTCTGGGCGCGGCAAAGGCTTCGGGCGCTGACATCGCTGTGAGCGTCACCGGTGTGGCCGGCCCCACCGGCGGCGACGAAGTGCGCCCTGTCGGCACCGTTTATCTGGGCGCTGCCCGGGATGGCGTGGCCTACGTCAAGAAGCTTTTCGTCTCCCGGCCTGACCGTGCGCTGGTGCGCGCCCGGGCCGCACAGGCTGCACTGGAACTGGTGCTGCGTCTGGCACAGGGCAAAGTCCCTGCCGGGACGCAGGCCCTCACCGCAGCCCAGCAGTCGGACGACGAAGCGCTGGCCGCACTGGATGAGGTGTTCGTCCGGTAAAAATCAAAAATGAGGGGTTGATGGGATTTGGCAGAGGAGACCCGCTGTGTGCTGCGCCTGTACGGTGCGCCGCAGGGACGGCTGGCAGCTGCTGTGGCGCTGTTTGCGCCCCAATGGAGGGCTGAGGCCCAGTGGAAGAGCCGGGGCGCAGAGACGCTGCTGGCTGTCCATGCGGACACGCCCACGGGACTGAAAAAGGCGGCCCAGAGCCTCCGCAGCAGCTTTGGCGCGGACGTATATGGTGCAGGCGATACCAGTCTGGCCGCTGCCGCCGTGCAGGCGCTGGAAGCCCATGATCGTCTGCTGGCCTGCGGCGATGCCGCCGCCGGTGCGCTGCTGGAATCCCGGCTCGAGAAAGTCCCCGGTGCCGAGAAGGTCTACGACTTCGGCACCATGAGCTATGCCGACGCCAAGGTCGGCCCCCAAATCGAAAAGCGCGTCCGGGCCAAGCTCGGCGGGGAAGGGGACAAACCCGACCCTGTCCGTCTGGCCCTCGTCCGGGCGCAGGCGGCCCGCCGCATCGTGGGAACAGAGCTGGCCGTGGCCTGTGCCGAGCGGGAAAGCGACCATGTGCTGGTGCTCAGCACCAAAAAAGGCTGCTGGCTCCGCACCGTCCCCGCCGCAGATAACCCCGGTCTCTGGCTGCTGGATATGGTGCGCCGCGCCGCTGCCGGTCTGCCGCAGGCCGAGGGGACAGGCTTTCTTCCCGCCGGACAGACCAAACAGAGCGATCCTCCGGGCCGTTCGCAGAGCAAGGACCCCACCCCAAAGAAGAAGCATCCTCTCCGCGTTCTGCTGGCGGTGCTGGTGATCCTGGCGCTGGCGGCGTTCGGTGTGGCATGGTATCTCACGGACGGCGATCTCGCCGCCCTGCCCCAGCGCCTGAAGACCCTGCGTCTGCCCGAGTGGGTCACCCTCTGGCAGGCCCATGAGCCGAAGCCCGGTGCAAGACTGATATAAAACACAAAGAGGCCGCTTCCCGGCAGAAATACGGGAAGCGGCCCCTTTTTATACAGCACAAAACCCCGCCGCAATGGGATGCTTCCCAATGCGGCGGGGCATTTGTGTTAAAATACAGTCAAGTGACAGTGCTTAGAGCTGGCTCTGATATTCCTTGCGGTAGCCTTCCAGCTCCTTCTGGTTGCCATAGACGAAGTGGCCGTTGGCGATCTCCTCCCAGACCGGCTTGTCCACGCTGTAGTCGTGGATGGAGGGGTCGTAGACCAGAAGCTTCTTCTTCTTTTCCAGACCCGGGTCGGGGATGGGAACAGCGCTCAGCAGAGCCTTGGTGTAGGGGTGCAGGGGATGGAGGAACAGCTCTTCAGCCTCTGCCAGCTCCACGATGCGGCCCTTGCTGATGACGGCGATGCGGTCCGAGATGAACCGGACGACCGACAGGTCGTGGGCGATGAACAGGTAGGTCAGACCGCGGGACTTCTTCATGCTGTTCAGCAGGTTCAGCACCTGCGCACGGATGGAGACGTCCAGTGCGGAGATGGGCTCGTCGGCCACGATGAACTCCGGCTCCATGACCAGCGCACGGGCGATGCCGATACGCTGACGCTGGCCGCCCGAGAACTCGTGGGGGAAGCGGGAGGCGAACTCCGGCAGCAGGCCGACCTCGTGCAGAGCGTTCATGACCTTTTCGTGCAGGTCATTCTGGTCCTTGTACAGGTGGTGGTTCAACAGACCCTCAGCCACGATGTACTCGACCTTGGCGCGCTCGTTCAGAGAGGCCATGGGGTCCTGGAAGATCATCTGCACCTTGCGGATGACCTCACGGTCCAGCTCCTTGGAGATCTTGCCGTTGATCTTCTGGCCCTTGAAGAAGATGTCGCCGCCCGAGGTCGGGTTGATGCGGCAGATGGCACGGCCAATGGTGGTCTTGCCGGAGCCGGACTCGCCGACCAGCGAGAAGGTCTCGCCCTTGTAGATGTCAAAATTGACGTGGTCCACGGCCACGAACTTCTTTTTGCCGGAGCCAAAGGTGATCTGAAGGTCTTTCAGCTCAATCAGCTTTTCACGCTCAGCCATTTAAGTTGGAACCTCCCATCTTTCCCATTTTCTCACGCAGGTTCTGGATGGAGTGCGGGCGTTCCATCTTGGGAGCCCGGGGGTCCAGATACCAGGTCTTTGCCGCGTGGGTCTCGGACACCTGGAAGAACGGAGGTTCTGCCACGAAGTCGATGGCCAGCGCGTGCTTGTTGCGGGGTGCAAATGCATCGCCCTTGATCTCATTGAACAGGTTCGGCGGCGTACCGTCGATGGTGGGCAGGGCCTCACCCTTGGTACCCAGCTGAGGCAGAGCCTGCAGCAGAGCCCAGGTGTAGGGGTGCCATGCGTCGTAGAAGATCTCCTCGACGGTACCGTACTCGACGATCTGGCCGGCGTACATGACGGCCACGCGGTCTGCCACGTTTGCCACAACGCCCAGGTCATGGGTGATGTAGATAACGGACATGCCCAGCTCCTTCTGCAGGTCACGGATGAGCTGCAGGATCTGTGCCTGAATGGTCACGTCCAGAGCGGTGGTGGGCTCGTCGCAGATGAGGATCTGCGGACGGCAGGCGGCAGCGATGGCGATGACGACACGCTGCCGCATACCGCCGGAGAACTCGTGCGGATACTGCTCGTAGCGGCGCTCCGGGTCGGGGATGCCGACCTTGGCCAGCATCTCGATGGCGGCCTTCTTAGCCTCCGCGCCCTTCAGACCCTGATGGTGCTCGATGCTCTCCTGGATCTGCTTGCCGATTTTCTTCAGCGGGTTCAGGCTGGTCATCGGGTCCTGCATGACCATGGCGATCTTCTTGCCGCGCACGCCCAGCCAGTCCTTCTCGGTGAACTTGGTCATGTCGCGGCCTTCGTACATGATGGAGCCGCCGGTGATCTTACCGTTGACATCCAGCATACCCACGAAGGTCTTGGTGAATACGGACTTGCCCGAGCCGGACTCGCCCACGATGGCCAGCGTCTCGCCGTCATAAAGGTCCAGCGAGCACTTGCGGATCGCGTTCAGCTTCTTGCCGCGCAGGCTAAAGGTGATCTCCACGTCTTTGGCAGAGATGATCGGTTGTCTATCCATTTTTGTGATTTTCTCTCCCATCTGTTAAACGTGGTTGCGCGGGTCAGCAGCATCCGAGAAAGCGTTGCCCATGATATAGAAGGAAATGGAGATGATGGACACGATGGATGCGGGGAAGACCAGCAGGTAAGGATAATCGAGGAAGAAGCCGCGCACCTTGCTCAGGATGAGGCCCAGAGACGGAGTCTCGATGCCCAGACCGATGCCCAGATAGGACAGGGTGGACTCGAGGTTGATGGTGGCGGGGATGCTCAGCGCCATGCGCAGGATGATGACGGAGACCAGATAGGGCAGGATGTTCTTGGTCAGAACGCGCCACAGCGGGGTGCCAAGGCAGCGGGACGCGAGGTTGTACTCGCGGTCACGGAACATGAACACCATGTTGCGGACGCGGCGGGCCATGACCAGCCAGCCGATGGCGATCATCGAGACGGCCATGATGGTGAAGCTCTGGCCGACGACCAGTGCGATCAGGGTCATGTAGATGATGTAAGGCACATTGTCGATGAGGTTGTACAGCTCGGTGAAGAAGCGGTCCAGCTTACGGACATAGCCCCAGATCAGGCCGATGATGACGCCGAGGATGCTCTCGCCCACGGCAACGATGAGGGCCAGACGGATGGACACCTGAGTGGCGTACCACACCTGACACCAGTAGTCGCGGCCGAGGTTGTCGGTGCCGAACCAGTATTCGCTGTTGGGCTTCCGGAAGGCCAGAGAGGAATCCGTCACCAGCGTCTGATAATCGTACTTGCCGATGGCCAGTGCGATGAAGGAGAAGATGACGAGGAACAGGAACAGGAACAGGCAGACGACAGCAGCCTTGTGCTTGAGGAAGTTCTGGATGACAGAACCCCAGTAGCTGTAGTTGGAGTAGCCGACACGCTCGGCTTCCTCCGGAGAGTAATCGACGAAGTAGAACAGTTCGTCCTGCTTCTTGCCCTCAAAATCAGATGCTTTAGCCATCAGCGTGCGGCCTCCTTTCCGGTCAGAGTAATGCGCGGGTCAACCAGCATCATCAGCACGTCGCCCAGGAAAACACCCACGATGCCCAGTGCAGCGTAGAGGATGACCAGAGTCTGGACGACGTTCAGGTCATAGCGCTGGATGGCGTCGGTCAGCAGGGGACCCATGCCGGGAACGGAGAAGAACCGCTCCATCAGCAGAGAGCCGCCGACCGTCAGCAGGATGGACTGGGGGATATACTGCACCATGGGGACCATGGCGTTGCGCAGCACGTGCTTGAACATGATCTCGCTGGAGCTCAGGCCCTTGACGCGGGCCAGCTTGATATAATCGCGGGTCAGCTCGTCCACCATGTAGCGGCGGGTCCACAGAGCGTAGCCTGCGATAGACGCCAGCGACAAGCAGACGATGGGCAGCACGCTGGACGGGCCGACATTACGGGTGGAGTACAGCGTGGGGAAACCCAGGTATTTGGAGCCGAAGACCAGCACCAGCGAATAGGAGACCAGAGAAGGCACAGCGTTGACGAAAACGGTGTAGGCCGTGCCGATCCAGTCAAAGACCTTGTCCTTGAAGGCGGTCTGCAGGATGCCCAGCATGATGCCCACCAGCAGAGAGATGCCGGCGGAGATCAGGCCGAGGCGCATGGAGACGCCGAATTTCTTGCCGATCACCTTCACGACAGAAGCGCCATTCTGGATGCGGCGGGAAGTGCCGAAGTCCAGATGGAGCAGGTCGTTGTAGAAGTGCAGCAGCTGGGTGCCGATGGGGTCGGTCAGACCGGCGGCTTCCAGCGCGGCGTATTTCTGCTCTTCGGTAAACTTCATGAGCTGTTCTTCCGTGAAGTAGTAGTCCGTAGGCAGGCAGCGCATCAGCAAAAAGACGATGGTTGCGATCAATAAGATCGTGACGAGCGACTGAGCCAGCCGCTTGACGGTGTATTTTAACATGATAACCAAACCTTTATAAAATAATCATCAGGCTTTGGTTGCTGCATTGAAAGCAGCGGAGAAAGCCTCGTACTCCTCGGTGGTGTAGCCGTCGCCCTGACGGGTCTCCCAGTTGACGGCCTTGTAGTTGCAGGGACCGTACATGGCGTTGATCTTGGTGTACTCGTTGACGTGGGTCAGGCACCAGAGCACCTCGTACAGGCAGGGGATGCACAGTGCGTTGTTCAGCATGGAAGCCTCAGCCTTTGCGAATGCGGCATAGCGTGCATCGGTATCGGTGACGATGGCCTTTGCCTCAGTGACCAGATCGGTGAACTCCTGATAATCAGCCAGCAGGTCCTTCTGGTAATCCTGAGGATCCTTCTCAACGGCTGCGATCCAGGAGGTGGTCTGAGCGTAGTAAGCGTTGTCGTCGCTCAGGACTTCCTGACCCAGGAAGTTGACGGGGTCGCCGAAGTCTGCGCCCCAGCCGTTCTGCAGGATGGAGTGCAGCTGGACGTTACGGACTTCCTTATAAAGAGAAGAGACGTAGGTGCCGATGTCCAGCACGACGAAGTCATCGCCCAGGCTCTCGGAGAAGCACTGCTTCAGAACGGTGGCGGTATCCAGAGCAGTGGTGTCGCCGCTCTTGATGTAGTGGTAGCAGTGGACGGGGAAGGTGACGCCGATAGCGCTCAGCTCTTCCATGGCCTGCTTCTTCAGGTCAGCGATGTCGCCGCCGTTGTCGCGGAGGCGGATCATGGTCTTGCCGTCGTAAGCCTGACTGTCGAAGCCCATCTCCTTGGCGACCAGAGTGGTGTACTCCTCACCCTTGGTGTTGTAGCAGACACCGGGCATGGTGTAGTAGTCGTTCTCGCACTTCAGGGGGTTGATCTTGTTGGTGCGGGCGTAGTAGTTGGTGAAGTCGATGCCCTTGTAGAAGCACTGACGGAATGCGCGGTTGGAAACAGCCTTGTTCCAGTTCTCGTCCAGATTGCCGTTCTCATCCTTGCGCTGGAAGTTCAGGTGCATCTGGAAGCTGAACTTGGTGGGGCGCTTCTCGCACAGGAACTTGTTGTGCTCGTTGTTGGGGTCGGAGGTGATGGTGGTCAGGTTGGACTCGGTCAGGTCGATGTTATCGACTTCGCCGTTCTCGTACAGCTGCAGGCCCATGGACAGGTCGGGGATCATGGTGATGGTGTGATGCTCGAAACGGGTGCAGTCGTTTGCGGCGTAGTAGTTGGGGTTGGGGATGAAGCTCTTGGTGTTCTGCTGGATGTACTCCTCGATGAGGTACGGACCATTGTACCACATGGTGGAGTAATCGCAGGCACGGAAGCCATCGATGCCCAGCTCGTTGATGAGGTCCTCAGAGGCGGGGTAGAAGCTGTTGTAGGCAGCGACAGTGTCGAAGTAGGGGCAGGGGTTCTTGCAGGTGAAGACCAGAGTGTAGTCGTCCGGTGCCTCGACGCCGACACCAGCAGCCAGCATATCCTCGTAGGTCATGTCAGCAGCAGCGTCGCCCTTGTCCTTGGTCAGGTCGTAGTACTCAGCAGCGCCCACGACGGTCTCAGAGGGCATGGAGGTGTTGAAGGCCTCGTTCTTGAGGGCGTTCAGGACCCACTCGAAGCCCACGAGGAAGTCCTTGGAGGTCAGGTGAGACTTGACCTCGCCGTTGACGTCGCACCAATCGACATTGTCGCGCAGGTGGAAGGTCCAGACGGTGGAGTCCTCGTTGTGCTCCCAGCTGGATGCGATGGCGGGGGCTGCCTTGCCGTAGCAGTCGAAGCTCAGCAGGCCGTCCCAGCAGTTGGTGGTGACGTTCAGGTCGGAAGCGGACTGGCTGTACAGGAAGTTCCAGGTCTCCAGCTCACGGTTGGCAGTCTCGAAGGAGACGTAATCGGTGATGGCGTCGGCTGCAGGTGCAGCTGCGCCGGAGGCAGCACCGGAGGTGCTGGCAGCAGTGCTGCTGGAAGAACCACCGCAAGCGGCCAGGATGCTTGCAGCGCCCACGACGCCGGAAGCCTTGAGGAAGCTGCGGCGGCTGATGGAATGAGACTCAAAATTTGCGTTCATTGTGTTTTCCTCCCAATTATTCTTTCGTGTCTCGGCTCTATGGCGCAGGGTACCTTGCCCTGCCGATTTCCCACTCCTACGAGATTATCTGCCCCTCTGTATTACCAGAGAATACAAAAGAGCGCAGAAACAGACCCCTCTGTCTGTGTCTGTGCTCCTCCCGTAAAATCCTTAACACGACATATATTGTACCATCGAAATAAATGGTTGTCAATGGAATGGAAATCGCTTTTTCTTCTAAAAGAAAGCCGTACCCTGCATAGAGATGAAATAAATTTACTTTACTGTGATGAAGAGTGACGAAAATAAGATAAACAGGCCCAAAAACAAAACAACGGGAGCTGTTCTTGAGTTAAGAACAGCTCCCGTGTGTGGGATACGGGCCGGAAGCAGGAACTCCCGGCGGAAAAGAGTTAAGAAAAAGTTAAGATTTTGCGGCGTCGAAAGCCTTGGCAAACTCCTCGTACTGAGCGGTGGTGTAGGCGTCCTCGCTGGTCTCCCAGTTGACGTACTTGAAGTTGCAGGGGCCGAACATGGCGTTGATCTTGGTGTACTCGTTGACGTGGGTCAGGCACCAGCGGACATCGTAGTAGCAGGGGACAGCCAGCGAGTTGTTGATCATGTAGGCCTCGGCCTTTGCGAAGGCCTCGTAGCGGGCATCGGTGTCGTCCACGATGGCGTTGGCTGCGTTGACCAGGTCGGTGAACTGTTCAAACTCGTCTACCAGCTCCTTCTGGTAATCGGCGGGATCCTCCGCCACCAGCTGGATATTGGAGTAGTTGACGGCGTAGTAGGCGTTGGAGTCGTGCAGGATCTCCTGACCCACAAAGTTGACGGGGTCGCCGAAGTCTGCGCCCCAGCCGTTGATGACGAAGCCGTGGAGCTTGGGGATGCGGACTTCCTTTGCAAGGCTGGAAACGTAGGTGCCGAGGTCCAGCTGGATGAAGTCGTCGCCGAAGCTGTCGGTGAAGCACTGCTTCAGAACGGTGGCGTTGTCCTGAGCCACGGTGTTGCCGGCCACGAAGAAGAAGGGAGCCTTGACCGGGAAGGTGACGCCGATGGCGGTCAGCTCATCCATGGCCTGCTTCTTGAGGGCGGCGATGGAGTCGGCGGTGGACTTGCGCAGATGGACCATGGTCTCGCCGTCATACTTCTCGCCGTCGATGCCCAGCTCCTTGGCCACAAGGTCAACATAATCGGTGCCTTTGGAGTTGTAGCAGACGCCCTTCATGGTGTAGTAGTTGTTCTCACACTTGAGGGGGTTGATCTTGTTGAAGCGTGCGTAGTAGGGAATGAGGTTCAGGCCCTCCTGGAAGCAGCGGCGGAATGCCCGGTTGGCCACGGCCTTGTTCCAGTTCTCGTTCGGGGTGCCGTCGGTGTTGAGGCAGTAGAAGTTGAAATGGAAGTCGTAGGCGTACTTGGTGGGGCGCTTCTCACAGAGCTGGTCGTTGTAGGCGTTGGAAGTGTCGGAGGTGATGGTGGTCAGGGTGCTCTCGCTCAGCTCCAGCTCGTCCAGCTCACGGTTCTGATACAGCTGGTAGCCGACGGTCAGGTCGGTGATCATGCTCAGGGACACGCGCTCGAAGCGGCTGCACTCGTCAGCTGCATAATAATGAGGGTTCGGGATGAACCGCTTGGAGTTGTCGGAGACGAATTCCTCGATGAGGTAGGGGCCGCAGCACCACTGCTGGGTGTAGTCCACGCCGCGGAAGCCCTCGACGCCCAGCTTTTCCACCAGAGCCGGGGGTGCCGGATAGCAGCAGACGTAGGAAGCCACGGTGTCGAAGTAGGGGCAGGGATTTATGCAGGTGTAGACGACGGTGTAATCATCCGGTGCATCGATGCCGACGCCTGCGGCCAGCATATCGTCGTAGGTCAGGGCCGCGGCGGCTGCGTCGTCCATCGCATAGGTCTTGTCGTAGTAATCGGCTGCGCCCACGACGGTGGTGGAGGGCATGGAGGTGTTGGCGGCCTGATTCTTCTTTGCGTTCAGCACCCACTCGAAGCCTACGAGGAAGTCTTTGCTGGTCAGATGGTCCTGCACCTCGCCGTTCATGTCCACCCAGTCCACATCGTCACGGAGGTGGAAAGTCCAGACAGTGGAGTCCTCGTTGTGCTCCCAGCTCTTAGCCAGAGCCGGCACCGGCTTGCCGTAGTTGTCGAAGCTGACAAGACCATCGATGATGTTGGTCGTCACGTTGAAGTCGATGGCCTGCTGGCTGTAGAGCATATTCCAGCTCTCGATCTCACGGCCAGAAGTCTCGTAAGTAAACAGCTCGCTCAGGCCCTTGCCGGAAGCAGCTGCACCGGAAGAAGCCGACGAAGCACTGGCTGCGGTGCTGGAAGAAGAGCCGCCGCAGGCAGCCAGCAGACCGGCTGCGCCAACAGCGCCGGCACCCTTGAGGAAGCTGCGGCGGGTGATGGTGTGAGACTCAAAATCGTGGTACATATTCTTTCCCTCCTGTAATGATTGGTACGGCTCTGCGTTTCCCAAATCCCTATCCTGTCCATACTACTTTACCTAAAAAGGGTACAAAAAGGGCGCAGAGACAGATTTTATTGATCTGTTTCTGCGCCATTGCAGAACCCGTATCGATTGCAAATATTCTATCATCCCACAGGCGGGAAGTCAAGAAAAACCACTCTGGTACGGATTGAATCTTATTGATTCAGCAAACACATAAAAATGAAAAGATTTCATGTGCTGACTGAAATAGAATGACTTTTACGTCTGCTTAGCCCTGAATAGCAGCGTCGAAAGCCTTGGCAAACTGCTCGTACTGGACGGTGGTGTAGGCTTCCTCGGAAGTCTCCCAGTTGACGGCCTTGTAGTTGCAGCCGCCGTACATGGCGTTGATCTTGCTGTACTCGTTGGCGTGGGTCAGGGACCATGCGATGTCGTAGTAGGTGGGGCTGACCAGCACGTTCTCCAGCATATAGGCCTCAGCCTTGGCGAAGGCCTCGTAGCGGGCGTCGGTGTCGTTGACGATGGCGTTGGCGGCATTGACCAGATCGGTGTACTGCTCGAAAGCATCCATCAGGTCCTTCTGGTAGTCGGCAGGAGCCTCAGCCACCCGGGCGATGTTGGAGTAGTAGTGTGAGTAGAAAGCATTGTCGTCGTGGAGGGTCTCCTGACCGAGGAAGTTGACGGGGTCGCCGAAGTCGGCGCTCCAGCCGTTGATGACAAAGCTCTGGAGCTGAGGAGTGCGGACCTCCTGCGTCAGGCTGGAAACGTAGGTCTGGACGTCCAGCTTGATGAAGTCATCGCCGAAGCTGTCGGAGAAGCACTGCTTCAGGATGGTGGCGTTGTCCAGTGCAGAGGTGCTGCTGGCGATGATGAAGTAGGTAGCCTTGACGGGGAAGGTGACGCCGATGGCGCTCAGCTCCTCCATGGCCTGCTTCTTCAGGGCGGAGATGTCGCCGCCGTTGGCACGCAGGCGGATCATGGTCTCGCCGTCGTACTTCTCAGCGTCGAAGCCCATCTCCTTGGCCACCAGAGTGGTGTACTCAGCGCCCTGCGTGTTGTAGCACAGACCCTTCATGGTGTAGTAGTCGTTCTCGCACTTCAGGGGGTTGATCTTGTTGTAGCGGGAGAACCATGCCTTCAGGTTCAGGCCGCGGTAGAAGCACTGACGGAAAGCGGTGTTGGCGATGGCCTTGTTCCAGTTCACATCGGGGGTGCCGTCGGCGTTGTTCTTCTGGTAGTTGAAGTGCATGGCGTAGGCAGAGGGGCGGGCGCGCTTCTCACAGAGCTGGCTGTTGTACTCGTTGTTGGGGTCGGAGGTGATGGTGGTGATGGTGCTCTCGTTCAGGTCGATCTCGTCCAGCTCGCGGTTCTGGTAGAGCTGGAATGCGATGGCCTGATCGGAGATCATGGTCACGGTCAGACGCTCGAAGCGGCTGACGTTGGCAGCATCGTAGTAGTGGGGGTTGGGGATATAGCTCTTGGTGTTGCCCTGGATATACTCCTCGACGATATAGGGGCCGCAGTACCACATGTTGGTGTTGTCGCAGCCACGGAAGGTCTCGATGCCCAGCTCGTCGATCAGCACCTGAGAGGCAGGGTAGAAGCTGGTGTAGGAGGCCACGGTATCAAAGTAGGGGCAGGAGTCCTTGCAGGTGAACACCAGAGTGTAGTCGTCGGGAGCCTCGATGCCCACGCCTGCGTCCAGCATATCCTGATAGCGCAGGTCGGCGGCGGCAGCGCCCATATCCTTGGTCTTCTCGTAGTACTCCTCAGCGCCCACGATGTACAGGGTGGGCATGGAGGTGTTGTTGGCCTCGTTCTTGGAGGCGTTCAGCACCCACTCCAGACCGACCAGAAAATCGGTGGCGGTGATGTGCTCCTTCACCTCGCCGTTGCAGTCCACCCAGTCCACATCGTCGCGCAGGTGGAAGGTCCAGACAGTGGAGTCCTCGTTGGCCTCCCAGCTCGTGGCGATGGCGGGTACCAGCTTGCCGTAGCAGTCGAAGCTCATCAGGCCGTCCCACAGGTTGGTGACGACGTTGGCGTCGCTGAGGGTCTGGCTGTACAGCAGGTTCCAGCTCTCGATCTCACGGTTGGCAGACTCCCAGGAGAT
>OBLO01002804.1_pt1 | contig 13137 bp, 13 predicted proteins | sample 1519401 | NCBI WGS metagenome assembly OBLO01 (sample SAMEA2602897, study PRJEB22501) | metagenome | reverse complement strand
ATAGAAATAAGTAACAGAGTGTATGTTATGCGAACATTCTATTGTCTGGAATAAAATATTTCATCGGAATAATAAATATGAGACGAAGACGGGGAATAACGGGGCAAAAAGGTATTGTTGCCGATCAGGTCTTGCTCTCCTAAAAACTGGTGCGAACAGGAAGTGCATATGAATTCTTCTTGAGATTCGCACCTGAAAAATTATGAAATAATGAGCGCAAGTGAACGGGAACAGGCAGAGCCTGCTCATAGCGAACGGCGAATGCCGATCATGAACGAAGTTCATGATATAACATTTATTAATTTATTTTTTTAAAACAGGGGCTATATTTTATTCATGACAATAGAATGCTCGCAGAGCGTGCATTCTATTGTTGGTGAGATGAAATAAAATATAGCCGTACTGTAAGAGAAAAGATGTTAATAAATGCAGTCGCTCCCTTCGCGGGAGCATGTCAGAAAAAGGATCGCAACAGAAAAAATGTCGAAGAAAATGGGGGAGAAGCATATGGACTATTTTGCACATATTGATGGGGGACGAAAACAGAGTGTTTTGGAGCATTCGGATGGGGTTGCAAGACTTGCTGGAATGTTTGCCGGAGAATTTGGAAAATATGAATGGGGATATTGCAGTGGTCTGCTGCATGATATTGGAAAGTACAGCCTCAGGTTCCAGAGAAGACTTCAAAAAGGAGATGTTCAGGTAGATCATTCAACGGCTGGAGCACAACTTTGTACGGCGAAAGGAGGATACTACTCATTTCTAAATTATTGTATTGCAGGGCATCATGCGGGCTTGCCAGATTGCGGAAGTAATACGGACAATGGCGGAGAATCTACGCTGAGCGGCCGCCTGAAGAAAAAGGTAGAGGATTATCAGGCTTATCAGACTGAGATTGAGGTTCCGCAACTTCATTCGGCGCCAATTGATCCAAAAGCTGTGCCGAACCCTTATTTTTCATTAAGTTTTTTTATGCGAATGATTTATTCCTGTCTGGTAGATGCTGATTTTCTGGATACGGAAGCTTTTATGAAGCAGGGAAAGACAGAACGAGATCCCGGCATGAGAATAGAAGAACTGTACAGAAAGTTAGATAAATATCTTGAGAATGAAGGATGGCTGGAAAATAAAAAAAACGATACGATCGACGGCAGACGCAGTGAGATTTTGCGACATTGTATACATATGGGAACTCAGAAAAAGGGAATGTTTCGTCTGACTGTTCCGACCGGTGGAGGAAAAACAATTGCCTCGCTGGCGTTTGCACTTCGGCATGCGGCAGCGCATCAGATGAAGCGGATTATTTATGTCATTCCATATACCAATATTATCGAACAGAATGCGCAGGTATTTCGGGAGATCCTGGGAGAGGAAAATGTGTTGGAAAGCCATTGCAACATTGATTATACCAGTTCGGAAGAGCTCAGACCGATGCAGCTTGCTTCGGAAAACTGGGACAAGCCGGTGGTTGTTACGACCAATGTACAGTTTTTTGAATCTCTCTTTGCATCGAAATCTTCAAAATGTCGGAAGCTTCATAATATTGCAAACAGTGTGATCATTTTTGATGAAGCGCAGATGATTCCGCCGGAGCATCTGAAGCCTTGTCTTGCGGTTATAGAGGAACTGGCAGCGCAATATGGTTCGTCTGTTGTGCTTTGTACAGCAACGCAGCCAACATTTCAGAATTTTTTCCAGAGAAAGTGGGAGCCGGTTGAGCTTTGTCCATGTATGGAAGAGCAATTTCACTTTTTCAAGAGAACGAGATTTGAAGATATCGGAACGGTGACAGAAGAAGAGCTGGAGGAAAAACTTTTAAAAGAAACTCAGGCGTTGTGTATTGTCAATACGAAGAAACGAGCGCAGAGAGTTTATAATGCGATCAAAGGGGACGGAGTCTTTCATTTGTCGACAACAATGTATCCAAAGCATCGGAAACGGGTGTTAGAGCAGATTAGGAAAAGACTGGAAGATGGTAAAAAGTGTATTTTAATTGCAACGAGTCTGGTGGAAGCTGGAGTGGATCTGGATTTTCGATCTGTATATAGACAGCTTGCGGGAATGGATTCTATGATTCAGGCGGCAGGACGCGGAAATCGAAATGGAGATCGTTCCATAGAGGAAAGTCCGGTATATATTTTCAGAATGGAAGGAAAAGAGTTTGTTCCCGGTCAGCAGATGCAGATTGATACGTCCAAAGCGCTTTTACTGGATGGATATCAGCTGGAAGATCTGGCGACAGTAGATCGGTATTTCCAGATGCTGTATCAGTTAAAACAGGATGAAATGGATAAGGACGGTGTGATGCGCTGCTTCGAAAATCAAAATTATCAGTTTGCGTCAGCTGCTAAAAAGTTTCATCTGATTGAAGAGAATACCGTAACAGTGTTTGTAAAAAGAGAGCAGGAAGCGGCGAAGTTATTGGGACAGATTCGAAGCCAGGGGTATTCCCGCACTTTGATGAGACAGGCAGGACAGTATTGTATCAATATTTATGACAGGGATTTTGAAAAATTAAACGGACAGGGAGCGCTGCGTCCGGTGTCCGGTGATATAGAAGATTTCTATGAATTGGTTTTGGAGGAACTGTACACAGAAGAAATGGGATTAAAAATGGATATTGAAGAAGGCATCGGAGTGTTTTGGTAATTGTTTTAGCAAGTGCTGCAGGCGGGAGTCTAGAGGATAAAAGCATACGGAACAGAAGAGAAATAATCAACTTCTGTTCCGCATCGCTTGGTTCACATGGTGTGAAAAAATATTTTTTCAATCCCCAATTCCGTGTCATTGTAAATGGCAGGAAAAGACGATATTTATTATATAATAGTTATTCCATATAATCCAGTGTAAATATTTTTATAGAAACTTCAATATATTTTCCCACACTTAATTAAAAACGTTGTTGCATTATATAAAACAGTGTAGTATAGTGGAAATATAAAGAAAAAGACAGTGAGAAAACGATAGTTTTTATAAAAAGGGGAACAGAGATGGTTTTATATCATGGGAGTAAAGAAATCGTGGAATATCCCGAAATTCGAAAAGCACGTTTTCAGAAAGATTTCTATTTTGGATTTTACTGCACACTTTATGCAGAGCAGGCGAAGCGTTGGGCAACCAGATACGGTGATGGGTACATCAATAAATATGAATATGTTCCAAGCAGTACTTTGAATTGTTTATATTTTGAAGAGATGACGGAAGAATGGCTGGATTTTATTGTGGCATGTCGTAGAGGAATTCCACACAAATATGATATTGTGGAAGGACCGATGGCAGATGATACGATTTACAATTATATCCAGAACTATCTGGATGGCAAAATTTCTAGAGCCGCATTTTGGGAACTGGCAAAGTTTAAATATCCGACGCATCAAATCAGTTTTCATACGATTTCAGCGCTGGATACATTAACATTTGTAGGAAGCGAGGCCGTGTATGAGAACAAAAAATAATAATGATTTATTTTATACATGCAGTTTGATCGAATACATCGGAAGGAAAATGAAACAGCCTCGGAAAAAAGTAGCAGATTATCTGGGAAGAAAGCATATTCATCGGATTTACGAACATGCAGATGTATTTCATTGTGAACCAATTGAAAAGGTGGCAGAAGAACTGATTGAAGAATGCAAGATTCCGAAGGGCAGCTTTGATAATGTGGGAGCATGCAGATACAACGTACCGGATTACTGGGATATTGGTGAAGTGTATGAAAGATTGATTGAAGATTCCTATTCTGATCAGGATATTGAGAAAGGACTTTGGCAGGTATATCATTCCTGGATAGATTCCAGCATTTCTGATTATAATACGGATTTTTACTATCAACCGAGAGACTATCTGGCAGCCTGCTATCAGGATGGTTCGATATTGTAGATGAAAAAGGGGTGATAAAATGGGCATGGGTGTAAAAGTCAGGGTATGGGGACCATATGCGCTCTTCTCAAGACCAGAGATGAAAGTGGAACGGTGTTCTTACGATGTAATGACGCCATCTGCTGCAAGAGGAATTCTGGAAGCGATTTACTGGCACCCGGGGCTTCGATGGGTGATCGACAAAATTCAGGTAAACAAACCAATCCGGTTTACCAGCGTTCGGAGAAATGAAGTGAAAAGCAAAATTTCTGCCAGCAATGCGCTTCAGGCATATAACGGAGCGGATAAGGAATTGTATCTGAGCACAAAAGAGGAAATTGTACAGCGGGCATCTTTATTGCTGTGTGATGTAGAATATGTTATTGAAGCACATTTTGAAATGACGGAACAGGCAAATGAAACAGACAATCCCGGTAAGTTCAAGGATATCATGATGCGTCGTTTAGAACGCGGAGAATGCTATCACATGCCGTATTTTGGATGCCGGGAATTCCCGGCGCATTTCGAATTGTGTGAAGAGAAAACTACATCCTGTTATGCTGTTGTTCCGGAAAAGGATCTCGGTTTTATGCTCTACGACATGGATTACTCTGATCCAAATGATATTCAGCCGATGTTCTTTCGGGCGGTGATGAGAAACGGTGTTCTTGATCTGAGAGACTGTGAGGTGATTCGGTGATTTTACAGGCGCTTGTAAAGGAATATGAAAGTCTGGCAGAGCAGGGGAAAGTATCGCAGCCGGGGTGGTGTCAGACAAAGGTTTCCTATGAAATCAATTTGTATGTGGATGGACGAATCAAACAAATTATCTGCCTGAAGCAGGAAAAAGAAATTGGGAAAAAGAAGGTTTTAATTCCCAAAACGATGAAAGTACCGCAGATGGTCACCAGATCTTCCGGGATAGCAGCAAATTTTCTGTGTGATAATTCAAAATATCTGTTGGGAATTGATGCAGAAGGAACTTCCGGGCGTATAATGGATTGTTTTCTGGCAGCAAAGGAAAAACACATTTCTGTTTTGGAAGGAACAGATGGCATAATGGCGCAGGCAGTCCGCAATTTTTTTAAAAACTGGAACCCGGAAAGCGCTCAGGAATGTCCGGAGTTGAAAGAACAATGGGAAGGAATTACAGATGGCGGGAATCTTGTTTTTGGAATGAACGAATTCTATGCACAGGATGATCCGGAAATCCAGAAAAAGTGGAATGCAAGTCAGTCTGCGACAGAGGAGGAAATATCAGGAATTTGTCTTGTAACCGGAAATTATGGTCCGATTTCCAGAATTCACAGATCCATTAAAGGGGTTCCAGGGGCACAGTCGAGCGGCGCAGCACTGGTGTCTTTTAATGCACCGGCATTTGAATCTTACGGAAAAGAACAAAGCTACAATGCGCCGGTTGGAAAGTATGCAGAGTTTGCTTATACGACAGCTTTAAATTACCTGCTGGGACAGGAAGACTACCGATTTCAGCTTGGTGATACAAGAGTGGTATTCTGGGCAGAAAGTGGAGAAGAGGCATATCAGGATTTTTTTGCTTCTTTTCTGGAGCCCAAACCGGATAATGAGGAGATGCTGAAAGCTGTTTTTGCAGGATTAAAAAAACAGAAATATCTCGACCTGGATCAGGTTGAATTAAATCCGGATCAGAAGTTTTATATCCTTGGACTTGCACCGAATGCTGCGCGATTATCGGTTCGTTTCTTTTATGAAGATTCTTTTGGAAATATTTTGAAACATCTTGCAGAGCATTATCAGCGAATCGAAATTGTAAAACCGGTATGGGCGCAGAGCAGTTATCTTGGAATCCGGGATATGCTTGCGGAAACGGTGAATCAAAAAGCAAAGGATAAAAATCCGATTTCGAATATGGCATCGATGGTGCTGCAGGCAATCCTTGCAGGAAATCGCTATCCGGCAAGTTTGTATACAGACACGATGATTCGCATTAAGGCAGAGCAGGGAAACGTTACCTGGAAAAAAGCTGCGATTATCAAAGCTTATTTGATTCAGAACTATCATTTGGAAAAGGGGGAACATTATATGGGATTGAATGGGGAATGTACGGAACAGGCATATGTTTTAGGAAGACTGTTTGCTGTGTTGGAGCAGATTCAGAAAAATTCAGCTTCGGGTATTAAATCAACAATTAAAGACCGTTACTTTAATTCAGCTTGTGCAACACCTGCAATTGTTTTTCCGGTACTGATTAAACTCGAAAACAGCCATATAAAAAAAATGGAGAGAGAAAAACCAGGTGAAAAAAAATATTATGAGGATCTGCTTACAGAGATTATGGGGAAACTCGGAGAATCGATGCCGAACCGCCTGACACTGGAAGAACAGGGGCAATTTGATCTGGGATATTATCATCAGATGCAGAAAAAATATGAAAAGCGGGAGGAAAAGTAAATGAGTGAGACAATCAAAAACAGATATGAGTTTGTAGTATTGTTTGATGTGGAAAATGGGAATCCGAACGGAGATCCTGATGCAGGAAATATGCCGCGTATTGATCCGGAAAGTGGTCTCGGTCTTGTGACAGATGTTTGTCTGAAACGAAAGATCAGAAATTATGTGGAAACAGTAAAAGAGGAGGAGCCGGGGTTCCAGATTTATATCCGTGAAGACGTACCGTTGAACCGAAGCGATAGAACCGCATGCGAGAGCCTTGGAATCCATGAGACAGATGAAAAAAAAGTGACGGATGGATTAAAAAAGCTGAAAAAGAACGATCCGGATGCAGATCTGAAAATTCGGGATTATATGTGCCAGAATTTTTATGATATCAGAACTTTTGGTGCGGTTATGACAACATTTGTGAAAGCATCGCTGAATTGCGGGCAGGTAAGGGGTCCTGTGCAGATTGGCTTTGCCAGAAGCATTGATCCGATTATCAGTCAGGAAGTAACGATTACGAGAGTTGCGATTACGACAGAAAAAGACGCGGAAAATAAGAGCACGGAAATGGGCAGAAAAAGCATTGTGCCCTATGGATTATATCGTGCAGAGGGATATGTTTCTGCAAATCTTGCCAGAAAGGTAACCGGATTTTCTGAGGAAGATCTGGAGCTTTTATGGGAAGCAATTATCAACATGTTTGAAAATGATCATTCTGCGGCAAGAGGAAAGATGGCGGTGCGGGAACTGATTATTTTCAAACACAGCAAGGAGCTGGGAGATTGTCCCGCATATAAGTTATTTGATGCAGTGGAAGTAAAGAAAAACGACGATATTATTTATCCCAGAAACTATAAAGATTATACAGTTAAAATTCATCAGGATCAGATACCGGAATCTGTTGAAGTGACAAGAAGAGCATAGTAATCAGGAAGCAGAAAAAGGCACACTTTGTTTGAAATGCGTTGAAAAAGAGGTGTCGTATAATGGAATATGCGGAAGACGATTATTTGATGATATCCGGTATCCAGCATTTTAAATTTTGCAGGAGACAATGGGCATTGATTCATGTGGAACAGCAATGGGCAGAAAATGAACATACTGTCATTGGAGAGCTGATGCACAAAAAGGCGCATGATCCATATCTGACGGAAAAGCGGAAAGATTTGCTTGTGGTAAGGGCATTGCCGGTCAGTTCCAGAACGATGGGAGTCAGTGGCGAATGCGATATTGTAGAATTTCGGAAATGCGAAGATGGAGTGAAACTGCACGGACACAGGGGATTTTACAGTATTTATCCGATAGAGTATAAAAAAGGGAAACCAAAACATTCAGAGGAGGATATCTTACAGCTGACAGCGCAGGCAATGTGTTTGGAAGAAATGTTTTCGACAACAGTAACGGAAGGGGCAATTTTTTACGGAGAAACCAGAAGACGTGAAGTAGTTGCAATTACGGAAGAACTGAAAAATGAGGTTTGTCAGACATTTGAGGAAATGCATCAATATTATGACAGACGGTATACGCCGAAAGTAAAATACAGCAAAGCATGCGCTTCCTGTTCTCTGAAGGAAATATGCCTTCCAAAGCTCGAAAAAGCAGGATCGGTAAAGGAATATCTGAAACGGGCGCTGGAGGAGGAACCGGGATGAAAAAACTGCTCAATACATTGTACGTTACTTCGGAAAACAGCTACCTTGGATTGGATGGAGAAAATATTGTTGTTTTTGAAGAACAGAAGGAGATTGGAAGGCTGCCGTTGCATAATCTGGAGGGAATTGTTTCTTTTGGTTACAGAGGGACAAGCCCAGCGCTTATGGGCGCTTGTGTAGACCGAAATATTTCCTTGTGTTACCTTACACCACAGGGGAAATTCTTAGCCCGGGTGACTGGAAAAGTAAGAGGAAATGTTATTTTACGAAAACAGCAGTATGATACAGGAAAAGATGAGGAAAAGAGCCTTACAATTGCAAAAACTTGTATTCTTGGAAAAGTATACAATTCGCGCTGGGTTCTGGAACGGGCAGTCCGGGATCATGCAATGCAGATTGATGCGGAAAAGGTAAAAGCAGCATCAATGCAATTAAAAGCTTCTCTGGAGCGGATTCAAAACTGTACATCCAAGGATCAGTTAAGAGGATATGAAGGGGAAGCTGCCAGCATTTATTTTGGTGTATTCAATGAATTGATTCTGCAGCAGAAAAAGGATTTTCAGTTTCAGGGACGAACAAAACGTCCTCCAATGGATACGGTTAATGCGATGCTTTCTTTTGCCTATACACTTTTGACGAATCAGATCATGTCTGCTCTGGAATGTGTTGGCCTAGATCCCTGTGTCGGATATCTGCATACAGAACGTCCGGGAAGAAGTTCACTGGCATTGGATATGGTTGAAGAACTTCGCTCTGTAATGGCAGATCGGTTTGTATTATCTCTTATTAATAAGAAGATTATTAGCGGAAAAAACTTTACAAAAAAAGAAAATGGTGCAGTTTTGATGGATGATGAGCTGCGGAAAAAGTTTTTGACAGAATGGCAAAATAGAAAAAAGGAAGTTATTACACATCCGTATCTTAGGGAAAAAGTGGAGTGGGGAATGGTTCCCTATGTGCAGGCAATGCTCCTTGCCCGATATTTACGCGGAGACCTGGACGAATATCCTGTTTTTCTCTGGAAATGAGGTGACAAATGCTTGTACTGATCACATATGATGTGAACACAGAAACAGCAGCTGGTAAAACAAGACTGCGGAAGGTTGCTAAACAATGCGTCAACTATGGAAGAAGGGTTCAGAATTCTGTATTTGAATGCATTTTGGATAACGCTCAGTGCATCGCACTGAAAGCACTTCTGACAGATATTATCGACAGTAAAGTAGACAGTCTGCGCTTTTATTATCTTGGTAATAAATACGAGACGAAAGTGGAGCATGTCGGGGTCGAAAAAGGTATTGCTGCCGATCAGGTCCTGCTCCTCTAAAAACTGGTGCGAACAGGAAGTGCATATGAATTCTTATGGAGATTCGCACCTGAAAAATTATGAAATAACATTTATTAATTTATTTTTTTAAAACAGGAGCTATATTTTATTGGTGAGATGAAATAAAAATAGCCGTACTGTAAGCGAAAAGATGTTAATAAATGCTGTCGCTCCCTTCGCGGGAGCGTGGATTGAAATTGCGATCAGCCGCCGCACCATCCGATCACTCATGTCGCTCCCTTCGCGGGAGCGTGGATTGAAATCCGGACAAACTGAATTATTTTGCCGAAAACCAGGTGGAGTCGCTCCCTTCGCGGGAGCGTGGATTGAAATAAAAAAACTGCTGCTCCGCGTTCCTTAACTTTGTCGCTCCCTTCGCGGGAGCGTGGATTGAAATCCGTCCAAGATGTCCCAGTGGACAGGGTAAAACGCGTCGCTCCCTTCGCGGGAGCGTGGATTGAAATTTGCCCAGCACCTCAACCTCAATCTCTCCATCCTGGTCGCTCCCTTCGCGGGAGCGTGGATTGAAATTCTGTAAGCGTGTCATATTTCGTGTCATACTGTGTCGCTCCCTTCGCGGGAGCGTGGATTGAAATAGCTTTTTCCATATGCACCGTACATACAGCCACGTCGCTCCCTTCGCGGGAGCGTGGATTGAAATATCAGAGACGCTGGATATATAAGCAGTGTATTCGGTCGCTCCCTTCGCGGGAGCGTGGATTGAAATAAAATTATTTTTCTGAATATACTTTCAAAAATCGTCGCTCCCTTCGCGGGAGCGTGGATTGAAATTTTGACTGTTACAGAAAAGATGAAAAATGCGGAGCGTCGCTCCCTTCGCGGGAGCGTGGATTGAAATGATGCAGAAAGCTATTACAAAATGTACGGTATTGTCGCTCCCTTCGCGGGAGCGTGGATTGAAATGATGCAGAAAGCTATTACAAAATGTACGGTATTGTCGCTCCCTTCGCGGGAGCGTGGATTGAAATGATGCAGAAAGCTATTACAAAATGTACGGTATTGTCGCTCCCTTCGCGGGAGCGTGGATTGAAATAACATCCACGCAGGGCACAATCCATCCGGGATGCCGTCGCTCCCTTCGCGGGAGCGTGGATTGAAATCAACAAGCACACCGATGAGTTTTTGGACAGAACGTCGCTCCCTTCGCGGGAGCGTGGATTGAAATGACGCCGACCATAAAAGGGCATAGCGCGATCGAGTCGCTCCCTTCGCGGGAGCGTGGATTGAAATTGTATCGGCGGAAAAGCTATCTGTGCAGTACAGGTCGCTCCCTTCGCGGGAGCGTGGATTGAAATTGTTCAGCGTTGACTTGCTGATCCCTGTCATGGGTCGCTCCCTTCGCGGGAGCGTGGATTGAAATCGGCGTATTCCGGGAAGACGGAATAAAAAGGGAGTCGCTCCCTTCGCGGGAGCGTGGATTGAAATCTCTGTAGGAATCGAAGCGGAAGCAGGCGGCAGTGTCGCTCCCTTCGCAGGAGCGTGGATTGAAATTGCGTAAGGAAGATGTGCGGCCGCTGACGGATTTGTCGCTCCCTTCGCGGGAGCGTGGATTGAAATCCCAGAGACACGACAATGCAGTTACTTGTAAAAGTGTCGCTCCCTTCGCGGGAGCGTGGATTGAAATGCAGGTGCCCTGCAGATATCGAACTCTGCGTGGGGTCGCTCCCTTCGCGGGAGCGTGGATTGAAATATATTTTTTGCAGGGTGTGATATACTGTCTTTAGGTCGCTCCCTTCGCGGGAGCGTGGATTGAAATCTACACGGACGTCGCATCCGGCGAATCAGATGCGTCGCTCCCTTCGCGGGAGCGTGGATTGAAATGGAAAAGTGAGATACTATGTTGAAATGATGAAATGTCGCTCCCTTCGCGGGAGCGTGGATTGAAATAGCATTGTGAACTTACCCTTGAACGGTAACGGTGTCGCTCCCTTCGCGGGAGCGTGGATTGAAATCAGTTTCCCAACTTCAAGAAACTGTGCAGCCCAAGTCGCTCCCTTCGCGGGCGCGTGGATTGAAATACGTGAAACATTCGGAGAGGTTTCACAATGTCAGTCGCTCCCTTCGCGGGAGCGTGGATTGAAATTGAACACAACAGCCAGAGAAAGCCAGCGTGTATTGTCGCTCCCTTCGCGGGAGCGTGGATTGAAATATAAAGTAGAAACGGTAGCCGGGCATATCAAGAAGTCGCTCCCTTCGCGGGAGCGTGGATTGAAATGAAGAAAGGGGAGCCGGTTATCGTATCGATTAAGTCGCTCCCTTCGCGGGAGCGTGGATTGAAATTACGATCTGCGGTTCAATCCCGATCGACGCTGCGTCGCTCCCTTCGCGGGAGCGTGGATTGAAATAAAGAATCAAAGAGTTCATTCCAGCGATTCTCAGTCGCTCCCTTCGCGGGAGCGTGGATTGAAATTACGATCTGCGGTTCAATCCCGATCGACGCTGCGTCGCTCCCTTCGCGGGAGCGTGGATTGAAATAAAGAATCAAAGAGTTCATTCCAGCGATTCTCAGTCGCTCCCTTCGCGGGAGCGTGGATTGAAATTACGATCTGCGGTTCAATCCCGATCGACGCTGCGTCGCTCCCTTCGCGGGAGCGTGGATTGAAATAAAACTTCCACTTTTGTTTTATAGGATCGCACAATGTCGCTCCCTTCGCGGGAGCGTGGATTGAAATGATTATGATTAAATCACAAACAAGAAAACATAATGTCGCTCCCTTCGCGGGAGCGTGGATTGAAATTCTTGCGTGCGGAGATATAAACGCACGATAGCAGTCGCTCCCTTCGCGGGAGCGTGGATTGAAATAGATGGATGAGCAGGAGCAGGTCGCGGAATTGAGTCGCTCCCTTCGCGGGAGCGTGGATTGAAATTGCATCTTTATCCTCCTAAACGTGATTGATTAACCGTCGCTCCCTTCGCGGGAGCGTGGATTGAAATTGCCTTCTCCTGAACACGCTCCACCATGTCGCAGTCGCTCCCTTCGCGGGAGCGTGGATTGAAATGTCCATTTTTACCTCCTCAGTTTTGCAATCGCGGTCGCTCCCTTCGCGGGAGCGTGGATTGAAATTGAACTACAGAGTTCCGAAAGGGACAGACAGCGTATCGTCGCTCCCTTCGCGGGAGCGTGGATTGAAATTCTTATTAAGCATCAGAACTCTTTCCCAGTTTCGTCGCTCCCTTCGCGGGAGCGTGGATTGAAATCGTGGCTCCGGTCGCGGATCGGCGTCGAAAAGATGGTCGCTCCCTTCGCGGGAGCGTGGATTGAAATAACGCTAAAGGCACATTTTTTAAAACTCCTTTTACGTCGCTCCCTTCGCGGGAGCGTGGATTGAAATAGAATGTTTTAGACAGTGAGTTTTAAGGAGGGAAGTCGCTCCCTTCGCGGGAGCGTGGATTGAAATTTGCTCTTTATCCATCATTACCACCTCCTATGCGTCGCTCCCTTCGCGGGAGCGTGGATTGAAATACGTCTGGCACATACGAAGACGCCATGCGGCTTCTGTCGCTCCCTTCGCGGGAGCGTGGATTGAAATCGCCCAGTCCCCCGCTTTTTCCTCGGCAGACAAAGTCGCTCCCTTCGCGGAAGCGTGGATTGAAATGAACAGTATCTGGAGGAAAAGGGAAATGCATTTGAGTCGCTCCCTTCGCGGGAGCGTGGATTGAAATTCTCAAGGAGCCGATGCGCATCTTCCCGGGAAGCTCGTCGCTCCCTTCGCGGGAGCGCGGATTAAAATGTTAAAATTTATATAAGAGAATATTCACAAAAGAGAATATAAATGATCGGAAAAACACATCATCTAAAAATTTACATAAATGCATAAAAATACTCCGAAAATTTAGGAATCCTTTTTGATGAAAGTATG
>OBLO01002771.1_pt1 | contig 13232 bp, 10 predicted proteins | sample 1519401 | NCBI WGS metagenome assembly OBLO01 (sample SAMEA2602897, study PRJEB22501) | metagenome | reverse complement strand
CAACTCACGGTTTGGGGTGCCCCGGCCCCCCCGGCGGGCACAAAAGCTCCCGCCGGGAGGGGAGACCGCGCCCCAAAAAACACGGGCCCCCCCCCCCCCCGGCGCGGCGGGTACCAGTCATGATGTTGCCCCCCTGTTCTTTGGGGTCTGCCCCGGCGGGGGCGGGGGTGGGGGGAGCGGGGGTAACCCCGCCGGTCTCGATGGTTTCGGCATCCACTGCCTTCTTCACCGCCACGGTATCCATCTTGCCTTCTACTACCAGCACTTCTTTCAGCACGATTTTCTCCTGTCTGTCATTCCAAGAAATATACGGTCACGTCCCGCCGGCCCCAGGAAATGGCATCGCCATAATCTTCCATGAACAGGTCGATGGTGTTCCCGTTGATGGCGCCGCCGCAGTCCGCCGCCACAGCAAAGCCGTAGCCGGGGATGTACATGCGGGTGCCGTAGGGGATCACGTCCGGATCCACGGCCACTACCCCATGATAGGGGACCACGCCGGTGGAGGTGAGTCCTGTGCCGCTGCCTTCCGCCAGGGTGTAGGCCGAAGCCTCCACCGTCCGGGCGGAGCGGTAACGGACGAAACCACGGGAGGTTTCGATCATATTCAGGTTGTTCCCCGTACCCACTTCCACGATTTCTGAAACAGGTTCCGCAACGACCTCCCTGTGGAGTTCCTGTCTCACCGTTTCACTGCCCACCCTGATTTCCCGGTAGGTGACTTTTTCCACCCCGTTCTGGCCGGCAGAGATCACGTTCTGTCTGCCACGGGGCAGGTTGTCATTGTTCCGCATCTCCACTTCATAGGGGATTTCCCGGGTTTCGGTGGCCAGTTTGTTGGTGGGAGAAATGATGTGGATGGTCATGTCCGGGGTCACTTCCGTGTCCAGTCCCGGGTAGACCTGGAATCCACTGTAGTCCACTCCCACAGCATTCAATACATCTCGCACAGTTTTGCGTCCAATGGTATATTCGGTGGTTCTTCCCGCTTTCCATACTTTTACAGGCATGGCCCGTACCACTTCGATGGTGGCTCCGTCGCTGAGTTTTTCATCGCCGACCAGTTCATATCCGTCGGCTTTCTGAAGAACGACACCGGCTTCTTCCAGGGCACCCTGAACCGTCAGGGCTCTGGTCTTCAGATTGATGGTCTGTCCGTCCACTTTAATGCTTACGGTCTTGGGCTGGGCCGCGAAGCCCAGGAAGTTCACGCTGGCAGCCAGCATCAGACAAACGACAATCCACTTGTAGGGACGCTTAAAAGGTTGTGATTTTCGCAAAGTTTCGCCTCCTTAAAGTGCCTGCATCATACCATAAGAAGGCGATTCCTGTCAAAAATAAATTAGTACCTGGTGATAATTCTGTACGTTTTGGCTGATCTAATTTGTGACGAATCTGTAGACTTTACACGTGTATTACCGGGTTTTCAGCCGGAAAAACAGCTTTTTTGCATTATTTGTTGAACTTTCCATGATTTTTTCCGGTGTGGTGCCCCGGAGTTCCGCCGCCCGTTCCGCCACGATGGCGGTGTAGAGGGGGTTGTTCCGCTTCCCCCGGTGGGGCACCGGCGCCATGTAGGGGGAATCGGTCTCGAAGAGGATCCTCTCTTCTGGCACCCGGGCCAGGATGGCCCGCACCCCCCGGTCGTTCTTGAAGGTGCTGGTGCCCCCGAACCCCAGGTACCAGCCCAGGGCAAGGGCCTCTTCCGCCATGGCCCAGTCCCCGGAAAAGCAGTGGAGCACCCCCCGGACGTCCTTCCCCTCTTCCCGGATGATCCGGAGCACGTCCTCATGGGATTCCCGGTCGTGGATGATCACCGGCAGGCCGGTTTTCCGGGCCAGGTCCAGCTGGCGGATCAGGAATTCCTGCTGCAGGCCATGGGGCGAGTGCTCGTCATTGTAATAATCCAGGCCGATCTCCCCGATGGCCACCACCCGGGGATCCGCGCACCATGCTTCGATCTGGTCCAGGTCCTCCAGGGAGCTGTGGCCGATCTCTTCCGGATGGATTCCCACCGCCGCCCACACATAGGGGTACTGGTGGGCCAGGCGGAGGGCTATTTTGGAGCTGGGAATGTCACAGCCGGGATCAATGATCCCGGCCATGGTCTCTCCGATTGCCCGGAGCAGCTCTTCCCTGTCAGCGTCGAAATCCTCCACGTCCACATGGGCATGGGTATCGAACAAAGGAAGTTTTTTCATATTATTTCACCTTGCTGCCGGAGGCGATCCCCGGCACTTCCGCCAGTTTCAGGTTCCCCTGCCCGTCTGAAGCGGCCAGGAGCATCCCTCTGGATTCCACACCCCGGAGCTTGGCGGGCTTCAGGTTGGCGATGACGATCACGTTTTTGCCGGTGAGCTCCTCTTCCTTATAGTAGGGAGCGATGCCGGATACGATGGTGCGGGTTTCGTCCCCCACCTGCACCTGGATCTTCAGCAGCTTGTCCGCGTTGGGCATCTTTTCCGCGCTGAGGATGGTGCCCACCCGCAGGTCCAGCTTGCCGAAATCTTCGATGGTGCACTGGTCCGGGGTCACCACGCCGGCGTTTCTTTTGTCGGCTTTCTTTTCCTTTTTGGCCGGTTTGGCTTCCTTCTTGGCTTCTGCCGGCTTGTCTTCCTCTTCTTCCTCGATCCGGGGGAAGATGGGCTGGCCCTTGGCCACTTTGGTGCCGTCGGGGAAATTGCCCCAGGCCACGTCGTTCAGATTGAACTGTTCCGGTACGGTGAGACCCAGCTGCTCGAAGATCTTGGGCGCGGTGAAGGGCATCATGGAGGAAATCAGGATGGCGATGTTCCGGACCGCATCGGCCAGGTTGTACATCACCGCTTCCAGCCGTTTGGCCTGGGCTGGATCCTTGGCCAGGATCCAGGGCGTGGTTTCGTCGATGTACTTGTTGGCGGCCCCCACATAGGCCCAGATGGCCTTGATCCCGTCGTTCAGGGCGTATTTGTCCATGGCGGCCCGGTAGTTCTGCAGGGTTTCGGCGGCCAGGCTGCGGAACTTCTCATCGGTTTCGCTTTCCACCACGGTCTTGTGGACGATGCCCCCGTGGTATTTGTCGATCATGGAAACGGTCCGGTACTGGAGGTTCCCCAGGTCGTTGGCCAGATCGGAGTTGAACCGCTTGATCAGGCCCTTCCGGGAATAGTTCCCGTCGCTGCCCAGGTTGATTTCCCGGAGCAGGAAATAGCGGACGGCATCAGCCCCGAATTCCTGGATGGGCTGCACCGGATCCACCACATTGCCCTTGGATTTGGACATTTTGTCCCCGTCCACCACCAGCCAGCCGTGGCCGTACACTTCCTTGGGCAGGTCGAAGCCCATGGCCATCAGCATGGCCGGCCAGATGATGGTATGGAACCGGACGATTTCCTTCCCCACCAGGTGGAGGTCCGCCGGCCAGAACCGGTTGAACTTGTCCATATCCCGGCCGAAGCCGATGCCGGTGAAGTAGGCCAGCAGGGCATCGAACCACACGTACACCACGTGTTTGGGATCGAAGGGCACCTGGATGCCCCAGTCGAAGCTGCTCCGGCTGATGCACAGGTCTTCCAGCCCCTGTTTGATGAAGTTGATCATTTCGTTCCGGCGGGATACGGGCTGGATGAAATCCGGATGGGTCTCAATGTATTCCAGGATCCGGTCCGCATATTTGGACATCCGGAAGAAATAGCTGCTTTCCCGCATCTTTTCCACAGGACGGCCGCAGTCCGGGCACACGCCCCCGGCTTCCTCCACCTGGTGTTCGGTCCAGAAGGATTCGCAGGGCACGCAGTACAGGCCTTCATAGTCCTTTTTGTAGATGTCCCCCTGTTCCCAGACTTTCTGGAGCAGGGTCTGGACGGTCTTTTCGTGTTCCGGGCTGGAAGTGCGGACGAAGGAGGTGTAGCTGACCCCCAGCATCTCCCACAGCTTCTTGAAGTCCGCCACGATCTTGTCGGTGTATTCGATGGGCTTCACCCCGAAGGATTCCGCTTTCCGCTGGATCTTCAGGCCGTGTTCGTCGCTGCCGGTGATGAACTGGACATCAAAGCCGTTGGCCCGTTTGTACCGGGCGATGGTGTCGGCAATGGTGGTGCAGTAGGCGTGTCCGATGTGCAGGTCGGCGCTGGGATAGTAAATGGGCGTCGTAATATAAAAAGCAGGTTTCGTCATGGTCATTCCCCTTTGTCAAATAAAAATAACACTCTGATATACTATCATATCACAAATGGACGGGAGATGCACGGGAAAAGGGGGCTGCTGCTCATGCAACAGTCCCCCGTCAGCGGTCAGCGTTCAGCGGCTGATGGAAGCCAAACGCAGCCCTTACCCCCTCATCTCCCGGAGCAGCTCCCGGATGTTCTTCTGCTGGTTCTCTTCGGTTACGGTTTCGGCGAAGGGGATCACGTTGGCGGCAGGGAGGATGCTGGTGCCCGGGAGCCGGCAGTTGTAGAAGCTTTCCAGTTCCTGCTCCCCATTTGTGAGCCCGTAGAGGATCTCCAGGCCCCGGACCGCCGGCTCCACCTTCTTCCCCTCTTCCTCGTAGGGCACCGGGCTGAGGGACAGCAGGTACTTGTAGCTCATTTCCGGCATCAGTTCCTGGAGTACCTTTTTCCGGTAGCTGTACTTGGCGTCCAGGATCAGGTAGGTTTCCCGGTTTCCGGATTTCCACTTCAGCAGATAGTCCGGGGTGTAGTAATGGCCCTCTTCCAGGGCCTTGAAGGCGTAGGTGGTGTTCCGGTACAGGTGGATGCCGCCGGCCCCCTCTTCCGGGTGGTCGGTGATCACCGGCTGGAAGTACAGGGTCAGCTCTTCCCCGCCCTGGCGCAGCCGGTACACGTTCTGGTATCCGCTGGTGTCGTACAGGTGCCGGTTCCCCAGGCTGTACTCCTGGTGCCGGCCCTCTTCCAGCACGAACCCCTCCTGCCGGAACAGGTGGAGCAGCCGGGCCAGGCAGTAGATCTCGAACACAAAGGTGTTTTCGTACAGGTTCAGGAGCATCCGCTCCCGGGGGAAGTGCCGGCAGCCGGTCTGGTACCACCGGTGGATGCACAGATAGATCCGGTAATACTGGGGCACCCGGAAAAAGGGCTCCGTGGGCCTTGGCAGATGGGAGGCGTCCAGAAGGGTCACCGGCAGGATCTGCCGGTAGCTGACAAACATTTCCTGGAGCCGCTCCTCCACTTCCTCACACCGTTCCAGGAAGCTCCGGAGCATATGGGCGGCATTTTCGTACAGCACCTGGGAGGACAGCCGGTACCCTTCCCGGTCCTGGTCCGGCAGATCCATTTCCCGGAGCAGGGTCCGGATCTCCTTCCCCTCCTCCCCGATGTCGTAGAGCATCCGCTGGAGGAAGCTGACCACCACCTGGTTTTCGTACACGTCCCGGCTCATTTTGTCCTGGGTGCTCAGGAGTTTTTCCGGCAGCACCGTCCTGTTCCCCACCGGGATCCCGAAGGGGGCTTCCTTCAGATGTTCCGGATGCCGGACCAGGTACTGGAGGGTGTGGGGGCTTACGGTCTGGACCCGTTCCGTCCAGTCCACCACTTCCGCGCTCTCCAGAGTGTGCCGGCAGTTGGCCTTGAAATACCCGTAGTTTTCTTCATACACCTGGAGGGTCTCCTCCGCCAGGGTCAGCTGGGAGAGGAAATCCTGGAACCCGTCCCGGTCCGGACCGGCAGTCCCCGGCCCTTTTTCCCGGAGCAGAGGCCCCTGGTGGGCGTAGATGAATTCCACCATGGCCTTCAGGTTTTCCTGCTGGGGGGAGGGCTGGATCAGTACCGGCAGCAGGTCCGTGTACCACATCTGCTGGCTGCCGTCCTCCAGCCGGAGGGTGAGTTCCAGCTCCACCAGCCCCATGTGATAGGCAAAGATATTGTAGGGAAACAGAACCATGTGACGGCGGCTGTCGAACAGGCTGTTCAGCGGCTTCCCGTTCAGGGCGGCCGCCGCCTCCTGGATGCCGGTCCACTGGGCGGGCAGTTCCAGGTCGTAATGGAGATTTTCCCGTACCCCCTGGCGGCTGGCTGCGGCCAGCACCCGTTCCGCCGAATAGGGACGGGCCTCCCGGGTCACCGGCAGGGTCAGGGTTTCTCCGTTCTGTTCCCGGAGACGGATGGTCGGTTCCATATCCATCTTAATGGAAGAACTGGAAGAACTTCATCCGCCGGTTCCCCCACTGGAGGATCTGGTCCAGGAGAGCCGCACTCTGGACCATCCGGTTGCCTGCACAGTCGTCCCGGAACTGGATCAGCCATTTTTCGTATTCCGCCCCGTTGCCGCTGAGTTTCGGCAGGATCTTCTGGGCCACCGCCCAGTCCAGGGCGATGATCCCGGGCCGGATGTGGTCTTCCGGTTCCATGAGCCGGGAAGCCACCTTCCAGTACCGGCGGATGGCCAGTTCGATCCGCATGCTCAGGTAGATGTTCTGTTCCGCCAGACGGGCCCGGATCCGGTCGTATACATTCTGTTCCACCCCCGTCAGCTGGCAGCTTTCCCGGTGAGCCACGTCAAAGAGGCTCTTCAGCTGGCTCCAGGACAGCAGCTGGATCTCGCCCTGGCTGAGCCCCGGCTGGATCTCCGGCATCACATCGCTGTGGGGCAGGGTGACGATCCAGGCCCGGTCGATGAGCCGGGGAGACAGGGTCTCGGTGGTGTGGTCGTTGTTGATGGTGGCCAGGAAATGGAGGGTCTCCGGCAGCTGGAACCGGTGGTTGTGGCCCAGGCTCAGGGTGTGCTCCCCATCCCAGTCATCGCACACGTTCATGAAGTCCGCCCAGTAATATTCCATGGGGGACAGATTGGCTTCGTCCAGCAGGATGTAATAGGGATACTGGCGGACACCGTGGGTCTTTTCCCAGTCCAGCAGCCGCAACCCGTCATACACATCCCGGTTGCTTTCCTCGAAGGTCCGGGTAAGGGGGTTGTAGTACCCGATCAGGTCCCGTTTGGAGGTCCAGCCCCGTTCCACGGACACGGGCACATACCGGTTGGCGGTGCTCATAATATCCTGGGGGCCGGTTTTCCGGTCGAACTGGGTCAGCCCCAGCACCTTCCCCAGCAGGTTGCAGAAAGAGGTCTTGCCGCTGCCCGGGGCCCCGGAGAATACCGTCAGGAACCCCTGGTGGGTGCAGATCAGCAGGTTCAGGATCAGGTTCCGGCTGTACTGGGGCCGTTCCTTCTGGATGGCGGTGACCAGGTAGTCCAGGGCCTTCCGGCTGCTGGTGCCGGAAGCGGGCAGGCCGTTGATCCGTTCCCCCAGTTCTTCCAGGGACCGGGGCTGGGCCTGCCGGATCTTCCGCTGTTCCGCCTGGACCAGGGCCTTCCGGGTGCGGGAAGGCAGCCCTTTGGCACTGCCCAGTTCCTGCCAGATATCCGGATACCGTTCCAGCAGCCGGGTGATGAAATCCTGGCTCCACCGTTTGTCCCCATTGTCCAGCAGCTGCCGGTAAAGGAAAGCGCTTACCTGGGCATAGTCTTCCCGGGCAGCCTCATCCCCTTCCAGGATGGCTTCCAACCGTTCCAGCCGTCCTTTCCGGATCCCCGAGGGCAGGTCGGTGAACAGCCGGGTCTTTTCCCGTTCCAGGAAGCTTTTCAGCACCGCCGGCTTCACCAGGTCCCCTTCCTCCACCTGGACGCTTTTCACCAGGCTCCGGACCAGCACTTCGTCGGGCACCCGGTCCACCAGCTGGGAAGGAGACCCGGGTACCCGTTGCCAGAACACCCATTCCGTCTTTTCCTGCCGGCTGGCCCAGGTTCCTTCCGCCGGGAAGAAGGTCACTTTCTGCCAGGCTTCCGGGGGGCAGGCGGTGAGCAGGTACTGGTTTTCCGGCACATCGCTCTGGATGAAGCAGCCGAAGCGGATGTTCTTCTGGACCTCATAGGGCCCGGCGATCCAGCCATCCCGGAGCTGGAGCAGCAGCTGTTTCCCGGCAAAGAGCCCCGGTTCCTGGAGCCGCAGCACCGTATCCATGGAAAGGGGATCCAGGAGACGGCTTTCCGGCACCAGTTCGTAGATCCCCTCCTCATAGGGGAACCGGAGACGGCCGTTTTTCAGGGCATCGATGCAGAACACCCGGTAGGCGGTGGACCGGAGATTCCCCTGGCTGTCCTTGTTTTCCGCCAGGGAATGGGGTCCCAGGTCCAGGAACACAATGTCGTTTTCGTGGAAATGTTCCTCCATGTATTTCTGGTCGCTGTGGAGACTGTACCACAGGTTGATGTTCTTGTACTGTTCCGCCCGGGGGATCAGGCCGTCGATCTCTTCCGGGGTCAGGGCCCGGTAGGTCCCCTGTTCCCACACCCCCATGGGGGTGAAGTTGTAGAAGCTGTCCACAATGTTGATCCGGCCCACATAGGTGGTGAGAGGTTCCTCTTCCGGTTCTTCCGGAGCCGGTTCCCCCGGGGCGGCTTCCCGGGTTTCCGGTTTCTCCGGTACCGGCCGGGCCGGTGCTTCCGGAGCAGGGGCCGGTGCAGCAGGCTCCGCAGGCGCTTCCGGGGCCGGGGGTTCCGCCTCTTTCGGGGCTTTGGGCGTTTCCGCCTCCTTCAGGGCTTCCGGCTGCGCTTCTTCTTCCGGAGCCGGTTCCGGGGCGGCGTTCTTCTTTCCCCGTCCGTTCCGGTTCCGGGCCCCCTTGTCCCGGTTTCGGCCGTTCCGGGCTTTCCGGGGCTGTTCCGCCGGGGCCTCTTCCCGGCTCTCTTCCGGTTCTCCTCCGGATTCTTTGTCCTCTTTGGGTTCTTTGGGTTCTTTAGGTTCTTTGGGTTCTTTGGTGTTTTGGGCTTCCCGGGCTTCCTTTTCCTTTTTCTTCAGCAGGGATTCCGCCTGGTGCTGCTTTCCTTCCGGATAGGGCATTTCCATCACTTCCAGTACCATCCACAGGGCATTGGGCCGGAAGGGCTGCTTTTTCTTCAGGCAGATCCGTTCATATTTCAGCAGCAGGTCCGCCATGGCTTCCGGAGTATATTTGCAGACCTTTTTGATGGCTTCCATGTCCTTCCCCACAAGCTGCTCCAGCACCTTGCAGACCTGGCCCAGGAAGGCCTGGTAGGTAAAGAGGGCAATGTCCCGGTAGATTTTATCCCCTTCCTTGTACAGTTCCACGGCAAAGGGAACGATTTTTTCCCGGACCCGGGGAGACCGTTTGTCCAGTTTCCCCAGCTGGATGATGTATTTCCGGTATTTCCGGCTGTTCCCCTTCATGGGTTTCAGCAGCACTTCCACCGGGGTGGTGTCATAGATCATCTGCAGGTACCGGTCGCTGATCTGGGTCAGCCTTTTTTCAGAAATGGGCAGGGAGGATGCGGAAATATGGGATTTCTGGTTTTTCGGTGATTTCATGATGGCCTCCAAATAAAAATAAGATATAAGAGTACTTTGACAAATAAAGAAAAATAAAAAGAAAAGCCAACGCCTCTCCAAGCGCGGCTTTTCTTATTATACCCGTGAGGACGGGGTGGGGTCAATGGATTTGCGTCGGACAATTGCCGCAGGGGCGGGCTCCCCGGCGTGGAGCCCCTACGGTGTCGCAATGGATCAGCCGACCCACGCCGTCCCGCTCTTCATTCTGCACTCTGTGCTGCGTCCTGCCCGTGTCTTCTCCGGTCGTGTTTCCGGTAATAGGCGGCTTTGTCCTGGTACATGGCCTGGTCCACTTCCCGGAGGGCCTGGTGGATGGTGGCGGAATCCTCCAGCCACAGGATCCCCAGGGCCATGGAAAGATCCGTCCGGTTGTCCAGGTTCCGGCGGAGCCGGTCCACCTGCCGGGCAAAATCCTCCTGCCCCATGCCCTGGGCCAGCACCAGGAATTCGTCCCCGCCTTCCCGGTAAATCCACTTCCGGGAAAAACTGTCCTCCAGGGCCCCCACCGCCCGGCGGATCAGGTCGTCTCCGGCCCAGTGGCCGTACCGGTCGTTGGTGGCCTTCAGACCGTTCACATCCCCGTAGACGATACCCACGGAAATGCGTTTTTTCTCCAGGCAGGCGGTCTTCCGTTCCAGGGCGTTCCGGTTCCACACCCCGGTGAGGGAATCGAACCGGCTCAGCCGGTACAGTTCTTCCATCAGCTGGTGATTGGTCACCTTGGCCCCCAGAAAATAGGAGAGAGTCTCCATGATTTCCCGGGTGTTCAGCAGGTCATTGACCTCATAATTGTCCGCTCCCAGGTAGCCCACCAGCTGGCCTTCGTGGTAGAAAGGCGCCGCCAGCAGCCGGTGGATTCCCTGGCGTTTCAGGTTTTCGTAGTCGATGGGGTCGTCCGCTTTCAGCATCTCGATGTCTTCGATCAGCACGCAGGAAGATTTTTCCAGGAATTTTTCCCAGCCCCCGATGTAATCCTGGTAGTCCAGGTGCTGGAGGGTCTCCAGCTCCGGTTTGATCCCCGGAGCGCACCATTCAAAGGAGTTGGTCACAGTCTTCCGGTCCGTTTCCAGGATGTACAGCCGGTCCGGATGGATCACTTCACTGAGGGCTTCCAGGGCATGGTCCAGGGATTCCGCGTAGTCCTCCCCGTTGTTCAGGATCTTGGAGATTTGCAGAATCACGTCATCGGTGTCCCGGCCCCGGCGGATGGCTTCCTTTTCTGCCCGGTCCCGGTCTGCGACCATGAACACAAAGGCCACCCAGTCCGGATGGGCCAGGGGTTTCACGGCAAAATCCAGCCAGTGGCCGATGGCTTCCTCAAAGTACCGGTTCCGGATTTCCACCCGTTTCGTCACCGCTTTGTGGCAGCAGTCCATCCACAGGGCGTTCCCCTGGGGGTAGACTTCATAGAACAGCCGGCCCAGCAGCTCTTCCGGCTCCTTCCCCGCCACCTGGCAGTACCGCTGGTTCACAAACACATACCGGGCATTCTGGGCGCTGTCCCCCGATTCCCCCGGGATCACCTGGAACACCGCATAAGCGGCCGGTATATCCCGGTAGAAGTCCAGCGCCTTCCGTCCCGTATCGTCCATAACTAACCTTCCCTTCTGAACGGTCTATCTGACAAGTCAAATAGACAGTCAGCTTCTCTGATAAATATATTTTCATTATACCATAAAAAAGGTGTGCTGCACATGCGGTACAGCACACCTTTTTCTTTACTTCCTCACCCACACCCGTTCCTGCACAGGCAGTTTCTCGATGGGTTTGGGATCAGCGGTGGGTTCCCCGAAGGGCATCTGGGCCACCAGAGTCCAGCTTTCCGGCACCTCAAAGGCCTCCTTGATGGCGGCGTCGATGATGGGGTTGTAGTGCTGGATATTCACCCCCAGCCCCAGGTCCGTGAGAGCCGTCCACAGGGCGAACTGGAGCATGCCGTTGCCCTGGCTGGCCCATACCGGGAAGTTGGCCGCATAGCCCGGGAACTGTTCCTGGAGCTTTTTCACCGTGTCCGTTTCCTCAAAATACAGCAGGGTGCCATAGGCGGCGGCGAACCCCTTCACCTTGGCTTCCGTGGGGGCAAATTTGTCTGCCGGCACGATTTTCCGCAGGGTGTCCATGACGATCTCCCACACCTTGTCATGGTACTGTCCCAGAGCCACGATCACCCGTCCGCTCTGCATGTTGAAGGCGGAAGGCACTTCCCGGGTCACCTTTTCCACCGTGTCGATGATGGTCTCTTCCGTCACCGGGATGTTCCGTCCCAGGGCATAATTGGTCCGCCGGTGGCCCACCGCTTCATAAAAATTCCGTTCCGTCATGATGGTCATCTCCTTAACTGTTATCTTGTGAAATACATTTCATGAAGATAGTATACCATATGGGTGGGAAAAAGGGAAGGAGATGCAGGCCTGGCAGCCCGTTCCACCTGTGAACAAACGGCGAGCTGGCGGGCTCCCCGGCGTGGAGCCCCTACGGTGCCGCAATAGTCATAGGGGGCGTTCCACCCGATGGAAAAACCGTAGGGGCCGCAGGCCCGGCGGCCCTTATTCCTTCTCTGCCAGTTCCTTCAGATATTCCCGGAACGCCGGGCCCAGGTCATCCCGCCGGAGGGCAAATTCCACCGTGGCTTTCAGGTAGCCCAGCTTGTCCCCGGTGTCGTACCGTTTCCCTTCGAAATTGTAGGCGTAGACGTTTTCGTTGTGGGCCATCACCCGCAGGGCGTCAGTGAGCTGGATCTCCCCGCCTTTGCCGGGCCGGGTCTGTTCCAGCACGTCGAACACATCCGGGGTGATCACGTACCGTCCCAGGGCGGCAAACCGGCTGGGGGCCTCTTCCACGCTGGGTTTTTCCACCATGTCCTTCACCTTCAGCAGGTTGTGGTCATCGGTTTCCTCCCCGTCGATGATTCCGTAGGCGGACACCTGTTCCGGCTTCACCACCTGGCATCCGATCACCGTGCCCCCGGTTTTGTCATACTGGTCCATGAGCTGCTTCAGGGCCGGTTCTCCCTGGCCGTTGTACACCACATCGTCCCCCAGGATCACCCCGAAAGGTTCCCCGTCGATGAAGTCCTTGGCGCAGAGGATGGCGTCCCCCAGGCCCCGCTGGTATTTCTGGCGCACATAATGGATTTTGATGCTGGAAATGGCCCGCACCTGCTTCAGCAGCTCCATCTTGCCGCTTTCGTACAGATGCTCTTCCAGTTCCGGGGAGCTGTCGAAATGGTCCTCGATGGCCCGTTTGGCATGGCCGGAGATGATCAGGATCTGTTCGATGCCGCTCTGGAGGATTTCTTCCACAATGTACTGGATGGTGGGTTTGTCCACAATGGGCAGCATTTCCTTGGGCATGGCTTTGGTTTCCGGCAGGAACCGGGTACCGAACCCGGCGGCCGGGATCACGGCTTTACGGACTTTCATCATTGGGCATTCTCCTTTGCTTCTTCACTGGGAACTTTTTCCGTTTTGGGCTTTTTGGGGGCTTTTTTGTTGAACTGCTGCATCAGTTCTCCCACCGCCGCCCCTTTCATCCAGGCTTCCACCGCATCGGCGGCCTGGTCCAGGGCTTCCTGGACCTTTTCCTTATCCTCCCCCTGGAAGGGATGGAGCACATGGCTGATCACCGCCTGTTCCTGGTGCACCGGGTGGCCGATGCCCACCTTGATCCGGGGATAGGCCTGGCTGCCCAGGGCCCGCTCAATGGATTTCAGGCCGTTGTGGCCGCCGGAAGACCCTTTCCGGCGGATCCGCAGGGTCCCCACCGGCAGGGCCATGTCGTCCTGGGTCACCCGCACGGCTTTCCGGGGGGTGGGGTAGAAGGTGGGGGAATCCCCCCCCCCCACTCCCCCGGTGTTCGTTTAGGGGGGTGGGTTGATCATCCAGCAGATTTTCTG
>OBLO01002767.1_pt1 | contig 13236 bp, 10 predicted proteins | sample 1519401 | NCBI WGS metagenome assembly OBLO01 (sample SAMEA2602897, study PRJEB22501) | metagenome | reverse complement strand
AGTCTGATTGCCATCTTGATCTAGAAACGGCATCCCGGAATGAAAGCAGAAGCCACTGTGTCAGTTCCCGGTGGGAAAATAGAAAAAACTGTTAAGCACTAAAACGTCTGAAAAATTTGCCACATACAAAAACTGCCTGGAAGCTGTATGCTGTTAAGCTTCCAGGCAGTTTCTTTTTGTCTTCCCAAAATTTATCCACATTTTTTATTTCTGAACATGTTCAGCAGCTTTAAAGCCATCTCCCAATACTTCAGTGGCCGTGCTGACAATCATAAAAGCGTTGGGATCGCTTTCATACACAACTCTCTGAAGCTTATGATATTCATTCTGCCGCACCGCACAAAGAAGAGTTTGGTTACCAACTCCGGAATAGGCCCCCACGCTATCTATTTTTGTCACGCCACGATCCAGTTCCACCAAAATTCGATCGGCTACTTCATCTCCTTTTGCAGTGACAATGGTAACCATTTTTCCCACATCTGCGCCATAGAGAACTACATCGATAAATTTCGTCTGCACAAACATAGCGACCAGCGCATACAGCGCAGATTCAATCGTCTGATAAGCAATCGCGCCGAATGCGATAATAACCACATCCGTCAGAAAAACAAGACTGCTAATTTTTATATGCGGAAATTTTTTCTGTAGCACCAGGCAACTGATGTCCACTCCACCCGTAGAGCTCTCTCCCAAAAATGTAACACCAAGACCTATTCCAATTAAAGCGCCGCCAAACAGAGAAGCCAGAAGATGATCCCCCTGGTATTGCGGCATCTGTAGAGGCACCAGAGTATAATCATAAAAAACCGCGAACCCTGCCACAGACACAAGGGTTTTAACAATAAAGGGATGCCCCAGATAAAACCAACCCAAAACGAGAAGGGGCAGGTTCACCAGTGCCGTCACCGTTCCAATGGGAGCCCCTGTGAGATGATTGAGAATAGTGGCAAAACCTGAAACGCCTCCGGGCGCGATCTGATTAGGCGCGGTAAAAATATACACCCCTAAAGCATAGAGCAACGTGCCCACAAGCGTGAGAAAAATATCCCGAACCGTAATTTTGTCCTTGCGTCCCTTTTGCAGTCTCATTAGGACACCTCTCTTTCACAAATTCATCTATATCTATCATATACTGAAATCATAAAAATAACAATTCCCTCTCTGCACCCAAATGCAAATTCACGGACTTAAGCTCTAAAAATAAAAAGCCCGGATTTTCACCCACCGACGAATGAAAATTCGAGCTTTATACGGAAACTGCATCAGGAGACCGGAACTTCAAACTCCTGTTCCCCTATATAGCCGTATCCTATCTCATATTTGCCAAATACAATTACAGGATTTCCTTTGGCATTGATATAAAAATCCGGATGTTCCGGCAATTCTGTAAAAGAATACTCTCCCGTATCAAGCCGGAAATAAAGTTCTCCGCCTTTTTCCTTTTCCCTTTCTTTCATTTCAGAAAGGATTACAGAATATGCCTTCTCCTTCCAATCCACTCCCAGCAGATCCTCCAGCGTGATTTCACGCCCTGTCCTCAAATCATAGTTATAATATGCGCATTCCCGGTAATAATTCGCACGAACCCAGCTAATCCAGACCATAAAGCTGAGCTTTCCCTCCGGGGTCGGCTTTACCTCATAATCTACACAAACTTCCATAGGAACATAATCAGCGGGATCTCCCCCTGTATCCAAATATGCTTCCCAATTGGCCTTGGCTTCATCCCGGGCGTCCTGCAAAAGCTCATCCATAGTGGTTCGGATCTTCTGATTGATTGTAGCTTCAAGCTCTGTATTCCCCGTATCTTTCAGTTCAGGAATACGCACATGGATATATGACGACTCGTCTTCCTCTTCAAATTCTACAAATGTGCACACTTTGGCAAGAGAGCCCAGAATCGGAACGGAGGACACACTGTCTGCAAAAACAGCATTTGTATTCACCAAGGTTACAAAGGCCACACAGACCAAGGTAAAGCAGCATATACAGCTCTGCACAATCTTTTTTCGGATACACCGCCTTTTCCACTTGGCTTTTCCTGTGAGAAAGGCCGTTTCTAACCTTGCCTCCAATTTTTCAGGAACTTTGATTGATTCATAAACCTCTTTGGCCGTATGTAAGTCCTTCAAGCTGAAATCTCCTCCCCCAGCATCGTTTTGAGTTCTTTCAGAGCCCTGTAAAGCCTGGTCTTGACCGTGCTCAGCCGCGCATTTGTTACAACCGCGATATCCTCCAATTTCATTCCCTCGAAAAATCGGAGGAGAACCACTGTCCGCAATTTGGGATCCAACTGAAGCACCGCCTTATACAGATCCAAATTTTCATCGAAACGTTCTGTGCGCTCTTCACTTTGCATGCCTTCGAGATAATCAGAAGGAACTGTATACATCCGTCTGTTTCTGCGCAGCCAGCTCAGGCTCTCGTTTACCAGTATCCGATAAAACCAGGCTTTCATATTTTGGGGATTCCGCAGAGACGAACGATGCACAAAAGCCTTTATAGCCGCTTCCTGCACCACATCCAAAGCCTCATCCGCATTTTTTACATAACTGTAGGCCAGTCGGTAAAACTCATTCTGATGCTCCCGGAGGAAGATTTCCAGCTCCTCCTCAGCCTGGGAGGAGGGAGTTAAATCAATCCCCATTCTCCATCAGGCTTCTCACCCATTTGTCGCAGTATTCCCGCTCCAAATGGACGCCGTCCGGTGAATATTCCTTCGGCAGATTACCGTTTTCATCGCTGAGCATGGAATAGAGATCTACGTATATGGCGCCCTTTTCCTGAGCCATGGCTTTGATTTTTTCATTAAATGTGCGGATATTGGTATTATTATAAATATCGCTTTGATTGGACTTGTTGGCCGTTACAGGAAAAATATTCTCCACATAGATCTTGGCATTGGGCTGCAGTTCCTTCACCTTCTGAACAAAATTGCCATAGGATCGTACAAAGGAATCTACCGGCCATCCCAATTCATTGATTCCAAACATAATATAGATTCGGTCGAAGGATCTCTTCTGCAGAGCTTCCACCACCGAGATCTTTTTCCCGTCCACCGTCACCACAGGTTGCGTAAATACCGTATTGACCGCCAAGCCCTCCGCACTGTAAAAGGTAGCTGTGGGAGCGGAGCCATAAAGCCGGAGTCCCTCTGTGCGGGAATCTCCTATGAAACAAGCGTTGGCAAAATATTCACTTACAGCATTATCGGTTCCTCCCTCAGGAGAAGAACTCGTAGGCGTGGAAGGTTCTTCAGAGGAAGGCGCCGCAGAAGAATCAGGAGGAACCGAGCCCTCTTCGGAGCTCACAGCTTCAGATGAATTCACTTCTGAATCTTCTGTTTTGGAAGAAGGCGTAGAAGATGAAATTTCCGATACCGTCTGGCTATTTTCACTCCCACCGCCGGCTGCTTCTCCGGAAGGCCAAAACTGCCGTAAAAGGAGACTGATTCCCAACACAATTAAAAATGCAGCCACAAGGACGATAGATGTAAGGATGATCACAGGACGTCTTCTTCTGCGATATTTTTTCCTTGTGTGCAATACTTTCTTAGCCATACAATGCAACTCCCTTATGTTCAATTCATTCGAATTTTTTATTTTCTTCTGTAACTGCGCTTTCAGCCTAGCTGCGGATTTACGAACTCTTATTAGTATAAGACGTTTATAGAACGTAAAAAGTTTTTGGAAGGATAAAAAATTTTTTGCGACACCAAAATTACTCAATCAGCAGTTTTTGACCTAATCGGCCTCCATGCCTGCAGACAGACAATGTGATCAGAAAGCTCCAGCCCTCCAAAAGATCAAAAAATGACTGGAGAGAGCCGCCTGCCAAACCTTCCTCAATAGCGCTTCTCAACTCCTTTTCCACATACATCTTATATAAAACACAGCCTTTTTCCAACAAACCTCCGGATGTCGCATGATTCCGGGTGTTTCTCTCCAGTTTATGCCGATCCTCCAGTTGAACAGAAAGCACATTCATTTCAAAAGAAAGGTGGCTGATCCTTTCGGCCTCGTGTCGCGAAATCGACAGAGTTCTGGAATAGGTAAAATCCAAAATGCCAGAAAACCATGCTATTTCTGTCTTTTTCAGAAACTCAACAAGCACTTCAGGAACACCATCCAGAGAAGCAGGAGCCGGATCTGTTCCAGCTTCCTTCCAACGATTTCGGTGGAAATATCGGATGGCCTCTCCAATCTTTTGGGTAGTAATATGCAAGCCCAAACGCGCTGCCGAATCAGAAATCGTCATGGCTATATTGCAGCAAAGATGGCTGGTGATTTTCCCAGCCAGAAGTGTCATGGTATCCTCATCCTTCAGCAGGAAAGATTCCCCGAAGGGTGATAAAAAACGCTGCAGGCATTCTTTCTGTTGCAAATTCCAGGGACCGGCAGCCGTATACAAATTTGCACCCAGAGGAGAGGGGTCCACTTCTCCGATAGGTTCAGCCATGCTGGGCATGATCTTTACCGCTGGAAGCGCCAGTCCTGCTTCCTTTGAAAACCACCCGGGCTCTATATCCGGCACAAAAGAATACAGAACACAAGTCTTCCCCTTTTTATAGCTTTCCCGGAAATAGGGAGCAATATCTTCTCTAAATATACACCTCGCTTTTTCAGGAGGCGGTGCAAAAACAACGATATCCGGCTCCTGGCGCTGAAGGACTTCTTGTAAGTCTCCCGCTGAAACTGGAAAGGGGATGCGCCCTTGCTTCTCTGAAAGCCCCTTCTTCGACCCTTTCACGGCCGCTACGGAAGAACTCAGATCCGGGCTCAAGGCTTTGTATCCCGGCAAAAGATACTCCCCCAAAAACCCCATACCTGCTATAACAATCCGCAATCCTTTTCCCTCCTGCTAAAAGAACTTTTTCAGAAATAAAATTCTCTATGTATTCAGTATAGCACAAAGGGGAGGCACATAGTGATTACAAAGCTTTCATTTTTTAGGCTATTCTGTTTCCCCCATATATCAAGATGCTCTGTACCAAGTTGTAAACTCATATAGACTCAGAAAAAATTCTTTTTCCTTTTTCCATGTCTTTGTGAAACCATACCGGTTTAGGATAAAAATCACCGGCGGAGAAAGCAAAAGGACTTGCAAAAAATCGTCGGATTCCGCATAGAACTTAGATATTGACTGATAAGGGGATGATTATCATATTGACAGCACTGCTTACCTGCCTATTTTCGGGTGTTCTATTCTGGATTCTGCGCGTATCGGGGAATGGTTCCTTTCCCCGCCCACTTACAGCTGAGGAAGAAAGGGAATGTCTAGAAAAAATCCGGCAGGGAGACCTTAGCGCACGAACCCGACTGGTGGCCCACAACCTGCGCCTGGTAGCTCATATCGTAAAAAAATACTATGCCGGAACCAATGATCAGGATGATCTGATTTCCATCGGCACCATCGGCCTCATTAAAGCTGCCAACACATTTGACAATTCCAAAGGAATACGCTTTTCCAGCTACGCTGCGAGATGCATAGAAAACGAAGTTCTCATGTTTTTCCGCTCCTCTAAGAAGAACGCACAGGATATCTCCATGAACGAGCCCATCGACACGGATAAGGACGGAAATATCCTGACGCTCATGGACGTCATGGCCACTGAAGACAGCATATGCGATGAGCTGGACAGCCGCATCAAATCTGAACAGCTCCGCCGGTATATCCGGGAATGCCTTACCGTGCGGGAAATGGAAATCCTCACCATGCGGTATGGTCTTGACGGCCGTTCTCCCTTGACACAAAGAGAGGTGGCCTCAAAAATGGATATATCCCGTTCCTATGTATCGCGCATTGAGAAAAAAGCCCTTCTCAAGCTCCGGAAGAAATTTGACTCCTCGGAACGCTGATTCCTTTGCGCCCCGCACGCCGCTTTTTTCTACACATAAGCGCACAAAAGGAGGAGCCGTAAAAAGGCCCCTCCTACTATATACGTCTGCAAACAATCCCCCGCAGGAAGAAAACATCTTCTCTAAGCGACCTGCTATCGAAAAAAAGCCTCCGCTCAAAAAGACAATATTCCGTTTATAGCCGCAAATCCTTCTTCAATCCTTCCAGATCCAGAAAATCATGGATAAATTGCTTTCTGAGCAGTTTCTGGGGAATGAACTCATTATATTTGTGATCGATCTGCACCTTGTCCGGCAGAGGGAGATCAGAAAGATCTGTCTCCTCCTCCAGACTATACCGAATGGCATTTTCCAGATATTCTTTTCCGTTTTCATTTCTCCCGAAGGTGACTTCCAGATACACACAGGTTCTCCAGAGAATCTTACTTTTGATGCCCCTCTTTGTAAGAAGAAAATGAAGGGTGAACAGCTGCCGGGTCCCGATCCAAGGGAAAACGGCATATTTGATCTCTGAAAGTTGTGTCACCAATTCATGAAGGATGCCGGAATTTCTAGCCAGAACACGGATCTCTGAAAGCCGCTCCTTACAAGAGTCGCTTAAATAAGGATAATCATCCCCAACGAGAAGAATTTCCCGCATCTTCCTTACCAGCACCGTATGGAGATCCGCCGTAAAGTCCACGTTCCAATCCACTGTGGAGATCCCCGGCACCAGCTTCACAAAGATCACCTTCGCCTTCTGGTTCACCTCCACTGTTTCCCAGGTGCGGCCTGCCAAAGCAAAGGGCGTTTCCGGTGGATAGATCTTATCCACCGTGCCGATGGCCCGGTTTTCGTCTTTGACCAAATAATATTCCGGCACCTGGAACACCGCCAGGAAATGGTAGTCGTTTACAATTTTTTCCCCGGCGGGGCCTATAATCAGGCCGCCGTCTTCCATTTTCTGCAGATGGCCTATATCCAAAAGATGCCTGAGCAGAAGCAGATATTCCTCCCTCTGGATATATCGAAAAGAGGAAAGGCTCAGCACATCGTCAAAAAGGCGCTTCACAGGGATTTCCCCTGCAGAAAGCAGATAGCTCATGGTCTGGTGATATAACAGGGAATAGGGATACCTCTCCGGCTCCAAAGGCTCCAGCCACCGCTGCTTTGTATACAGCTCGATTATGGCGATAGTCCGCAGAAAGCTCCAGTTGATGGGGCCCAGTGTATCGGAAGCCGTAGCATGGACATCATCCACAAAGGTAAAAAGAATCTGCGGAATCTGACCCCTGCGGCCGCAGCGGCCAAGACGCTGCGCAAAGCTGGAAACCGTGGCAGGCGTCCCCACCTGGACCACCTGATCCAACGAACCGATGTCGATACCCAGCTCCAGCGTCACAGTGGCACCTGTGACGATTTTTTCCTCTGAGGCCTTCATCTCATCTTCCGTCTGCTCCCTCAGAACGGCCGAAATGTTCCCATGATGTACTCTGTATACATCCGGCGTCCTGTTTTTCAGAGCCAGATGCCGCAGATGGGCTATGGTAAATTCCGTTTCCTCCCTGGAATTGGTGAAGAGAATAGTCTTCTTGTCCAATGTCATCCGGTAGAGATATTCGTAATGAGCTGCATCCCCCGGATCCAGAGGGGGCGCCGCCCCGTTTTCCCGTTCCTCTGCCGTCGCTTCCATATCGCCGGTTTTTTCAAAGCGCTGCACCAGAAGGCGGATTTTCTGCCTGCCTCCATCCCCTTTTGGAGCGCGGCACTGCCTGGGCGTTCCCGCGTTGAGCCAGTCCACGGCGGCCCGCACATCCCCCAGGGTTGCAGAAAGGCCTATCCGTCTGGGAATATTTCCCGTAAGCCGCTGAAGCCTTTCCAAAAGGCACAGCACCTGCACACCTCGGACATCCCGCATGAAATAGTGCACCTCGTCGATAATGACAAAGCGCAGATCCCGGAATAAAGTTCCGCAGGCGCCCCTCTTTCGGATCAGAAGGGACTCCAGGGATTCCGGCGTGATCTGCAGAATCCCCTCCGGATGCTTCAAAAGCCGGTTCTTTTCGGCCGCAGAGGCATCCCCATGCCATTTATATACGGGCAGGTTCGATTGCTGCAGCAGGTATTCCAGCCGTTTGAACTGGTCGTTGATAAGAGCCTTTAAAGGGCTGATATATAAAACGCCCACGGAAGCGGAGGGGTTATTGTAAAGCTCTGTGAGAACAGGCAGAAAAGCTGCTTCCGTTTTCCCCGAGGCCGTTCCGGAGGAAAGGAGGAGATTGTCATCCGTATCGAAAATAGTTTCGCAGGCCGCTATCTGTATGTCCCGCAATTCTGTCCACCGGCTGGAGTAGATAAAATCCTGTATATAGGGCGCAAGTCTTTCAAACATATTCCTCATAGCTCAAACTCCGCAAACAGCCCCTCTTCCCCTTCAGGTGGTGCAGGGGCAAAGCTTTCGCTTCCCAGAATATCCTCGATTCGGCTTTCAGGGTTCTGCAACAGGATATTCAGAAGTTCGATAAAATCTCGAATGATCTCCCGAGGCGTGATATGGCTCACTGCACCCACACGGTTATACTCCGCTTCCAGGAACCGGAGAAGCTCTTCGCGGGTAATAGTGGGCGCATAACCAAAAAGCTGGCCATGCATGCGGGAAAGCTTTTCAATCAGCACATACATTTCCTCAGGCGTAAGCATCTGCAGGCGAATAATGGGAGAAAGCATATCCTTCATGGTATCCGAAGCAAAGCGGCCCTCTGAGAGGCGGGAGCGCAGGGCTTCATAGCTGAAGACGCCTCTGTACTTATCTTCGATACATTGAGGCGTCCCTCCCAGCAGAAAGCCGATATGGGAAGCCTTTCCCTGCAGCACATCGTTATACATAGTAAGGATCTTCTCATAGTTGCTCTGCCGGGTAACAGACTGAGGAATTTTAAAAATATTCACCAGCTCGTCGATGATAACCAGCATTCCTCTATAGCCTGCATGCACCATAAAAGAGGAAAAAATTTTGAGAAAATCATACCAACTGTCGTCTGTGACAATAAAGTTGATTCCCAAGTCCCGCCGCGCCTCCGTCTTTGTTGGGTATTCCCCCCGGAACCATTTCAGCACGTTGGATTTCATGCTATCATCGCCTGTTGTGTAAGCTTCATAGTAGAGCTCAATAGCCCTGGCAAACTCAAAACCATTCACCATGCCTTCAAGGCTATTCACAACTTTCTGAATTTGCCTTTTTACCTGCAGCTCAAAAGCCGGATCCTCGGGAGAAAGATTTTCTTCCGAAACCACAAGGGACTTTATTCCTGAAATCCAGCGTTCCAGTATCAGCGGAAGGGCGCCGCCATCCGGCTTTGTTTTAGTGGACATATTCTTCATCAGTTCTTTATAGGTGGCGAGGCCTTGTCCTCTTGTACCCACAAATCTACGTTCCGGGGAGAGATCCGCATCCACCACCACGAAGCCGCGCTCTGTGGCATAATTGCGGATTGTCTGCAGAAGAAAGCTTTTTCCGCTTCCATATCTCCCCACAATGAACCGGAAGGCTGCGCCGCCCTCCGCTATGATCTCAATATCGTGCAAGAGGGCGCTGATCTCCTGTTCCCGGCCAACCGCAATATATTCCAACCCCACTCTAGGGACTACGCCGCCCTTAAGCGCATTTATGACTGTGCTCGTAATCCGCTTGGGAGGGTTATTCTGATTCATTCCCGATCACCCTTTCCAGCTCTTCCCTGTAATCCTCGTATATCTCCGCCGTATCATCCGAAAACTCCATAACAGTATCCTCCACAGCCTCCAATGCCTTTTCATTGAGACCGTCCGCCAGGACCTCCGGCATAAGGGAGCAGCTGCGGGCATATTGCTGCAAACCAGCCAACGGCTCCCCTTTGAGGGCCAGGCGCAAAAATTTTCTTTCCTCTGCACTCAGGGAATCCACAAATTGCTTCCAGGGATCCTCTTCTTTCTCACAGGAAGGCTCTTCCGCCGCCTCCACAGAGGAAAAAGTCTCAGGCTTTGTATCCTGCTCCACAACAGCAGGCCGAAAAAGCTCCTGCGCAGGAGCTTCCAATTCGGAAGTTAAACTTTCTATCGGGTCGCCGGGAGTATCTTCTACTCCAGCCAAAAGCTTTTCTTGCGTCATAAGGGCACTTTCCCGTATCCGTTCCAGATTTTCCGAATGTATCTCCAGCTTGATCCGTTTGGATTCTTTATAAAATTCCAGAATCGCAGCATCGATGCAGGCAAAAAAGGCGCTGCAGTCCCCTACGATTCCCCTGAGTTCCGAAAGATGGATCTTTTTCGGATCCGCCTGCAGCTTATAAGGGAATTTTTCCGCCCGGCGGAAGAATTGTTCGATCCTTCGGAACAGATATCCGATAATCAGCCGGCCGTTTTCCCTTTTCACCCGGTTTTTGGTGGAAAACCAACGGCCGTTCTCCCGCCAATAGATCTCCGAGCAGGAGATCCGCACAACTCTGTCTCCCCTGTTTTTCTCCAAACCTACATAATAGAGAGCCTTCGGGAAGGGATACCATGCGCTGCCTCTATGGCCGTAATAGAGAAGATCGTCAAAGCAACGATTTCTTTCGGCAAGCCACTTTTCCAAAATCTTCACCACCCGGTTGAAGCACCCCCGAATAAACGTCCCGGTTTTTTCAGTATAGAAAATGGATTTCTCAAATTTATATGCTGAAAAGGGACCATATGCGCTGAAATAGTCGTCTTCCTCAAACGCGCCAAATGCTTCCTGCAGAATTGCGTGTTCCTTTACCAAATTTGCAAAAGGTTCCTCTATTCCGTTTACAATATAGTAGTCCTTCACCCAGCCGGCCATATACCGGTTCAGTTTTTTTTCAAACTTTTCGTATTCTTCCCATATATAGAGAAGCTTTTCCAAACCATCCCAGTCATCCTTTACCCCAATGTGGTTAATAAGCTCATAGATATACAGAAAAACATAGGAAAAGGATGTTTTTCTGACAACGCCGCGGCGGACATCCGTTCTCCATGTAAAATATGTCCGCAGCTGCTGAAAATTCATCATCTGATAATCGGGGAAATACATGGAAAAAGGTTCTTCCCCCTCATAATCATCCTCAAAGGTCTCCATAAACTTTGCCTGCTCATAGAAAGAAGCAGACTGCTGCGGGGTGTAAAATCCCCCCGATTGCCCCACGCATGAGCACAGATGTCTCATTTCTAGAAAAATCCGATGCTTTTCCTCTTCTTCCGGGCTTCTTTTGAGGACAGGCTGCGATTCTGAACTCTGCTCCGGCTGTTCCTCATTTTCCTCAATATAAATCTCGGCAAACACCTGTTCATAGAGGGAGCGGGCACGGCTTTTCATCTGCGAGAGAAAGGCCCCTCCATATTCTGTTTTTCCATCTCGTTCCGGCATTTTTTCTCCTCCTACACAGGAACTTGCAGAATTGAGCTTAGCATATGTGCTGCTGCCCGCATATTCAAACAGAACTTATGTTTTATTATATAATGATATCCCCAAAAATACAATACAACATTCTCTTATTAAGGAAAAAGATTATAAAAGAAGGCTTCTGTCCTTTTATGGACAAAAGCCTTCTTCAAATATCGGGCCAACCGCCGAATTCATTACAAATCCATGGGTTCAGTTTTCATCTGCCTACTGAAAATCCTCTTGAGGGCCTATCACAATATACGCATCTTCTGAAAGGTTCTGCAAGATAAACAGCATATCGTTTTCGGGAACCGCCACACATCCCGCCGTAGGAGCTCCTGTGCTGCAATGAAGAAAAAATGCCGACCCCGCCCCGGGCACACAATCTGTATTATAATCGATCACCACAGCATAATCATACGCAGGGGAGGCATCCACCAGATGCTCTGCGGAATTCCAGTTTCTCGCCACATCATTTGTGCTTACAAGCCGATTATAGTAGGAGGAACTGGGATCGTCCACCCAATAATGAGAACTATCTACCTGTATATAGGGAAGATATGTGCCGGGATCCTTCTGGATCCCAAAAGCCTGGGTCAACGAATAGGTTCCCCGGGGCGTCCGAGACACACTTTCCGAGGCCTGCCCTACACCGGCAGATCCCACAAAACCATTTGTGGATAACAGTTCCCGCCACACCCCGTTTTCATCTTTTTCATGCATGGAAACGATTGCGGAACTTCCATCGGATACAACCGCTACAATCTGCTTGGCATAAGCTGCCGCCGGAAGCCCCGCGGCAAAGCTCTCTTCCTGTTCTTCATAAGAAGCAACAGAGTCTCCCTGTGAAACACTCTGGGTTATATTTCCTGCCAAAAAATTCACTTCTCCCTCCGGAGCATTCTGGGCCGAAGACAGCTCCATTTCCGATTCACTTTTTTCCAACGCCTGAAGCTCTCCGCTTTCGCTGGCTATTTTTTCCTCAGAAGAGGATGCCGGTTCACTCGACTCTTCATAAGACTTTGAAGATGCCGCCATTGATTCCACCGGATTTGTGTACGTCTCATCCTGTAAAGCAGTTTTACAGCTCTGGAAGAAAAGAAGGAGCCCCATCGCCAGCAACAGGGTGGTCGTTTTTTTCACCATTTCCTTATTCTCCCCTCGACCAGACCGCTATCACAGGATTTTTATCCTTATCTAGATAGGAAAGCATTTCTACCATGTCGGCGTCCTTAATGTAAATATCTCCATTGGTAGCGGTCAGCTCTCCCGCACGTCCGCAGAAGAAAATCACCGAACCACCGCCAGCTTTTACACCATCACTGGTGAGGCCGTTCCCATTAAATTCCATCACGATGCAATGCCGCATGCTCCCCTTTGTAAACTGGGAATATAACCCCTCCGCGCTGCTCCAATCCTTACCGGAAGTGCTTTCACGCCACATATTATAATATTTGGAACCGGAATCATCCACCCAATAGGTATCCTTCGTTACAGTGCGGAAATCCAGTTTTGTATCGGGCTTTTTAAGGCCAAAGGAAAATCCCAGCCGGAAGACCCCCTCCGGCGTTGCCGTAGTTGTCTCGGATGGAGAAACCGTTATGCCGCTTTTCCCCACCATCCCGGAAACAGATATTACAGAGTTCCAAGCCCCATTTTCCCAAATTTTCAAGGAGACAATCGCAGAAGAGCCGTCCGCTTCCACCACCACAGCCTGCTGATTTTCTGGCGCACCTGTATACGTAGCCTTCGCATTGGTACTGTAATACGTTCCGGAAGACCCCAGAATCCCTTTATCGCCCTTCGCTCCGGTGGATTGTGCTGTAAGAGAGATGCTCCCATCCTCTAAAAATTCCATTTGAAGGGTTCCAGCGTTACCCCATCCATCGTCATCAAAGATATATGTTCCCTTTCCATTAAAAAAGGAACAGGTCCCCTCCACCTGAGCCGCCCGCCCGTTGGCTCCTGCAGAAACAC
>OBLO01002755.1_pt1 | contig 13264 bp, 10 predicted proteins | sample 1519401 | NCBI WGS metagenome assembly OBLO01 (sample SAMEA2602897, study PRJEB22501) | metagenome | reverse complement strand
TGCCATACAAATATCACAGGAAGACCTTCCCTACTGGCCCCGTTAATCGCCTCGTAAACATATCCTTCCGAAGAAGCAGACTCTCCATGCGAAGTGATCGCCACCCCCTTATGTCCATAATACACCATGGCACGCGCCACTCCGGCAGCATGAAGATCATGCGTTCCGGTAGCGGACGACACATTTTCTATATGCCATTCGGGTTTAGCAAAGTGGTTGGACATATGACGTCCTCCACTGCCGGGATCAGTTGCTTTCGAAATGCCATTCAATATCAATTCCTCCACACTCATGCCTGCCGAAAGCACGGTCAGCATATCGCGATAGTATGGAAAAAGAAAGTCCTCTCCTTTGGTAAAGACTTGACCTACGGCCAATTGGATTCCGTCATGCCCCGCATAAGGCGCATGATAGGACCAACCCAATGATTGCAACAGATAAGACGGAGCTTTTTCATCAAGCGCACGTCCCAATACCATCAAATGATACCACTTTTTCAACGTTTCGGTATCAGTGGTCTTTATATCATATTTTTTCATTATATTATTTTTTTACTGTGATGAATGGTTATTCTTTCCAATTTTCCAGATAATCTTTTATCGCATAGAGGAATTGCCCCCCTAACATACCATCCACCACCCGATGATCGTATGACAAAGAAAGATACATTTTATGACGGACAGCAATCACATCGCCTTCAGAAGTTTCAATAACTGCCGGCTTCTTTTCGATATATCCCACACCGAGAATGGCAACCTGCGGCTGATTGATTATAGGAGTACCAAACAAAGACTTGAAAGTTCCAAAATTAGTAATCGTAAACGTACCACCCGAAATGTCATCCGGCATCAGTTTATTATCACGCGCTTTCACCGCCAGAGTATCAATGGTCACAGCCAAACCATTCAAATTCAACCTGTCGGCATCATGTATCACCGGAACAATCAGATTTCCATCATTCAGTGAAACAGCAATACCGACATTGATATGCTTTTTAAACAGGATATTATAACCGTCTACAGATACATTTACCTGCGGATAGGCAACCAATGCCTTCGTTACGGCTTCGGTTATGGCAGGCATATAAGTCAATTTGACTCCTTCACGACGGAAAAAAGCCTCTTTATTCTTATCACGCCATTTCACGAGTTTGGTCACATCCACTTCTACCACATTCGTAACATGAGGAGAGGTATGTTTAGACATAACCATGTGATCGGCAATCATTTTCCGGACACGATCCATCTCTTTCACTTCCACGCCTTCTTGCGAACCGGAAACTGGGGGTGTTAAAGAGGAAGCCGATGATGGCGCAGTTGGAGAAGTCCGGACAGAAACAGTCTCAACAGATTGGGCGGATGCAGATACAGGTTCAGTTACGGTTATGTTACCTTGTTCCTTTCTAGTAATATAAGCTTTTATATCTTTTTTACTCAGACGCCCTTCATATCCTGTCCCTTGAATACGATCCAATTCCTCTTTCGAAATATGTGCAGCCTGAGCCAGCTGAAGTACAATGGGGGAATACCAACGCTCTTCTTCTGTTTTAGCCGCTATTGCCTTAGGAACTTCCTTTACTTCCTGAACAGATGTTACAGATGGTACATGGGAGGACGTTTCTTCTGCTTGCGGTACATTTTGCTCTTCTACAAGAGCCTCTCCTATTCCTTCATCACTATCTATATCTACAATTGCTACTACTGTACCTACAGGTACGGTATCTCCTTCTTTAAATAATATCCCGATCACCTTGCCTTCTACGGGAGATGGAATTTCAGCACTGACCTTTGCTGTATTCACTTCGAACAAGACATCGTCCTCTTGGACAGTATCACCCACTTTTACCGACCAGGATATAATGGTTCCTTCAGTAATACTTTCGCCTAGCTTAGGCATTTTTATTTCAAATCTTGACATATTGATAATTTTATTTTTTTTAATCCTTTTATATGAACAACAAGCCACTGAAAAAGAAAGTTTTAACTTAAATCTTTTTTAAGATGCCCCGGTGATGTATCCAATCCTCATTAGCATATTTTTCTACTTTCAGCAACTCGATTGCCGCCAAATCCTTTCGGGAAAAATGATAAATGCTATTCTTTTCATCTTCTATCAAGAAGTAATGAAACAAAAGATGAATAAACCGTTTGATATTCACCGAAACATCCAAAAAACAATTGAGATTGACCACTTCACTAGGTACAGACGGTACGGCACGGATATTCTTTAATCCGGGAATCGACTCCAATTCATCAGACTTCCCCTTCAACACTGTATGAAGTACATCCAAGTTTGCAGAAAATAACAAAGTACAATGATACATCACACGGTTTTTATGAATACATTGCGCACTGCCCGATATTTTCTTTCCATCCAGATAAATCCCCAAACGCTCATCCGTATAGGCCGTGACTCCCATCGTTTCCAGAAAACCAACAATACGCTGCAAATAGTCTTCAAACAGGGGTTGCGATGTCGTTTCTATAAAAGTAAGATTAATATTTCCCTTATCATGGTAAACTGCACCACCTCCCGAAAACCTACGAGCCAAACGAATGCCCTTCTCTATCCTGTAATCCTCATTCACCTCGGCACGAACAGACTGATTCTTGCCCATGACCACGGAAGGTTCCGACTGCCAAATTACAAAATAATCCCCCTGTGTCTGCTTTAAAAGATACTCCTCCACTGCCAAATTGAAATAAACATCCGTACAGCGGTTATCTATGCAAAACATTATGCAAAAAGTGTTTCGTGATAAATCTCGCCTACCGTAGGATGTGGAAATACCGTTTTTTGAAATTCTTCTACAGTATATCCATATTGAACGGCAATCCCCGCTACAACAATTATTTCCGAAGCAGGATTTCCCAACAAATGGCAACCTATAATGCGGTCTTCCTCATCCAGAATCAATTTGCAAAGCCCGTTCCCTGTTTCATTTTCTGCCACGAAACGCCCCGAATAAGCCATCGGTAATTTCTGTACATGATAGCTAGTTCCTGATGCTTTCAACTCCTCTTCCGTTTTTCCCACTCCGGCCAGTTCAGGATTCGTATATACCACCCCCGGTACACAATGATAATTCATCCGGTCCTCCACTCCCAGAATATGATTAATGGCAACTTCACTTTCACGAATAGCCGTATGAGCCAACATGGAGTATCCGGTTATATCTCCACAAGCATAGACTTTAGGATGGGAAGTAAGCATGTGTTCATCCACTTTTACACCGTTACGCACCATTTCCACTTTTAGTTTATCCAGCCCCACTTGGTTCAGATTCGCTTTTCTGCCTACACTTACCAGAACCTTATCCGCTTCAATCAGTGACAATTTACCGGCTTTTTCTATGGTAACTCCTGCCGGACTGACTTCAATCACTTTAGAATTCAATTGGAAGTTAATCCCTCGCTTCTGATACTCTGTACGTAACATCGCACTGGTTTCCTTGTCCATAGCCCCTAATATTTCAGGCATCATCTCAATGACACTCACCTTTACCCCCATACTATTAAAGAAAGAAGCAAATTCCATTCCAATTACTCCGCCACCAATAATAGCCAGCGATTTAGGTAATGCAGCCATTTCCAAAGCCTCTTTGGAAGTCCAGTAGTCTATTTCCGACAAGCCTTTAATGGGTGGAATCACGGTATCCGAACCTGTACAAACCAACAGATAAGTCACTTCATATTTTTCTCCTCCGGCTAAAATTTGAATCAGTCCATTATCTTCTCCGGTTATAACCGCTTCTTTTTCTATCAATTCGGCTCCATAAGATTTCACAGTCTGTTTTACACCTCCGGTCAGTTTCTTGACCACTTTATCTTTACGGTCTATTATTTTCTCCAAATTGAAGCTGATTCCATCCGGTACAGCAATTCCATATTTTGCCGCACCTTTTGCATTATCCAATAATTTTGCTGAATACAAAAGAGTTTTCGTAGGGATACATCCTTCATTCAAACAAACACCTCCCATGGCTTTCTTTTCAAAAATCACAGTTTTCAATCCTCCGGCAGCAGCTCTTTCCGCAGCCGTATATCCGGCAGGTCCCCCACCGATTATCGCTATATCATATTTCATATTGTTAAGGTTTTAAGCTTTATATACTCTAACAACAAATAAGTGAGGGACTTAGTTGTCCAAAAGAAGATTTCTTCATCTTTATGAACCTATTTTTTCTAAAAGATATGTATCTTTGCACCAAAGAAAGCATTATGCATCATCCCGAAATAGCCATAGTAGATCCAAATACCCTTACTTGTCTGGGGTTAAAAAACATTTTGGAAGATATCATTCCAATGGCTACTATCCGTGTATTCCATTCGTTTGGTGAGTTGACGGATGACACACCGGACATGTATGCCCACTATTTTATTTCTGCCCAAATCTATTTTGAACATACTTCCTTCTTTTTACTTCGTAAACCAAAAACAATTGTATTAGCAGGAGGTGACAACCAGCCTCAATTATCCGGTGTTCCCAAACTGAATATCTACCAAGATGAAGGTTCTTTGATAAAAGACATCCATCAATTGCGCCAATATGGACATCAGGCAAGAAAACAAGCAGCAGATAAAGCAATGCACATAGAAAAAACGGAACATGAATTGTCTGTCCGGGAAATAGAAGTATTGATACTTATCACCAAAGGACTTATCAATAAGGAAATAGCAGACAAACTTCATATCAGCCTGACCACTGTCATCTCCCACCGCAAGAATATTACCGAAAAACTGGGTATCAAATCTGTATCCGGGCTAACTGTCTATGCTGTGATGAACGGTTACATTGAGGCAGACAGAATATAAAATCCTCATTTATTAGGATTGCACACATATCAGGTTTACCGTTACTTTGCAGCCGGAATCATTCTCCATCATGGATTATACAGAGTGGAATATATAAATTTTCCGCCTGGTAGAAACTTGTAGCAACTCTGGTTATCCGTGATGTATCAAATAAAACCAAACAATAAATATGAGAAAAAACATTTTATTCATTACATCCTGCCTGCTGGCTGCAACAACTTTTGCTGAAGATATCAACACGCTGCCTAAGGACACTACAAAAGTCATTGATATAGAAGAGGTGGTAGTTATCGCTTCACCTAAAGAAACCGGAAAATTAAGGGAACTTCCTACAGCCGTATCTTTACTCTCCCAAAAAGATATGCAAGCAAACCAAATCACCACTTTAAAGAACGTGAGTTCACTGGTACCCAATTTCTTTATGCCCGACTATGGTTCAAGACTCACCTCAGCCATTTACATCCGGGGAATCGGATCGCGTATCAATACTCCTGCGGTAGGTTTGTATGTGGACAATATCCCTTACATTGACAAATCTGCATTTGATTTCAATTTTTATGATATAGAACGTATTGATATTCTTCGCGGTCCACAAGGAACCTTGTACGGACGCAATACCATGGGGGGACTAATCAAGGTACATACCCGCTCTCCATTCTCCTATCAGGGAACAGACGTAAAACTGAGTTATGGAACAAAAAGTAACTACCGCAGTGCTTCATTAACCCATTACCACCGTTGGAGTGACTGTTTCGCTTTCTCCGCCGGTGGTTATTATGAGGGATCAGACGGATTCTTCCGCAATTCGCTCAATGGGAAAAAAGTAGATAATATGGAAGCGGGAGGCGGACGAATACATGCTATCTGGCTGCCTTCAGAAAACTTAAAACTAGACTTCACCATAGGCTATGATTATAATGACGAAGGGGGATACCCTTATTACTATACAGGAGCTATAGACGGATACGACAAAGAGAATGAAAAATATAAAAACTACATAGGGAAGATTTCATACGATCAGGATTGTACTTATCGCCGTGGACTGTTCAATACCGGTTTGAATATTGAATACCAGGCGCAAAAGTTTATCTTAAGCGCTGTTACAGGATTCCAGAATTTAAACGACCGTATGTTTATGGACCAGGATTTCCTGCCTGTCAGCATTTATACCATTGAGCAGAAGCAGCGTCTGAATACCATCAGTGAAGAGATTACTTTTAAAAGCAAAAACAACAAGCGCTGGCAATGGGTTACAGGAGTTAGTGGTTTTTATCAATGGCTACATACCACCGGTCCGGTAAACTTCATGGAGGACGGAGTGACCGATATGATCGAAGGGAACATCAACAATACTTTCAAGAAAATTCATTTAGACAATCCCCGTACCCCTGAAATGAGTCTGGACGTTTTGAACAACCGTATCCGCGTAAGTGGAAGTTTTGACACACCGGTATTCAGCACCGCACTGTACCACCAATCTACATTCAATGACCTGTTTGTGAAAGGCCTTTCAGTAACAGCAGGTTTGCGTTTGGAATATGAAAAAATGTCTATGAATTATTTCTCGGATAGTAATATCGATTTCGATTTCTTTCTTAAAATGGCAATGCCTCCCCTTAATATTCCATTCAGAAATTTGAATGCCGCACCGCTATTGGAAGGAAAAGAAAAAAACGACTATGTACAGCTACTTCCCAAACTAGCTTTTAAATACGATTTCAGTCCTGCAAACAATATGTATGTAAGCATAACCAAAGGATATCGTTCCGGAGGGTATAACGTACAGATGTTTTCAGAACTGATACAAAGTGACATGCAACAAAAAATGATTGAAGCCATACTAAACAAGGCACCAGAATCTATGGCAGGTATGATAGAAGGAATGATCAAGCAACACATGCCCAACTACGGAAAAGAATTGAACGTACAAGAAACAACAGTCTACAAGCCCGAGTACAGCTGGAATTACGAAGTGGGATCACATCTCAGTTTGTTCAACGGCAAACTGAAGACCGACCTTGCCGCATTCTACATGGATACCCACGACCAACAAATCGCCAAATTTGTCAATAGTGGCTTGGGACGAATGATGGTCAATGCCGGTAGTAGCGAAAGTTATGGAGTAGAGGCCAGCTTTCTGGCATCTATCAACAAAAACCTGAATATGAATGTAAGTTATGGATATACTCATTCCACATTCAAAAAATATGACGGAGGTACTACATCATCAGAAGAGCAAATTGATTATAGCGGCAATTATGTACCATTTGTTCCCCGCCATACCATGAATGCAGGCGCAAATTATAGTTTCTTTTTCGATAAAAGCAATTGGATGCAAAGCCTGACTTTAGGCATGAGCTATACCGGAGCAGGAAAAATTTATTGGACTGAAAAAAACAATGTCTCACAAAGTTTTTACGGAACACTGAACGGGCGCATTTCTTTGCAGACAGAAGCTTTACAGATAGATGTATGGGGACGTAATTTAACCAACAAGGATTATACAACCTTCTATTTTGAAACCATGCATAGAGGATTCGAACAAAAAAGCAGGCCTTTACAACTGGGAGTGGATATACGTTATCACTTCTAACCATTCTTGCAAAAACAGAAAGGGGGTTCATCACGAACTCCCTTTCTGTTTCCACATTTACCAAATCAAATTTATTTTTTATTCTGTCACACCAAGAAAAGCAAGAACTTTATTATTGCTGTAAATGATACCCATAGCTTCTAGAACAAACCTATTTGTTTTAGTGTATGTACATAGAGAAAATGCTGTTTACAATAGAAAACTGCTTGAGCCTTTGTTAAAAGAAACAAACAATAAAATTATTCATTGACAGCGCCGCAATGAGGACACACTCCTTTATTCTTTATCTTCGCCCCACAATTTCCACAACTGAATTTATACCGGGAAGCATGCTTTATACGATTAAATGACCATACAGCATATACCAATAAACATGGATAACCCAAATAGTAATACGTAGTAAATGTAAAAAACAAATATAAAAAGATACAGCAGGACATCAATCCCAACAAATAAAAACATGCAGCTTCAATATGTGTCTGATGAAACAAATCATCTAAAGTAGCCAACCCCACAAGAATAATTCCCCAAATATTAAACATGAAAAGAGAAAGAATAAAAGGCAAGCTAAAAGGATTCAAAGAAGGATTATAATAAAACTGCTCCCAAGTTCCTGGAACAAAATGCTGAATACTAGCATAAAGCGTAGCTGCGGTAGCTACCAACCAAGAAAGAACTGTAGGAAAAACGCTATCAATATCATTCAACCAAATTAATTGCAGCTTCTGGCGACGAATAGCCCTATGAACATACCAAATACCGAAAAAGCCTAATATGATAAAGAAAGCGATGGTATGAGAATTACTGAAAAAATGAATAAACTGTGACACTGAATCCACAGGAACTACTTTCTCCAACAATTCCTTTTCATGTATCCATCCCATTGTTTCCTGGTCCCGTGCTACCTTTACCCATACAGAATCCACACTATCAGCAGCTTGTATCATAAACTCCGCTACCACCAGCCGTTCTCCTTTAAAAACAGGAAGCACATCAACCAATGGCAGTTGCTGTAACATAAGCGAATCTGAAGTAACCTCAAAATTACTGTTTAATGTATAATGCCGTTCCATCAAATAATTGACAGAATCCCTTTTCTTTTGCGGCATATCCCCACTCAGAGTAACAGGTGAAGGATATTGGCAAGCCATTAAAATAGCCAACACCAAAAACAGTAATCCGATGTACTTACTTTTCAGCATAGACTTTCATCTGACAATTCTTACAATCAAACTCTAAACGGAAACGCCTGTTATCCGAGCTAACCAGATAATAAGGTTCCTTATAAGGAGAACGCACTTTATGCCAAGAGGGGCACCATCCCATACTATAACGCAAACAATGCTTGCAAAACATCAATACTGCTTCTTCTGCCGGAGCCTTTTCATAAGCCGGAGCAATACGCTGCACGCCATGATTCCTATAGAAGGAAACAGCATCAGCATTCATCACATTTCCCAAATAAGTCAATTCATTCACAGGAAAAGCATGATGCGTTCGAGGCAACTTGTAAATTTCCTGCCGATAGTTAATACGGCGCACTTCCAGCAGTTTCTCTATTCCCTTACGGCGAAGTTCGGCAAGCATAGAAGCTGGAATAAACCAATTGTCCGACCAGTCAATCACTATATCTGACGCTTCAAATGGAGTATTTCCTAACTTTCCAAGTTGTGTACGCAAGTTATCTTCCTGCGGAGTACGGGCACGTTCCTTCTCCCTTTCCAGCACCACACTGGCACTGTGATCATCTTCATCGGTCAGAGACAGAGTAAAGCCCCGATTATTTTCAGCCAATTTTAAAATGACAGCAATTTTCCTTTCAGCTGATTTACGCGACATCAACCTCTCAAATTCCTGATCAAAATTACGATAAAGTATCGTACGGGGCTTTATCCGAGGCATCTCTTGAGGAAATAACTTATTATTCTCCACCCGGTTTATGCGAAATCCCTGCAACTTACCAGTCTCATCCAAAAAACAGACGCCATCTCCATTATTAAAAGACTTGATTCCGGCTACGGTAAGATAATTACCACGAATTTCCTTCACTGTCCCCATCTCCTCCCCTAAAGACTTGGGAGTATCAAAAGAAAAAATATCCTTATTCCTGTCAAAAAGAAAATAATTAGTAAAACCACGACTGAAACTCTTATCCAATTGAGGTTTGAACTCTAATTTCACTTTCCCCGATGAAGCACGGATATACTCTTTACGACGTTTGAAAACACTATCCAGCTTCTGGCGATAATAAGCTGTTACATTTTTAACGTAAGATACATCCTTCAAACGTCCCTCTATTTTCAGGGAAGAAGCTCCGGCATCCAGCAATTGCTCCAACTCTTCGCTCTGATTCAAATCTTTCAGAGACAATAGATGCTTATTCCTTACTATAGATTTACCGTCCGCGTCTATCATATAAAAAGCAAGCCGAAAGACCGGGCCCCATCCCCCCCGTTTGGCACTACGCCAAAAACAACCCGGACTAACATAACATTGCCCACTATACCTAACACAAAAAGCCCCATGTAAAAATCCCCCAAAAGCCACACCAGGACAAGCATGATGGATTTTTTCTATTCAAAAAAGAAAAAGTTCACGAGCCAATACCACCTGACGGAAACCTGCCTCAGCCAGGAATCTTACTTTTTGAGAAGTACGATTATCCATCTGCGTGCTGGCATGTAACGATATAGGTGGCAGATTCAATTCCAACAATCCCATATCCTGCACTATCAAAGCATCCACTCCGGCACGGTATAAATCCCAAATCATTTTTTCCGTATCCTTCAGTTCCTCATCCTTCAGAATCGTATTCACCGTCACATAGATACGGACATTATACACATGAGCGTACCGCACCAACTCAGCGATATCCTCCAATGAATTCCCCGCAGCCGCACGTGCTCCGAAACGGGGAGCACCAATATAAATGGCATCAGCACCGTGATCAACAGCTGCAATACCGCACTCCAGATTTTTAGCAGGAGCTAATAATTCTATTTTTCGTTGTCTGATCATCGTATCTGATTTATATCGAACGGGGTTTCCTGATATACATAATAGTTCAACCAATTAGAAAACAACAAATTGGCATGTCCGCGCCAACGCACCACCGGGGCATTGTCCGGATTATCGTCCTTATAATAATTTACAGGCATTTCAATAGGCAACCCTTTCGCCAAATCACGCTTATATTCCGTATCAAGCGTATAAGGAGAATACTCCGAATGCCCGGTAATAAAGAATTCACGCCCATTACGAGCCATAGCCATATAAACCCCAGACTCATCAGACTCAGCTATCAAAGCCAACTCTTTTACTTTCAGAATATCCTCACGGTGTATTTCGGTATGACGGCTATGTGGTACAAAAAACTCATCATCAAAACCACGGAATATGGGCAATCCCTGTACATTGATATGATGACGGAAAATACCAAACATTTTTTGTTTCAGCGGATATTTGGGAACTCCATAGAAATGATAAAGCCCGGCTTGGGCCGCCCAACAAATATAAAGAGTTGAGGTAACATGAGTACGCGCCCAATCAAAAATAGTAGTAATCTCATCCCAATAATTCACATCCTCATACGGCATCTGCTCTACCGGAGCTCCCGTAATAATCATCCCGTCATATTTCTCGTCGCGCATCAAATCAAAGTCATGATAGAATGCTTTCATATGTTCTACCGGCGTATTTTTCGATGTATGGCTTTTCAACTTCATAAATGATATTTCCAACTGCAAGGGAGTGTTGGAAAGCAAACGTACCAAATCCGTTTCTGTCGTTATCTTCAACGGCATCAAATTCAATATCACGATTTTTAACGGACGAATATCCTGTGCACTGGCACGTGAATTGTCTATGACGAAGATATTTTCCTCCTTCAGCAATTCAATAGCAGGTAGTTTATCGGGTAAATTTAACGGCATTTTCTTATCTGTTAATTAGTTGTAAGTGCAAAATTAAAAAAATCCCGCCAAATCTCCTTACTAAACGATCTTTTGGACTAAATTATTTCCTTTCTTGATCGTTTTCAATCAACAAACCTTGATTATTTTTAGATTTTCACTCATATCTTCACAACTTCTGTCTTGATTCCACTTTTTCCCTTCCTTCATTTTATTTATTAACTCACCTTTTTCTCAGAAAAAAGAGGACGAACTTATATCCATAATCAAAAAAGATTAATTATCTTTGAGCGCAAAAATAAAAAATATTCTTATTATTAATGTGAAATATAATTAAGTTTCAAGTAGTTGACTCAAGAAACAACCTATATTTTTAAATTTTAATCTTTAAATTCAAAAAGTATGAGAACCTTTAAATCATTGATGATAAGCTTATGTATGGGTACAACCCTATGCATGTGTTTACCACAAACCACGACAGCACAAACCGTAAGTTCAGGAGATTCCTGGAAATGGGACAAAGGAACCATTGTGATTGACACTCCTGAACGTCCGTCCGGCCAGAAAAGTGTATTAGGCTTAACCATCCCGAAAATGGAAGTAGTCCGCGTAGGATTTGTCGGATTGGGAATGCGAGGTCCCGGAGCCGTAGAGCGCTTCACTTATATTCCCGGCACACAAATTGTGGCACTTTGTGATTATGAAGCATCTCGTGCAGAAAAATGTCAGGATATCCTAAAGAAAGCATCTATGCCGAAAGCTGCCATTTATTCCGGAGAAAAGGGATATGAAGAATTATGTAAACGTACAGACATAGATTTAGTTTATATCGCCGCAGACTGGTTGCATCATTTCCCGGTAGCAAAATGCGCATTGGAAAACGGTAAAAATGTAGCTATTGAAGTTCCCTCGGCCATGAACCTGCAAGAATGCTGGGACTTAATCAACCTGAGTGAAAAAACCCGCAAGCATTGCATGATTCTTGAGAACTGTTGCTATGACTGGTTTGAAATGAATACACTGAATATGGCACAACAAGGTGTATTTGGCGAAATAATCCGTGCCCAAGGAGCCTACATTCACAATTTAAGCCCGTTCTGGGATCATTATTGGAAAAACGGCAAAGAAGACAAACTGGGATGGCGTTTGGATTATAACATGAAACACCGGGGTGATGTATATGCCACTCACGGCCTGGGTCCTGTAGCACAAGCATTGGATATCCATCGTGGTGACCGTATAACCACTTTAGTAGCTATGGACACCAAATCTGTTGTTGGTAAAGATTTAGTGGAGAAGAGAACCGGCGAAGAATGTAAAGAATTCCGTAACGGAGACCATACCACCACCCTGCTTCGCACAGCAAATGGAAAAGTTATTGAAATCCAACATAATGTAATGACTCCCCAACCTTACAACCGCCTGTACCAACTGACAGGAAGCAAAGGGTTTGCCAATAAATATCCCGTTGAAGGATATGCTTTGGATGCAGCACAACTGACCGCATCGGGTGTGCAACCCAAAGTAGACGATTTGAACTCTCACGGATTCTTACCTCAGGCAGAAATGGAAGCACTTGTTGAGAAATACCAGCATCCTATTTTAAAGAAATATGGTGAAATGGCAAAAGAAGTCGGCGGCCATGGCGGTATGGACTTCATCATGGACAGCCGTCTGGTATATTGCCTGCAAAACGGACTGCCTTTGGACATGGATGTATATGACCTGGCCGAATGGTGCTGTTTGGCCGAACTGGGAGCTATCTCTATGGATAACGGCTGTGCGGCAGTAGCCTTCCCGGACTTCACACGAGGTGAATGGAACGTGACCAAAGGTTACAAACATGCATACGCTTCACCCGAAGACGAAAACGCAAGCATGGAAAAAGCAAAGGCTTTCACCGCGAAACTGAAAGAGCAGGGAGCTAAAGAATGGGCGAAAGAAGC